>Ga0210406_10001970_pt1 | contig 24034 bp, 21 predicted proteins | sample IncBWC30MmetaG_FD_155454 | JGI IMG/M metagenome (GOLD analysis project Ga0210406, IMG submission 155454) | Forest soil microbial communities from Barre Woods Harvard Forest LTER site, Petersham, Massachusetts, United States - Inc-BW-C-30-M | ecosystem: Environmental > Terrestrial > Soil >...
AAAACTCTTCCTTGCAAAAACCTTCCGCCTCTTTCGTATACGGCGCGTTCAGCAGCTTCCCATCCAGACCATAAGTCCACCTGTGATACGGGCAGCGGATCCCATTCACCCCCAGCACTCCACCGTTCAATTTGATTTCGCCCGCAACAACTTCGCCCGGTTCCGCCAGCAACCGCGATCCGCGATGCCGGCATACGTTGTAGTACGCCGCAATCTCTCCCTCTTTCGTTCGCGCCACAATCACGCTCTCGCCCGCGACATTCAACACCAGCACATCGCCCGCCGCCGGTATCTGTTCCTCCCGCACCGCGCAAAACCACTCCCGACAAAAAATCCTCTCCTTCTCCAACGCAAAAATCTCCCCCGCCCGGTAATAACCGCTCGGCAGCGACCTCTCCATCCCCGAATTTTTCCCCTCATTCACGGCAACAACCTCTCAACATTCGCCCAACTTAACAAACCATCCAGCCTTGTCATCCTGAGTGCATCCGACAAGGATGCGCGAAGGACCTCAACCGACACCTCAGTACAAAACAACAGAACTCGCAAATTTCAAAATCAACCACCTCTTTCGTTTCTCCTTTACCTCCTTTACTTCCTCTACTTCCCTCGCTTCCAATCCTTAATCACTCTCCTCGCCGCATTCCTCCCCGGCGCCCCGGTCACTCCTCCTCCCGGATGCGCCCCCGCACCGCACAAATATAACCCTTCCAGCGGCGTCCGGTACTGCGACCAGCCAGCAACCGGCCGCATAAAAAACAACTGCTCCAGATTCAAATCCCCATGAAAAATATTTCCTTCCGTCAATCCATACGTCCGCTCCAGATCCAGCGGAGTTAGTACCTGCCGCGCCACTACCGATCGCGGCACATTCGGCGCATACTCACCAATCTTCTTCACCACTCGATCCCCCAGCAACTCCCGCTTCTCATCCCAATTCCCTTCGCGCAGCTTATACGGCACATACTGCACGAAACACGTCATGATGTGTTTCCCCTCGGGCGCTAGCGAATCATCCGCATTCGACGCCACCACGCAGTCCACCCACAGCTCTTCCGGAATCTCCCCAAACTTCGCTATGTCGTAGCAACGCTCCGCAAATTCCAGGGAAGGCACCAGTGTAAACAACGACCTCTCCTGCGGCGAAGCGTCCGCCCGCGTCCCGGCAAATCGCGGCTCCTCGCTCAACACCATGTTCACCTTCGCGCAAGGCCCCGCCATCTTGATCCCGCGCACCGCTTCCACAAACTCCCCCGGCAGATCCTTCACATCCGCAAGCTGCAAAAATGTTCTCTTAGGATCCGCGTTCGACAGCACAACCTTCGCCCGAATCTCCGTCCCATCCTCCAGCGTCACGCCCAACACTCTTCCCTCTCGCGAATCGATCTGCGCAACCGCCGCATTCGTCCGAATCTCAACTCCCAGCTTCTTCCCCGACGCCGCCAGCGCCTGCGTGATCGCTCCCATTCCTCCCATCACGTGTCCGTAAAATCCCTGCATTTCCTGCTCGCCACCGCTCAACAGATGAAACAACAATCCAATCGCCGTCCCCGGCTGGTACGGCCCGCCATGTTTCCCGTACACATTGTTCGCCAGGAACATCGTCTTCACCGTTTCCGTCTCGTAATTCTTGTCCAGAAACTCGCCCAGGCTCCCCGTCAAAAACGCCACCAGTTGGGCAATCTCGCCATTCGTTATCCCGCGAAATCGCTTCCCGACACGCAGCAAATCGCTCCACCCGTGCAGCGAACGCGTATCAATCTCCGGCGGCGGCTCCAGAAAGAACGGCTGCAAATATCGAGCCAATTTCTTCAGCTGCTCGTCGAGCTTCACGAACCGCTCCGCATCACGCGCGGAAATCTTCGCAAACTCCGCCGCGGCTCGCTCGCGATTCGCCCACCACGGCACCACGCGCCCATCCGGAAAAGCCACCTGCAGCCCCGGGTCGCAAGGCACCATGCGCAGTCCAAACTCCGCCAGCCGCAACTCGCGTATCACTTCCGGCCGCAGCATGCTCGCAATATAAGAAGTAGTCGAAGCGCGGCATCCGGGCGCAATCTCTTCCGTAACGCAACATCCACCAACAATCTCGCGCCGCTCCAGCACCAGCGTCCGCAATCCCACCCGCGCCAGATACGCCGCCGCCGTCAACCCATTATGTCCCGCGCCAACAACGACAGCGTCATAGCGCGATGGAGTTGAGTTCATCCGAAGCTCTCGTAGCGGCCACCTTCAGTGCTTGCCCTGACGAAGGATGGGTGGCCGCGATTGCCTCTTCGTCGTTCTATCCAGGAACCGAAATGCAAAGTGCAGTTGTTCTATCACAAAGGAAGGCACATTGAACAAATCAGAACAATCCCGGCGTATCGAACGGCAGGCCAACATAATTCTCCGCAAGCGAAGTCGAAGCCGCCCGCGAACTTGTCACATAATCCAAATCCGCAAGATGAATGTGATGCGAAAAGCCATCCTCATTCGGAAACCGGTGCAGCATCGAGGTCATCCACCACGAGAACCGCTGCCCTCTCCACACGCGCCGCAAACAACGCTCCGTATAGCGTTCTAACTCTTCGCGGCTTCCGTTCTTATAAAACTCCACCAGCCCGCGCGTCATCACTCGCACATCCGCCACGGCCAGGTTCAATCCTTTAGCTCCGGTCGGCGGAACAATGTGCGCCGCATCACCCAGCAGAAACAATTTCCCGAACTGCATCGGCTCCGTCACAAAACTCCGCATTGGCGTAATGCCTTTCTGGAAAATCGGCCCGTCCTTCAGCACAAACCCGTCGCGCGTCGCCATCCGCGTGCGCAACTCCTCCCAGATCCGCTCGTCCGGCCATTTTTCAATTTCTTCATCCACTGGGCACTGCAGATATAACCGTGATACTTCGGGCGAACGCATGCTCATCAGCGAAAACCCGCGTTCGTGATACGTATAGATCAGTTCGTCCGACGCCGGCGGCACCCGCGCCAGAATTCCCAGCCAGGCAAACGGATACTGCCTCTCATAAAACTTGATTTGCCCTGCCGCCACCGCCGGTCGGCATATCCCGTGAAAACCGTCGCACCCGGCAAGGAAATCGCAGGCAATCTCGTGTTCGCTGCCGTCTTGCACATAATGAATTCGCGGCCGAGACTCGAAATCCGAAATGCGCATCGCCTCCGCTTCAAACAATATCGGGGCGTCATACCCAATTCTCGCGGCGATCAGATCTTTCACCACTTCCTGCTGCGCATACACCGTAATCGACTTTCCCACCAGGTCTTGAAAATCGATGCGATGCCCTTCTCCGCCAAACCGTAGCTCCACACCGTTATGCTGCAGTCCTTCGCGCTCCATCCGCGCACCGACGCCTGATTCCCGCAACATGTCCGCGGTGCCTTGCTCCAACACGCCCGCGCGCACGCGGCTTTCCACGTATTCGCGCGAATGGCTCTCCAGCACCACGCTCTCGATTCCCTGCAAATGCAAAAGATGCGCCAGCATCAGTCCCGCGGGTCCAGCGCCCACAATTCCAACTTGTGTCCGGATAATGGCCATGGAAGATATATTTGCCCGACTGCTGTTACGAAAACTTCTCGATCACTTCCTTGGGAATCGCCTGACTTTTCACTTTGGCCGGCGCCTCGGGATCGCGCACTGTCCACACGCGCTTCTCGTGTCCCTCAACGGCCAGGACGTCGCCGCGAAACAACTTGTGCGACAGCGAAAAACTGCTGGTGCCCCATTTTGTCACGCGAGATTCCACCGCAACTAAATCTCCATACGACGACGGCACCTTGAAATTGCAGCTCGCCTCCACAAGCGGTATCCCCGCAATTTTGAATCGCCGCAGCATCTCCGCCTTCGGATAGCCCAGCGCCCGATGAAACAATGCGTTCGTGCATGCATCAAAGTATTCGAAGTACCGCGGGAAGAAAACAATGCCAAAGGGGTCGCAGTCGCCCCATTCGATCTGTATTTCGCGTCGGTTCGTCAACATTTTAGAGGTATCACCCGGCGGCCAATCTGGCCAATGAGAGTCTACCTCACGCCGCGCTTGCCGCGCACACCGTTTGGTCTTCCGCTATGTGTTTACGGTAGACTGTAAAGAAGGGAAAGAACTCCAGGAAATGACTATCGCTTACATTTGTGACGCTATTCGCACGCCCTTCGGACGTTACGGCGGCGCGCTTTCCAGCATTCGCACCGACGACCTCGCCGCTCTTCCAATCAAACAACTGGTCGAACGCAATCCGACCGTGGATTGGGGCGCGCTCGACGACGTGGTCTACGGCTGCGCGAATCAATCCGGCGAAGACAATCGCAACGTCGCTCGCATGGCCGTGCTTCTGGCCGGGCTTCCGAAAGAAGTTTCCGGCACCACGGTCAACCGCCTTTGCGGCTCCAGCATGGACGCAATCGCTGTCACCGCTCGCGGCATCAAAAGCGGCGACGTAGACATGGTGATAGCGGGCGGCGTGGAAAGCATGTCGCGCGCTCCCTTCGTCGTCGGAAAATCCGACGCCGCCTTTGCGCGCAACCTGAAACTTGAAGACACCACCCTCGGCTGGCGCTTCGTGAATCCCGCACTCAAGGCCAAGTACGGCACCGACTCCATGCCGGAAACCGGCGAAATCGTAGCCGAGGAATTTCACATCTCCCGCGCCGATCAGGACGCGTTTGCGCTGCGCAGCCAGCAGCGCGCCGCCGCCGCAATCAAAGCCAGCCGTCTAGCCGAAGAAATCTTTGCCGTACCCATCCCGCAAAAAAAGGCCGATCCGATTCTGGTTTCCATGGACGAACATCCCCGTGCCGACACCTCCCTCGAAGCCCTGGCCAAACTGAAAGGGGTTGTGAAACCCGAAGGCACCGTGACCGCCGGCAACGCTTCCGGCATCAACGATGGCGCCTGCGCGCTGCTCCTCGCGTCGGAAGCCGCCGTGAAAAAGTATGGCCTCACTCCGAAAGCGCGCTTCATCGCCGGCGCTACCGCCGGAGTAGCACCGCGCATCATGGGCATGGGCCCCGCGCCCGCAAGCAAAAAGGTACTCGCGAAAACCGGCCTCAGCATCGCCCAGATGGACGTGATCGAATTGAACGAAGCCTTTGCCTCACAAGCACTGGCCGTGTTGCGCGAACTAAAAGTGCCCGACGACGCTCCACACGTAAATCCAAACGGTGGCGCCATAGCTATCGGCCATCCGCTCGGAGCCAGCGGCGCGCGCCTCGTCACCACCGCTCTCTACCAGTTGCAACGAACAAAAGGCCGTTACGCGCTTTGCACGATGTGCATCGGCGTGGGCCAGGGCATTTCGGTAATCATCGAACGCGTTTAGCGAAGGAGAGGGCCGCATGAAGCTCCTGCTGGGTTATCGCAAGCCGGCTCCTGGAACGCAGCCCAATCATCTGTATCCTCCGTACGTTTCGTCGATCAAGCGCGCCCCGAAACAGCCGTTGATTTCCATTCCAATCACCCTATCTGAAATCACCGGACCATCGTTTCCAAAAGAAATCGCTTCACCTAAAGCATTCGATTTAACCCGCCAGCAGAAAGGCCAACCACTCGGCGAACGCATCACGGTCAGCGGCCGCGTTCTCGATGAAGACGGACGGCCGATACGCAATACCCTCGTCGAAATCTGGCAAGCCAACGCCGCAGGCCGCTACTTGCACAAGCACGATCAGCACGATGCGCCGCTTGACCCGAATTTCACCGGTGAAGGACGCACTTTCACCGACGAACACGGCCGCTACAGATTTATCACCGTGCGGCCGGGCGCGTACCCGTGGAAAAATCACTACAACGCCTGGCGCCCGCAGCACATTCACTTTTCGCTGTTCGGTCCGGCATTTGCCACGCGGCTGGTCACGCAAATGTATTTTCCCGGCGACCCGTTGCTCGAATTCGATCCCATCTTTCACAGCATCCCAGAGGAAGCGGCGCGCCGGCGACTGATCTCTTCGTTCGACTGGCTCAGCACGGAACCTGATCTCTCGCTGGGTTTCCGTTTTGATATTGTTCTTCGCGGGCGCGAGGCGACGCCCATGGAGCGTTGAAATGCCCGGTCACTCCACACCTTCACAGACGGTTGGCCCTTTCTTCAGCATCGGATTGGGGCACCTGAATCGAGCGGATTTTTCTGAAGGAGCCACGGGGGAGCGGATCACGATTCAGGGCAGGTTACTCGATGGCGATGGCCAGCCAGTTCCCGATGCCATCCTGGAAATCTGGCAAGCCGACGCTGACGGCCGCTACCATCATCCCGAGCATTCTGCCGCGCCAAACGATGCGACCCCATTTTTTGGCTTCACGCGAATTGCTACCGACGACCATGGCGGATTTTCGTTCACTACCGTCAAACCGGGCCCTGTCCACGGCCCGGATGGCAAGCCGCAAGCCCCGCACCTGCAGATTTCCGTTTTCATGCGCGGCCTTCTCAAGCAGCTTGTGACTCGCCTCTACTTTCCCGAAGACCCTCTGAACGCTTCCGATCCGGTATTGCAAGTTGTGCCGGAATCACGCCGCGCAACATTGCTCGCGCGCCAATCCAGCCACAACGAAAACACCTTGGAATGGAATGTGTGCTTGCAAGGCGGGGACGAAACGGTATTCTTTGACTGCTGAATCCCGGAGACAATCGCGACGATGAAACTCTTCGACAAGCTGTTTCGTTACGAGGCCATCGATCGGATCTTCTCCGACCAAGCCTGCATTCAAAGGATGCTGGAGTTTGAGGCCGCCCTGGCACGAGCCGAAGCCAAAGTGGGAGTGATTCCCGCGGCGGACGCACCGATCATCGCCGCAGCCTGCCAAGCGGAGAACTTCAACATCGAAGAACTTGCAACGCAAGCCGCACTTTCTGGCAACGTGGCCATCCCGCTCGTCAAACAGCTCACCGAACAGGTTACAAAGCAAAACAAAGGCGCAGCGCGATTCGTGCACTGGGGCGCCACCAGCCAGGACGCGATGGATACGGCCGTGGTCCTGCAACTTCGCCACGCGCTGGAAGTGATGGATCAGGATCTCGCCCGCTTGACCACGACGCTGGCAAGTCTCGCCGACAAATATCGCGCCACGCCGATCGCCGCGCACACCTGGATGCAACAAGCGCTGCCCACCACTTTTGGTTTTATCGTTGCCGGATGGCTGGACGCGATTCTCCGCCACCGCGCGCGTCTTTCCGATTTGCGCGCTCGTAATTTAGCCCTGCAGTTCGGCGGCGCCGTCGGCACACTGGCCGCGCTTTCCGGCCGAGGTCTCGCCGTTGCAAAAGAACTGGCCGAGGAACTGCGGCTTCCTCTGCCGCCAATTCCCTGGCACTCGCACCCTGACCGCATCGTGGAAATTGCAGCCGCGCTTGGCCTTTGCACCGGAACGCTCGGGAAAATCGCGCGGGATATTTCGCTCCACGCGCAAACCGAAATCGCCGAACTGGCCGAACCCGCCGCCGATGGCCGTGGCGGTTCTTCCACCATGCCGCAGAAACGCAATCCCGTCACTTGTGCGACGGTTCTTGCCGCTGCTCAGCGCGTTCCCGGGCTTGTTTCGACCATGCTTTCTTCCATGGTGCAGGAGCAGGAACGCGGCCTCGGCGGCTGGCAAGCGGAATGGGAAACGCTCCCGGAAATCGTCAGCCTCACAGGCGGCGCGTTGCACCATCTCACAGAAATGCTCCCGGGCCTCTATGTTGACGCAAAACGTATGTTAAAGAATCTCGACGCCACACACGGACTGATTTTCGCCGAAGCCGTCACCATGGCCCTGGGCGAGCATAGAGGAAAAATGGTCGCCCACATGCTGGTCGAACTCGCCTGCAAAAAGGCCCGCCTTGAAAATCGCGAACTGAAAGATGTTTTGCGCGGAGACCCCGAGCTAAGCATCCACCTGACACCCACGGACCTTGAGAGACTCTTCGACGTCCGCAATTACCTGGGCAGCGCGGAAGAATTCGTGCGACAGGTATTGGCGGAAGTCAGCAGCACAGCAATTGTTAACTGAGCAAAAGGAACATTGCCATGGCTTTTCTCAAACTGAACGACGAACAACTCTTCTATCAGTGGGACGGCCCGGAAAACGCGCCCGTGGTCCTCTTCTCGAATTCGCTGGGCTCCACCCATCGCATGTGGGATCCACAACTCGAAGCGTTTAACCGGCATTTCCGCGTGCTTCGTTACGACGGCCGCGGCCACGGCCAATCCAGCGCGACCCCAGGCCCGTACAGCATCGAACAACTCGCCGGCGATGTGGTGCAGCTGCTTGACGCTCTGAAACTCGACCGCGTCTACTATTGCGGCCTTTCCATGGGCGGCATGATCGGCATGCATCTCGGCGCCGCTCACCCGGCGCGCCTCCACAAAATGGTTCTCTGCAATACAGCCGCGAAAATCGGCACGCCCGACGTCTGGAACGCCCGCATTACGGCTGTGCAAACGGGTGGAATGAAAGCCGTTGCCGGAGCGGTGATCGATCGCTGGCTCACGGCGGCGTATCGTACGGCGCATCCGAGGGAAACAGCAGAGGTGCTATCCATGCTCGAAGGCTGCGACCCCGCGGGCTACGCGGCAACCTGCGCCGCCGTTCGAGACGCGGACTTCCGCCAGGAACTCGCCGGCGTCCGGGTCGCCACCCAGGTCATCGCCGGAACGCACGATCCCGCCACGCCTCCCGCGGACGGGCGCGCACTGAGCGAATTGATCCGCGGCGCAAAATACACGGAACTCTCGGCGGCGCATCTTTCCAACATCGAAGCCCGAGACGATTTCAATCGCGAAGTTCTGGCTTTTCTGAAGTCCCAGGGAGCACACGGATGAACGAACGCGAACGCCACAGCAAGGGAATGAAAGTCCGCAAACAGGTGCTGGGCAAGGCGCACGTGGAGCGGGCAGAGGCCCGGAAGAATAAGTTCAACACACCGTTTCAGGATTTGATCACCCGCTATGCCTGGGGAGAAATCTGGACGCGCCCCGGCCTGCCGCGAAAAACGCGCAGCATGATAACGATCGCGATGATGGTAGCGCTGAACCGCACAGAGGAGCTGAAACTGCATCTGCGCGCGTCCGTCAACACCGGCGTCTCCCGGGAGGAAATTCGGGAAGTCCTGCTCCAAACGGCCATCTACTGCGGCGTGCCCGCGGCGAATCATGCGTTTCAGATTGCGGAGGAAGTTTTCGCGGAGTCGCGGGTGTAACCCCGCTCTCAGGCCGTCACCGGAACATTGATTGGAATATCGCTGACCCAGGGCGCCAATTGCAAATACAGATCCACCAGGAACTTCTCGTGCCGCGCGTCGCAACTCAATGTTTATTTTCTCAGACGCTTTCTTCGGTTTCGGCGTCTGCCAGCGGCAGTTGGTCGGTATCCCTGGCCACCCAGGCGTACATCGTTGGCAGCAGATAGATGCTGATGAAGAGCGCAGCCAGCAACCCGCCGACAATTACGATTGCAAACGGCCTCTGCGAATCGGAGCCAATGCCGCGCGAGAGCGCCGCTGGTAGAAGTCCCAACGTGGCAACCAGCATGGTCATCATAATCGGCCGCAAGCGGAGGATCGCGCCCTCGACCGCGGCATCTTCAATCGAATATCCGCGCGCCCGCAAGTGATTGATGTATTCGATCATGATCACGCCCACTTGAACGGATACTCCGAACAAGGCGAGAAAACCGACCCCGCTCGAAACGCTGAAGTGCGTGCCGGTAAGAAGCAGCGCTAGTATTCCACCGATCGGTGCCATCGATACGTTGGCGAGAGTGAGCGCGGCCCACTTGGCCGACTTAAACATGGTGAACAAAATGACGTAGATGATCAGGATGGTGATCGGCAAAACGATCAGCAGCCGGCGCTGCGAACGTTTTTGGCTTTCGTATTCGCCCGCCCAATCGATGTGATAGCCAGTTGGCAACTTGACCTGCTGCTGCACCTTCTTCATCGCTTCCTCGACGGCGCTTCCCAGATCGCGGCCTCTGATGCTGTATTTAATAGCGATGTAGCGGGAGTTCGCCTCTCGGTAAATTTCAGAGGCGCCGTCCTCGACGCGGGTGGAAGTAAGTTGTGCGAGGGACACGCGTTCGCCACCGGGCGCAACAATGCGGATATTTTCAATCGCTTCCCGTGTGTCCCGGAATTGCGGCAAGTAGCGAACCACAACGTCGTAGCGTTTTTCGCCCTCCAACACCTGGGTGACGGCTTTCCCCCCGATTGCGGTTTCAACAGCGTCCTGGACATCGGACACGTTGATTCCATAGCGCGCCGCTCTCTGGCGGTCGATGCTCAGGTTCAGATTGGGCTGGCCAAGCACGCGAAACAGCCCAAGATCCTCGACTCCAGAGACCGTCCGCATTACCTTCACCACCTCATCGCCCTTGGCTTCCAGTTGCTTCAGGTCGTCGCCGTACATCTTCACGGCAAGTTCGCCCTTCACGCCGCTGACCGCTTCCTCCATATTGTCCGAAATAGGCTGCGAGAAATTCCAGAGCACGCCGGGAATCTGGCTGAGTTGCTTGTCCATCGCCGCAATCAGATCGTCTTTGTCTTCCTGAAACACAGGTCGCCACTGGTTTTTGGCTTTCAAGTCGACAAAATACTCGGTGTTGAAAAATCCCGCGGTATCGGTGCCGTCGTCGGGACGTCCGACCTGCGAGACAACTTGTTTCACTTCCGGGAAAGCGGCAAGGATAAGACGCGCCTGATTCATGATCCGCGTCCCCTCGGTGGGCCCCGTGCTCGGCGCGAGCGTTCCGCGGACCCAAATAGCGCCTTCGTCGAGGTGTGGCAGGAACTCGGAGCCGACGATGCCGCTGCCAAGGAGCAGGACGGTGGCAACGAGCACGCCGGCCGCCGCAGTCAATGTGATTCTGCGATTCTTGAGTGCCCACCGGACCGTAATCCGGTAATTGTTGCGAAGAAATTCCATGACCGGGTTGCGCCACTCCGTCACGCCTTTGTCAAAAACAATTTCGGCCAGCACCGAGGCGATGGCGATCGAGAAAATCAGCGCGCCGAGCAGCGCGAAGGAAACCGTCCACGCCATCGGCTTGAAGAGGCGGCCCTCGACGCTTTGCAAAGTAAAAATGGGCAGATAGGCAGTGATGATGATGGCGCGGGCATAGAACACCGGGCGAAGAACTTCAAAAACCGCGCCGCGGATGCGCTCGAACGGCGTCTTACCCGCGTTTGCCGGAAGATTGAAGTGACGAACGATATTTTCAATAACTACGACCGAACCGTCCACGACCATGCCAAAGTCCAGCGCGCCGAGGGAGAGAAGGTTCGCTGGAATCTTGTTCAGGTCCAGGCAGATGGAAGCGAAGAGCAGGGAAAACGGAATTGTCAGCGCAACGATGAAAGCGCCGCGCACGTTCCCGAGAAAAAAGAACAGGATGATCGAGACCAACAGGATGCCTTCCGTCAGGTTGTGCAAGACGGTGTGCGTGGTGTAGTGCACCAGGTCGCTGCGGTCAAGGAACGGAACGATTTGCACTCCCGGCGGCAGAATCCGCTCGTTCAACTCCTTCACCTTGGCGTGAATGTCTTCGATAACCGTGTCGGCGTTGGCGCCCTTGCGCAGCAGAACGACACCTTCGACAACGTCGGCGTTGTCCACAATCTTGCCGTCATCGCGGCGCAACGCTTTGCCGATTTGCCCGAGGCGAATTCTGGGCCCCTCGGTGACTGTCCCAAGGTCCTTGATGCGCAGAGGCGCGCCGTTCTGCGCTTTGACGACCGTGTTTTCGATGTCCTGCACACTGGTGATCAGGCCGACGGCGCGGACGTTGATCTGCTGCAAGCCGGACTCGATAAAACTTCCGCCCGCGTTCACATTGTTGTTGGCCAGTTGCTGTTCCACCTGCCCGATCGTCAGGCCAAAAGCAATCAGCCTGCTGGGATCAACACGCACCTGATATTCGCGCGTGATTCCGCCGAAGCTCACCACATCCACCACGTTGGGCACGGACTTGAACTGCTTTTCGAGCGTCCAGTCTTCGAGCGACTTCAGTTCCATCAAATCGTATTTCGGATTCGTACTCTTCAGCGTGTACCAGTAAATCTGGCCGACGGGGCTGTAGTCCGGCCCAATGGTTGGTTGCAGATTGTTGGGCAGGCTGACCAGCGCCAGCCGTTCCAGAACCTTCTGCCGGTTCCAGTCGTTCTCGGATTCGTCATCAAAAATCATGGTGATGCTGGAAAGGCCGAACAATGAGGCGGAACGCAGATTCTGCAGGTGCGGCAAACCGTTGAGCTGAATTTCAATCGGAATGGTGACTTGCTGCTCCACTTCCTCGGCGGCGCGGCCGGGCCACTGCGTGATCACCTGAACATAGTTGTTTGCGACGTCGGGATACGCCTCAACCGGCAGATTGTGAAAGGAAATTGCGCCCCAGATGAGCAGCAACACGGTCAGCGCCAGGACCATGAACCTGTTCTTCAGCGCGAATTCGACCAACCCCGAGATCATTCGATTCCTTTGGTCAATTTTTCCGGCGTCACGCTACTGCTCCGCGGTGTTCTGCAATACAAGCGCGCTGCCGACCACTGCTTGTCCCGGCGGAATGCCGGAGAGCACCAATTGCATTTTGTTAGGAAGCGTGGCGCCGGCTTTCACTTCGACGCGGCGGAATTTCTTGTCACCTGCGGGTACGTAGACCCAATCGCGATCGTGCAGATGCAAAATCGCGGAGGCGGGCACGGTCGCGAAGATCTGCTTTTTCTGACCGCGGAAAGTGGCGTTCACGAACATGCCCACCCGCATCAAGCCTCCGGGATTGGCAACTTCCACGCGCACTTTGGCAGCCCGGATACTGGGATCGAGAATCGGGCCGATGTTGTTGATCCTTCCGGTCAGAAGTTTGTCGGGATAGGCGACCAGGCGGATTTCCGCGGATTCGCCGATATGCACATTGGCGAGGTCGTTTTCGTAAACATCGCACAAAATCCAGACGTGCGAGAGATCGGAAATCGTGAACGGATTCGCTCCCGCCAGACCCTGCACGCCGGAAGCGCCGGTCACCTGTTGATCGGTAATAACGCCGGAGACCGGAGCCTTGATGTCGACGACCGCGGACGGATGATCCTTGTCCACGCCGAGGACGTGCAAATGCTCCTGGGCGGTTTCCACGTCCACCTTGGCTTTGGATTCCGCATCCTCACTTACCTGATAATCGTTCAGCGAGATGGCGCCCTTGTCATAAAGAATCTGCGCGCGATCGAACTGCTTGCGCACCAGCACTTCGTCGGCGGTGGCCTTGCGATAGTCGGCGAACGCCGCGGCGATGTCGGGACTTTGCACGCGCAGCAAGACTTGCCCTTTTTGCACGGAGTCTCCAAGGCGCGCACGAACCTCCACCACACGGCCGCTGGCGAGCGAAATCACAGGAACAGTGCGGCTGACGTCTGGGCTGACGACGCCTGTAACGGTAAGCGAAGACGCTTGCAGAGACTCCGTGGCCTTCACCACGGGAAATTGCTCCGGATGCTCCACCTGTAAAAGGCTTACGTCGGTTTCCTGTTCGACTTTTGGCGCGGGCGGCGCGCCGTCACCCGACGCGGCTTTTCCGCCGCAGCCGGTGAGAACCGTAAAGCAGCCAACGAGCAGTACGACCCGAAATCCAAGCTGGCGGCTCATTGCAAGACCTCGCGTCCGATGGCGAGATTTAATTGCGCCGCCGCTGTCAAATAGGAACCGATCAGGTTCAGGTAGCTGAGTTCCACGGTGCGATACTCGCTTTGCGCGTTCAGAAAATCCACCAAGGAAGCGCCTCCGTGCTGATACGAAAAAGCGACGGTATCCCGTACCCGCACAGCCTGCTGCAGATATTTCGATTTGTACGGTTGAAGTAACTGCAGATTGCTGTTCAAAACCGCATAAGCCGAATCAACATCGCTGAACACCAGCGCCTGCGCCGCGCCAGTCAGCTTCTCCGTGCGATCGATATCCAGTTGCGTGCGCAGCTTTTCCCCCTGGTTGCGGTCAAAGATGCGCAACGGAATGCTGACACTGACGCCGAGAGTGTTTATGGCAAACGGATTGTTGTTGGAAGAATTGTGCGTATACCAGGCGCTCAAGACCGGATCGGTTGAGCCATTGGCAATTGCGAGATTGTGATCGGTCTGCGCCTTGTCCACAGCCTCGACCGCCGATTTCAAATCCGGCCGCGTGTCCAGGGCCATCTTCCGAAACTCGTCCTGGGACAGCAGTTGCTCGTTGAAATCGAACATCCCGGAAACATCAAATTGTTCCAACGGAGTCCGCTCATTCAGCAGCGTAAGCAGTTGAATCTTCGCCGTGCGCAAATTTACTTCGGCGGACTGCACGTCGGATTCATACTGCACACGTTGCAGTTCCAGGCGGTCGAGATCGATCCTGGCAATGTCGCCGACGCTGAAGCGCGTCCGGCTGATATCCAGAAGATTGTCGTAGTAGGAAAGGTTGTCATTCGCAAGTCGCAACACTGCTTTTGCCTGCAATGTCGCGACGAAGGCGCCGCGCAGGTTGAAGAGCAGGGTTCGCTCCAAATCGGAATGATTGGATTCGGCGATCAGCGTCCCTTTTTGTGCGCTTTCCAACCGCAATTCGCGCTTGCGCTGCCGCTCGTGGAGATAGCTGATGGTGGGTGTCTCGTAGGTGCCCGCGAACGACTTCCACACCCCGTCGTGGGAAGCGATTTGCGTGCCATCGGCGGCCAACGTCAACTGGGGATTCGGGCGAAGGTACGCCGTGATCTGCTGGGCCTTCGATTCGTCGATACCAACCTTATCCGCCAGCAGTGTGGGATTGTTGGTCTCAAACCGCGTGCGCACTTCTTCCCAGGTCAATGCCTTCTGCGCCCATGCGCCGCTCGCGAATCCCCCGGCCAGCAGAACGGCCAGGCACACACGCCTGATGATTTGCTGCATAGCTCTACCTCGCCAGTTCTTTCTTCCTGAAAACCGGAAATTCTTATGGAGGACTCTACTTCCGCGTTCCCCGCTGGAAAGCTCCCCCATCTACTACACGCGTGGCATGCCCATTTCGACGAGACTCGGACCCGCATCGGGAAGTTATAGCAATTGGATGAGTGAAAGATGTACGGCGTTTAAACGTGTGGCGGGGCGCGGCCGGCACTGGAAAGTGCCAATTCAGCCCGAACCTGCAGCGGCGCGAGCCGTATACCAACAGAGGAGCATTCAAATGGTTCGCGCCACTCCGTTGCATCGCCCGCCTCTGTTTCCATGCTGCGTCCCGGCTGAAGCGCAAGCAGCGCAGCCGGTACGTCCTCGGGGAGAACAAGACGGAAACCGGTCACTTTCAGAGCGCCGGGATAGTCCGAGGGTTCCGCGGCAACGAAGTTTCCCTGGCCATCGTTCAGGAAGATCACCACGAATTTGGAGTCAAGAAGCGCGGTAACGACCAGGTCAGCGAACTTGTCTCCGTTGACGTCTCTCGGGGATATTTGCATTCCCCCGGCTGGACCGACAAAACAGATAGCAGGCTTGCGACCCCCGCTGAAATTGAAGTTGACCGAATATTGGGAGGTGGGAGAGCCGTCGCTGGTGACCCGGATCAGGGCCAAATCGGGCTGGCGGTCGCCGTCGAAGTCGGCGATGGCAAATTGCGTTGAGCCCGTGGCAACAGCCGTGCGGACAAGGCGCGAGATGGGCTGGTCTTCATTTTGAAATTCCAGGCGTCCTGCCCAAAGGCATGCAACCAGACACAATACCGCGAAGGCGGGAAGGAAGATTCTGTTGATGACGATGCGCAGGCTCATCGCGACGATTCAGTCTACCGCACTATACCACGGGGTTGGCAATCCACAGGGACGGGGCGCGAATCGCTTAGCTTTAGAAAGCAGGAGTTAAAAATCAAAATCGACAATCTATGGATCACACTGCAAGTAGCATGGATCGCAACAGGTTAACTCATCGGCGCCATTCGCTGCCGGCCCCAAATCCGGCCCAATATGTACTGATAAAATAGCAGTATCAGCCTGAATAGCGACCTGGTCCCCAAGAAAATAGGAGTTCGAATGCAAAGTTGCGGATTGCCGCGCCTCTATGCCAATTCCGATTGAATGAAGAAACTCGACCGCCTGGGCTGGGCGGAAGGCATAGGTGTGCAAAGCTTTGGAGTTTACGCGGGAGTGCGCGTAAGCGCGGCCGGAATGTTGCCCCAAATCCTCCCGTTGCTGCCCCCTGGCTGGAAAAATTCCCGCAGGACCACCGTCCAGCGGTTGTATTCGCTGGTGGTGCCGCAACCCAATCAGCGTGCGGGCTTGCGGCGTATACACATTCTGTATGCAGACAGCGAGCGGATCGCGCGGGACACGGATCTGGATCAAGTGCTGGCGGCGCTGGAAAGGGACCTGCACCGCTATGTCGCCGAAGCATCGCCGGACATGACGTTTCTGCACGCGGGCGTGGTCGGCTGGCAAGGCCGCGCGATTCTGTTGCCCGGGCGCAGCCTCTGCGGAAAGACGACGCTGGTCCGCGAACTCCTGCGGCTCGGCGCAACATATTATTCCGATGAGTTCGCGGTTGTGGACAATTTTGGAAAGGTGCATCCGTTCACGCGGCCACTGGGGATCCGGGAAGATTCAACGTACCTGCAGATCAAATACACTCCGGAAACATTGGGCGCATCCCTGGGCGGCAAACCTCTGCCCCTGGGCGCGGTGGCGATCTGCAAATACAAGGCAGGCGCCGGGGGAAAGCTTCGTCCGCTTTCGGCCGGACAGGGCGCGTTGGAACTGATGGGCAATAGCATCGCGGTACGCACTCAGCCGCAGCGCACTCTTAGAAGGATCCAGAAATTGGTGGAAGGCGCGTTGTTCGTCAAAGGGACGCGAGGTGAAGCCGGCGAAGCAGCGGCTTCTATCCTGAACTTATTGAGCACCGGTAATTCCGGGGAGAAAGCATGAAAGAACGACAAAATCCCAAAGCGCGCATGGATTGCTTGGCACGCGAGTTTGGCGACGAACTTCTGGTCTACGACCGGGAACGAAATGTGGGGCACTGCCTGAATCCAACGGCGGCGGCCGCCTGGAAACTTTGCGACGGAAAAACGAGCTCTTCGGAACTGGCAACTATTCTGACGCGGCAGTTCTCCGCCCCTGTGGACGAGCCCGTGGTATTGCTGGCACTCGATGAATTATCGAAAGCCCAACTTTTGGTTGAATCGGAGCGGCCGCTCCGCCGGACATCGCGACGCGAAGCGATTCGTGCGATCGGCATCGTTGGAGCAATCGCTCTGCCTCTTGTAACTTCGCTGGTGGCGCCAACACCGGCGCGTGCGGCATCCTGCTTGCACAATGGGCAGCCATGCGTCAGCCCGGTTCAGTGCTGTTCGGGCACTTGCGGCGCAACTTCCCATCGCTGCGGCGCCTAAGCTTCCCGGAAGGCGCCGTTCCTCGCCTTCCCGCCACATCTCTCCAACCTGTTGTGGCAAATATCACAAGCCGCTGTGACGGCTGAAGGTGCAACCGGCGGACACTTCGGTGCGGACCGACCTTGCAACCGCGTATTGGCACACAGGCAACGCAGGTACGGCAATCTCTCAACTCGACAAATCGCTAACTTATGACTCGAAGAAGGCGGATACCCTTTTCGACCTCGGCATCGTAAAGTGGCAAGGTGAGAAAGATGGACCCGGAGCCGTCGCCGCTTGGAAGAAGTTGTTAGACACAAACCCTGCCTACCCCGACAAGGAAGCCGTGCTGCAGTGGATGGCCCAGGCCCAGCAGCGCTGAAGAAGTTTCGCGTTCCCCGGAGACCGGCGCTCGCGTCCTGTCTGATCAGACGGAAGGCACACCGGTGAGCGGCAGCTCATATAAAGCGGTAATTATCGGCGCGGGGCCCGCGGGCCTCACGGCGGCGTATGAGCTGAGCAAGAAGGGCCAGCGCGTCGTGGTCATGGAAGCGGATTCCCGCTACGTTGGCGGCCTTTCGCGAACTGTCCAGTATCACGGCTATCGGTTTGATATCGGCGGCCACCGCTTTTTTTCCAAATCGCGAGAGGTGGAGGATCTTTGGACGGAGATTCTTGGCCCGGACATGTTGGAGCGGCCGCGCTCATCCAAGATTTTCTATGACGGAAGATTCTACGCCTATCCGCTGAAGCCCGTGGAAGCGCTTTTGCAGTTGGGCGTCATGGAATCGGCGCTGTGCGCTCTTTCGTTTTTGAAGGCTCGGCTGAAGCCGGTGCGGGATCCGAAATCGTTTGAGGATTGGGTGGTGAACGAATTCGGGGAGCGGCTGTTCCGGATATTTTTCAAGACTTACACGGAAAAAGTGTGGGGCATGAGTTGCAAGGAGATTTCCGCGGACTGGGCGGCGCAGCGCATCAGGGGGCTAACCCTGGGCGGCGCGATCAGGAACGCGTTGTTGCCAAAGTGGAAACCGAACGATCGCACGCGGGTGGTGAAGACGCTGATCGATACGTTTCGCTACCCTCGCCTGGGGCCGGGCATGATGTGGGAAACTTGCGCGGAAAAAGTGCGCGCACTGGGAGGCGAGGTCCTCCTGGGGCGGAGTGTCACCTCGTGCCGGTTCGATGCGGCCAGTTCCGAATGGACCGTGACGGCGCGCACGGCGGAAGGAGCAATGGAAGAATATCGCGGCGAGCACCTGGTCTCTTCGATGCCGATGCGGCAATTGGTCTCGCAGATTCAGCCGCGCCTCCCCGATAACGCGCTGCAGTCGGGGAATTCCCTTCACTACCGGGATTTTCTGACGATCGGGCTCATCCTGCGCGAGCGTAATCGAATTACCGACAACTGGATTTACATCCACGATCCGACTGTGAAAATGGGGCGAGTGCAGAATTATAAGGCGTGGTCTCCGGAGATGGTGCCGGATCCGAACTTCTGTTGTTACGGTCTGGAATATTTCTGCTTTGCAGGTGACGAACTTTGGACGTCGAGGGATGCGGACTTGATTGCCCTTGGGACCAGAGAACTAGAACAGGTTGGACTCTGCAAGGCGGCCGACGTGGTGGACGGCTGCGTGGTGAGGCAGCCCAAAGCGTATCCGGTCTACGACGGCGATTACCAGCAGCATGTGGGCGTCGTTCGCCAAGCGCTGGACGCCCATTGCCCCAATCTGCACCTCGTCGGGCGCAACGGCATGCACAAATACAACAATCAGGATCACGCGATGCTCACGGCGCTGCTGGCCGCGCGCAACATTCTCGCTGGTGAAAACAAGTATGACGCCTGGTCGGTGAACGAAGACGGCGTATATCACGAATCAGGCGGCACCGGCGAAAGGCCCACGGATAGCCTGACACCGGCCATCCCCAGGAACGGAAGTGAACGCGGCGAAGTAGTCGGATAGCACTTATAGTTGCACCGAACAATAAATCACAAGCCGGAGGGTGAGTTGTGCGGAAGAACGAGCTACCTGCGTGAGAACTCAGCCCCGAGTTCCTCCGCACAACCACGAAAAGCGGCCAACACACGCGTTGGAAGAAAGATACACAAATGGGCCGGCGAAGAAAAGCCCGATTATTCCCGGCGGCTTGCTTTCTGTGGGCGGAGACCCTAGGCTAAATTGCTTATGGACTCTCTGAATCCGCAACTATTGATGATGGGTTTCATCTGGTATGTCGTTTTCCTTTTTTCGACGACGTGCCATGAGGCATCGCACGCGCTGGCGGCGAAAATTGGCGGCGACTCCACGGCGGCGCTGGGCGGTCAACTCAGCCTGAACCCGCTTCCGCACATTCAGCGGTCGTTCTATGGAATGGTTCTGTTCCCGATTTTTAGCTTTGTTATTTCGAAGGGCGGAGGAATGATTGGCTGGGCCAGCGCTCCGTATGACCCGTTGTGGGAGCGGCGGCATCCTCGGCGGTCCGCGTGGATGGCGCTCGCGGGACCCGCGGCCAATTTCTCCCTGATGCTGCTGGCCGTTGCGACTCTGCGAGGCGGAATGGCATTGCATCTTTTTCACCCCGATCCAGTCACGGGCGCGGACAGTTTTGCGGAAACCGTGCTGAAGGTTGTGTTTTTCCTGAACCTCTTGCTTGGAACGTTTAATCTGTTGCCGGTGCCTCCGCTCGATGGCAGCACCGGCATCATGCTGCTAATGAGTGAAACGCAAGCACAGAAATATCTCGACTGGCTTCGCGGGAGCAGCTACGCGATGCTGGGCATCCTGGTGGGCATGCTTGTTTTCAGCAAAGTGTTTCCCTATATCCATGATTTCGCCATACAGCTTTTCTTCTAAACGCCCGGCAACGCGGCTTCCGGCGCAAATTTCCTGAATAATCCCTAATCCCAGTCCGACTTGGTCCACGATGGGACGCCTTGTCTCTTCCTTGTACACGTAGCCGCGTGGTCTGGATTTAAGTGCTTGCGAATTGCGGCTTTACCGCTCCGCCGATGGCCGATGAACTGCTCTTTTCCCTGCGGAGGCGAGTGATGGCCAATTTGGAAACGCAATCGCTGACGAAGACCGGGATGGTGGAAGTATCGGGCTGGGACGAGGACGAAGTTTTCTTCGTGGAGCGTTCTGAGCTTGGTTGGGACGATTATGCGGGAAAACACGTCACGTTGACGCGAAAGCTGTTGGAAGGTTCGATCATTTTCGTGCGCCTGATCCAGCCAATGGCGATGCATCGCGCCAACCCGATACCGTACGAGGCGGAATTTGTGGGGCGCAGCCCCGAGGGGAACCAACAGTTCCGGCTAAATGGAGTGCAACCCAGGCACAGCCGGGAGAATTACACGGTGAATTAAGGAACGTTTCCCATCCACTTCGGGACAATGGCCCATTTTGGCAGGGCGTTTTTGAGTTCCTTTGCTTCTTCTCACGTTTCCTTTCCCCGATCTGTCCTTGCGGAATATCTCGAATATCGCCTCCACGCCGCTGAAAGAATTCTACTTAGTGAAGAGCGTTCGTTGCCTCGTCTGCAATTTTGTTTATTTTCTGTCGAACTCCAGGTGGAACACCTCTTTGGCACAGCGGTTGCCTCTTTGTGGGACATGGCTTACGCAACCTACAAGTCCGTGGCAATCACCCCCGTAAAGAGTTCCCTCACACCCTGTATCTTTGACGACGACCCCAGCGAGCGGGATTCGCTCACACATTTGATTACCGACATGGGTTACGAACCGGTTTCGACCGCGGACGCCGAAGAGGCGCTACGGCTGATCCGCATCGGTCGCTGCCGCATTGTCTTCGCCAGCACTCACTTGGAAAAACCGGATCCCTTCGATTTTCTGGACCGCGCGCTGCGCTGCGATCCCGGCGTCCACGTGATGATCATGACCGCGCAGTATACGCTGGAGGGCGCGTTGGAAGCGATCCGGCGCGGCGCGGCGGATTTTCTTCCGAAGCCGCTGGACCACGTGCGGCTGAAGCGCACGCTGGACGAACTTGCGGCGCTTTATGACCAGCGGCGGCGGGTGCGTTCGCTGGAAGAGCAGCTACTGAAAGATCTGGAATTTCACGGCATCGTAGGCAAAAGTCCGGCGATGCTGGAGGTCTTCGATTTCACGCGCAAAGTGGCGCGGCATTACACCAATGTACTGCTAGTGGGCCCGACAGGGTCAGGGAAGGAACTGGTGGCGCGGGCGATACATGTGATCAGTCCAGTCGGCCAACAGCGATTGGCGGTGTGCAACTGTTCGGCAATGGTGGACACGCTGCTGGAGAGCCAGTTGTTCGGGCACGTACGCGGCGCGTTCACGGGGGCCACGGACACGCGGCCGGGCTTGTTTGAGTACGCCAACGGCGGCACGGTGTTTCTGGACGAAGTGGGAGAGACTTCCCTTGCCATGCAGGCGAAATTGCTGCGCGTGATCCAGAACCGCGAGATCCAGCGCGTGGGTTCGCCCGAGGTTAAGCAGGTGAACGTGCGCCTGATCGCCGCGACGAACCGGGATTTGCGCGCGGAGGTGCTCTCCGGACGGTTTCGCGAAGATCTGTTTTACCGGTTGAGTTCGATTCAGATTCGCATTCCTTCCCTGGCCGAGCGGCTGGAGGATATTCCGCTGCTGGTGCAGTTTTTCCTGAAAAAATATAACGATTCGTACGGCAAAAATATCTCCGGGCTGACCCGGCGCGCGCAGACGGTGCTGCTGCAGCATCCATGGCCGGGAAATGTGCGTGAACTGGAAAACGTGATTTCCACCGCGTGTATTACCGCGATGGGCGACTTCATCGACATAAGCGATTTGCCGGAACACCTGCAACATCGCACCACCCGGATTGCGGGAGACGAGGACTGGCGCCCACTCTCGCTCGAGGATGTGCGCAAGGTGCACATCCAGAAAGTGCTGCAGATGTGCAACGGCAACCGGCTGCGCGCGGCGCAGATCCTTGGAATTGGCCGCACCAGTTTGTACCGCTACCTGAAGCGCGACGGTTACGATGTCCGGCCGCACAGCGCCAGCGCCGGCGCCGCCGCCTGAACTTTTCCTCTGCCCGGCATCGGGGGTGAGCCGCCTCGCCCCCGCTTGTTGCCCGGCATTCTCCTGAATCGTCCGCAGCATCCATTCCGTCTGCCTCCGCCGCTGCTGTCCCGCCCGGCTTCGCGCCTGATACACTCTGTGCGTTGCGTTACGCCGCTCTGGCGTGCGCGGCGGTTCTTGGTCAGTCCGAGGAGCGCACTGTTTGGACGTTTCCGTTATTCTTCTGACGCGCAATACCTGCCGGCAGACGCGCGAAGCCATCGAGTCGGTCATTTCTTCCGCGGACGCTCTCTCGAAAGAAATTCATGTCGTCGACAACGGCTCGACGGATGAGACTGCTTCCCTACTGCCATCGGCGTTTCCAGAAATTCATTACCAGAGGATGGAGAGGAACATCGGCTTTGCAGGCGGCGTGAATTTGGCGGCACGCGAAGCCGGCGGCTTTTTTTTACTGTTGCTCAATTCAGATGCGCGGTTAGAGCCGGATGCGCTTCGCCTGGCCGTCGAGTGGATGCGCGCGAATCCCAGCTGTGGCGTTGCCGGGGCGCAGTTGTTTTACCCGGACGGCAAGAAACAGAACTCGATCGCGAACTTCCCTTCCCTGGCGACGGAACTTCTCAATAAATTTCTTCTGCGCACTTTGTGGCCGGAGCGGTTCCCGGGAAAAGAACAGGAGTATCGCGAACCGGTCGAAGTCGAGTCCGTGATTGGCGCGTTTTTCCTGGTTCGCCGGGAGGTCTGGGAAAAACTCGGGGGAATGGACGAGCGGTTTTTCTTTTTTCTGGAAGAAACGGATTTCTGCCTGCGCGCGATGCAAGCCGGATTCGCGACCGTTCACTTGCCGCAGGTGCGCTTATGGCACGGGCAGGGGCAAACCGCCAAGCAGGATCTGCCGGCCGCACGCATCGAATACTGGCGTTCGCGCTACGCTTACTTCGCGAAGCACCGCAGCTTGGCCACCCGAGTAGCGCTGCGCTGCGGCTTGCTGCTGCGGTTGATGGTTGATTCGGTCTTCAGTGGTTTTCTGGCGGCCCTGACCTTGGGGCAATCGCGGCGTTGGCGCGAAAAGCTCGCAGTGCATCGGGCGCTTCTATTCTGGCATTTGCGGGGATGCCCTGATGGAGTCGGGCTGCCGCGATGAATTGCGCGGGAAATGTTCCCGATTGAAACAGCGTTCCGCTCCGCAACATTTTGTTTTTCTTTCGCAACAACCTTGCGAATTCCGCCCCGTTCCACTGATTTTCCGGTATCCTGAACACGTTATTTTCTTGGCCCCTTCCCCAGGTAGCCAGGATGACGTCGAAAAAAATGCGCCGCAGCGGGCGCTTGTTCAAGTCCGTACCGATCCTCCTGATTGGCAGTGACGCGGACGGCCGGGTGTTCACGGAAGAAACGCACACGGTGGTGCTGAGCCTGCACGGTGCGGGCATCATTTCCAACTACAAATTGCTTGCCGAGCAGGAGATCATCCTGCGCTCGGCGGAAACGAACCGGGAAGCCGAGATCCGCGTAGTGGGAGAGATCGGCTCGGAGGACGGCCATCACACCTACGGCGTCGCGTTTCTGGAAGAAGATCTGGATTTCTGGGGGATGGATTTTCCGCCGCCTCCTTCGCCCGCGGAGCGGCCGCTGGAACTGGTGCTGGAGTGCGGGAGTTGCGGGGAAAC
>Ga0210406_10001971_pt1 | contig 24024 bp, 18 predicted proteins | sample IncBWC30MmetaG_FD_155454 | JGI IMG/M metagenome (GOLD analysis project Ga0210406, IMG submission 155454) | Forest soil microbial communities from Barre Woods Harvard Forest LTER site, Petersham, Massachusetts, United States - Inc-BW-C-30-M | ecosystem: Environmental > Terrestrial > Soil >...
ACGAGCTGACCCGTTCGCTCTATGATGCCGGCATCGACGACCAGATCTCGGTGGTTGAGGCCGAAACTACGCTGCGGAGCGCACAGGCGGGGGCAAGCAATGTTGGAATTGCGCGGGCGCAGTTTGAGCACGCGATTGCCGTTCTGGTAGGCAAGGCCGCTTCCGATTTCTCTATTCCCGTGAGGCCGATGACGGCCGCTCCACCGTCGATCCCGGTCGGCGTGCCCTCGGAACTCCTGGAGCGCCGGCCCGACGTTGCCGCCGCTGAACGCACCATGGCCGAAGCCAATGCGGCGATCGGCATCGCTTACGCGGCCTATTACCCCAACCTGACTCTGACCGCGGAAGGCGGCTTTGAGAGTTCGGCCTTCACCAAGTGGCTGTCATGGCCGAGCCGCTTCTGGTCGGTTGGCGCGTCGCTCCCGGAAACCATTTTTGAGGCCGGCCTGCGCCGCGCTACCGTCCAACAATTCGTGGCCACCTACAACGCCGATCTAGCTGCCTACCGGCAGACGGTGCTGGCCGCATTTCAGCAGGTGGAAGACTCTCTCGCCGAAGTACGCATCCTGTCCAAGGAGATTCAACAAGAGCAGCAGGCGGTGGATTCCGCGCAACTCCAGCTCAAGCTTGAACAAGGCAGGTACGATTCTGGAATCGACCCCTATATTGACGTAATCATCGCCCAGACTACATTGCTGGCGGACCAGCAAACTCTGAATGGTCTTCAGGTGCAGCGGATGAGCTTCGCCGTAGCCCTGGTGGAGAATTTGGGTGGGGGCTGGGATCGTTCGCAATTGCCGAACCCACCGCAGGTAACCAGGCGACCGCCCAAGTCGGAGTCGACCATCGAGCAGTAGGATGTTGAACCTGGCCTGGCCGGGCGAAAGCAAGGGAACTATTCATCAAACGGCGTCAGAGAAGGTTCAGATCAGGAACGGGAAGGCGGCCGGTGTGGACCAGACCTTTGGTTATTCCTGTCGGATGACGGGCAACTCTGACTGTAGTTATGTGTTGGGGCCCTTTCGCCACAGCGGTTTGGAAAGGTTGAACCTCACCGAACCCCAATTAGGAAACATTGTGTACTCACAAAACACTCGAGTCGGTCTCGCTCATTGACTGCGTCTCGGTTGGTGTCGACCGCATGCAGACGAACTTTGAACCGATGCGGAAGCAGGTGGAAGCTTGGCAGAAAAGCGAAGTGACAGATGTGACCGCGAAGCTACTCAGCACTCTCGCAGAGTACCAGAATCGCTCTGTCAGTTTCGAACTTCTCAGAATGGATGGACAGAAGCTTTATGACCAGCAAGGTTTCCCGGAAAGTGCGCCTCGGTGAAGTAACCGCCGGGGAGGCGCGTGAAATTCTAGCTCGCAATCCAGTCATTCTCCTTCCACTGGGCAGCCACGAGGATCAGGGCCCGCATGCGCCAATGGGAGATTACTTGCTGGCGGAACACGTTGCCGCTCAGATTGCCGATCGTGCTTGTACATGGGGCGTGGAAACTTTAGTTGCGCCTGTAATTCCATTCGGAGGCGCCAATTTCTTCGGGAGTACTCCCGGAGGACTCGCGGTATCCCAGACAACCCTGCGGGCGCTATTAATGGACGTCTTTGGCTGTTTTTTGCGGCACCATCTTTCTCATTTGATTATCCTGAATGGGCACGACGGAAACCTCCAATGCATACACGAGGTGACATCAGAGATTTACCGCTCCAGCGGATGCCTGATTCCGAATATTTACCTTTGGCGCGTTGCGACGAGTCTACTGGTAGATGTGGTGGGCCAGGAAAAGGCGGGAGAGACTTCAGGACATGGCGCAGACGTACTGACGAGTCTGGCCATGCACTTCTTTCCCGATTGGGTACGTTCGGATATGATTCCGCAACCCGTTAAGCGTCCGGAGGTCATGGGACTCCCCGTCACAGGATTGGCCACGCTAGGTTTTCAGGGTGTTAATATCTCCGTGCCCCTCGAGGTTGGGGAACTGGCTCCCAACGGCGTCGCAGCGGGCGATCCACGCCTTTGTTCGCCCGAGACTGGAGCGGCTTTGGCGGAAAAGCTTATCGAATTCGGAGCGCGCTTCGTGCGTCATTATGCGGATCACGCCAAAAGTTCAGGTCGGAAAACAGCGGTATAAGTTTCATCGAACCAGCAATCACTACACGAGCTCCCGAACAACGCTTGTAATTACAACAGCGAGTAAAAATACTAAACGCGAAGGCTGCGTGGATATGCGGGAGAAGGCATTGGTAAGTTCTGCGGTCTTTTTCTAATTTTGTTCAATTTTGTTAATGGCTCTGAGCAGCGCCGTCGCGCAGGACAATCCATCCAACGTTGAGTCGGTGCCGCTCGTCTTAGTGCGTATTGCCATGCCCGACGTTCAAGGCCGCTTCGATCATATGGAAATTGATCGCAAGACTGAGCGGGTCTTTGCTGCAAAACTTACCTTCGCGCGAGAAGAATTTCCCAACCAGCCTGTTCAGGCGGTCGTTGGAGGATTCCATCTTTTCCCGTGACCGAGCAACAACTGAATTGTTGCTGCGCACAAGCTGAAGGAATTCAAGGTTGCGAATCTATTGGGTGCACATGGCACCGGCATCGAAGCCGTTTATCGCATTCGTGAACGGCTGGTTTGGCCGCGCGGATTGGCAGTCGTGGGCAGCGTCAGATCGAGCTGCGTGCTCGGAGAAGGCATCGATCCCGCTCAGCTAGCGAAGTGATTATACCGCCGAGTATCCCCCATCCACAGGCAAGGTAGCACCGGTCATCCACGACGATTCATCGCTCGCCAAATAGACCGCCAGGCCGGCAATGTCTTCGGGCCGGCCAAGCCTCCCGATCGGATGCGCAGCGGTCCTCTCCCGGCGAAATGTTTCTGGGTCGCCAACGTTGGCGAGGATGGCCGCAGTTAGTTCGCTCTCGACAAACGACGGACAAATTGCGTTCACCCGGATATTTTCAGGCCCGTGGTCAGCCGCCATACTTTTCGTCAGCAGCACCACCGCGCCCTTGGAGGAAGCATAGGCAGCGCGGTTGCGAGCGCCGGCGATTCCCAGAACAGAGGCAATGTTGATGATGGAACCGCCGCCTGCCTTCCTCATGTGCGGCAACGCACCCCGGGAAAGCAGCCAGACCGAAGTGACGTTTACGTTGAAGGTTTGCTCCCATTGATCTTCGCTGATCTGTTCCGCGTTTCCGATGTGCAGGATGCCGGCGTTGTTCACCAGAAAATTGAGTCCGCCAAATCGAGTTACGGTCGCACCCAGCAATCGATTGAGGTCGTCCTTTTTTGAAACGTCTCCTCCAATAGCAAATGCAGGATCGCCGATTTCGTGCGCCACCTCTTCAACTCGTTCTTTGCGCCTGCCGAACAGCGCTACCCGCGCTCCTTCCCGCGCAAGCGCCACCGCGCATGCGCGTCCGATCCCGCTGCCCGCACCGGTGACGATCCCGATTTTTCCTTTCAGACGTTCGCTCATAGAAAGTCGCTTTCCCTGATGAAGGTTTGCGGAGAGAGCCGGTGCTCGAGTTGCTTAATGTACGTTCTTATCGAGCCAGCTCATGAAGTACTTCGCGATGTCGGCGCTGTTCTTTTCCGACATCATCTGGTGGCCATTTCCGGGGAGCCCGACATCTTCCAGATTTACGTATTGAGTTCTTACGCTGGCCTGATCGAGCCACTTGGCAATGCAATGGGCGTATGGACGGTGATAGCTCGCCTCCCCCGATACATCGAGCACGGGAATATTTTCGAGATTGATCAGTTTGTGAGCCGGTGCTTTTTGCAACCAGCAGCGATCTAGGTCCGGGCCGTCCGCTTTCTCTTGACGCACGGGCTGCAATTCCGACGCCTCCTTGATCGGAGGGTCGTAATGGAGGGGGAAATTGGTGGGGCCCCAAATGTGCCCCGGACCCTTCGCATCTAATTCCATGTTCTCTATGGGCGGTCCCCAGGGCTCGGCCGCAATAATTCCTTTGATCAGTTTTGGCCGCGCATCGGCGAGCAGCCATCCGGAAGTTGCCAGTCGGGAATGCAGGAGCAGGATGACCGGTTTGCCGATCAGATCGACCAATTGCACGAGATCGTCGGCAGAGAGCGTCTCCATGTCGTCGGCTGTCGGAAATCCAAGTTCAGTCTTAGCGAAGTTATCAAATACGGGATCGCCGATCCGACCTTTGTTCGGAGCGTCACTGGGCCACTGCGTATATTTCTTCGATTGAGGCCAGGCACGCTCTGGATTCGAAGGCGCATGCCCTCCCGTCCAAACTTCTTCCATTTGCTCGGCGGTGCGCGGACCCGACAACTGACCGTCGAGATCAGGAATATACGCCGAACGGCCTCGCCCCGGGAAATCCATCATGCAGATGGTGTAGCCCTGGTTCACGAAATCATAGGCCCAGCCTGGCCGCCCGTCGGGCGTTTGCAACAGCGCGATGTTGGTCTGCCCCCCTCCGGCCTGTACGAAAAGGATCGGGTACGGATGCCGGATTTTCTTTGGCACCCAAACTTCTACGTACATCGCGCCACGCATTCTTTCCTTGCCCGGCTCTCCCACCCATTTGCCGCCAACATAGAAATGGCCCTGCCGTCCAATTTTCTCCGTCGAAAATGTCGGAATGGAAGTGAATGGAACCGAAACAGCGGCGGTGTTCTGGCTCCAAACGTGGCGGCTGGCAAGGAGAATGGACGAAAGTGTAAAGATTATTGCAATTGAAGTCGATTTCTTCTTCATCAGGTTTTCTTCAGATTACGGATGCTAGAATCGGCAAATCGGGTTTTGCATCGTATTTCCCTAGCGCCTTATATAGTGCGGAACAATAAGCTGTCAATTTAGGAGTTCTAATAAATGCCAACAGCCGCGGCTTTGAAGCCAGTACCCTTCCTCATCGGAGGGGAGTGGGTGCAGGATACGCCGAGTCGGTTCACCCATGTGAATCCCGCGACCGGTGAGGTCAATTATGAAATTTGCGCGGGTACCGAAGCTCACATCGATGCAGCCGTAAAATCCGCGCACGAAGCCGCCAGCAAGCCAGCCTGGCGCAATATGCTGCCGCATCTGCGGGCTGAAATTCTGCACAAATTTGCCGATCTCATGATCGAGCGCTCTGACCTCCTCGCCCGCTGTCAGATGCTGGAGAACGGAAAAGTCTGGAAGGAATGCAAGAATCAGGTGATCAACGGCGCGGCCACCTTCCGCTACTGTGCGGCGGCGGTTGAAACGCTGGGATCGGAGATTACACCTCCCCGCGGAAACTATCTGAGCATGACGGTTTATGAACCGTGGGGCGTGATCGCGGCAATTACGCCCTGGAACTCGCCGATTACGCTTAGCTGTAACAAGATTGCAGCTGCGTTAGCGGCCGGAAATGGCGTTGTGGTCAAGCCCTCCTCGTTCACTCCAACCTCCGGCATCGAGTTGGGGCGAATTGCTCTGGACGCCGGCGTCCCGCCGGGCGTGCTGAACGTCGTACCCGGAGCCGGAAGTAAAATCGGCGACGCACTCGTTACTCATCCCCTGGTGCGCATGGTTTCCTTCACCGGCGGGACCGAGGTCGGTCGAAGAATCTCCGAACTGGCGGGTAAGAAAATAATTCCAGCGGTATTGGAGTTGGGTGGGAAGTCACCCCACATCATTTTTGCCGATGCGAACCTGAAGGCCGCTGCCGATGCGGCAACCGTGGCGGTCTTCGAAGGGACTGGCCAATCGTGCACTGCGGGATCGCGACTGTTCGTCGAGCGCAAGGTTTACGACGAAGTGCTTTCGATGATCATCGAAAGAGCCGGCGCACTGCGAGTCGACTTACCGGACGCTCCAGGCGCGCAACTCGGACCAAGCGCAAGCTTTTCGCAACGGGACTTTGTTGAGAAGATTGTGGACCGCGCGCGGAAGGAAGGCGGTGAGATTCTGATTGGAGGTTCGCGGCCATCCGAAGCGCGCCTGGCCAAGGGTGCGTTTTACATGCCTACCATTGTCGCCGGGATCACGAACAAGTCGACCATCGCGCAGCAAGAGATTTTCGGCCCGGTGCTGTGTGCTATGCCATTCGACAACGAAGATGATCTCATCCAGCAAGCCAACGATGTCCCCTACGGCTTAGCTTCGGGGATCTGGACGGCAGATTACAAACGCGCATGGCGGGTGGCGCGCGCCTTGGAGGCAGGGATGGTTTGGATCAACACCTACAAGCAGTTCTCAACGGCGGCTCCGTTCGGAGGGTGCAAAGACAGCGGTCTCGGCCGTGAGAAAGGCTTGCAAGGCATCAGAACCTATCAACAAGTCAAGACCATGTTTTGGAGCATGTCCGAGACCTTCGACGGCGGCTTCAGTATTGCGAAATAATTTCCTCCAGGAGAGTCGAATGCCTGACAGCAGAGTGCAATCAGGGCGCGTAAAGCCAGCGTCGAAGGGAGCCGCGTTCATCGCAGACTTCCTCGTGCAGCAGAAAGTTCCTTACATTTTCGGGGTTTGCGGTCACGGCATTCTCGGACTGCTCGACGGGTTGTTCGACCGGCAAGACGAGATCAAAACGATCTCCGTGCACCACGAAGCTGCGGCCGGGTTCATGGCCGAAGCCTACTTTCGCATCACGCAGAAACCGGTAGCGACCTACACCTCGTGCGGGCCGGGTTCGGCGAATCTTATTCTCGCGATTGCCGCCGCTTTCGCGGATTCCTCAGCGATGCTCAACATCACTGGGAATGTCCCCACTGGCCAGTGGAACCGGGGACCGTTTCAGGAGACTGGAAAATATTTTCAGGGCGATTTCGTGAATGTGCTCCGCCCCTACGTGAAGCGCAGCTTCCAACCCACGCGGCCTGACATGTTGCCGCTCGCTCTCCGGCAAGCCTTTGCGCTGATGACCAATGGCCGGCCTGGGCCGGTAAACATCGATATACCGCTGAACGTGTTTGTCGAAATGGTCGATGAGACCACCGGCTCTCGAGAGAAAGATTGGCCCGTCACGGATTGGTCGCGGCCTGCGGGTGACCCCGCAGCCGTGGAGGAAGCGGTACGGCTGCTTCAGCGTGCTGAGCGCCCGGTTATCGTTGCCGGACATGGCGTTGAACTTAGCGGAGCCGAACCGGAACTACTCATGCTGGGGGAGGCGTTTCGTATTCCTGTCGCCACCACGCCGTTTGGCAAAGGCGTCTTCGATCCTCGGCATTCTTTAAGCTTAGGTGCTACCGGGCGCAATGGTTCCTACATGGCGAATGCAGCTTGCCGAAATGCGGACGTGATCCTGGCTCTGGGAACGCGGTTCGACGATCGAGCCAGCAGCGCGTGGCTTCCGGGATTCACCTACAACATCCCGCCCAGCAAGCTGATTCATGTCGATATCGATGCGACTGAAATCGGCCGCAACTTTCAACCAGAAATCGGAATCATCAGCGACGCGAAACTCTTTTTGCAACAGCTGCTCGCGGCACGCGGTTCGGAAACCAATGGTCAGCGGAGTGCCTGGCTCGAACGCATCGCCGGATGGCGGAAGCGCTGGGAGGCGGAGACCCTTCCGCCGCGTACATCCGACGCGATTCCCATTCGCCCCGAGCGCGCCGTCGCCGAATTGCGGAAAGTTGTTCCGGCCGACGGCATTGTGCTGGCGGATGTCGGCATCCATCACAATTGGCTGGTCGCGGAGTGGGAAGCCTGGAAGACTCGCACGTTCCTTCAAACCTGGGGGTTCGCGTCGATGGGATTTGCTGTTTCGGGCTCTCTCGGAGCCAAACTGGCGGCGCCCGATCGCCCCGTCGTCTCTTTGTGTGGAGATGGGGCTTTCATGATGAACGCGAGCGCCGTGCTCACCGCGGTTGAGTATCAGATTCCCGTCGTGTGGCTGGTGTGGAACAACTTCGGTTATTGCGCCATCCGCGATCAGCAGCGCGGCTATTTTGGCAAAGACCGGGAGCTGGCAACCAGTTTCACCGACGTGAAGGGAAATCTTTTTTCCGCCGACTATGCAATGATGGCGCGCTCGATGGGAGCCGACGGCCTGACCGTGGAGAAGCCGGCAGATCTTGCACCGCAACTGGAATCGGCAATTGCCTCCGGACGGCCGACGGTTCTCGACGTCCGCATCGACCGCGAGATCCGCCCTCTGGCAACCGGCAGTTGGGATCTTCCGCCCATTCCGCACCCCCTACCCAACTTCGGCTGGGGAGAAGACGAATAACGACAATGCGACAGTCGGCTGTTATCTCGACGCGCCCATTCTGTCCTCAAGCGTGGCTGTCGCCTTTCCCTGCCAGGGAACAGCGAGTCCGACACCGGCATAAAATATGACAACCGGGCCGAGCGTCAGCGCTGTTCCTGCAGGCGGGAAGCGAACACTAAGCGCCGGTGTCGGTTCGCTTTGGTCAGGCAACCGCTTCTATATTGCCGCTCTATTGTTCCTTAACCTTTTTATCAACTTCATGCATCGCATAAATTTGTCGGTGGCCGCTCCCGCCATTGCGAAGGATTTTGGCTGGGACGCAGGGAAAATGGGCTTGCTTTTCTCCTCGTATCAGTGGACCTACTGCCTATTTCTTTTGCTCTGGGGCTGGATGTCTGATCGCATCGGCACGCGATGGGTCAATGGGTTGTCGGTGACGCTCTGGTCCATCGCGGGAATGTTGACCGGTATAGCCACAAGCTTTGGAGGCATGCTGGCGACTCGATTGGCATTAGGAGCTGGGGAGGCAGCCTCGTTTCCAACCTCCGGCAAAGTAGTCAGACAATGGTTTCCTCCTGCTGAACGTGGACTCGCGACCGCCATCTTCAACGCCGGCACCTTCGCCGGCCCCGCGTTTTCCGCCCCCCTGGTGGCTTGGTTGCTAGTGAAGGAAGGGTGGCGAGTCTCGTTTATGATGACCGGATCCGTTGGCTTTATCTGGGTAATCCTGTGGCTGAAATTTTTCCGAGCTCCAGCCGAGTGCCCGTGGTTGCCCGAACAAGAGCGCCGATACATTTTGGAGAACACCGACTCGCAGGAGAAGTCAGCGCCCCTCCCCAAGGGCACTCTGCTTCGACTGCTGAGTCGCAAAACGATGTGGGGATTGTTCCTCACACAAGGGTGTTGCGCATACACAATGCTGTTGTTTCTCTTTTGGCTTCCTTCGTATCTAGTCCAATCCCGCCACATGTCACTGGCAAAAGCCAGTTGGTTTACATCCTTGCCTTACGTGGTTGCGGCAGTGCTGGGGCTGCTCATTGGAAAACTCAGCGACATCGTTCTAACAGCTGAAGCCATAAGGCAGGGTAAACGCCGGACACTGCTCATCGTCTTCATTTTGCTCTCGGGCGTCGTTCTACTCACCAACCTTGTGGTCAATGAATATTTGCTTTTGATTCTTGTCTCAATCTCTCTGGCTTGCATTTGTGGGGCGCTTTCGCTGAACATTGCGCTGACCAATGACTTGGTGTGGAATCCAGAGATGGTAGGCACCACCATTGGTTTCCTGATGCTGGGCGGGAATATTTTTGGATCGCTTGTGCCCATCGCCACCGGCTACATTGTGAAATGGACCGGCAGCTTCGACCTGGCATTTTATCTGGCTGGCTTTCTGCTGTTCCTGGCGGCTGTGATTTGCTTCACGATGACGCGCAAACCGCTCAGTTTCGGCGAGAACGGAACGCGATCGATTGCTTGACATCGCTGAGGCCGGTAATCCTGGACAAATTCATCCATGAAAACTGAAGCGGAAAAATCATGGTCCTTGCGGATGGTGTCGCCGCTCGAACCGGGGATTGTTTGCGTTGACATCGATCGAATGTTGGATTTTTATACCCAAGTGTTAGGGCTCAAGTTTGTCTCCGACGCTCAGGCATCGGCTGAGATGAGCACGAAATTTGGGACCGGACCTCATGGATTCAGGATTATCCGTTTGCAGACTCCCTATGGAGAACGCGTCAAGCTCATTCAGCCTAAGCAGCTTTCCCTAAAACCAGCGCCGGTTCCGGAGTGGGTGTTTGAGCGTCAGGGCATCGCTTATCTCACTTTCGTCGTCATCGATGTCCAAGAAGTTACGGCTCGGCTCAAACGATACGGAGTCGAGTCCTGCAGCGAAGCACCGGTCGAGATTCGCGCCGGGATCACGGCAATCTTCGCGCGGGACCCGGAAGGCAATTTTATTGAGTTTGTGGAATACGCAGATATCGCTTCGTATCGACCAGACCTTCTCAAATAACATCAATTCTTGAGCGGGACCGAATTCCGCGGAATGATGGTTAAAAACTGATGCGCTGCGAAAGCTGCATAAACCTGGGATCGGAATGAAGTGCGCTGAGCTCGGGGTCGGCTCCCAGATATGCCATAGAGTTGGAGCGGTCCTCGTATGCTTTTTCTAACCAGTTGAAAGCGCGGTCCTGGTCGCGAAGACCCGCGTAGATCAAGGCGATGGCGTAAGCCGGAACATAGTGCCCGCGGCGGCGATCTTCCAGGTCCAGCAGCACTTTGCGCGCCTCGTTAGCGTTGTTGGAAACTGCGTACACGTGCCCGAGGGAGCCTTCGTAGTTAGGATCGCCTCCCGAGAGCGCCACCGCCTCCTGCAACTCTGCGATCGCCTCCTGGTACATTTGCTTTTGTTCGTAGGCACGCCCCAGCCGGAAATGCGCGCGCGGAAAGCCGGGATCGATTTCGATTGTTTTCTTTAGGATCTCAATCCCCTGATCGTATTTGCCAGCCAGACAGAGGGTCCATCCCGCATTACTTCCGATGATCAGGGAGAGCGGGTCGTCCTCGAGGGCATGCTGTGTCTCGGCGATAGCCTCCTGATATTGGCCCATCGCTGCCAACGTTTCGCCGTACCAGGAGTGAGCCATCGCGTAGTTTGGATTATCAGCGAGGGCGCGGCGGAACTCGGTGCCGGCCTCCGTTGTATTCCAGTCGTAATAAAAATGTATGAATCCCAGAGTGGCGTGTGCTTCGGCAATCCCGTCGTCCATCTCCAGCGCCTTCTTGGCGGCTTCCTTAGCGGCGGCGAAAGCCTCCTTGGGCGGGAGTACGGAATACAGGCCCAGTGTGGAGTAGGAATCTGCGACACCTACGTAAGCCTCCGCAAATGTTGGGTCGAGCGCTATCGCCTGCCGGAAGTATTCCAGACCCTTCTTCAGCCCTTTGTCGGTTCGCTTATTCCAGAAATAGCGCCCCTTGACGTAGGCCTCATATGCCTCCGGCTTCTCCGTAGAGCGCTTGGTGAAACGGCGGCTCTCATCGCCCGTCAATTTCAAGCGGATAGACTGGGCAAGACGCTCGGAAAGAGCATCTTCCAGCGCAAAAATGTCGGTGAACTCCTTATGGAAGGTTTCACCCCAGAGCTGGGCCCCGTCGCGGACGCGGATGAGCTGAACAGTCAGACGAACCCGGTCCGCTTCTCGCTGAATGCGTCCGTCGAGGACCACGTCTACTCCCTGCTCCAGACCAGCCGCCTGCGGACTCACATCCGGCCCAGAATATTTCTGAATGGCGCTGGTCGGCCGGACGATGATCTTTCCCGTGTTTCCCAGCCGGGTAATCAAGGCATCAGCCATTCCCAGACCCAGATATTCCTCAGCCGGCTTTGCGCCCACCGTTTGGAAGGGCAGAACGGCAAGCGAACGAATCTCCTCCGGTTTTTGGACCTGAACAGTTCCAACCTCGCGGCGAGGATAAACCCTGACGAGGATCAGCGCTGTGCCCAGGACCAACCCGGCCAGAGGAATTTTCCAATAAAAAGTTCCCTTGCTGGCGGCGATTGCAGAATTCGGCGAAACTGCTGGCGGTTGCTCCCGGGCAGGGCTATCGTTCGCAGCCGCCCGGATATCTTCCACTGGGACTCGTGGAAGGGCCGGTCTGCTTTCCGGCTCACCGACCTGCCGGACCTCGGCTACAAAACGATACCCCCTTTTGGAAACGGTCTCGATGTATTTGTGCAGGTCGCGGTCATCGTTCAGGGCTTTCCGGAGAAACGAAACCGTGACGGCAAGATTCCCTTCCTCGACGAACGAGCCGTGCCAGACAGCCTTCAGTAATTCGTCCTTCTCGACCAGATGCCCATACCTCTCGACCAGGAAAACCAGAAGGTCAAAAGCCTTGGGTGTCATGGGAACGGGCTGGCCTTCACAAAGCAGCAGGCGCTCGGAAGGGTCCAACTGAAATGGCCCGAACTCGTACGAATGCTTGACAGGAGTCGTCATTACGATCAAAAAAATAATTCTTTAAGATTTTTTTTGGCGATTCCACAAGATTTGCAGGAGTGTAAACCGATAGGGTTCCAAGCGGCTCGTGGAAAAAATTCCAAATCCTCCCGGCGTGGCATTATAGCTCACTTGCCGTGGGGGTAGGCCTGCAAACTGCACATTCGACACTGAATGATGAGCGGCTTGCCACCGACTGTCGGGTGCGCTGAGGGATTAGTGATTTTTAGTTGCTACAGCGAAATTGAAGGATTGCCGAAGAAGAGGAAAGAAAGCCGCGGGTTGGGGGTTGCAGTTTGCTTTTTCAGCCGCAAATCGGTTTGCGCCGCGGGACCGCAGAGGTTTAGGAAGCCGTCGCATTAAGTTGAACGAAGATGGGGGTCATCGTGCGCTGCTCAAGCTGGGGAACTTGTCGCAATTGGTTTGCCTTCCTGCCCGCTATCCTGCTTTTGGTGCTTTTACCCCTGACTGCCTATGCCCAAGTCTCGGGCGCAACGCTCAGCGGCACGGTTACTGACTCCTCGGGTGCGATCCTTTCAAACGTCCAAATCTTGATTAAGAACGAGGGCACCGGCGAGATTCGATCTGTAACGGTCGACTCGGCGGGCTTCTATACCGCCCCCAATCTCCTGCCGGGACAGTATGACGTCACCGTTAGCGCCCCAGGATTTTCTACGGCCGTAACCAATGGCGTGACCTTGACGGTCGGCGCACAGCAACAGCTCAGCGTCAAAATGAAAGTCGGCCAGATCAACGAGACAATTGTAGTGACCGACGTCGCCTCTGCCGTGCAGTTAGCCGACTCTGCAATTGGCGGCGTCATCGGTCATGAGGCAGTTGTCCAGCTCCCGTTGAATGGGCGCGATTGGACTTCACTAGCCACCCTTCAGCCCGGCGTGGACTCGGTCGGCTCGATTCAAGCCAATACCGGCGGGCCAGACCGGGCTCGCCGTGGCTACGGAGTGCAGATGACCATCTCCGGCACGCGCCCTACCCAGAACAACTACCGCATCGATGGCATTAGCGTTAATGATTACACCAACGGCGGTCCGGGCAGTGTGGAGGGAGCTACGCTGGGCGTAGACGCGATTCAGGAGTTTTCAGTTCTGACCAGCAACTATTCGGCGGAGTACGGCCGCACCTCCGGCGGCGTTATCAACGCATTGACGAAATCCGGGACGAACGGCTATCACGGTGACGCCTACGAATTTTTCCGCAACAGCGCGCTCGATGCCAAGAATTATTTTGATCAGGGAGCGGTCCCCTTATTCCACCGCAACCAATTCGGGGGCGCTGTAGGGGGACCGATCATCAAGGACAGGACGTTCTTCTTCGTCGATTACGAAGGGCTTCGCGAGAGCAACAACGTTACCACCCTGGCTACCGTTCCCTCGCTTGCGGCCCGGAACGGCATTCTGTGCTCGAAGCCTCAAACCATACCGGGGAATCCTCCACCTTGCCAACAGAGCCAGGTTAGCGGAGCAGCGAATCCAGATCCAGCCACCGGAATCGATAAGGCGGTCTTGCCATTCCTCGGGTTGTGGGGCCCGGAAAATCCCAACTTGCCATATTTAGACAATGGGGACATTGGCACATACTCGTTCGTCGGCGGGCACGTGACCAGCGAAAACTTTGGCGTAGGGCGATTGGATCACCGGTTTTCAAACAAGGATAGTTTCTTTGGAAGTTATCAATACGATAAGGCAACCCTCACCCAACCAGATCCCAACAACGACGTTCTGGTGGGAAACACCACGGGAAGGGCCTATGTTGCTCTGGAAGAGACTCACATCGTCAACTCCCAGATCGTCAATTCCGCCCGCTTCGGTTTGAATCGTTCTCTTCATACCGCAGCCGGCGTGAAGGCCATTAACCCGCTCGCCGCCAACCTGGCTCTGGGCGAAAACCCTGGGGCGGATAATCCGCAAATCGATATCCCAGGAATTGTTTCGGCTCAGCCGGGCTTAAACCAGATCGAGCGCCTCGACTTCTTTGAGAATTCGTACCAGGGCTACGACGATCTGTTCTGGACGAAAGGAATTCACGGTTTGAAAATGGGTGTTGCCCTGGAACGCGTACAACTGAACGCGTTCGACCCCGCGCCGGCCGGGGAAATTCAGTTCGGGTCACTGGCGACTGCAAGCAGCAATGGTTTCCTTACCAACGATCCCATCGATCTTTCTGCGCCGCTGCCCAGCGCGCCGTTTATCCATTTCAACTTTCGCTCCACCATCTTCGGCGCTTACTTTCAGGATGACATACGCTTGCGCCCTACCCTGACGCTGAACCTGGGCTTACGCTACGAGATGTCCACGGTTCCTGCAGAAGCCCATGGGCACTTGTCGGCTCTGCACAGCCCGTTCAACCAGACCTTCCAGGATACGATCGTTGGTTCGTCGGTCTTCAGCAATCCCACCTATCGCAATTTTGAGCCGCGGATTGGGTTTGCCTGGGACCCGTTCGGGAATGGCAAGACCTCAGTGCGCGGCGGGTTTGCTATTTTCGACGTTCTTCCCCTCCCCTATCTGCTGGGGCAGTTCGCCACCAACACAGCTCCTTTCACGGAGAATGGCAGCGCCGTTAATCTGCCCGCCGGTTCGTTCCCCACCCAGGCTTTTAATATCCTGGCAGCCGCGGCGCAAAACAATACGGGCCTGCGCATCGCCTATATTCAGCCCAATCCGAAGCGCGATTACCTGATGCAGTGGAACCTGAACATACAACACGAAATCGTTCCGAACCTGACGGCGATGGCCGCCTACGTAGGATCACGGGGCGTACATCAGATTTTCCGTGCCGACGACATTAATTCAACGCAGCCGATTAATGGCTCTACGCCTCCCTATCTTTGGCCGTTATTAGGAACCGCCCAGCCGATCAGCCCCAGCATCGGCCGAATGGATACTCTGCAGTGGAACAACGATTCCTATTTCGACGGTCTTGAACTGCAGGTTCAGAAACATATGAGCCGCGGCCTCGAGGTCGGCGGCAGTTACACGTGGAGCAGAGCCATCGATGGCGGGGATGGCTCAATCGCCAGCGACTCCTTTCTGAGTTCGATCCCGGGGCTCCTTTACTTTCTGCCCAGGTACCGTCGCACTGCCGCCGACTTCAACATAACCCACAATCTGACCATCAACTATTTGTGGAGTATTCCTTCCGGTAAAGTGGAGGGGCCACTGGCTTGGATCGCCAAGGGATGGCAACTGGGGGGCATCGCCCAGATCAGGAGCGGAATGCCATTCACGGCACTGATCGGCGGCGATCCGCTCGGACTGAGTGACTCGGCTGCGTTTGCCTATCCCAACCGGCTCACGGGCTCGGGGTGCGGCGCGCCGGTCAATCCTCAGAGTGGTTCCGCCAACTACATCAAAGCGAATTGCTTCACTCTGCCGACAATGCCGGTGGCGCAGCAAGCTCTGTGCGATCCGGGATCTTTCGCGAATGCTGCGACCCCCGCCCCGGCGGGCACAGTCTACTGCCAGAATCTGCTCGGCAACGGCAGCAAGAACGACGTCTACGGGCCGGGCCTGATCGATTTTGACTTTTCCGTAGTCAAGGACACGCACGTAACCGAAAGGGTGAACGTGCAGTTTCGCGCGGAGACGTTCAATATCTTCAATCGCGCCAATTTCAATCCTCCGCTGGTCAATAATTTTGTGTTCAATCAGGATGGCAGCCCGAATGGTTCTCCGCTTGACTCCACCTCGACCACCAGCCGGCAGATTCAGTTCGCATTGAAAGTTATTTTCTGAACGAGTGTTTGAGAAATATTGAAATTGAGGGGGTCGCGATAGCCGGTGCGGAAGTTCCGGCTATCGCGCGCGCGGAGGCGGCGTGGTCCGCCTCCGCTAGAGCTTAGCAAGACCGATGAGGATCGATTCTTGGAAGCGCCTGCCCTCCGTCAGTTTTGCTAGCCACTAAAGCTGCGCCTACCTTGTATGCCATCACCGGACCGAGCAAACATGAATACGTCACCCGCCGCTGCGGCTGTCGAATCACCGGGACGAAAGCCGCTCTACACAAGCTTGTGGGCGCAGGTGCTGGTTGCCATCGTCCTGGCGATTGCACTGGGCCATTTCTTTCCTTCCCGCGGAATTGCGATGAAGCCGCTGGGCGACGGTTTCATCAAGCTCATCACCATGATCATCACCCTGGTGATTTTTTGTACCGTGGTGTCAGGCATCGCGGGTATGCAAGACATCAAGAAAGTGGGCCGCGTCGGCGGCAAGGCTCTCATCTATTTTGAAATCGTATCCACATTAGCCCTGGTGCTGGGGATGATTGTCGGTAATGTTCTCCGCCCGGGAGATGGCCTCAATGTGAATGCATCGACCCTCGACGCGAAAGCTGTGATGGACTACGCTGGGCAGGCGAAAGCCCAAAATGCTCCAGACTTCCTGATGCACATCATTCCCACTACTGTGGTGGATGCCTTCGCCAAAGGCGACATACTGCAAGTCTTGTTCGTTTCCATTCTGTTCGGCCTGGCGCTCTCCGTTGTGGGGGCTCGAGGCCAATTCCTGGTTGACCTCATTGAAGCCCTCACCCGTACGGTGTTTGCAATCGTCAACATCATCATGCGATTCGCTCCGATTGGCGCCTTCGGCGCCATGGCTTTTACGGTCGGAAAATACGGACTGGTGTCTCTCGGCCCTCTGGCGAGGCTGATTGGATCCTTTTACTTAAGCTGTGTGCTTTTCGTGGTGATCGTCCTGGGTGCGATCTCACTCATTGCGGGATTCAATATCATCAAGTTTCTGCTCTACATCAAAGAAGAAATCTTGTTGGTTTTGGCCACGAGTTCATCGGAAACAGCACTGCCTGCATTAATGGAAAAGCTGGAAGGTCTTGGTTGCTCGAAGGCGTTAGTCGGACTGGTAGTGCCGACCGGTTTCACGTTCAATACCGATGGAAGCAGCCTCTACATGACACTCGCTGCTTTATTCGTTGCGCAAGCAACTGGCACCAACTTGACCTTGGGACAGCAAGTCACGATCTTTGCGGTTGCAATTCTTACCTCCAAAGGAGCGAGCGGGGTTCAGGGAGCAGGATTCATTGCTCTGGTCGGAACCTTGATTGTGATTCCGACCATTCCTGTGGCAGGAATGGCATTAGTTTTGGGCATCGACCGTTTCATGAGCATGTTCCGGGCACTGGTGAACATGATCGGAAACGGTGTTGCCACGATCGTGGTGGCTCGATGGGAAAAAGAAATTGATCGCAAGTCGCTGCAAGTGCATTTTAGTCTGCCGATTGAGTCGCCAGAAAAAGCTCCGATAGGATAGAGAAGCCATGGCATCGAACAAAATACATTCTTCCCGTCGGACGTTCCTATTGAGCGCTGCTCCCGCAGCCGCCTGTGGTTTCCATGCGCTCGCACTGCCAAAGGCGGCCCGAGCCCACAACTCTCCGTCGTCGAAATCTCAACCCGCATCGTCCGAGATCTTGAGCTCCGAATATTGGGCAAAGCGTGGCGATGTGTCGCTTTGCCTTTTCCGCAAGCGAATTGGCCGGCATGGCGGACAAACGAAACTTCCGGTTTTGTTTCTGGCACACGGATCATCGGTTTCCTCGAGACCAAGCTTCGACCTCAGCGTCCCGGGTCACGGGGAGTACTCTTTAATGAACGTATTTGCTGAATACGGCTTTGATGTGTGGACCATGGATTTCGATGGCTATGGTAAGTCATCGAAAACCAATGGCAATTCCGACATCGCAACCGGGGTCCTGGACCTCAATTCTGCCGCCGAAGTTGTAGCGCGCGAAACCGGACAACTAAGCTTCCACTTATATGGAGAGTCCTCTGGAGCCCTCAAGGCGGGTGCGTTCGCGATGGCCCATCCCGAACACGTCCTCCGATTAGTTTTGCTCTCCTTCACCTGGACCGGTCAAGGCTCTTCGACGCTGGCCAAGCGCGCCGAATCTGTCGAGTTCTACCGTACTCACAGCCGGCGGCCGCGCGATCGCGAAATGATCCGCAGTATCTTCACCCGGGATAAACCGGGAACCTCCGATCCTGCTGTCGCGGAAGCCATGGCCGACGCAGAGTTGCCATTCGGCGACTCAGTCCCCACCGGCACCTATCTCGACATGACCACAAAGTTACCGCTTGTCGACCCGATGAAGTTGCAGTCTCCTGTCTTGATCGCCCGAGGCGAATACGATGGCATCGCGAGCGAGGAGGATCTGCTGAATTTCTTTCGCAAGCTGCCGGTGTCGGATAGGCAGTTCGCAGTTCTTCCAGGCGCTTCTCACTCAGTCGCGTTAGGGATTAATCGGGAGCAGTTCTGGCACGTCATGCGTTCGTTTCTCGATACGCCGCCGCGGCTGGACGGGGGGAAATGACGGCGATGATCAGCTGGCGCTAACCTCTGTTCACCACGGACTCAAAATCCGCCGACCCTTGCGGTCGTGGGGGTTCGCCCATATGGGTTCGCCCCCCTGGCACCAACAAAACAAATAGTTTAGATCGGTTTTGTCTCTGCAAAACGGAGAGGCAAAAATCGTTGGTGTCTGTTCTGATGGCTGTTGGATTCTACAGCGGTATGCGGCGAAGAAGAAACCGCCGGAAACAAAGAGCCACTTGAATCTCAATGGGCGCATTGGCCTGAAGTGACTCCCGACAGGGTACCCTGGTCAAATGGGGCACGCTTTATTCATAGCGGAAAGCTTCGGCGGGTGGGACGGTGGGACCAAGCTGGAATTTCATCTTGGCCGTTACAGGTGCAGGATTTGATTCGTAGGAGACCTAGAAATTCGGGATGAACACGCGCTGTTGTTCCTCAATTCTTAACTGCTCCGTCGCGACCTCCACAGCATCGTAATGAACGTCCGATACTTGTGCGCTGGGTTTGAATCCGAAGTTGGATGCCTGTCACGATCTTGAACTGGCCCGGTTCCAGCGTCATGCTGGGCGACGTCCAGTCCGCAAAGTCCTTGGCATGGATGCGGATCTCGTAAGCAACTCCTGGCGCACGTCGTGGAACTCGAAGTAAGCACGGAAGTAATGACGTTCTGTCGAGAGTTGAGAGCGTCGAATCATATTTCGACATTTCACCACCACATCGAGGGTCGATGAAACGGAATTGGGTAGCGACTTCGGTTGTTACCGCCTGAAGCGAGGGAGCGAACCGCGTTTCGAGCTTTTCAACCTGAGACAAACGCGCGGATCGCGTTTGGGGAAGCTTCTTTATGAGGCGAGAAGGCCTTCCTGCCGACCCTGAGTGCGAGCACCGCCCACCGGATGCAAGTTGGTTTGCGCTTCGAATTTTCGGTCCTCTAATCGCTCTCTGCTAGTCACGATGCTCATCCGGCGCAGCGAATACGGCAATTCTCTTCCACAATCGAGGCAGCAGACATATGCAAGACCGGTCCGGTCGCGATGCGGCCATGTGGTGTTCGGATGTACACAGTCGAACAGGTAAGCCAGAATCAATTTCAGCCAGGTCATATTCGCCTCCTAGGCCAGCGCGGCCTCTCCAAGAACGTTGCTGTGCGCGTCAAGGTGGACAGAAGCCAATTGGAGGTAGGCCTTCCGCAATTGCGCACGAAACTCTTCCTCGCTCATCTTTGCCCTTGTGGCAACTTCCTCGATCTTGTTGCCAACCACGTGATGCAGGACGAAGGCGACACGAGAACTGGAATCAAGCAGAAAAATCGGGTTCCAGCTCATGTCCTGGGTCAATGAAAGGAACGGCTTTGCGTTCATCGAGTTGGAATCGGCATAGAGCACCGCATCATAAACTGAACTTTCATGGTCCCACCCCATACGGGACCGAAGGCGTAATTGCTCGAGAGAGAGTTCGACGCTACGTCTGAGAAGGTCGTAGTCAGCCGCCACTTCCTGCGAGGACCACTCAAGCGCCGCCATCACGACCGACAACGCCATGGCTGGATCAAGACTGAGCAGGTATGCAGAACAGATAAGCCGATCGAGTTCGGCTTGGAGATTCATCTCTGCCGCCTGGCTTGTTTGTAGAGTCATTGGTTTGTACCGCCAGCACATCAGGAAGGGCAACTGATGTGCCAAATCGGACCGAAGAGCTTAGTGTTCCTAATTCTTTGGAATCAAAGGGCTGGCCGGAGAGACTGGCGGGTCTTCTTTGCTGAATGGCTGAAAGTGTCGAACCTTGTCGACAGCGGTCGGCGAACCATGGCCTCGATCTAAATCAAAAGGGGCGAGTATGGTTTCCTCAAAGACATCGAAGGCGGAAAGGACAATCGTCGTGTACGACGGAAAGGCGAACCGTGCCCGGCCGCCGCGGGCGGGCGTACTTACCGAAACAACGACACCCCGATGAATAACATGTGCGAGTCCATGCCAGGATTTTGATTGCCTAGATTGGCATTAGAAATATGGTGGTATTTGTATCCCAGGTCAATGGCGGTGCGGCGGTTTGATGTGAACAACTGCACGCCGCCGCCAAGTTGGGCCGTAAAGTTGAACTGAGTGGCCCCAAACATCCGATGGTTGAAGTACAGGAAACCGCCACCGCTTGTGAGAAATGGTTCGACGCGGCGGAAATGGACGAAGTTTACTTGTGCACCGACAGGACTCCCACCAGCGCCGTAAGAATACGCTCGATGGCCGGTGCCGTTTCGTGGATCGCCAACTAATGCCAAAGGAACTGCATCGAAAACCCAGCGCACCGCGAACGGTTCCTTCCAGTAGATAAGCCGTTCGTAGCGGCTCTCGATCTGATAATTTCTTCCACCGATGGTGCTGGAAAACGCGTGGCCGTTTTCAAATTCCCCGCCGAACCAATACGTGTATTCGCTATACGCATGCCATGGGTGCTGTTCTTGCGCGAAGGACGAGGGCAGGAGAAACATTGTACTGACAATCGTGGCGAATAAGGCGCTTGTCCCATTTGCAAGCCTATTTTTTCGGCCTCGATCTCGCGCACTCAAACGGTCACTGTCGGACGGCAGACAGGCGGGAAACGTAAGGGGATATAGTTCGGTCTCGAGATCCTTGGCTGCCGCATTGCCGAATTGCGGAATCATGTTTGAGCCCCGGCACCAAGAATGCAACTGGTATGCCAACAAGAGCGATCGAGGTTGCGCTTCTAATGTTCAGGAAAGATAGAGATCTCTTTATAGAGATTGGTCTGAGCAGGTGTCGAAGTGTCGAAACTGTCGAGAACCTGGCACCTGCTAATGACAGTCTTGCCGCAAACCGTCATTCCGGTTAACCAGACCCAAGCTGTCGGTCAGAGGCAACGCCTTGGCCTTAAAGAGCTGACCTGCCAGGCTCCCCCGCTACGTCATGCCTCGCCACTGTCAGGCTTCGAATGAAGGTGGAGCTGGCCCACCAAGGAACGCTTGCTGGAGGCCGGCGACGAACTTGCAGCGAAAGACTCGGGAGCGCAACTCTGAACAGGCTCTTCAGAAACTGCCGTTTGGAGCATCACTCAAGAAGAGATTGCTGCGTGGAACTCGGGCGATGCCGCCGCGTACTCTCGGCACTTCGCCGACGACGGGGCCCTCACCAGTATTCGAGGGCAATTCTTCACTGGGCGTCAAGCCTTGATTGACAGGCATGGCTCATTTTAAGGGACCATACCACGGCAGCACGCTCCGGCAGGGCATTGTTTCATTGAGGTTTGTCCGGCCCGAGGTTGCCATCGTTGAAGTGCTCGCCTCAGTCACAGGAATTCCAAAGCCGCAACCCGGGACGAGTCCCAATGGTGAAGGGCGTCTCCGGACACGATTGTTGCAGGTGATTGTGAAAGATGGAGGCGAATGAAAGATCGCCGCCTACCACACGGACGTGAAGCCGGATGTGCCGGCACAGACCCCCGATGAGTACGGTGAGTGCGCGAAACACCACGATCCTCGTCACGGTCGCTCTCCTCGATAAAGGTGCCTGGATTTAGCTGACCGGCCACCTGATTGAACGGCAGTAAGTTCGTCGGCGGGGATGGTTGCACCGATTCGGCGGGAGTGTCCATCGGAGATCGCCCAGCGTGCCGTGTTTCGCTTTGTCCAAGACGGCCCGACCAGGGAATAAGGAGGGAGGTTGGAAGACAGCTTGATAGGAGCCTTATTGGCACGATTTCGACCGTGGCAACTCCCTCGAAGGCGACACGGTGGCTATTGATTGTTTCGCATTGCAGAACTCGAAGTGACGAACCGTCAAGACTCGCTTTGCGGCATGGTCAACAGATTTGTGTGCATTCCATGTCGAGCAACGCGCTGAGTTTTTTCAACTTGCTCGCGACGTGCCCGACTCCAACCACACAATGATGCGCCGGGCCATGAACGTTCCACTGGTTCATGAAACATCTGGCACCGAGTGAAAAGCGGTATCGGCTATTCGTGTTGCCGATCTCGAGAATCGGACCCCTCACGGACTCGCCTTCGGCGACCAGCAACTTCAGTCTTCCGTCTGCGGTCTGGACGATGGAGAGCAACGTCACCGGCCCGAGTTTTACGGACATCTCAACCGAGAGTCCATGGCCCAGTTTTCCGTGGTAGACCTCCAAAGTGCGCACTTTGGTCTTTCCTTCGGCAATCGCGATATGGCCCGGGCCATCGTGTCCCATAAGAACGACGTCATCGTTGTAGTCGACAGCATAGTATTCGGTGAACGAACCCCCGGCACCGAATGAATCCATGATCTTCATGGCTTGGGCGTTCTTGATTTCGTACTCGCCGGCCACAGGAACGCCGCGAGCGGTCAGCAAACTCGTTCCCAAGATGATGGAACTGATGGTGTCTTGGTTATCCGCACTGCCTACGCCCTTGTGGTAGTACGCTAGGGACCCGAGCGCGTGAATCTCGACTAGCCGATCCAGAGCAACGGAAGTGCGAGCCGCTCGCTGAAGTTCCTCGGCTGGACAATCCGGCTGCACCTCCATGACAGTCCGGAATTCCCCCACTCGTCGCTCCAGATCGGAATTACTCACCTCTTGTCGCAAAGCGGTTAGTTCGTCCACCTCGAGGATTTCTATGTGGCCTCCGAAGTGAGCACATTGCTGGGTGAGATCCGAATAGATGTCGAGCATGCCTCCGTAGTAGTTGCCCATCAGGCCGAGACGATTGTGTTCCATGACCTGGGCGACCCGGGCAGCTTCGATCCATTCGGCGATCTCGCCCCAAGCCACAGGATCGTTCTCCAGCATGCCGCTCACCTGAAAAAATGGTATGCGGCAACGGTTGAAGACATTCGCGATTTCCGGAACCGGACACGCCTGGCAGTACGCGAGCCACTCTCCAGTCATCTTGGCGCGATCCCCCATGTGATTGAAGCGGTCGTAGTCGATGGCCGCAGCCGGAGCGAGATTGAGAATGATGACTGGAACCTTGGCTCGGCGCACCGCGGGAAGCACGGTCGCAGAGAGGGCGTACGTCGTGACGTGTAGGAAGATGAGGTCAACATCTGCTCGGCGGAATTCATGTCCAGCAACCAAAGACTTCTCTGGGGTGTCGATCAATCCTAGGTTTATTACCCGGACTTGAGAATTCGCAAGATTCAGGGCGACTTGCTCGGTGTATCCGATCAGGCGATCCTGCAGCCCGGGAAACTGCGGCCAGTAGGTATCCAGACCGATTCCGAACAGGCCGACCTTGAGTTGATGGCCGGAAGTATTCATGCCTGATCTTCCCCAAATAACGTTCGTCATGACCAAAGATCTCGAACCGTCGGCAAGCATAGTCTGCGGGAGTTCGACCCGCAAGCTTCCCGCAAACCAGGAGATGTGTTCTGCAATGCGAACTGGATGATCCATGTCCTGTCCGCTTTGGTGTTCTGCAATGCGAACTGGATGATCCATGTCCTGTCCGCTTTGGCGGTTCGTTAACCAGCAACCGACAAGAACCGCGGGGGCAGCGGCGGGCTGGGTCCAAATGGCTCCAGGCGTCCCA
>Ga0210406_10001972_pt1 | contig 24014 bp, 21 predicted proteins | sample IncBWC30MmetaG_FD_155454 | JGI IMG/M metagenome (GOLD analysis project Ga0210406, IMG submission 155454) | Forest soil microbial communities from Barre Woods Harvard Forest LTER site, Petersham, Massachusetts, United States - Inc-BW-C-30-M | ecosystem: Environmental > Terrestrial > Soil >...
TGACCCACGACTACAAGCGTCATGGCACGACGACACTGTTCGCGGCCCTCAACGTCCTCGACGGCACCGTCATCGGCCGCAATATGCAGCGCCACCGGCACCAGGAGTTCATCCGCTTCCTCAACGCCGTCGAGACGCAGGTGCCGGCGCGAAAGCAAATCCACGCCATCGTCGACAACTACGCAACCCACAAGCATCCGAAGGTGCGCCAATGGTTGGCCCGGCATCCCCGCTGGACCTTCCACTTCACGCCCACATCGGCATCCTGGCTCAACGCCGTCGAGGGCTTCTTCGCCAAGCTCACAAAGCGGCGTTTGAAACGCGGCATCTTCCTATCGGTCTTCGACTTGCAGGCAGCAATCAATCGCTTCGTCATCGAACATAACGCCGAACCGAAACCCTTCACATGGACGCCGATCCCGACAAAATTATCCAAGCCGTCAGACGCGGGCACCAAGTGTTAGATTCCATCCACTAGCGTCGTGTTCTCATCCAGTTGGAACGCCGGAGTGTGGAGGCAACTAAACTAGCTGGCCGCTTCCAGCCCAGTTCCTTACACCTGAGGATCGATCGCCCTCGTTGGAGAGCGAGTTTTGGCCGCTGGCTGCGACAAGGGATCAGAACTCGGCTTTGTGGCGGTTTTGACCTCCCTATGACAGCACCGGTTAACCGTCCGGCGCGGATTTCATGGCTCGGGGCGCAAGCACTAAGCCGCGCGCGACCTCCATCGCGAGCCGGAAATCGCTCGGCAATATGAGCCGCGTGACCATGGCTGCCACCGCGAACAACAGGGCAAAGATGGGAGTAAGATACAAAAGCCCAAGCGGCCACAGCATCGATAGCGGCACGACCGTGCAGAGCGAGGCGATGTAAGCCCGAACCAGATTGAGTGTTGTGGTTGATCCCACTGCGCCCCTTGGAAGCAAAGTCAAATATGCAATCATTGCCGGTACCTCCGCCACACCGGCTGTGATCAGAATGGCAATGGCTCCATTTCCAAACCGCTGCTGCCAATACCCAATAAGCAGCCAATTCAAGACCGCACAGACAGCAATTCTGGCGATGCTTGTGACGGCTAACGCCCTATTTCGGCCGATTGCGGATATGACGGATCCCAACAAGAACGTGAAGAACAGCAAGGGTATGAAGATGGCACTCACGCGCAGGATCGACGCGGTTTGTTCAAAGCGGCCATGGCCGTATAGGATCGCGACGACTTGGTCTGCGAACAGATAGAGCGCCGAGGACGCAAATGCCGCCGCGATGAGCAGAATCCGCCCTGTTGCATCGATCATGCGCCGAAGATCCGGCAACGAACGCGACGCGCGCGAAAGCTCTGGGAACGTCGCTCCTAGCAAAATCATCGCCGGAGAAGCAACAATGCCAAATATGCTGCGAAACGCGCCGTACCATCCCACGACTGCCGGACCAGCGAATACAGAAAGAAGTAATATCTCGAGAAAGGGCTGCGATGCCATTACAAGCGAGAGGGCCGCAATCGGTGCTCCATGCCGAAAAAGTTCTCGAAGCGCCTTCATCACGGGCGCTTTGACTGCAATATTCAACCGCCGAGCGGCAATTATCCCGACCAGCAGGGTCGAAAAGCTACCAACGCATTGCATTAAGATCACTTCCGTCAGCCCACCGCCAAAGCGCAAAGCAATGGCGGTCGCGACCAGCGTCATCGCCTTGCCGATGATATTTGCAAATGCATCGATGTCCATTCGGTCCTTGCCGCGAAAGGAACAATCGAACGGCGCGAATACCGTGGCCGGAATCGCGACCGTCATCGCCAACAGCGTCAACGCAACAATCTGGCCGTTGTATCTCAGAGCCAGTGCGATGGCGACTGCCATGGCAAAGGACAAGAGGGTCGTTGGCAGCCGAAACACGAGCGCACTTCCAATCAACTCCGGCTCGTCAGTACGCCCTCTGGCCATTTCTCTTACAAGGTAGGTGCCTTGGCCCCAATCAACGATGACGTAGACAAATGAGCTGATGGCGAAAACGATATAAAGGATACCAAGCTGTGCAGGTTCCAATGCGCGTCCAATGACAGCCGTCAGAAGGATCCCGAGGGCTGTAGAAGCGACTTGGCCTATTCCAAGGTGAGAGACATTGCGAAGCAGAAGCCTGGTGGTATTTGATCTCACGGATCGCTCCGGATACGGCAAAACCTCATTGCGTCTAGAGCCAGACGATATACCGTCAATCCCGTGGCGCGTCCAAGGCAAATTGGCATGGGACCCTTCGCGAACTGCAGGTGGTGACGCCAGCCACTCAAGGGAAGCGTGGCATTCGCGCGTATCGCAAGGCCGCCGACTGCGATTCTGCAGGGCACAGCATGTCTCCATGCGAAGCCGCGCATCAGGAAGAATGCTAATGCATGAAAGGATCGAATAGTGGATCGTGAAACGTCTTGAAGGTCTGAAAGATCTCGATTGGTTTCGACGATCTGATCAAAATTCCGACTCCGGCTCTCTGGCCCGCAACACCGTCGCGATCTGCACGGTCGCCGATGAACAGGGTCTCTCGGGCCGTCGCACTGGCTGCGGCCATGAGCGACTGGAGACCCCTGGCGTGGGGTTTAAGCAGCCCGACATCGCTCGCCGCGACGACGTGATGAGCCGTCAATCCCATCGCAGCGAGCTTCTCCGTCGCGGGGTAATCCGAAAAAATGCCGATCTTCTTGCCTGCGCGGTGCAATCCAGCAAACAGTTGCGGCACTCCGGAAAAAACACAGCTTCTCAGATAACGGAGCGGGCGCGTTTCAATCCATTCGGACACGATTGCGTGGACGCTTTCGGGCGACATCGATGTGGCCTTGGCCGTTTCGGCGATCAGAATGTGCTCGAAGTCGACGACCTCTTCGACTGCCAGGCGCTCTCTTATGCGCCGGTACGCGTTGACGACGCTGATGGCATTCCGGTCGCATTTAGCTACGGCATCAAGCACCATGTCGCGCCCCATCCTTAAACGCAACGGGCGCTGCCTGTAGAGTGTACCATCTACGTCGAACGCCACGAGACGAATGTCCCGCCAATCCGCGGCTGTAAACGTCGACGTCATTCCAGGCCGATGTACCGCTGGCCGGTAAAGATCTCGAGGGCAGGCATGTCCACGTAGGTCGCAAACAGGAAGGTGATGGCCAACAAGCCAACCAGAGCAATCAACGCGTGTTCCTTGAACAGCTTTTCGGGCCTTTGGGCCGTCGATGCCGGTTCCATCGACAGAGCCAGGTAGTGCCCGAACAATGCAATTAGTACCGGCACCGTGAGCAGATACTCGACGCGATACTTGATCAAAAAGATCGCAAGAAAAAAGCTGGTGACGAGGGCGTAGACGAAGCACGACACGGTCAGCGAGATCTCAGAGTAACCTGCAAAGCTCGCCCTGTATCGTTCGAGCACTCCGCGTCCGTACGACGCGGTGATCTCCCTGAATTCTGAAAGCCGCTTTGCTGCCATGAGAAATCCGCCGCCCGCCCAGTACATAAGAATGATCGAGCTGGGCGGCAGAGTTGTCGGATCTACCATTGCCCATCCGATCATCAGGCGGAGAGGATTATTGATGGATTCCGAAACTACATCGAGATAGGCTTTGTCCTTGGCGCGGATAGGCGGCACGTTGTAGATGATGCCTTGCAGAGCGAAGACGCAGGCGACTAGCAGCATGATTTTGCTGGCAGCGTAAGCGCACGCCAGCCCGACTGCGACGAGCCCGATCCATTCGAAGAAAATCATCGTTCCGCTCAGCTGCATCTTGACTGCAGCCCTCTGGAACTTGGTCGGGTGGAATCTATCAAACTCGCGGTCGAACCATTCGTTTATCACGTAATTAGCTGATGCAATGCAAATTGCGGCGATCAGGCCGAGCGTTACGGAACTGACGATGGATGTCGTATGGATTCCCCGCAGAAGATAAGCGAGTATCGCACCGGGGACGATGAATATATGCTTTGTACCGTGGTCCAGGCGAGCAATGGCTAGATAAGCCGCCGCGGTTCCTTGCATTTTCCCCATATCGCTGATCGATTTTTCCATGGACCAATTCCAACGTTGCGCGGCATTTAATCGGACTTCAATCGACTCACCGTACTCCAAGGCCAATATTTAATCAATTTTTGCAAATTATTTAATGGGAAAATGTTAGCTGAATGGCGCGCATTAGGACAGCCCGTACTTAATTACATGGCCAACGGGTTAATCCCGCGAGACCAGGCTTTCACTCCAATGCATGCACAAACCGGAAGACCTGAGGTTGTTTGAGCCCAGGCGGATGAACCGGCCTGGCTTCCTCCCATGGTTCGGTTGACAATGCCGGGGCGGAGCCAATCTGAGTACGGGACCGGAGGTGAGCCGTCGCCGCCCGCCTTTTTTGGCATGTTCGCGATTGCTGACCCGGTCGGTGGCAGAAATCACGATTTACCGGAGAATGCGAGACCGGATGAAGCTAGGTTTAGGCGGTTCAGGAGCATATCAACACCGAACGCGGCCAAGATCATAAGGCATGGGAGTATCGGGACCGAATAGCGTCCGAGCGGGATCAAGAGTGCAACAAAGACGTTCATCACCACGACGGGAAGCCAAATTAACCAGGACGGCCGACCGTCCCGGTTTGCCCTTCTCAGGCCGACGATCGCGAGCGCGCAAGCGATGAGCGCTAATGAGCCAGGTATCAGTGAATTCTTTAGGCTCGTCATTTCGTACCAGAATGTGAACAAGCCGACGAAGACCTTTCGGGCCGTGTCGAGCGGCTGAGCCCTGATCAGTTGCTTAGCAACACGAGCATTGTTTTCCTCGTCAACAACCTCGTCCTGTTCCCATTCGGTACCGGCGTCGCGCGCAATTTGCCGAAACCAGTTATTCACCTCGTTCTCCGCATCGGTGTACGGAGGCTTCTGCAGAGTCGCGAACTCCCACCGCGTGAAGACGTACCCGCGCAAGAATGAGTCGCTTGCTCCCGGCGACAGCAGCACGAAGCGGCCGCCCGTGAGTTGGTAGTTCCGATAGGTCCACGGGGCCAGGACAACCGCCATAGCAAGGAACATGGCGACCACAGCGGCGACGCTCTGAATCGAACGTTTTTTTAGAGCGAGCACGCCACTGACGATGCCGAATACGCCCAGATAGGGAAGTATGACGCCCTTGGTCAATGTTGCGCACATGCCCACGACGCCGACCAGGATGCCATTTACGACGGTCGGCCTGTCGTGAAAGCGCACGGTCGTCCAGACCGTCAATGTGCACATCAGCGTAAGTAAGGATTCCATGTGCAAGTCTGGCACATAGCGTAGCAGCATTGGATGAAAGGCGCAGAAAAGGCCAGCCAGCAGTCCCGTTCGCGCATTGTAAATAAGTAGCCCAAGCCAATAGACCAAAACACACGTTGCAGCGTGGAACAGGCACTGCAGCAAAATGATCACCTGATCGCTACCACCAAGCCCGTATACAACGGCAACAAACTCCGGATAGAGCGATGCCGCGCGGCGGGTCAGCTTGGTGAATCCGTGCTCGACGAACCCATGTGCGATCTTTCCGTACCCGTACGGATCAGCTGTCTCCATGACCAGGTTCTGAAAGTGAAAGAAAACCACCGTCAGGAGTGCCGCCCCAATCGCGGCAGCGGCGATAATTACAGAATATTTGAAGTTTTCGGGATATTTAGTGTGCTGGCTGGAGTAATTAATCTGTGCAGCACTCATGATGGGGGACGTTCCAGTCACTGTTGAACTTCGAACCAAGGCTGCCACGGTATGCGGGAATGACGGGGGTAGCAAGTCTAGTGAGCAAGCAGAGTCTCAGCGGCTTTGAGCGAAGATTAATTTGAGTAACTCTGGCGGCGTGCAATGTGAGGCGGTCTCTGCCTGCCTTCGATGAGCTTTCGAGAAGCGGGCGGCTGTTTGACCTGATGGCCAGATTGCGAAAGCAAGCGGACGAGTCGACATTTCGAGCGGATCCTCTTTTAGAAATCGCCCGCTCCATGACAAGCATCGATTTTGTACCGGGAAGTATAGGCTGTATTGGCTGTGCACCAGACTTGAGCTATGATTCGGTCGGAGTATCGTCTGCTAACCATACGTCCTGAGCCGAGGTTTAGGTGCAGTAGTCCAATGCCATTTGCGCTCCCCCTCTGCCGAGCGATGTGGGCTCTACCCGGGATTTGCGATTACGCGTCGGACAACGCGTGCTGAATTTCATGCGCACTTCCCCGGATAAGCGAACGCGGGTTCTATTCATCAACTCGGCGCTCCTCGGCGGCGCAGACACATGGATCCATCTCTTGCTTCTCCGCAACCTGCCGCAGGACCGTTTCGAACTGCACGCGGCCGGGCAGCCGGGATCGCCTGCACCGGCGTTCGACGAGTTGGGCGCCATTCCCGGCATCGCGCTGCGGCCGACGAACTTTGGGCCATCGCTGTGGCGACGATCCAATCTTCAGAAGCTAGCCGGCCTCGCCGGCGCCCTGCCGGCGGCAGCGAGCCTGCTGGGGCTCGCCGCCTACATCCGGCGCCACCAGATCGAGGTCCTGCATTCCACCGACCGGCCACGCGACGCCATCGCGTGCGTGCTCCTTGCGGCCCTCACAGGGGCCAAGGCCCTCATCCACGTGCACGTCAACTACGGCGATTGGATGAGCCACGGGGTCACCTGGGCGCTCGGCCGGGCAGATGCGATCGTTGGCGTATCGAGCCATACGGCGAGAACCTTCGTGCAGGCAGGTTACCGATCGGATCGCGTGCATTCGGTTCTCAACGCGATCGAACCATCACATTGGGATCCCTCGCTAGATCCGGCGCCCGGTCGCGCATCGCTGGAGGTGCCGGATGGTGCACCACTCATCGTGAGCGTGGCGCGTCTTTTCCGCTGGAAGGGACACTTCGAACTGCTAAGCGCGCTCGCGCTGGTCAAGCGCCAGTATCCGAACGTGCGGCTTGCGATTGTGGGCTCAGACTACCCCGCCGAGAGTGGCACGACCCAGATGCTCAAGGAGCACGCGCGCGAACTCGGAATTGGGGAGAACGTATTGTTTACCGGCCAGCGCTCGGACGTCGCCTTGTTGCTGGCGGCCTGCGACGTCTTCTCGCTTCCGAGCTTCGAGGAACCTTTTGGGCTTGTGTTCGCGGAAGCGATGGCGATGAAGAGACCCGTCGTGGCCTTGACCAACGGAGGCACCCCGGAGGTCGTGGAGCACGGCAAGTGCGGCCTCCTCTCCGACCCTGGCGACATCGATGCGTTAGCGGCCAATCTCCTACTGCTTTTGGCCGACCCTGCATTGCGCGCCCAATTTGGAGAATATGGCCGCTCCCGGGTCGAGCAGCACTTCACGCCGCAGCGCATGGCGTCTGATTTTGCTGCGCTTTATGAGCGTATGCTGGCCTGAACTGGCTCCGGGACCCTTTACGCTGTGACTGCGGTCTACTGAAGAACTGAGCGCACGAACAAATAACTCCTTCCGAGCGCGGGCAGCGAGGCAAAAGCGCGCTCGCGCAGCCTGCCGCTGAGATTTTGAGCGTAGCGGTTGGGGAGCAAAGTGATCTTGCCGCCATGCGCGGTGTACGGGTCGGCAAGATCGCTGCCACCATTTTCCCACGTAAAGGCGAGCATCGGGCGGATCGCGTTGCTCATATTCCGCATCCCACGATGCCAAAGCATAGACGACCGGACGATCACGTCTCCGGCGCTCATATACATGCGAATCGCAGGCTTTCCGGAAAGAGCATACTGCCAATACTTGTACTCGCGCAGGTGAGTGCCGGGCGTGACCTCCATCGCGCCATTCTTGAGGTCCGTATCGATGGGCGCGACGTTCACGATGACGAAGGCCGATGCGGCATAGCCATCGACGTGTGGGTTTTGTGCGCTGCTGTTCGGCAGGTTGAGATTGCATCCGATATTCGGCATGCGGGTTGCGGACGGCAAAAGATTTCTGACGAGATCGAAGACGCCGTATTGCTCAAGCTCGTCGTATACAAACCGCGACTGGGCGCCGGGGAAGCAGTTGAGATGGCCACTGACCATGCCGCCGCCCGAAAACAGCTCACCATTTGCGCCGGCGCGGGCATATTCGCCTCGCAACTCGCCGGTCAGTGCCGCGAGCCGCGACTTTGAGACCACATTCGGCAGCATCACATAACCTTCGCGCGCGAAAGCCGAACTAAGATCCTGCATCTGATGACTGAGCGGCGTCATGGACGGTCTCCTATGCAATACCAACTTCTCTGATCGAGACACCATAGCCAGTAGTTCAGCGTAATCCCACGGGGAGCGCCCAGTGAAGGTAGCGGCTCAGAGACTATTTTGCTACCTCTGCCGAACTGCGTCATTGCTGCCTCCCCGGGTGCGGTCCTATGCAGGAGGCGAATTATAATTATAATACTGGGTACTAAGCCTCGTTATGGGAATGCTCGCATTCTCGGCAAGGAGCCGCACCCCGTTAATTCCTTGAAAATTGCGGGCATTAAAATATATATTTAAACCACGGTAATTAAAAGACATTTGATCTAGCCAGCCAATCGCGGAGATATAGGGGGGCCGCTCGCGCGGTCTAGACCCCACGCGGCAGGCAAGCCAACTGGGCTAACCGCGAAGAGTTGCCGGGGGAAGATTTGTTCTTGAGGAACTACTCTACCCCCGGTTCGGTCGCCGTCTGCTGATGCCAGGGATCAAGAAGCTCCGGGGACGTTAATGGTTAAGCTGGACTCTGATGGCTTTGGCGCAAAAACCGAGCTAGTGGGCTCACAAACCTAGACCAACGTGCTAAAACCTAGACCAACGTGCTAAACTTACCAAACGGGCAGCGTTCCGTCCACGAAACCAAATCTGAGTGAATTCGATGACCTCCAACGACGACAGCCGAGTGACAGACGACGCAGCTCACCGGGCAATCGGGCCAGCGCAACCTGAAATTGCAGACCTTTTGGGGATTGCCCGTCGGGGATGGCTCTTCATCGTCGCCGGCACGGCATTCGGGGTCATCTGCGCATTAATGATACTTTCTACTATCCCTCCCTCCTACAAGGCGAGTTCCCGCATCGTGTTCGAAAGAACACTGCCGCGGTATTTGCAAACCAACAAGGTCACCAACGAGCCGATCATCGACGACTGGGACGCGCTGGGCCAGTCTTACGTGATTTCCTCAGAGAGTATCTTGTTGCAGGTCGTCAGGTCTCTGTCGTTGGCGAGCGACCCCGATTTCGTGGGAGAAAAGAACGACGAAACCCTGGGCTCGCGCGTTCGCGGCCTGTTTCGAGACACCGCACAGGCTTTGGGCTTCCCGGAAAACAAGGGTGAGGATCAGTCGGCCGCGCGCCGCAAGGATCCGGAGAAGATCGCCCTTGACAGGGTCATTCGTAATTTGACCGTCAGTCGAGAGGATGTGGCGAGCGTTATCACGATAGCTTTTTCGTGGAAAGATCCCGTGAAGGCGGCAGCGATTGTTAACGCGATTGTCGACAGTTACATTGATGCGAGTATTGCCAACAAGACAAAATCGACCAATGTCGCGGGCAAGGTTGTGCAGGAGCGGGTCGAAGACCTGAAACAGCAGGCCAAGGACGCGGAGCGTGCGCTCCTTGAGTACAAGATCGCCAACAATCTTGTCGGCACCACCAAGTCCACGCTTTCCGGCGACCAGCTCGCCACTCTGCAGACCCACCTGGCAAGTGCCAGCGTCGCGATGGCTGAAGCAAGAGCCCGCATGGAACGGATCGCTAGCGATCCTGATGCGAGTGCCCTCTTCGCGCCGGACAACGACCTCATCAAAAAGCTGCGCGCGGAGCTGCGGGATCTTTCCGTTCGTGCGAACGATATTGAAAGTCTTGTTGGAAAGGACCATTTGGCTGTAGTCAAACTTCGCAGGCGGATGGAGGAGGTGCGCGAAGCGATTGCCAGTGAGCAAAGGCACATCGCGGCATCGTTCGCCAAGGACTACGAGCTGGCACGTGCCCAACATGACGAGCTTTCTGCGACAATTTCGCGAGTGATGGGCGAGGAAGGCGGCAATACCGAGATACAGGCTCGGATGCGTGAGCTTGAGAGTTCAGCGGACACTCTTCGGCGCCTGTACGATCGGGTGCTGCAGCAGTTCAGCGAGATGAGCAGAGTTGAAACGCAGCCCTCGATCACGCCGGATGCTCGTGTTCTCAATCGCGCAGCCCCCCCCTTGCAGACCGAATCCTCGAAGAAGCGACTGCTGATCCTTGCCGGCGGATCGGTGATGGGGTTGCTCTTGGGAGGCGCCATCTTGTTGATCAGGACCTTTCCTTTTGGCGTCTTCAGAACCTCCCAACAGGTGACTTACGCGACTGGGCTGCCCTGCACTGTCCTACCGAAGATCGTGGACGCCAAGGAGCGGGCTTCCTTGATGGCCGGTGAATACGCGTTGGAGGCGCCCTATTCGCGATTTGCCCAAACCTTGCGCGGCACTGGGGCCATGATCGGTATCGCCCAGAGAGACTCCGGGGCGAAGGTCGTTTGCGTTGTCTCCTCAAATCCTGGAGAAGGCAAAACAACCGTCGCAATCAATCTCGCGGCGCATTTCGGCCGGCACGCGACCACGCGCGTGCTTCTCATAGATGCCGATTTCTATCGGCAGTCGCTGACGAAGATCGTGGCTCCCGACGCACGCGTCGGACTCAGAGAGGCCTTGGCGGAGCCAACGGCTCTCGCCAAACTCGTCGTCAGGAAAGAGCCCCTGAATCTGGACGCCCTCCCCTGTCCTGTTCCCGATCAGATGGCCAACCCGACGGAGTTGCTCGGAATAGTGGAGATGGAGCGGTTAATCGAGGTCGCGCGCGAAGCCTATGACTTGGTGATCATCGAGGCGCCTCCGATAGCTGCGATCGTTGACTACAAGATTATCTCGCGGCACTGCGACGGTTTCGTCTTCGTCGTCGAGTGGGGGAAAACAAGTCAGCGCCTCGTTCTCGAGTGTCTGTCGGATGCCTCGGCGCTGCTGGATCGAGTCCTGTGCGTGATCCTGAACAAGGCGGATCCCGCTGCGCTGCGGAGCATCGAGCACTATAGGGGCGATCGGTTCCATGCCTATTACTGCGATCAGAAGAGAGCGTGAGACCTCTGGCCATCCAGAATTCCAGCGTCTGTCCCTTTGCGGCTACTGGAATGCCGGATGGCCCGGCGCTTGCAGGCGGGTTGCTCAATGCAGCCGCGGGCAACTAGCCGGATGGTGTCACTTGTCAGTAAGATCGCAGACTTCAGTCATATCCTGAACGCTCAGTTGCGCCTGCGAGGCAGGGCAAGGGCGCCTTTCTCGGTGCGACTGCAAGGCCGCGTCCAATTTTCGGGTTGCGGCGAGGTGGTGCTCGGTGAAGGCGTCAGCCTTAACGGAACGGTCGTGCCCATTGAGCTGGTCACATACGCTTCGGGGCGGGTCGAAATCGGAAATCATACATTCGTCAACTACGGCTCATCCATCGCGGCACGAGCCTCGGTGACGATTGGCTCCCACTGTCTTCTTGGGCACTACACGTTCGTGATGGACAACGACCAGCACGACGTCGTCAAGCATTCTGTATTGCCGCAGTCAGAACCCGTTATCATAGAAGACCATGTCTGGATCGGCTCGAAGGTGGTCGTCCTTCCCGGCGTCCGCATCGGCAGCCGCGCCGTAATTGGTGCAGGCAGCATCGTCACCAAGGATATCCCTCCGCGATGCGTCGCGGCGGGCAATCCTGCACGTGTGCTTCGTCATCTCACGGAGCTCGATTAAATCATGCCCTGGCTTTTCCGCAGCCTGATTGTCATATGGGCGGCAGAGCGGTGAGAAGATTGCAGACCGAGAAATTCTGGTCCACATAGGAGCGGAGAACAGTACGCGTTGCTTCGAGTACGAGGGTGGGATGAATAACGCTGCCACAAAAACCGTCTTGGTTACAGGAGGGGCGGGCTATATCGGCTCGCACACCTGCAAGATTTTAGCGCAAAAAGGGTATCAGCCGGTTACTTTCGACAATCTGTCGTCAGGGCACACGTGGGCTGCCAAATGGGGACCTCTCGAAAAAGGCGACATCCTCGATCGGACGGCTCTCGACCGGACCATCGAGAAGTACCGCCCGAGCGCTTGTCTGCACTTTGCCGCGCTCGCCTATGTCGGAGAGTCAGTTTCAGATCCCGGAAAGTACTATCGCAACAATGTCGCCGGCTCTTTGACGCTACTCGAGGCACTGAGAGACCACGGCGTCGATCAATTTGTGCTGTCGAGCACGTGCGCCACTTACGGCGTTCCCGACAAGGTCCCGATCGACGAGGCGTTGCCGCAAGCCCCGATTAATCCCTATGGCGCCTCGAAGCTCATGGTCGAGCGCATGCTCGCCGATTTTCATGCGGCCTACCGAATGCGGTCCGTAGCGCTGCGCTATTTCAATGCGGCCGGAGCGGATCCAGATGTCGAGATCGGCGAGGACCACGATCCCGAAACGCACCTGGTGCCGCTTGTTCTTGATGCCGCCTGCGGAGACCGCGAGGCCTTTACGGTCTTTGGAACCGACTACGAGACACCCGATGGGACATGCGTTCGTGACTTTATCCACGTGACCGACTTGGCAGAGGCCCATGTCCTGGCGCTGAAGGCCCTGGAACAGGGCCTCACGCACCGCGCGTTCAACCTGGGGAATGGCCAGGGCTATTCTGTTCGCGAAGTGATCGCGTCGGTCGAACGTATTACGCGGCTCCCCGTACCGGTGAGGTTCGGCGAAAGGCGACCGGGGGATCCCGCACGGCTAATCAGCAATTCCATGCGCGCTGCAAGCGAATTGCAATGGAGGCCGCAGATTACTAAGCTCGATGACATCGTCTCCACAGCGTGGGAGTGGAACAAGAGACGGGCGCAGGAGAAGAGCCGAAGATGACGCCCTCGCCTTGGCGGGCTTCGCGACCCACTGCGATAAGAAGAAGCCGGCGAAGAATACGCCAAGCCGTTACCGCCCTGCCCCATCGCTTACCAAAGGTTTCATGCGCTTCCTGGCCTCGATTTGCAGCGGACTAAATGCGTGTCCAAAGACCCTTTCCATCGAATGGTTAAGGCAGGAGCGAATCTGTATGACGCATACCCTCATCCAGATCTGACAGTGCACAGCCAAAAATATCGGCACCTATCTTTACGTGCTGGGGGCGGCGACAATTTTCCCCTTTAATTTTATAATTTTATTTAAATACCAGATTTTAATTGTAATTTTTTTCGTTATAATGCAAAAAGCGATAAATTATGTTCAAATATGCCAACCTGGGAACGGCCGCAGGTATAGAAGATGCCGTTTTTGGCTACGTTGCGAAGCGTGTTGGGAGCGTTCTTACCCAAGCCTACAAGCATTGGGATTACGTCGTCGTCAAGAATTGCGGTACTGATGGATCGGCGGAGATTGCGCACCGGTTCGCCGCAGCCTATTCCCGCATTCGGGTCCAAGACAATGCGACATCCCTATCGCGAACTTCTGCGCGCATTGCCTTTTAGGATAAGGTGGGTACAGCGGGGGCAAGCAGGTGTCATCGGATGCTATCATTGAAGGTTTGCGCATCAGTGCGCTTCCGCTCTCGGAGACGGCTGCACTCATTTGCCATAACGCGGGATCTATGGCGGCGCAAAGTGTCTTTACGCTGAATCTCGACCACGTCGTCAAGTTGCGCAAAGACAAAGTTTTTCGCAGAGCCTACAGGCGGGCCGGGTTGATCACGGCAGATGGCGTTCCCATCGTTCTGGCCTGCAGTCTGCAGGGCAAACGCGTTAGTCGCGTTGCCGGATCAGACCTGATTGCGCCGATCAGCGCGGAAGCGGCGCGCTCCGGCAAGTCAATCTATCTCCTCGGATCGAGCTTGCCGGTGCTTACCAAGACGTCGAGGCTTCTCCATGAACGCTATGCAGGCCTGACGATCGCCGGCATTTTTGCACCGCCACAGGGGTTCGACCCTCTATCCGAGGATGGGCGCCGCTGCATCGTGACAATTGGCGACTCAGGAGCCGATCTCTGCTTTGTCGCCCTTGGCGCACCCAAGCAGGAACTGTTTGCCGATCGCGGGAAGAGCCTCCTGCCCAACATTTCCTTTGTCTGCATTGGCGCCGGACTAGATTTCATTGCTGGGGCACAGATGCGTGCTCCCCATTGGATGCAGCGTTGCGGTCTGGAATGGCTGTGGCGTGCTGCCAGTGATCCGCGGCGGCTTCTCTATCGCTACTTACTGTGTATGGGCGCCCTGCCTGGCATTCTCGCCCGTGCAGCGCTCGTTCCGCGGCGGCGTTGAGTTTATCCTAGAAAGCGATTCCCAGACGCATTTAACTGCGACCACGCGATCGCAATAAGAGTGTATACGGCGCTCCATGACGCGCGAGCGCCTATCAGGCGTAGCGCTCCCTCGAAGCAGCAAGCCTTTCTGCGTGCGCTGCGTTTGCCTCTGCCTTGAGCAGGTCCAGGAGACGGTTAGCATTGCTTGAGGCGTCGTAGTGACGGCTTACGTGAGCCATGGCGCGTTCACCGAGGGTCATGCGTAGAGTGGGATTTGTGCTCAAATCCCGGAGTGCCTGCGTCAGAGAGGCCGCATCGCCTGCCGGAACCGTCAGGCCCGTTTCTCCGTTGCGGACGATCTCAGGAATCGCCGCCACATTCGTGGAAATGATTGCCATTCCGGAGGCGCCCGCCTCCGACAGCACCATAGGCAGCGAGTCCCCGAAGGTGGGCAGGGCGAAGATATCGCAGGTACGGTAGAGATCCTTCAGCGGCTGGCTGTTGGCTTCAAGATTGTTGTAGATGAAAACACCTGGCTCCGGCGGCTGGCGATCCTTAGTCACCAGGTGAAGTTCGAGCCCCAAATGTCGGAGCGCGCGAAAGGCCTCGAGGAGAACCAGCCCCCCCTTGCGCTTGAGGTCACCGCCGACGAACAGGATCTTGACCGGAGCGGCGTGAGGAACCCGTGGCATTGGTCGACGCCATTCATTCACATTCACGCCAGGGGCAATGACCGTGATCTTGTCGGCAAGCACTCCATAACCCTGCACAAGGCCCATCTTTGTCCACTCCGACCACGCAACGAGCCGACGTGCGGACCTGAAGCAGTCCCGGTTCAGGCGCCACTTCCAAGCCTCTAGCCACGCCGGTCCCTGCTCGTGCTTATAGAATGTGCCCAACTCGTCATATTGGAGTGGAGTGGCGTCGAGAGAGACGATGCCAGGAATCTTGCGGAGCCAACGCTGGGCAAGGATGGCCGGCACCTGTGTGTGGAAAAACAGGGCGTCAAGCCTGGTCTGTCTATTCATGCGGGCAACCTCACGGTACGCGCGCACACCTGCCCGCACCGTCCAGTTGCTCCGGTAGATCGGGATCCTTCCGGCAACTCCCGTGGCTTCGAAGTCGATCAGTCCCCAATGCGCGTGCACCTCGGGGTCAAGGGCGACGTTGGTGAGAAGGTTCTTGGCGTGCGTGACGTGTCCGAGAGCCTGTTCCAACAAAAATCCGAACTCGTACGTTCTTGGTCTTTCAGGTGCACGCACAGACATCAGACCTATCCCTTGTAAATTGCTTTTACCAGACTAGCCTGTCGGGCGTGATGTGGTAACGAATGGGCATCACGAATTCCAACTTTTCGGATGGCACCACGACGCGCACGCGAATGGTGTTGCTCAACCCTGGCCGGCGGCACATTCACTTGCGATCGGTTCTGATCCAAGCCGACGTGGCCTTCCCGCGCGCTATCCTGTGATAGGAGCCCAATTTTTGGATAGCATGCAGGGGAAGACGGAGCAATTCGCGAGGAGGCAGCACGTCGCGACCGACAGCTGTCCACGCAAGCGCTGTTCCAACCACAAGAAGCAGAATGCTCAACGACGGAATGGCAAGGGCGGCTGACGGCGCACCCAGCCCAAATGCTATGCCGCCGAGGATCTCGCAGAGGGCTGTGACAAGCACAAGCAGCGACAAAGGAGGCACCGCCATGTCGATGGCGAGCGCCGCCAAGCCAAGGTTTCTATCGCGCAGCGATCTCGCGAGCGCCCCCGGAACCAGGTCGACAATATTGTCGAGATGCCCCTTCTCCCAACGCTGACGCTGCTGTTCGCTGCCAGCCTGCGACGTCGGGAAACGACTGTGGACCCTCGCCCCACTCATGAAAAGCGGTGGATAGCCCGCCGAGGCGAGGGCAATCCCCAGAGCAGTATCTTCCGCCAGCCGACTATTTCCCAGGTCGCGGTCCAAAAGCAGAGTGAACGGGAAGGCCATCCCGGTGCCGAAGAGCTGAGTTGGTAAACCGAGCAGCTCCAAGCCGAGTGGCCTGATCCAGTTTTTGACGCGCCAGGCAAAAAGGTTCACCGCTTTGCCCGGCGGCGCATTCTCTGGCGCCAGCATGAGATAGAGCGACTGTACCGGGCGCCGGCTGGCCATTGCACTATCCGACAGGTGCCGCAGCGCATTCTCGCCGAGCCGGCAATCGGCATCCATGATGACAACGACGTCGGGAGGGTTGAGGCCCAGGTGCCGCACACCGAACTCCAGCGCATAGCCTTTGCCGCGGCGCGCGGGATCAGCGCGAACTGTCACCTCGACCCCTGCTGCCTGGACAATCGCGGCAGTGTCATCAGTGCAATTATCCGCGACCACGAGGATGCGGTCATTGGGTCCGAGTTGGGCCTGAACCTCCTGGATGGTGGGAAGTATTCCCGCCCCCTCGTTATGAGCGGGAATAAGGACGGCCGTTCTATGGGACAGCGTGCCGGGCTCCGCAACTGGAGTGATTTCCTTGCGCAAGGCAAAGCATCCCGCCAGGACCTCGGAAAACCAGACGAATGTCAGAAGTCCCGGCAGGCAAACCATCGCAATCACGACGCCACTGAACATGGCTCTCACATCCAGTCTGGAAACCCTCTATGCAGGGCCAGCCTACATGAAGCGGACAGATGTTTCCCCCATCTTCTTAGCTTGGTGCGGCCAGCAATTCTTCGGTTCCAGATTTAACCTTTTTCACCGGCATTTAGCTTAACGCGCGAGTTTTGTTGCAGATTCACGCGAAGGCCAAGCATGATCAGCATCGACAACTTCCGGTTGCAAAACGAAACTGCTTCGGCGGCCGCTCCTTCAGAGACACCAAACCGGTACCAACACAAGTGTCAAAAACACCGAACGACTTCGTTGATCAGCTTCAAGACCTTGAAGAACTCTATCAAGAGCTCTTGGCGCTTCGAATGCGAGTCCGCCGAGCCGAACGCGCCAACGAAAAGTACGCCAATGTTGGTCCTAATACAAAAATCAGTAATCCTGCCGGACGGAAGCAACTGGCTGACAAGCGCGCGAGATGATCCCGGGGGAGTTCGAGGTACGAGACATGCTCAACCCGCAAATCCTCGATCTCAAACTGATTTCTTCGCATTTTGGACCCGAACCAGAAGTGGTGGATCAGTCGCCCTCCGTTATCGAAACCATCGAAAATCAGCGCGAACCTGGTCGACCAGGGCTAAACTTCTGCAGTGGGTGTCTTCAGGATAATGCCGAATAGACCCTTTTTGTTGAAGCGTCTTAGATCGGGACGGAGCGGTTCGGCCTCGCAAACCCAAGAAACTTGACCAGGAATGGTCTGTCTAAACGACCGAAAGCCCCAATTGGCATCGACGTCGTCAACAACGAGTGCGCCCTTCGGTCCCAGCATTGGCCAGGTTCGATCCAATTCAAATCGAACGTTACGCTCGCTATGGAGGCTATCGTGAATAAAAAGGTCAATTTGACCCAGCTCATCAAGCAATCCAGGAAGATGGCGTCGACTCGAACCCTTGATGTAGGTCCATCGATCTGAGTGGCCACTGCCAACGGCCATTCCGATCTGTTGACGCCAGGATCTCTCCAGCGGTGGAAGATCAATGCTCCAAAGATGGCCGTCTCCGTTCCTCTTAAGTGCCTCAAGAATGAAGCGCGACGTGACACCGTGCGCTACCCCCGTCTCGACAACCTTCTTAGGTCTCAAGTGACGCGTGAGACACCATATGGCTCGCACCAATCCAGCATCGCCATCGTTCCACCACTGAAAGCTCTCCGGGCCGGGTCGTATCCCCTTTGCTTCCAGCTCGCCTATTACCTGGTGCCACACCTCCCAAAACTTCGGAGCTTCATCGCAGGGCCATGGAACACTGAAGGCTTCATGAAGCTGTGGCTCCCAGCTTAAATCCGGCTCATAGGGACATTGAGGTCTGCGCTCCTCGCGTTTCTCCGCATAGTCTTCGCGAATAGTGGTCCAGGTTTCAATCGGATCGGTTGCTAAGTCGGCGATGCCGGCTACCGGATGCTTCAGCAAATAGCGCAGCGGTATTCCCAGCATTGTTGCCTCCCGTGATGCGCAGCCCCAAGATTGCATCAATGCATCATATTTCCCTTCGCGTTAATCGGACCGCTCGCGTCGCATACTACAATAAAATTTTACCAGGCCGTGATGGGCGAGTCCTGAGCCAGCATGGAAACAAGGGTCTGCTACTGCGCCCTCGCGTCATTTTGTGTGCGCGCAACAATCAGGTCACTTTGAGATAGAAGCAGGCATCAGATGCCAGGTGGAACCAGCTGGCGCCGTCCGGAATCTCACGAACTACATCAAGGGCTTGGGGAAACGCCGCCTACCAGATACACATTTTTAGATCCGATATTAGATCCCGGCAAAACAGGCACGCCGCAGGCGACATCAACTCGACAAAGCACGCGGGCGGGCCACGGCGTCAATCGCGAAGCGCCTTAAAAAGAACCTGTGCTACGGCCGCGTGGCCCGACGCGCTCCAATGACCGTCTGGAAGAAGATGAGCCGGATCGGCGGCCAACACGTCGTCGAGATCGATGCAGACATCCGCAAATTGGCAAAAGATCGTTGAGGAAAGCCCGAGCTTCGGTCCGAGGAAATCGCGGGTGCCTTGATGGGCCAAGACCACTCTCACGCCGCGCGGCACTTCTTCGCGGATTCGACCGAGGATGAAGCGGATGATCTCGATCGATTGACTGGGATCTAAGCTCTCGAGAGCCGTCGGCTCGATGAATCTTGCGACGACCGAGGCCACACGGGACCGGTCGCTCCAGCGTTCCCACAGCCCGACGGGTGGCGGGCGAAGAACAAATGAGCCGTCTACTTTTTCAAAGTAGGGCTTTGCTCGGCCGAAGAAACGCCGTCTCAATACATCGAAATAATCGCTCTGATTGAGCACGATCAAGACTGTGTCGCCGGACTCCAGAAGGTGTTTCCAATTTCGGAAGACCACGTACTCCTGGTCGGTTCCGTAGCCCATGGTGCCGGTGTTTATGATATGCGCGCCAGGCAGGGCGGAAAGCATTTTGACGTCGAAGCGATCTTTGATGTCGATGCCTTCCCCGAAAGACAGTGAGTCCCCGAGGATTAGAATCCTGTGTCTGGCGCTAGGCTTTTGTGCGATGAGCCGTTGGCCGTACTGATCAGTTCTGATGCTCCACTCTTCGCCGGCCGCATTGATCCGCTTTGTCAGAAGATTAGGCGCATTGCTCCATCCCGTTTGCGGATCGGATCGGAACAGGCGATCGCGCTTGGTGTAGCTCGCATAGAGTCGCAGCGCTGCTTCCGCAGCCACGGGCGCCCCTGCGAAGACGCCAAGGAGAAGAGCGATCCAATGCACAGGCACTCGTCGATGTCCCATCCGACTTCTCAGTAGTATTTAGGTAAGCATCGCACACGAGGGGATTTCGAAGATCGATTTGAAGGATACGACGAACATCGATATCAGATACCACAGTCCGCTATTCGGGAGCGAATGGGACTAGCCGCCAAACCGACGGGAATGCGAATGCGCTACCTACAATTGCCGGGAAACGTAGACGTGGGTGGCGCCCTGCTGTTTCTTCGTCCTCCAATCTATTGATCTGGCATGGCCGCGCTCAGTCCGCGCACCACAATTATTGCCGGCGCCGTTTGCGTTGCGCTGGCGTGGACAATCAGCCCTCACGTTCGTGCCGGAGAAACGGCGGTCAAGATTGTCGTACTGGGAGATTCCCTCACTGCCGGGTACGGTGTCCCAGGCATCGATGCCTTTCCGGCCAAACTTGAACATGCATTGAGGAGCAGTGGTCGATCGGTGGTAGTCGCCAACGCCGGCGTGAGTGGCGACACGGCTTCAATGGGCCTTGCGAGATTGAACCGATCGATCACCGCCGATACCGACGCGGTAATCCTGGAACTCGGCGCAAACGACATGCTCAGGGGATTCGAGCCAAGTATCACTCGCGCGGCACTTGAGGCGATTCTACGCAATCTCAAGGCCCGGGGAATTGTGGTGCTACTCTGCGGAGTGCGGACCCAACCCAGCCTTGGAGACGAATACAAGAGTGCGTTTGCCGCAATGTTCTCTGGCCTTGCCAGCGAGCGCAATGTGTTGTTCTATCCAGCTTTTGACGATGCATTTGTAGACGATGCTCGGCTCAAACTGCCGGACGGCCTGCACCCAACCCCGGCCGGCATCGAGGCAGTGGTGACGCGTATATTGCCCAAAGTCGAGGCGCTGATCGACCGCGCGCGTCGTAGAAGGCGTTGAATCCCTCATCCCTCCAGATTGCAGCCCAGAGTGCATTGTCGCTAACGAGGCAATGAAACCGCGTCTTCCGCTTTTGATGCTGCGGACGATCTCGACGAGAGTGCAAAGGATGTGGGAACCGTTTGAGGCTCACAATATACCGATTAATCAGCGGCCGTCGCGCAGATCGTCAGCGCTAAAGTCGAACGCGATGGACAGGGTCAGCGAATGTATCCCCAGCCGCCATACGTATAGCGACTCCAATAGGCAGCCCCTCCGTAGGGGCCGTAGGCTCCGTACAGGGAAGAGCAAGAATAACGATCAGGGCAGCAGGTGTGCCTCCAACCGCAACCCGCCGACCTGGTGACAACCCGCGCCCGGCCGTCATACTGAAAATCGGCTGCCTTCACTTCTGATGTTGAAACCACCCCGCTTGCAAGCAGCCATCCGATTAAGACGAAAACTTGAGTGGTTTTCATGATGTCCCCCTTCTGGCCCGCCGCGAGATTTTCGACTCACTGAATGTAACCAATCGGATCGCGCCAGACAATCCATCCGTTAGCCCGAATCGTCATGCCTGATTTCGCGAACCCACAAGAGCCCCTGATCGGCAGAATCATAGGAAATCCCCTCACCCACCGCCGCGATTCCTGACGCCGGCGAAGAGGGCTGGCGGGCATTCTAATGCGCGCCGGGGCGACTCCGCTGTGGTCGCCGCTGCCACCCGAAGGACTTGAGCATCCCGAGTGATTTCGTCGAGCAGTCTGACTCCCATGTCAACTCCACTCTTAAATTTACATATAACTGATTTAATCTTGGAACTTAACGCTGCGTTCATCATTTTCTACATTCTCACCCCGCCTAATACTAGCGACGATCGGAGCTGGTCGAATTCGTGCAGCCTCGGCGGCCCTGTTGGGGTATGTATTGAAACAACCGCTTGATGGGTCCGGATGAGGGCAAAAAACGGGTGATTTGGTCTCCTCGCACTTCGCGCCGTACGGCGCCTCAGGGCAGCGCGCCCGAGGGCAATCGAATTTATGCAATTGGAGATATCCACGGGCGCCTAGACCTTTTGGACTCGGTTATCGCACGGATCGACACGGATATGGGCGCTCACCCCGCGTCGAACGCTATTCGCATTTTTCTCGGGGACTACATCGACCGCGGTCCCGACTCCAACCGCGTGCTTGATCGGCTTGTCAATTATTGCGCGATTCAGCCAACCGTCTGTCTGATGGGAAACCACGAGGCCTTCCTGCGCGAGTTCTTAGAGAACCCGGATGTTCTTACCGTTTGGAGACGTTGCGGCGGATTAGATACGCTGTTGTCATATGGACTTGCGCCGAAGATCGAAACCAATGCGCAAGATCAACGAGAACTAGCCTCTGAACTTGACAGGGTTCTTCCACGCAGCCACCGCGAGTTCTTGAGCGGCCTGAAGCAATATTTCATCTGCGGTGATTTTTTCTTTGTACATGCAGGAGTTCGACCGGGAATCTGCCTCACCAAACAATCCGAAGACGATCTACTCTGGATACGAGAGGAATTTCTTTTTTACGAGAACTCCTTTGGCAAAGTCGTCGTGCATGGGCACACTCCCGTCTTGGAGCCCGACGTTCGGCCTAACCGGATCAACATCGATACCGGCGCCTACGCGACCGGACGACTGACGTGTCTTGTCCTGGAAGGCGATAAGATCAGATTTATCTAAGACGTTGATTTGCAGCCAAGAGCCGGCCATGTCTCGCCGCGCATGAACCGGTCGTAGCCGGCACCGGATGATCTCGATGTCTCTCAAGAGATCCAGTCAAAGTTTGACCTGGCCCTTAGCTCGCGGGGCATCCCGCAGCGCGGCGGAGCGAGCTATCAAGTGGTTAGTTCTTCAAACGGCAGAAAAGGTCTCGATCCAAACCACTTATTTCTCGTCGCGCAAGGATACAGGAAATGATAGATTAAATAAAAATAACCCCCACACAGCTGATAGTTAATAAAATAAGCTATTAATTTTGATATTTTAATTGTAATATGATTGCGATTCTCTCACACCGGGTCCACCGCCTTTAGTAGCTCCCCTCCAGGCCGCTCGTTTGCAGAGGTTGCCCCCGAGATCCGTCAAACCTTGAGAGAACGCGATGGGCAAAAAACCGGATCTCGAGGCGATGAACTTCGGCGAGCTATGGCTCTTACACGAGCAGCTGACAAGGGTTCTCGCGGAGAAAATCACGGCAGAAAAGCTCGAATTGGAGAGGCGTCTCGCGCAGTTAAACCGCGCGAACCCGATGGGGGAGGCTCACGACCCGGAGTCGAGGACTGGCCGGCCTCGCCGCAAATATCCAAAAGTTCTGCCCAAATACAGTAACCCATCCCTGCCAACGGAAACGTGGTCAGGCCGTGGCAAGCAGCCGGGCTGGCTTGTCGCAGCCCTCCGCTCCGGACACAAACTCGAGGATTTCCTAATCGCGAAGACCGAAAAGGCCAAGGGCAACAAAATTCGACGCGGCCGGCGCTCCTGAGGGCGCAGTTTACCCGGCCGCCTTAGAAGTTCAATCCAGCATGCCCATTCGCTTTCGGCAGGCGCGCCTGTTTGATATCTCTGGCGAGACTGCTGTGAATGCCAGAAATCTCAGCCAGCAAAACCTCGCAGAGCTCGATTTGCAAGGCGAGCACAGTCGGCGATGCGCACGCGCGGGTCAGGTGGCGAAGCTGGGTCTGGGCGTGCTTGATAGCGCCAAGTGAACCCCGAAGGGTGCCATCAGAGGAATTATGAACATGGTCGATCTTCGACATTGGTATCCACCCCCAACAAAGAGATGATCCAAAAAGCAAACAATCCCGCTTGAATTAAGTCTATCCTGTAAGGATAGGGTTCAAACTCAATCGCGAAGGTTTTTCTTCCGCGGATCAATTTTAAATAGGTCTAGGCACCTCTAGGCCCAGCCTACCGGCGCTCGACGGAGGACATGATCGAGATCGATTTCGCCGACGGCAAGGTCAGCCGCGTCGGCGATCAGTATGGCGTCGGGCGGGTCGTGCGCGGTTCGACGAAGTGATCGACGCGGGGTGTCGCTCGAGCGAATCGTCGTGGTCACACTCATCGAGTGGCGTCGGCCCCTTGCCTGGTGATCCGAGTGTCAGCGTCCGTTTCGTCGTTGGCGGAATTGATCCGCAGCGCCGGCGATGTCCGATCTAGCTCTGGAAGCGGAGTGGCGACGACCACGAAGCAAGTCAGCTTCGGGCCAAAGCCGCAGTGCCCTAGGCGCTAAATTCGAGAGATCACTGCGACCGGAACGGGCCCTGGTCTACGGCTGCGCGGGCGGGGCGGTATCTTCCAACATCGTATGGCGCGATCCGCGCACCATGCCACCCGGCGCTGGATCGGCCTTTGCCAGCACTTGATTATTCGTGGTGTCTCGATCCGGCCGCGATAGACTTCAGAGATTCTGACCGTCCTTAAGCTTTTCATAGAAGTAGTCGATAACTGCAGCATTCTCGAGTGTCTGCCTCAAAAT
>Ga0210406_10001974_pt1 | contig 24003 bp, 21 predicted proteins | sample IncBWC30MmetaG_FD_155454 | JGI IMG/M metagenome (GOLD analysis project Ga0210406, IMG submission 155454) | Forest soil microbial communities from Barre Woods Harvard Forest LTER site, Petersham, Massachusetts, United States - Inc-BW-C-30-M | ecosystem: Environmental > Terrestrial > Soil >...
GCCCGGCGCAGCATGCGTTGGCCACTCAAGCTTTTCGCCTGCGAGGGGAGTAGCAGCAGAGTCGCTGCGCACGGCAGTAGCGGCAAAAGATAACGATCGAAAACGGTGAACTCGGAAGCGCGTACGATTACCAGGAAAAAATAAGCGGCGCTCACAAGAGACATCGCGGCCAGGGTGAATGTCCCTTCCTTTGCGTCTCGAACCACAGGCCATGCTCGTTTAGCCAACTCTCCTATCTTGTTTAGTTCACCGGCCAGAATGCAAACAGCCACATACACGGCCACCGCCAGAACGGCGCGAATCGGTCGAGTCAAGACGATTGGGCGTCCTGGCAGCGGTCCATCTCCATGGATTCCCTCCCAATCCAGCGTGTTTGAAACCCATGGCAAGGAAGCCAGCGACGGATGAATCGCGATCGCCGCCAGAACCACCAGAAGCAATGTTGCGACGATTATTTTTCGCAGGCGGGGACCTCGCCAGGTTTCAACCGATGATTGAAGGAGCAAGGGAATTGCGGCCGGAAGGACCAGCAGGACAAGCATCATATAAAGCCGCGCCGTAATATTCACTGTCGCGAACGGGTGTTTGATTGCCAGTTTTAACTCGCTGAGTACCGACGGCTGGAAAACGGTGTACAACTGGTGGTTGAACCAGAAAGTGGTGTAGTTTAAGCCGGCAAGCACGCCGACCCACGCCGCCTCCGCCCAAAGCCGGAACCACCTATGCTCGCGCTTTACCCATGCCAGATACGGCAGCACGATCACAGGCACGAGCCACACTATCTGGCGGCCAGTTCCTCCGATAAAACCTGTTACGGCCCCCAGCGCTAACCAACCATAACTCCCCGGCTCTCCCACGGATTCTTCAGCACGCGCGAAGGCGTAGAACGAGGCAAACATGAAAAAAATCGCTGGAACGTCCGTCATGAAGGAAACAGCCAACGGCAGGTACAAAGGGCACAGGGCGAAGAGCAGTGTGACGAACAGGGCATTTTGCGGACGCAAGCCTGCGCGACGCGCCAGCTTGTAGCAAAGCACCACGGCTCCAAGCGCGAGAGGGATTGTGCTCAAGCGCATGCACACAAAGGAGAACCCGAACAGCCGGATAAACAATGCTCCCCAATATGCTTGCTGCAACATCATGGCCGCTTCCCAGCCGTTGAAGATCAGATGTCCGGTTCGAGTCAATATGTACGCCACGTGCGAATAGGCGACATCGTCTCCAAACGCCAGATCGGCAAACGGCCAGGCAAGCAAAACCTCGGCGGTGAAAACCGCCAGGCAAATGAGCACATTTCTCGCGTCCTGGTTCTGCTCCGTGGAATCGGTGTTGATCGTTGTCACCGTCGTTCGGGAAACGCCATCCCACACGGCCTCGGCAGGGCTATTTTGTTCGGGCATTCGGGACACTTATCACTGGTGTGTTCAGAAGTTTTCTTTCAGGGAAATCATCTGTTCTATTTGCGTTGCCTGATCCGCGCAAATACCGCTCGGCACGCAAGTATACTAGAATCATTGCCATGTTCTTAGAGCAGAATCTGCGCGACATGGAGCATAGCCGCGAAGCTTATTGGCTTCGTTATCCCGCCACTTCTCCCATCAAGCTCCGTTGGCGGGCCCTGACGGTGCGTCACTCCTTTCACGTTCTGCCCGGCGAGAGCATCTTGGAACTCGGAGCTGGGTCGGGACTCTGGACCAGACACCTGGCGGATGTATTGGGTGACCAGAACCCGATTACCGGAGCCGTTTTCAATCACGATCTGGTGCGTGCCTCAATTCGTGACAGCGTCAGATTCATTCATATTGAAGACCTGGTCAAGGACTTGGAACCCGAGAGCTTTGACTATGTCGTTGGCACAGCCATCCTCTGCCATGATGGCTACGAACAAAATCTCCGGGCGCTTTATCGTTTGCTGAAACCTGGTGGCCAACTCCTGTTCTTCGAAGCCAACTACTGGAATCCTCAAGTCGCGCTCAAGAATGCTATTCCGTGGCTTCGCCGCAAAATGGGTAACGCGTCCTGCCAAATCGGCTTGCGTAAATACAAACTGATGAAGATGGCCTCCCGGCAGGGGCTTACGGAGATAGACGTCATCCCCTACGACATCATACATCCGCGCACGCCGCGCTCTTTGGTAAACGGCTTGCAATCGGTCGCGTTCGTGGCGGAGCACACCCCCGTGTTCCGTGAAATCTGCGGCACCTTATACATAAGGGCAAAAAAGCCTGGGGGACCTGCAGCGCGTCCATTCGTGAACTTGGCGGACAACAGCAAACTATTCCGCTCCGTTTCTTTTGTTGTTCCTTGCCATAACGAAGAAATGAACGTGCCGCGTCTCGTGGACAGCATTCTTGGCTTTTACGGCCCGTATGTGCACGAGATTCTCCTCGTGAATGACAACAGTACGGATCGTACCCGCGAAGTGGCTGAACAGATCGCCAGGCAAGAACCCCGGGTAAGGCTTTTAAATAGGCAGCCTCCAAATGGAGTGGGGAGAGCCTTGCGAGAGGGCTACGCCGCAGCAACCGGTAATTTTATTCTCACGATGGATTGTGATTTTGTCGAGATTCTGCCTGAGTTCCGTGATTTGTTCCGCGCGGTCGCGGAGGGCCATGACGGCGCTATCGGCAGCCGCTTCTCCCACGAATCCTTGCTGATCAATTATCCTTTCCTCAAGATACTTTGTAATCGCGGCTTCCATTTCCTGGCTAACTTATTGCTCCCCCTGCGCGTAAGAGACATCTCAAATAACCTGAAACTCTACCGCGCGGATGTCTTGAGAAGTATCGAGATCGAAGAAGATCACTTTGCGGCCAACGTGGAGACAGGATTGAAACCGTTGTTGGCCGGTTACAACATTAAAGAAGTCCCCATTTCCTGGATCAACCGCACCATAGACATGGGCATTTCGTCTTTTCGCATCGTCGCCGTTGCTCCAAACTATTCGCGGTCCCTGATCAGGATACTGAGTAACCGCAAGCCCAAGCGCGCCGCTCGAGCGGCTCATCGGCCGGCCGCCCCGTGAAAATGGCCGCCGCAGCACCGCCGGTTGCTTGCCCTGTGTGTGAAGGGACGAACACGGAACTTTATCTGGACGGTGGTGAACAGGAACTGGACCCCTCGGCAATTGGATCCTCCCGCAGGCACATTTTTCCCGGCAGAATTCTTAGGTGCGGTTCGTGTGCTTTCGGATTTCGGCAGACGCGTTCTTCCTCGGAAGAACTGCGAGATCTCTACCGTCAAATGGATCCGAAGGTCTATGAATCGGAGTTGCAGGGGCGCGACCGCACCGCCCGCAAGCACCTGGAAATCGTAGAGCGACACGTACGCCACGGTCGAATTCTGGATGTGGGCTGCGCTTCCGGACTATTCTTACGCCATGCACTGGAGGCGGGCTGGGAAATCGCGGGAATCGAACCTTCCGAAGCGCTGTGCGCGGAAGCGCGTAGAAAATTGGGCGACAAAGGCCAGATAAAATGCACAACCCTGGAGGATTCGGAACTGGAAGCCGGTTTCGACGCGATTACCCTGTGGGATGTGTTGGAGCATGTTCCCGATCCCCGCGATTTTCTTCGCCGGTGCCGCAGATTATTAAAGCAGGGAGGCTATTTGTTTTTGAATGTGCCGGACTTGGACAGCTTGGAGGCTCGCCTTTTGGGACGCCGCTGGCCGCTTTTGCTTCCGGAGCACTTGAATTACTTTAATGCGGCCAGCTTGCGCGTTTGCGGAGAGCGCGCGGGATTCGTTCCCGTTCGATTGGGCCGCCGCCGCGCAATCTTCTCGCTAAAATACGTCGCTTACCGGGTTGCGCAGCACCAGATTCCAGGATCCAGGCTGCTCCAAAAAGCAGCGGAAGGTTTTCTGGGACGCATGATGATTCCCGTTTCGCTGGGCGAAGCCCTGGCTGTTTGGAAGAATTCCTAGAATTTAGTCAGGTGAGAGGGAGACTTGGTTCGGGTGCCGCGAGGCCTCCATGGTTCAGGAGACTTTACCTGGCATAAACAATAATTTCCGAAGGCCCGGATAATGCACTTGAATCCCCCAATTCTCGCGGGGCTGCTCAAGGCCGCGACTCAGGTAATTCCGTTGGTTCCATGCAACACCGCCATCAACGAAGTTCCCAGTATTTTTTGGGGAATCCATTCAAGCTGCGAGAGAGTCTTGAGAGCATTGTTGATCCACGAAGCCTTCGAATCGAATCCTGTCGCAATAATCTTCCTCTCATCACCCGCGCCCATGAGCACAAGTTTTCGAGCAACCAAGGCGGGAACCAGCGGCAACCCCCAGAAAGTCCATTCTTCTAACTGGAGCTTATTGCGCAGGGCGACTGCCTGTAACGCGTCGATCCCATAACGACGAACGTGACCCGCGGCCACATCGTAATTCGAAAACGCCCACTGCCCCGCGGGCACGTTCAAAATCAACTTTCCTTTAGGGGCGAGATGGAAGAGCAGGGAGTCTAGAAACCGGTCTTCGTCATGGATGTGCTCCAACACGTCGAACAGAAAAATCAGGTCGAACTTGCCTCGAAATTCCTGGTTTCTTTGCTGGATATCATAAGAACAGAGCCGGCTAATCCGGCTCAACGAATGCTGCAAACCATATTGGTTCAAATCAAAGCCTGTTACCGGCTTCCCGTACTGATCTTCAATCTGCCTCTGGAGCAATCCGTGACCGCAGCCGATCTCCGCCATTTCACGGGCGGATGATACCTGGTGGCCGCACAAACGTAAAAGCACTGCAAATCGACGCTCTACCCAAAAATGATCCAAGGAGGCGATGTCAAACCATGTGTTTGCCATGCTGACCTCCGTGGCCGCAGTCAGATATTCTATTTTTCGCAATTTGCTCGATTCCGAGCGAGGACCTGTGGCGAGCATCGGGCGCGCGGCTATCGCCGCAATTCCAAGCGGGCTGATTGTCGAGCCGAATCCGGTACCCTCTCCGGACTATGCGGTTCAACCCTTTTCCCGGCCATCCGCTCGACGATATATTGTGGCCGAGCCTTCGTCTCTTCGTAGATTCGCCCCACGTATTCTCCGATAATCCCAAGAAACAAAAGCACAATGCCGGATAAGAATGTGATCACGACCAGCAGGGCCGTGAATCCTTGTGGTGATTGATGCAGAAACAACTTTGCGTAGGCGGCGTAGCCTACATAAATAAAGGAAAGGAACATCACCACCGCGCCGATGAGCGTCGCGGCGCGGATGGCCACGATGGAAAACGCGAAAATGCCGTCCGCGGCAAGTTTTATTAGGCGTATCAGGCTGTATTTGCTGTTGCCCGAGTGCCGCTCGGCACGTTCGACTGGAATTCCGATTTGCCGGAATCCCACCCAACTCCGCATTCCCCGAAGATACCGGTGATGTTCCGGCATGCGGCGAACCTGGTCCACCACCCGGCGAGACATTAGCCCAAAGTCGCCGGAATCCAGCGGCAGGCGAATATCCGAAAGCCTTGCCATCAGGCGATAAAACACAAAATAGCACGCCCGGAGCAACAGCGGTTCTTTTCGCCGTACTCGTTGCGCATAAACTACCTCGAACCCTTCATGATACTTTTCCAGAAATTGGGGGATGACTTCCGGGACGTCCTGTAGATCGCCGTCCATGATTATCACGGCGTCGCCAGAGGCATAATCCAGCGCGGCCGAAATCGCAGCCTGGTGCCCGAAGTTCCTGGAGAGGGAAATGGCAACGATTTGCGGATCTTGGCTGGCCGCTTCGCAGAGAATTGCAAACGTCCCGTCTGTGCTTCCATCGTCCACGAAAACGATTTCGTGCGGTCCGCCAGACAGCCCTTCGAGCACCTTCCGCAGCCGCAGCAGAAGCTCCGGCAAAACACTCTCTTCATTGTGGACGGGAATCGCGACGGAGAGACGAATTCCAGCAGACATCAGTTGTAGGCGTCCTCTTCCCCAGCCACACTTAAGGCGTCAAGCGTTTGCGCCGGAAACCCAGTTTTGGCGGGCGAAACTAAGATACCTGTATTTATAGTGCGCAACAAGAAGCAGGCCAGCCTTTTGAACGGCGTCCGTTCGAGTCGAATCGCCATTCTCATATCACTCGTACCCCCGAACCCGCTGCGTCACGGAATTCGGGGGCGCAGTCGCCGTGCTATATTGAGGTACGGGGTAAACCCACAATACTTTGCATGATTCAGACAGCCGGAGAGCTCCGCGCTACCTGGGTGTGCAATTGCAATCTTACGATTGAATCGGACATGACGCCTGACGCTCAGACCCAACTTCCGGCCAAAGAAGACGCCGGCGCGGCCCCTCAAAGCGAGGCCAGTCTGGACGTTTCCGTCGTCATCCCCTGCCTCAACGAAGCCAACTCCCTGGCTTTCTGCGTGGAGAAAGCGATTTCGTCCTTTCGCCAAGCGGGACTCCGTGGCGAGGTAATCGTTGCGGACAACGGATCCACCGACGGCTCCCTCGAAATTGCCGAATTCAACGGAGCCAGGGTGCTCCACGTTTCCGAACGCGGATACGGCGCGGCACTGAAGGCCGGAATCGTCGCCGCGCGCGGTGAATTCGTAATCATGGGCGATGCTGACGACAGCTACGATTTCAGCGAAGTTCCCAATTTTGTAAATCAATTGCGCCAGGGCTACGACCTCGTTATGGGCAATCGCTTTCGCGGCGGCATCAAGCCTGGCGCCATGCCTCCGCTGCACAAGTATTTTGGCAATCCTGGTTTGAGTTGGCTGGTAAATTTTCTTTTCCGCGCCGGGGTAGGAGACAGCTATTGCGGCATGCGTGGCTTCAGCCGAGCCCTGTACGATAAATTGGATCTGCGCAGCTCGGGGATGGAGTTTGCCCTCGAGTTTGTCATCAAGGCCACCCAGATCGGCGCCCGCATCTCCGAAATTCCCATCATCCTATGGCCTGACAAGCGCGGGCGTCCGCCTCACTTGCGCAGCTTCCGCGACGGCTGGCGGAGTCTTCGCTTTATGCTCTTGTACGCGCCTAACTGGCTTTATCTTGTCCCCGGTGGCTCGCTTCTCGCGTGCGGGCTCGCCCTGATCTTCTGGCTCCTGCCCGGTCCGCGCCAGCTTACATCCCGTGTCACCCTGGACGTTCACACCATGGTGTTTGGCGTTATCTTCACGCTTCTCGGCGCGCAAATTCTCTCCATCGGTGCTTTTGCCAAAGTTTTCAGCTACGCCGCCCGGTTCGACCGCGGCACCATTTCTCTGAAACGCCTGCTCAAGCGGATCACGCTCGAAACCGGGCTGCTTTTCGGCGGCCTCATTTTGCTTGCGGGCTTGATTGGATGCATCCGCATCACTTGGGGATGGGCCGCCGGCGGCTTCGGGCCGCTTTATCAGATTCGTCAGATTCTCTTCTGGTCCACCTGGCTTTTTCTTGGCATCCAGATCATTTTTTCCTCCTTCTTCCTCAGCATGTTGGGCATCAGCCGTGAAACGTATATCGGCGATTACGAGTTGAAGTGAATCTTTGGCCGTCCGCTTTTGTCCCTGTTTCCAACTGGCGTACACTAAGTGTGTTTGCTCCCCGGCAGGATTCCGGACTTTAGATGACCACGCCGTTCGTCAGCGTATTGATCGATACCTACAACCACGAACGCTTCATCGAAGAAGCGATTCAGAGCGTGTTGTCGCAGGATTTTCCCGCCGCCGAGCGGGAAATTCTGGTCGTGGACGACGGCTCCACGGATCGCACCCCCGAAATCCTCGCCAAATTCGCTTCTCAAATCCGCATTCTTCGCAAACCCAATGGCGGTCAGGCTTCCGCTTTCAATCACGGCATTCCGGAATGCCGCGGCGAGCTGATCTCTTTTCTCGATGCCGACGACTGGTGGGCCCCTGATAAACTGGCGCGGGTCACAAGCGCGATGGCCGCCGAACCGGAAGTTGGCTTCGTCGGCCACGGCATCATCACCGTATTTTTGGACGGAACGCAAAAGACCGAGGTTCTTCGCGACGGTTTTTGTTTCCAAGCCAACGAACTTTCCGGGGCGCTCTTGTTCCGGCGTCGTTGCTCGTTCATGGGCACCAGCCGCATGACGGTGCGCAGAAACCTCCTGCAGCGGATTGGACCGATTCCAACGGAAATCCGAATCCAGGCGGACGAGTATATCTACACTCTTGCCTCCGTTTTGATGCCCACCCGGATTTTGCCGGAAGCGCTGACCTACTATCGGGTACATGCGGACAATGGATTTCACATGTGGAATGCGGATCCGGAGAGATTGCGCAACAAACAGGAATCGCTCGCGATACTGGTGGAAACGCTTTCGTTACGCCTGGCCCAATTCGGGGTTGATTCGGAGGTGCGCCGGGCGCTCCTCGACTACACCCAAGCCAGTGCGGCGCAGTTGCGGCTGAGCCTGAACGGAGGCTGGTCCTGGGAGACCGTCGCCGCGGAGTGGAAGATTTATCGCGTTACCCACCCGAACGCCCCCACAGCGCACCGGGTTTTCAAATCTCTGACCTTGCTGATCGCCCTCTTCGTCTCTCCCAAAAAGTTTTATCGAACGCAGAAAGCGCTGGCCCAGAATCAGTGGTACCTCCGGCTTCGGGGAAAATGGCTTCCGATCCCCGAGATGGAACATATCGAAAGGGATAGCCAGGCGCGCGAAGGGTCTTCGCGTTGAAAATTCTGATTGCCATTGGGGTACTTCGACAACGTGAGGCCGGCGCCGCGGGTGTGGTCTTCAACCACGCCGAACAGCTTGAAAAACTCGGGCATCACGTGGATTGTTGGTTCTTCGACGATGTCCTGCCCTCTCCGCGCTGGCCCCCGCGCTTCCGCGACCTCGAATTTGCCGCCGCGGTTTCCTCTCGAATTCGCCGCCAGCCCCAACAATACGATGTCGTGAATCTCCACGCCCCCTGCGGATGTGTCTACGGACTCTCTCGCAAATGTCTCCCATCTCCGGGACTCCCGCCCTACGTGTTCACCATGCAGGGCAGCGAAGAGAGATTCGCGCGGGCCATGAAACTCGAACACCAGAAAGGTAGAGCAACGAATTTTGCCTGGAAAAATCGTGTTTGGCATCGCCTCTACCATCAAAACGTGTACGATTTCTCCATTTCGACGGCCAATTATGGCGCTGTAGCGAATCGCGAGGGATGGATTCTTTCGGAGCTTAAGTATGGCCATCCACCCGGGCGAATCTGGTATGTTCCCAACGGTGTGAGTGAAGAGTTTTTTCTGCCCCGGGAGTTTGCCGATTCTCCTGCGGATCGGCTGCTTTATGTCGGAACCTGGCTCGACCGGAAGGGAATTCATTATCTTGCAGATGCGTTCGCGGCCCTGGCAGCTCGCTTGCCGGAAATCCAGCTTACAGTTGCAGGATGCATTATCGCTGAAGACCAAGTGAAAGCGTACTTTCCTGCCGCGATCCGCAATCGCATCTCGGTCCATCCGTTTCTCGCACGCGACGCGATGCCCGCGCTCTACGCTTCGCACGATATTTTCGTCTTCCCCTCGCTGGTCGAAGGTATGCCCCTGACTCTGCTCGAAGCCATGGCCGGCTCCATGCCTGTGGTGACAACCAATACGTGCGGGATGTCTGATTTGATCGACAATGAAGCGAATGGTCTGCTGGTTCCTGCGGCCGACGCGGCGGCGCTCGGCAACGCGATTGATCGCCTCAGGAATTCGCCGGAATTAAGACGCACGTTTGGGACCTGCGCCCAAGAATGCGCGCGGCGCTACACTTGGGACCGAATCGCTCGTCAACTGGAGCAGGTACTCCAACTCGCCGTGGACTCCCGGCGCCAGGCAAGGGCCCTCTGAAAGCGCTTTTTGCACACCGCCAGAGTTCAAGTATCCTTTTCAAAAGGGCAGGTTTTCGCTCGTCATGAAAACTCAGATTCAATTCGTGCAAGTCCCCAGTACTCCGGTGAGGAGCACCCCGTCTCTTTCCCGAATTCTGCAACATCCTGTCTTCGCCTGGGTCGGCCTGCGCGCGCCGATAGCCCAGCACACCCGCGCAGAGCACCAGGCGCTCATGCGTCATGCACGCGGGGCAAGCACGGTCGTCGAAATCGGAGTCGCGGAAGGCGCTTCAGCCGCCGGACTACGGGAAGCAATGCCCGCTGATGGAGCACTTTATTTGATCGATCCTTTCCATCTCTCCAGAATTCCCGCGCTGAACTTTCCCAAGCGCGCCGCCCGGCGTGCTGTTGGCTCGGCGGGTTCCGCGCGTGTCGTCTGGATTGAATCCTTCAGCCAGATCGCGGTTCGCGATTGGAAATCCCCGATCGATTTTCTCTTCATTGACGGGGACCATCGCGAAGAGGCAGTCGAGCGCGATTGGCTGGATTGGTCCCGATTCCTGAGGGACGATGGAGTAGTCGCATTCCATGATGCCAGGCTTTTTCCCTCGGGCTGGCCCACTCCTGATTACGGTCCCGTGCGATTCATCGGCCGCGCTTTCCGCCAGGAGTCAAATGACACTGGATGGTCCATCGTTGAAGAAGTAGATTCACTCGTTTTCGTCTCGCGGAGGCAGCGCTCTTAGCATGATTACCCTCGGACTCAACTATTCCCAGATGCACGATTCGTCGGCGTGCCTGGTGCAGGACGGCGAACTCCTCTTCGCCGTCGCCGAGGAGCGTATCAGCCGCGTGAAGCATGACGCGCGTTTTCCCGCCCTGGCGATCCAGGCTTGCCTCGATTTTGCAAAAATCACCGCTGCCCAGGTGGATGAAGTCTGTGTTGGCTGGCAAGCGCCCGGCGCAACGTTTCGCCAGGATTTGAGTCTCTATGCCACGGGCCGCTGGCCGGCCTCCTATCTGAATGTTCTGAACTCCACGCGCCACTTCGCCAGCATGCAGCACCAGCATGGCGGAGAAAATCCCTTTCGGCGGCAATTTGGCCCCACAAAAGCCCGCTACCGGTTCGTCGACCATCACCTGGCTCATGCGCTCAGCTGTTATTCCTACTCCGGCTTCGACGATGCCGCCGTGGTCGTCATGGATGGCCGCGGCGCCTGGGAGGCGACCTCCATCTGGCGCGGCAGCAAGGGCCGCGTGGAGCATGTGCTCACCATCAACTGGCCCAATTCGCTCGGCCTCTTCTACGCGCAGTTCACCGGCTTCCTCGGCTTCACGCCGAACGCCGACGAGTGGAAGGTGATGGGCCTTGCTCCCTACGGCCAAGCCGGCGTGGATTTGCGGATGTTTCTGGACGCGGCCGCAACTCCCTACAAAGTTCATGTCGATCGCCTCATCGGCAACGGCAGCGGCCCTTACGCGAATTTTCCAGCTTCCCTCGGCCCGCCGCGCGAACCGGAAAGCGAAATCGGCGATCTTCACAAGAACATCGCCCATGCCGTCCAGGAAATGTGCGAGCAGGCGATGTTCAGCGTCGTCCGGATGGCGCTCGAAAAAACGCGCAGCAAGAATCTTTGCCTTGCGGGTGGAGTCGCACTGAACTCCAAGGCCAATGGAAAAATCGTCGCTTCCGGTCTCATTGAAAAACTCTTCGTGCAACCCGCCGCTTCCGATGACGGTGTCGCTCTCGGGGCGGCCCTCGCGCCGTTTCTGGATGGCGGGGCGCGGCTCCCACTGCGAGCCATGCGTCACGCGTATCTCGGTCCATCGTTCGATGATGACGGCATCGAGACAGCGCTCAAAACCTACAAGATCCGCGCCTCGCGCCTTTCGGATCCAGCCGCCACGGCAGCCGAAATGCTGTCGCAGGGGAAAATTCTCGGTTGGTACCAGGGCCGGATGGAATTTGGTCCGCGGGCGCTCGGCAGCCGTTCGATTCTTGCGGATCCGCGCGATCCGGAAATGAACATCAAAGTAAACAACGCGGTGAAGTTCCGCGAATGGTGGCGCCCGTTTGCGCCTTCCTTCAAGAAGGAAGCCGCGCCGGAATATCTGGAGTCCGCTTACGATTCCCCATTCATGATTCTTACCGCTCAGGTGCGGCCGGAAAAGCGCAGCGTCATCCCCTCCGTCACCCACGTGGATGGCAGTGCTCGCCCGCAAACCGTCGAAAAGGAAATCAACCCGCTCTACTACCGTCTCATCGACGAATTCGGCAGACGCACCGGCGTGCCGGTCATCATGAATACCTCGTTCAACCTCCGCGGTGAAGCCATCGTACACACACCAACCGACGCCATTCGAACCTTTTTTAGCTCCGGCATGGACGCGCTGGTCCTCGGCAGCTTTCTCATAGAGAAATGAACCACGCGCCCCGCCGCTTCGTTGATTTCCGCCCAGTGGTTGGTTAGACTCGGCTATCCTTTGCGGCGCTGCACTTGTCGCGGCGCGGAGAAAGCCACGATCTCCGTTTCATGATTTTTAATACCTGGGACTACTACCTTCTTTTTTTACTTCCTGCCGCCTTTCTTTTCCGTATTTCCCGCAAGAGTTTCCGACCCTGGATCATTGTCGCCAGTGGCTGCTTCTTTTTTGTCTATTTTTCATACACCCAACTGGGAGGGGCCATCGGTGCCGCATGCCTCCTCATCTTTCTCTGGGAGTCCTTCATTAGCCGCTTTTACAAGCCTGCTTCCTGGTTTTGCTGGCTCGGCGTTGTTCAGACCATCCTGTTTCTCATCGTTTTCAAATACCGCAATTTCCTTTCCGGGGTGATCTGGCCCATGCCAGGCCAGAACCCGCTCTACTGGCGAAATGCCTTCTTGCCCTTGGGGATTTCTTTTTTCACTTTCGAATTTCTCCATTACGCCTGGGATCGTTACCGCAACAAAACGGAGACCGGAAATGTCGGCGAGTACATGGCCTTCATTCTCTTTTTCCCAACCATGGTCGCCGGACCCATAAAGCGATATCAGGACTTTCTGCCAAAGCTGAGGAGTATTTCTTCGCACTGGGCGTTGGATGCCCAGCGCGGCTTCACGCGAATTCTTGCCGGACTCGCCAAAAAGTTCGCTGTTGCAGATCTTCTTACTGCTTACACCAATCACCTCAACATACATGACATCGCTCTTGCTCAGCGCGCCGTTCTCCCGCTCTGGCTTCTCGCCTACGGTATCAAGATCTACGCTGATTTTTCCGCGTATTCCGATATCGCCATTGGCTCTGCCCGGCTCTTCGGCATCAAGGTTCCGGAAAATTTCGATTGGCCATACTTTTACACCAACATCACCGAATTCTGGCGTCACTGGCACATCTCCCTCTCCTCCTGGCTGATGGACTATGTATACATTCCGCTCGGCGGGTCACGTGTCTTCACTCCCCGCATCTATATGAACCTTCTCGTCACCATGTTTATCAGCGGACTCTGGCATGGCGCCGGCCTGAACTTCATCATTTGGGGTTTGCTGCACGGCCTCATGCTCGCCGCGCATCGCTGGTGGCGTCACCGTCCCGGCGCCGTCCCTTCGCCTCGATTTTTGGCGCGCGCGTTTTCCTGGTTGCTCACTTTTACCTGCGTGAACCTCGCCTGGGCTTTCTTTTGCATGGATGTTCACACGGCTCTCTACTTTTTCAAGCGTCTCATTGTGGGGTAAAACAATGTCATCACTTTCCTGGTGTCAAAATCTGCTCGAATACCTCGCTGGAGAAACTGACGTTCCCCCCGCCGGCTTCCCAATAGAGCTCACCAATTACTTGTTTTGGGGAATCTGGTGGGGCATTCTGGTTGGGGTTGTGTTCGTTTTTTCAGGCCAGAGCTCAAAATTCATCTATATCGATTTCTAGCAGGAATCACTGGCTGGTCGAATGCCTGCAAAACGCCAACTCGTTCTCGCCGCCGCCGTTCTCCTGGCAGGCCTGGTGGCCATGAATTTGGTGGTAACGATTCTGACCCGCAATTCGGTGCCGCGCCGGGTCATGCGCCATGCCCGTCAGTCTCAGTCGGCCAGCGTTATTGCACTAGGAAATTCTCTTGTTGCTTCGGGCTTCGATGAAGTTGCTTTCAACTCGGGCGCCGGACTTTCCGCCCCTCGCGGTGCCGCTAATCTTGGCCTTGGAGCCTCCTCTACCGTAGAACAACTCCTCCTCCTTCGTTACGCGCTCTCTCATGGAGTACACCCTGATTTGGTCGTCTATGGCTTCTATGATTTTCAGCTCACCACCCCCAATCGGTTCACCACCAGCGACCTGATGGGCAATCATGCCATGCTGTACTACGTCGAACCCTTTTACGCACGCCGCTTCTATTCCCTGTCCCTTCATGACTCCTTCCAGTTCCGCGCTATGCACGCGATTCCCATGTTCGCAGACCGCGGCGCTATTTGGGCTAAAGTTGAAATCCTCCGCCGTGCCATGGCGCAACAGGGCATGCCTGCGGAACGCACGAATCGTCTGGGCCGCGCCGCGGATTTTTCCCTCCTGGAATCGGATAATGCGGAGGACTTCCGCCTCCAGTGTTCGGCTTCGGTTAATCTTCCTCTTGCCTCGTCCGTCAGCGAGCTTCTGCGTCAGGCGAACGACCTCGGTCTGACCATTGCCGTGGTAGAGATGCCTATGCGCGAACAGCACCGCCGGTTGTTTTACGACACACCCGGCTGGTCTCAATACACCTCACATATCCGCAATTTGCTCGCGCAGTTCAACGTGATCTACGTCGACGCCAGCGACTGGATTCAGGAGGACGCGCTATTCGATGACCCGCTCCATCTCTCTACGCGCGGCGCCGCACAATTCAGTCAGCGTCTCGGCCGCCTTCTCGGTTCCTTGCCCCCACATCTCTCGGCCCATTCCACAGGGACTCCTGTGCCTGGAAGATCTCGTCCTTGACGACTCCGTGCTTCGCGCTGCTTGGCCGCAAAGACGTGCCCACGGACGCGGTGGAAGAATACTGCCGCTATCTGGGCGGTGCTCTCCAGCCTCACGAATTTCAGTTGCAGATCCGCCGTGTGCCTTGGGAACTCCACGGCTGGCGCCAAGCGCTGCGCGCATTGCATCTCCAATCTGCAGGTTGGCGCGATACATGGGTGCTGGTGCAGTATACGGCGCTCGCCTGGTCCGCTCGCGGCTTCCCTCTGAAGTTTCCGCGTGTCCTTCGCATGTTGAAATCGGTGGGCGCGCGCGTGGCGGTAGTCTTTCACGACGTCGAACCGTTCTCCAGCCCGCGTCTCATCGACCAACTACGGCGTCGCGTGCAATTGCGCACTATGCGCCGCGCTTTAGACTTGGCGGATCTCGCGATCTTCACCGTTCCACCCGAAAAACTTTCTTGGCTTAAAACGATTCCACCGAACGCCACGTTTATTCCAGTCGGGGCTAATCTTCCGTCGCCAGAATCGTCCGCGTCGCGGAGTTCAGGAGACATTCCGACAGTGGGCGTTTTCAGCATCACCGGCGGCGACAAAGGCGCACTGGAAACACAACGGATCCTGGCCGCCGTCCAGCATGCCTCGCGGAAACTTGGACGCATTCGATTATCTGTGTTTGGAAGACACTCGGAACTTCGCGAGGAAGCTCTCCGACAAGGCCTTAAGAATTTTCCGGTTGAGCTATCTGTCGAAGGCGTTGTTGAGCCCGAACAAATCGTGAATCGACTGGCCGCATGCGATGTGTTGTTATTCGTCCGCGACGGAATTTCCACACGCCGCAGCAGCGCCATTGCCGGAATAGCTGCAGGCCTACCGGTCATCGCCTATCCAAATTCAGAAACAGCAGCGCCCATAACGATCGCGGGCCTAATTCTGGTGACTCCAGGTGACTCCAACAAGCTCAACGAAGCCCTCGTTCAAGCGTTATCCGATGTAAACCTTCGCGTCGAGCTATCCGCGCGCAGCCGCGCCGCCTATAAAGCCCATTTCGCCTGGCCCGCCATCGCCGAACGATTTGCCGCCCTGCTGAATTCCCGCTAGCCAGGTCTTTTTCCTCACCACTGGCGGGCAACCGCTTCCACAATTTTCCCCAGCACATCCACTCCGGCCGCCTGCACCTCCTCGCGGCTCTTCGCTCCCAGGTCCACATGCATCTCATCGGGATGATTCATTTTGGCCCCGTTTACGCGGCCCGGCTGCAGGTGCACGGAAAGCCCCGCAAACACGCCATTCACCTTTTTGCCGTTTCGCCTCAGCACCCACACCGGCTGCGCAAAATTCAGCGCGTCGAACACTCCATTTGGCGCCGCTTGCGGCAGTCGTTGCACGCGCAAATAACCATCGCCGGTGATCGCGCTCACCACGTACCCCGGCTGATCCATCCCCGTCGCGATCAGCCGATGCGGCTCTCCGCTCCCGAAGTCCACCCAAACATTTCCGGCGTTGTCCGTCTTCGGCGAAAATTCCTGCAACTCGCGCGCAAGTTCCTTCGAAAGCTCCTGCTCGTACCCGGAGATCGCCGGCGTTTCATCCGGCATTGCGGGATTATTTGCGATTTGTGAGGAAGAAACTCTGGCAGACGCGGCAAGAAACAGTGTGGCGAGCAATATCCGGGTGAACCCCTTCATCTTGTATCCTCTCGAGTTGGAATCGCGAGGAAGAATAGTAACGGACGGGGTGGCCTACCGGCAAAGCGTTTCGATGAGCAATTCTTTTTTGCGTTCCGCAAGCATGCTGAGCGGATCAAGCGAGGCAACATAGCCTCCAAACGCGGCCGCGGTCAACCCGGTGAACACTACCGCCGGCAGCCAGGGACTCCCGAACCACCGGCCAGCCAGCAGCACGGTGGTGGCAATTCCTCCGATCAGAATCTGCACGCCAAACGCGGTCCACACCGCAACTCCCGAATTCCGCTGGCCTTTCATTTTTCCGATTTCCATTTTTTTCGGGAAGCTGAGCGCGGACCAGTTGGCAATCGTCAGCTGTCCCATCACCGCAAATGCAGCGGCGGCAATCGTGGAGACAAACAATGGCAGGCCCGGGAATCCAATCCGCCAGACGAGAACGCCAAGGGAAATCACCAGTTCAACAGCCACCACAGAGACGAGAAACAGGTTCTTTCCCACCAGGACGTCGCGCATCCGGACCGGCGCCATGAAATAGGACTGGATCCCATGTCCTTCAAACGCGAATGAGTTGTATGCAGGAGAAAGCAGAATCAAGATAAGGTAGGCCATCACCGCCGGAAAAAACGTCTGCGGAGGCAGCCCGTGTTCCTTGAGCTGCGAATTGCTCCCGGCAAACTGCATCGAAAAAAACATAACCATCACGGGAGGAAGTATCAAGGTGATGAACGAAAAACCGTTTCGCGTCAGGTAGTGAAATTCCTTGCGCATCACACCAGCCACCGGAGGCGGGAGAAAACCCGGCAGGCCAAATGAAGCCGTTTGCCTGCGATTTCCACGCTTGCCGGTCAAAGGCGCCACGCTCTCGCTCAACTCTTCTCCCAGATACTGCGTCCGGTAGCGCACCCACAGCAATCCGCTGGTTGCGCCGAGCCAAACGAGCAATCCACCAACCGTCAGTACCAAAGCCTGTGAGTCCGCATCACTCGCGGCGGCAATAGCGTTCCCCGCCAGGGAACCCGGCAACCACGAAAAATAGGACAACATCTGAACAATTCTTGGTTGCGTGCCGCGACCTCCCCACCGTTGCAAAGCCGGATTCAGAAAATTCATCGAAACCATTGACAGCACGAACAATCCGACCAGCAGCTCCCGCGCCCGCCGGTTCGCAAATATCTTCTCCAGCCACGACCCGATCAACCGCTCCAACGTCACATTCACCAGAACAAACAGCAGGCTCACCACCATCATCACGGGAAGTAGCTGCACCCGCCCTACAGCCGTCGCGACCAACATCGAGGCAATCCAGCACACCGACGACACTGCCGCAAAATCGGCAAATCCGTAGCCCACTCCAAGTATGTAAAACGCGCGCAGACTTAACGGAAAACGCAGCAGGTTGCGAAACTCAAAATTTGCCCCAAATCCCGCCACCAGAATGGGCACCACCTGCCACCACAAGAATATCCCCCAGTAGAGCAGCGCCATCCAGCTGGCCCGATCCCGGGTCAAGAAAAAGTAAGCACCCGCGTAAAACGCCACGCACATGCCCACCACCAGCACTGCGCTCCCTGCCGCGGCAAGGATCATGCCGATCAGATCCCACCGGTTGTTCTTGCGCTGCAGGTTGTTCTTCAACAGATTCCAGCGCAAGACAGCAACCAGTTTCAGTTGTTCCGCCACTCCCGGCATCTCGATCAGGTCAGCCACGTCAACTCCTCCAACCGCGCCTGCTCGCCGCCGCTCTGCCCCACGATCGAGAGGAAAATCTGTTCGAGAGTTTTCTTCTCTCCTTCCGCTCCCGGAATTCCCACGCGCAACTCTTCCAGCGATCCCTGCGCCACCAATCGCCCCTGGTGGATGATGGCCACGTGGCTGCACAAGCGCTCGACAATCTCCAACACGTGCGAGGTCAGAAAAATAGTCACGCCACGTTCGGTCATCCGCCCCAGCAGCGATTTCAGCGCCCCCGCCGCGAGCGCGTCCACGCCCTCAAACGGTTCGTCCAGAAAAAGAATCCGCGGCCCATGAATCACCGCCGCGGCCAGCGCCAGTTTCTTCTGCATCCCGTGGGAATAATCGGCAATCAGCGTTTTCTCCCGATCCGCCAGTTGCATGAACTCCAGCAATTCCGCCGTCCGTTTTTCCGTCGTCGCGCGATCCAGTCCATACATGCGCCCGACAAAGTGCAGGTACTCGCTGCCGGTAAGCCGCTCAAACAGGCCCATTCCTTCGGGAACCACCCCGATCTGGCGTTTCACGTCGATGGGACTCCGCTGAAAATCCAGGCCCAAAAGTTCCATCCGCCCGGAAGTTGGCGCCAACAGTCCCGTCAGCATCTTGATGGTCGTGGATTTTCCCGCGCCGTTCGGCCCAAGGAATCCGAAGAACTGCCCCGCAGTCACGCGAAGATCCACGGAATCTACCGCGGTCAATGCTCCGAATCTCCGCGTCAATTGTTCCGTGCGAATGGCAATCTCATTCATGTCCCAGGCCTTTTGCCAACACTCTTGCCGGTAAACTCTACCATGAGCTTCTGCGCATTCTGCCGCCGCAAATTTCAACTGCTGCGCTGCAATGTCCTGCTTAGGATTGTTTGCTCGATACCGGAGCCGCACTCGGAGGCACAGCGCCCTTGCTCGGCAAAACCGCAAGCACCGCCGGGAGCTCCACGCGAAACACCGCGCCACCCTTCTGCCCGTTGTAGCAGAGTATTTTCCCGCCATGCTCCTGCACGATGCCATAGCAGATGCTCAGCCCCAGCCCGGTCCCTTTTCCCACAGGCTTCGTGGTGTAGAAGGGATCGAATACGCGATGTGGCTCCTTGATGCCCGGCCCGGTATCTGAAAAAAGAATCACCACGCTGCCGCGATCGCGCAGCGTCTTGATCGTCAGCAGGCCGCCGCTGCCCTCTCCCATCGCATCCAGTCCATTGTTCACAATATTGAAAAAAACCTGCATCAACTGGTTGTGGTCGCCGCGCACTCCTGGCAGCACAGATTCGAGCTCCGTTTCAATGCGCGGGCCACCGGTGTGCAAATCCAGCGCGCGGAGCTGCACGGCATTCGAAATCACAGAGTTGATATCAAGCAACGCTCGTTCTGGCGGCACCTGGCGCGCGAAGCTCAGCAGGTTCTGCACCAGGTTGCGCGTCCGCCGTGCCTGTTCGCGTATCTTGCCAGCGGTTGTTCGTGCGCGGTCCGGCAAAGCGGGATCATCTGCCAGTAGATCGGAATAGCCCAGTATCGCCGTAAGCGGATTATTGATTTCGTGCGCCGCCCCCGCCGCCAGTTGGCCGAGCGAGATCAGTTTTTCAGACTGCACCAGTTGCGTCTGCAAGCGCTGCAGATTTTCGATGGAAGATTCCGACCTGGCCAGCAGCAGCGCCCGGTCCTTGTCGGCAAGGTGAGTGCGCAGAAACACCAGCAGAACCAGCGGCACCGCGGCAACCAGCGTCAACGTCAATCGAAAATCCCGGATCGCCTGCGTGTCGTGCTCCAGATGCATCGCATACAGCGCAAACAGGGGAAGCGAGAGCACCGCCCCCATCGCCAGCCGCGCGGCCCAGGCGTTTCCCGTTCCGGCGCTGTCGGTTCCTCCCGAGATGCTGCCATCGGCAGGAAGATCAAGTTGCGTCCTTTTTTGAAAGGCCATAAATCCGGCAAGTCCGTAAAGAAAAAAGACGCTCAGCAGCGGCAGGTCGTACAGACTCCCTGTGTAGTAATCGTGCCGGGAAATCGCCACATTGCTGGTCAGGGAACTAAGCATGTACAACGCCGACGCGGTAAAAAGATACGCGTACACGGTTCGCCACGCGTTTCGAGTTCGCAGCCAGAAAACGCCGAAACCCACGATCACTACCAATTGCTGCAGCGTATTCAGCACGTTGTACGCATAGTTGTAAACGGCACCCGAATAGCTGACATACATCCACGGCAGGACAAAAAACGCATACACGAACGTCCACCACGTCAGCAGCAGCGCAAAATCCAGGTAGCCCAGGCCCATCCGTAATTCTTCGCGTTTCAGGTGCGGCCGCAACGCAAGCGCGGCAATCAACGGAATTCCGCGCAGGAAAAATATGATGTCGCCGGCAAATGGATCGGGCACTTCCTTGTGCAGGTAGATCTCGTAATACGTCCACTCAAACTGCCCCATCATCCACATCGAACAGCTCAGCGCCAGCAGCATCCAGAAAATGTTGCGCCGCCAGTGCGGTGTCCCGGCATTGATCAGCAGTCCGGCGTTGGCGATCAGCGGCACGAAGCACTGCACGATATCGCCGAACGCGCTCAGCGATGGTCCCGGTTTCAAATAAAAAGAGACCCCGGCGTAAACACCGAGGAAGACGGCCCAGGCCGCCACCAGCCAGGCTACTCTGCGGGCATCGGACATAATTGTGCTGACTCTCTATTTTACGGGCGGAAGGTGAAGCAGGGTGGGATCGACTCGCCGGATCATAGCGTAATGATTACCCAAGCAAGACCCGAAAAACTCGATACACTAAACTGCGCATCTGGCGGAGGAGGAGGGATTCGAACCCCCGAGGCCCTTTCGAGCCTAACGGTTTTCAAGACCGCCGGTTTCAACCACTCACCCACTCCTCCGTTTAAATTGTAGCGCACTCAATGGTTTAGGCGCCGAATTTGTGACCATTCGAGCCCCCGTTGCTGCTTTTTGGTGCAAACTGTCACCGATTTGTGACGGAAATTCGAAAGCTGGTCCACTGTCGCCTTCTTTGACTCGAGATTTGTATGCGTATAACGCATGGTTACGGTGACCGTCGAATGCCCCAGCAACTGCTGCACTGTGACGATAGGCGATGCCACAGAGTCCGAAACGTTGGCTGTCACGCCACAGTCACTGTAGTCGTGGAAAAACGTTGAAAAATGCCGAACAAAGGGTGAATACGGAAGAGAAATTGACTCTCGCGCTTCATCGCTACTGCTTGATTCTCATCGGAAAACTCCCGCTCCGGCAAATCGTGATTAAGTTACTCTGCTGGCTGTTAATCGAAGGGTTGCTAGTCCGAATCTAGCCCGGGGAGCCAATCTTTCCCTTCACGGTCGATGAAGGTTTGCGGATCGCCACCTGCACCTTCTTCCCCGCCCTGTGTTCTTACGGCGTAACCTTAAACACGAAGTTCAATTCTTTCGCTTCCCCGCCGCCGATGTTCACCACCTGCGATTGTTCCCCAAACTGCTCATGCCATGCTTTAATCGTATATTTCCCGGGCGGCAAATTGGGTAAGGAAAAGCCACCACTCTCATCGCTTACCGAATAGTGTGAGTTCTTTAGGACCACAAAGACTCCGCGCATCCAGGGATGGAGTTCGCATTTGACCCGGATAACCTCCGGCTTGTCGTACTTGATGACCATCGGTGGTGTACCCGGCGGTTGTGACCGGTTCAATTCCTTATTGATCCGTGCCAACGGATGAACCGTGTGGGCAACCGAATCATCGTTCTGCACCCAGATTTCCTGGTTCGTCTCCATCGCCAGCACATGCGGAATATATCGGCATCCCCGCTGTTTCAGCATGGCGGCTTGCGTTGGCGCGGGTTCATCCTGGATCCCCGCCGAGATGTAGACGACCACATTTTTTAAACTATTGTTAGGCCCGGCCACCACGTTTTCGGGCAGCACCGGCGTTGTATAGTGTTTTGCGCAAGTAGGCTCGCTGACCATGTCCAGCGGCCTGAATTTCGGCAGCGTCCCTTCATAAACTACCTTCCCCTTGATCTCCCCGCTGGCGTCAGGCCGCGCGGGAGGCGCGGCCCACGGATAGAAACTCGGCACCGGGCTATTCTCTGTAGGTCCCGAGCGGCCACTTGCTGTCGCATTTGTTGAACGCCCAGTGAGTCGAGTATGGCGATTCAAGAGACGAGTGACACTCATTGCGAAGGACGAAAGCACGAAGATTAGTACGACTGCGAGGAGGTCCTCGAGGCCTGCTCGGCTTGGGGTCTTCGCCCCTCTTCCATCGCTGATCGTTTCTACAACTTCGTACACGATTCCCTCCCGGTACCGGACAGATTTCCACGCACGCCATCAAACCCCGGAGAAATAATCTTTTGAAGTGGCCGAAGCTCCAGTTCCGGCACATATCGCCCAATGAATTGGGCTTCAGCCCCTGAAGAAAGTTTCTTCGCTGGTTTTCGCAGCCTTTTCAGCTGCGCCAAAAGGCTTCCGAGATTTCACCTGGGCGGATTGAAAGGTGCGGGTCGGCAGCCTTCGTTCTAATCTGCTTGAAGGCAACAGCGGAAAGTGTTTCTACTGGGCTGTCATTCCTCCTTGCGATTCCAGATGTACGAAATACGCGTGCTGATAACCGTTCACATAGCCTTCCCGGTAGAAATGCTTGAATTCGTCCGGCGTTTCATTTGTCCCCAGGTAGGCCGCGCCCGCAGCTCGATAATTCGTAGTCTGATCCGCTTGGAACGCCTGCGATGCTGTCCGGTGCGAGTTCCCGTCCACCATTCCGTCCCGGTATCCCGTCGCCGCCAGTTCAGCGACGCTTGGCCCCATCATTTGGCTCGACGCCGCTTCACTCGAAGGGCGATAGCCCCTCCAATATCCGGCGAAGAACGATGCGCGTGCTTCGTTCGAGCTCCACCGCCCCATGGCGAGGTGTGGTTTCCTTCCTTCCTTACTATCGAGTCTCCCCTGGTAGAGGCCATCGCGAAAAGCCGCATCTCCCGCATGTGCCACTTCGACCGTCAGCTGGCTCGGTTCTCGCTTTGATTCCCCCACAACCAAGCCGGCCGTAAAACTTCCGCTCAAGGCCAGAACGAGGAGCGCTATGCTTTTCATTTCTCCTCCTCAGTTCAAGCGACTTCCACAGAAATTTCTGATCCCCAGCGAGAGTCCAGAAAGAGGCCCAAACGAAAACAGGAACGTCCGCGTGCCATTGTCCATCGTCGCGTAACCGTCACCGCCCGACACCTGTTGACATTTGATAGCGCCGTTTACGTTGGCCGTCGGCCCCATATATCCATGGGTGTTAAGCGCAAGGGTCGGTTGACCGATGTAGGCAGGTTCCGAATTGTTATTGTTAAGCGTCGATGGACGAGTGATCGGGCTGGTTGGACATCGAACTTGAAATGACTGCGCGTGTGCAGGCTGTGCGGCAACATTCGCCGACACTTCCAGGAACCACGGGGTACCCACTTTTCTGCTCGTCATGCTTGCCCCCTTAGCCGCCGCCGTTTGCTTAATCGCTGCTAGGGTGGCGCCCATTCCCAAAATCCGAATCCCGTGCGCCGCGAGATTCTGAAATCCAGGGGGGGCAAATTTACCGCCCGCCTTCCTGCATGTCCTTGTCGCCCAGCAAACGCTAGGGACAATTTCACCTGAAAGGAACGCGAAACCGAATAAGGTATTTAGAATTTTGCAACCCCAGCTGTTAACCGAAGGGTTGCTAGTTCGAATCTAGCCCGGGGAGCCAAATTCTTTCCGCTTCAATGAGTTACGAACACTGAAGTCTGTCTCCGCGATGATCCGAGCGATATTCCGGAGATGTGCCGGAGCCCCTGATTCAATGCGGCGTTGCTTCGACTATCCAACCTAAATGAGGCCGAAACAGGCCCCTAACCGCCATCGGTACTTCCTTTGGATGAGTAGCCGTTTCGCGTCACCTATTG
>Ga0210406_10001975_pt1 | contig 24003 bp, 21 predicted proteins | sample IncBWC30MmetaG_FD_155454 | JGI IMG/M metagenome (GOLD analysis project Ga0210406, IMG submission 155454) | Forest soil microbial communities from Barre Woods Harvard Forest LTER site, Petersham, Massachusetts, United States - Inc-BW-C-30-M | ecosystem: Environmental > Terrestrial > Soil >...
GGGCGGTACCGGCAATATTCCGTTCGTTAAAGCCACCAACAACAAACAGTACAGTTGGCACTTCAACTGGATTCACGACCGGCACAACGTCACGTTTGGCTATGACCTGTTCCGCCGCGCTATGAATACAGTCCAGATGGGCTCCCCCTCGGGCAGCTTCAGTTTCACCGGCCAGTTCACCCAAAATCCGGCGCACGCCGCCGGTACTGGCGCAGGTCTTGCCGACACGCTGCTCGGTCTGGATGCCTCGGCATCGATGTCGATCTGGCAGGAAACCGGCACTCGCCGCTGGGAGCACGGCCTTTACATCCAGGACGATTACCGCATCACCAATAAGCTGACGTTAAACCTCGGTTTGCGGTACGAGCTCGTAACGCCTTGGACGGAAGTCCACAACCGGCTGGCAAACTTCGTGCCCGCTCAGGGTGACGTGTTCCCCGTGGGTTCGCCTCAATTTCCGCAGTACACGATGTATGACGCCAATTACCGTGACTTCGAACCACGGATCGGCTTGGCTTACCAGTTAACGAACAAAACCGTTATTCGCGCCGGCTGGGGGATCTTCTATGATTTCACTAGCGAAAGCGTCAACTCTCTCGGAAACAATAACGCGCCGTTCGCCGGCAATCTGTCGATCGTGAATAACGTGACAGCGACCAACCTGGTCACCGGCATCACGCCGCTGTCGCAAGGATTCTTGCCTTATCAGCCGATCGGCCACTTCCTGACCGCGGGGACTGCCGTGACTGAATTCCCTCTCCACGATCCGGATGCGCAGGTCCGACAAGGCAACTTTTCCATCCAGCAGCAGCTCTCGTCCGACACGGTTTTAACTGTCGCGTATGTGAACACTATGGGCGAGCATCTGACCATTTATCCCAATATCAACCAGCCGGTACCCGGTCCTGGCGCGGCGAATCCACGGCGTCTGTATCCTAACTTCTCCACCTTTACCTTCGTCTCGCACGGGGAAAGCTCCGCCTACCACGGGCTTCAGGTCACGGCCGAGCGGCGCTTCTCGCACGGACTCGCGTTCCTGGCAGCGTACGCCTGGGGTCACGCGATGGACATCACCAGTACCACGGCGGGCGGCGGCGTGCAGAACCCGCTTTGCCTAGCCTGTGACCGCGGGCCGTCCGATTTCGATATTCGCCATAATCTGACGCTGAGCTGGAGCTATGAGCTTCCGTTCGGTAAAGGCAAACCCATTGGCAATAACTGGAATGGACCGATGAATTACATTTTCGGCGGATGGAAATTCAATAGCATCGATACCTTCCAGAGTGGCTCGCCTTTCTCGGTCAACTCCGGAACCAACACCGAAGGATCGGGGGAACCCAGCGTGCTAACGTGATCGGAGATTATCACCCGGCGCACCAGGACCCCAGCTTTTGGTTCGATCCCGCGGCATTCACCGCACCGGCGGCCTATACTTACGGCAATTCGGGACGAAACATCATTGTCGGCCCTGGAACCAATCAAATCGACTTTTCCTTGTTCAAGGAAATTCCGCTCCCGGTGCGCGAAGGCATGCACCTGGAATTCCGCGCCGAGGCGTTCAATCTCTTCAACAAGCCGCAGTTCGACAATCCAAACGAATCTGGAGCCACAGCTACCGCCGCGACCATCGGCGTCCCGGGAGCCGCCGCGCTCAACTATGCAGGGAATCCGGCGTTTTTCCAGCGGACTTCGCGGGAGATCCAATTAGCGTTGAAACTTTACTTTTAGAGCGCTCATTCGTAGCGCAAAGCCTCGGTGGGCTCAATCCGGCTGGCCCGCCTGGCGGGGAGCCAGACCGCAACGAGAGCTATTAAGCTCAGCAGAAGGGGCACAGCGATGAATACCGCTGGGTCGTGTCCTTTGACACTGAATAGGAAGCTCTCCAGGAAGCGCGTTAAACCGAAAGCCGATGCCAGGCCAATGATAGCGCCGGCCAAAGCCAGCGTCATGCCTTGGGATACAACCATGTTCTTGACCTGGCTCGTGGTGGCTCCCAAGGCCAGGCGGATTCCGATCTCCTGCGTGCGCTGCTGCACCGAATAGGTCATCAGGCCATAGATGCCGATTGCGGCCAGCAGGAGAGCCGAGCATCCAAATACGCTCATGAGCAGCATATTGAAGCGCTGCCGGCCGGTGGACAGCGAAACAACGTCGTCCATGGATCGGATGTCGGAGACCGGCAGCCCTGTCGATTGCCGAAGCTGTTCCTGAATAGCAGGAAGTAGCGGGTGGGGGTCGCCCTGAGTGCGAATTACCCAAGCCATGGTCGATATGCGGACGTTCAGGGCATTGGCGGCGTCAGGCACCTGCGCTTGCGGGATATACATGGTAGGTCCTGGATCGCGGTTGAGTCCGCCGTCTCGAACGTCTCCCACCACGCCGATAATTTGGCGTTCGGGCTCATCCTTGAACTCCCGCATAACTCCCCGGCCGATTATGAGGCGGTCCTGCAGCGGATCGCTGCCCTTCCAATATTGTTTGGCCATCGTTTCGTTGATGATTACCACGGCAGGGGCCTTGTCGTCGTCGCGCTGGTTGAAGGATCGTCCGCGTTTGATTGGGATCTTGTAGACCTCGAAGAAGCCGGGCGAGGCTGTGATCCAGCCACCGCCGCCGTGAAACGGACCTTGCTGTAACGGGTGGCCCACTATGCGGAAGGGCAGCCCGTAGCCTCCTTGCAAGGGCACGCAGCACGTTGCGCTCGCGGCTAAGACACCGGGCAGAGCACGGATCCGATCGAGACCATCGCGGAGGGTCTGCTCGACGCCCATTGATTTCAAGTAGCGCGGGCCCGTGAGAGACATTCTCATGGTCAGCATGTTCTTAGTTTCGAAGCCCGGATTTACCGATTGCAAAGCAATGGAAGTCCGGATCAACAGCGCTGACCCTACTAGCAAGATGACAGCCAGTCCCATTTCGACGATCACTAGCAGGGAGCGGGCTTTATTATGGCGAAAACCGGTCCCGGAGCGGCCGCTGCTGTCCTTGAGAACGGTGTTGAGGTCGGCACGGGAACTCTGAAGAGCCGGGATCAGGCCGAATAAGATGCCAGTGGCTACAGAGACAAGAATGGTAAAACTTAGAACTCTCCAGTCCACGCCGATCATCGATCCGTTCAATCCGACTCTCGGAAGGCCGGCGGTGTTGACCGACATGAGGGCGCGAATCCCGGCGAAACCCAGGAGCAACCCCAGCACGCCGCCGGCGAGGGAAAGCATGACGCTCTCGGTCAGCAACTGACGAATAATGCGCCCACGACCGGCGCCAATCGCCGCCCGAATGGCGATTTCGCGTCTTCTTCCGGTGGCTCGCGCTAGCAACAGATTAGCGACGTTGGCACAGGCGATGAGCAAGACGAAGCCCACGGCACCCAATAGGACCATCAAAGACGAGCGGACGTTGCTGACGAAGGCTTCTTGAAAGGGCGTCACGCTGAACCCGTCCTGGGCCTGTAGCGAATTTGGAAATTTGGTTCGGTACTCGCCGGCGGAAACCTGAAGACGGGCCTTAGCCTGATCGAGCGATACGCCGCGCTTGAGCCTGGCGGCGGCCTGAAAGTAGTGACCTTGGTCGGTGGTGTTAGGGTCCAATTGAAAAGGCACCCAGACGTCCGGAGCGGGACCAAATTCGCGCACATCGAAACTCTGGTCGATGATTCCAATGACCACGTAGCGATCGCCACTCAAAGAAATCGTCTTGCCGACGATGGCAGGATCGCTGCCAAAACGGCGGGTCCAGAGGTTGTAACTGAGCAGGGTGACATTGGAGCCATGGGGGGAATCCTCCTCCGCGCTGAAGGTCCGACCCCGCAGAATTGGCGTGCCGAAGCAGCGGAAGTAATCGGCCGATACCTGGGCCGAGCGAAACTGTTCCACCACATCGCCTTCGGTGTAGTTCGTGACGCCGTTCCGGAACGCAGCGACGTTTTCGAGGACACCGGTCTGTGATCGCCAGTGCTGGTATTTCGCGGGCGAAGCCGCCGGACCCGAACCTCGGGGCGAGGTGTTCATGAGCATGACTAGCCGATCAGGTTCTGGGAAGGGAACGGGCTTCAAGAGAACCGCATCTACGATGGAAAAAATTGCGGTGTTGGCCCCAATCCCGAGGGTCAATGCGGCCACGGCGGTGAAGGTAAAGCTCGGAGTCTGGAGGAACATCCGAAGCGAATGCTTCACATCTTTCAGGAAAGCGTCCATACTGGGCCTCTTAACAGAGTTTAGTCCCGAATGCCTCGCTTATCACCCCGGGCAAGACCCGTTGAGAAAATGGAAGAAAGCTCTTGGATGTACCGTCTCACTCGCCGGTGGTTAATCTGAGTGGTCGCGAGCTCAGCACCGAGATCATCGAATCTTGTCGCTTGGGCGACCGGGACGCCTTTCGTGCGCTTTATGACCTGTATAAGGACCGGGTGTATTCAATATCGCTCTATTTTTTTCATGGCGATCCAGCTGTGGCCAGCGATGTCACGCAGCAGGTTTTTCTTAAAGTGATGACTTCTATCCAGCAGTTTCGCGGTGAAGCTGAGTTCTCCACTTGGTTGTACCGGCTGGTTGTCAACGCGTGCCTGGACGTAGCCAGAAGCAGGAAGTCAGATGCTGTAAGCGCCGATCGCTCTCGCATCGAGGCATTCGCCGCGCCGGGTTCCCAGGAGGAGGACTACGCTAACGCACAGATGGCGAACTCAGTGCGCGCGGCCGTGTCGGTACTGCCGCCGAAGTTTCGAATCGCCGTCTTACTTCGGTATTTCGAAGATCTTTCTTATGAGCAAATGGCGAAGGCTCTGCACTGTTCCATGGGTACGGTGGCTTCCAGGTTGAGCCGGGGGCATAAGATGCTGGCAGAGCGCCTGAAGGGTGTGATGGGAGCGGTGGATTAGCCATGTTTACGAGGCATGTCTCGCGGCAAATAGCAGCTCATCTCGACGGACAGCTTTCGCAGCCAAAGGCGCAGCGGGCCGAGCTCCACACGCTGCAGTGCCCGCAGTGCCGGGCGGAGCGCGAGCAGGTCAGGCGCGGGATGGCGATTCTAGAGCATCTTCCGACGGTGGAGGCGCCCGAGGCGATATGGGCCTCCATCGAGGCTGGCTTCGAGCGAAACCAACCGGTCCCGCGCCCGGCAGTTCTTCGACGGCGTTGGGCTTTCGCGGCGATTGTCCTGTTGGCGCTGGCGGGGGCTGCATATTGGCGTCTCTCGCATATTCCGGGGGCGCGCTGGGAAGTGGTGCGGCTCGACGGTTCGCCCTCCGTAAGCGCTAAACCTATTCGCGAAGTTGGCCGGATTGGAGCCGGCGAATGGATCGAAACGGATGCGAGATCGCGCGCGATGGTCAAGGTTGGCGAGATCGGGTCCGTGGAGGTAGCGCCGAACACCCTGCTCCGAGTTGTGACGGCGCGGCCGAACGAACACCGGCTCTCGCTCGCGCGGGGAGAAATACGGGCTAAGATCTCCGCGCCGCCCCGGTTGTTCTTCGTCGACACGGCGTCCGGCACGGCTGTGGATCTGGGTTGCGAATACGTGTTAAGCACCGGCGAGGATGGTTTCGGCTTGCTACGCGTCACCAAAGGCTGGGTGTCGTTTCAGTGGAAGGATCTGGAATCGCTTGTGCCGGCGGGGGCGAGCTGCCAGATGCGGCCGCAAGCCGGACCGGGCATTCCGTACTTCGACGACGCGCCGGAGAATGTGAAACTGGCGCTGGAGAGCTTCGGTTTCCAGAAATCCGCAAACGACCGGCTCAGCATCATTCTCTCCGAGTCTCGGGTTCGGGATACTCTGACCCTCTGGCACCTGCTCTCGCGCGTGGAAGTCGGCGATAGGGGCCGGGTATTCGATCGGATCGCCGCGCTGACGCCGGTCCCGGCCGGAGTTTCACGAGAACAGGCGCTTAAGCTGGACCCTCAAACGCTAATACGTTGGAAAGAAGAGCTGGCATGGACGTGGTAAACCGGGAAGAAAACTTGGGGATGCGCGTCTAACGGTCCCGAAAGGAGATTGCGATGTCACGACTTGGTATTGCTTCCTGCGCCATGGCGATGTTAGCGCTGGCGGATGGGTTTACCTTTACTCTCGGCAGCCCGGTGGCGGCCGAGGATTTTCGGGCAAAGGTGGCCACTTTTGTGTTTCGCACGGAAGGCTGCGCTGATCCGGCAAAGGCACAAATCAGAGGTACGGCCGAAGGGATTGTAAAGGGAACGCGGCGGTCGGTGGCTCTCAAGGTGGCGGCGATGTCGAAACCAGGCGTCTATGCCGTGTACCAGACCTGGCCCGCGGAAGGCGAGTGGGTGGTCAATCTCAAGGGCACGTGCGCCGAGGCAAATGCCGGAGCGATTGTTCCCATCGGCCCGAGAGGCTTCATCCGAGAGTCTGCGAAGTTCTTTCCGCGCCCGGCCACTGACACGGAGATCGAGACATCTCTAAAAGCACTAACGCAAGGAGGAAACAAATGAAATCCGCAGTACGTTTTGTAACGATCGTTGCTCCGGTTGTGGTCATTTTGGCGGTCGCATCTTCAGTGGCGGCCGACCTTGGCTCCGTCCAGCCGAGAGACTTCACGGTCCACGAATGGGGGACGTTCACGTCGGTCGCGGGCGAGGACGGCTCTCCTGTCGATTGGGACGCCCTGGGCTGCAAGAGCGATCTACCCCGATTCGTCAACGACTACGGATATCGAGGCTTCAAATTCAAGCTTCAGGGCACCGTGCGGATGGAGACGCCGGTGATGTACTTCTACAGTCCGCGAGAGTTGGATGCGCATGTAAAGGTCGCATTTCCGCAGGGACTTATCACCGAGTGGTATCCCCGAGCGGAATACCAAGTCTTTCAGAAAAGCAGACAGGACGGCTCGATGCGCCGCCTGGAATCAAATCTTAACGGGCTCGATACCTCGCTGAGGAGCCTAACCGGCGCCATGGAGTGGCAGAACGTCAAGGTGCAACCGGGCAGCGCCCCGGTTCTGCCGGTTGAGAGCGATTCGAGCCGCTACTACGCTGCTCGCGCAACGGATAGTGCTCCGATTATGGTCGGCGATCAGCACGAGAAATTCCTGTTCTATCGAGGCGTGGGCCGTTTCCCGGTTCCTCTTTCGGCACGGGTATCGGGATACGGAGAGATCCTGGTGGAAAACCGCAGCCATGAAGCCGTCCCCAATGTGATCCTTTTCGAGAATCGCGGAGGGCGCATGGGGTATCGCAATGTGGGCGCCGTCGAAGGTGCCGTTGCGCTCGAATCACCGTCGCTCGACAGCTCCTTGTCACAGCTGCGCCATAATCTGGAAACTGCACTGGTCGCGCAGGGCTTGTTTCCGAAGGAGGCACAAGCGATGCTCGAGACGTGGCGGGATTCCTGGTTCGAGGAGGGTACGCGCCTGATCTACGTTGTTCCCTCGCACGCCGTGGATGCCATTCTTCCATTGCAGATTGAGCCCGCTCCTTCGGAGACTGTACGGGTCTTCATCGGGCGGATCGAATTGGTCACCCCAGAGACCAAAAGCTCGGTGGAATCGGCGATCACCAAGAGCGACTGGCCGGCGCTCGACCGCTACAGCCGTTTCCTGGACCCGATTCTAAGACGCATTTACCCTGGAAATCCCACGAAAGCGAGCGTGATCGAGCAGACTGTGCGAAACCTGCAGGGAATCGACGGTTGCCGGTAGCCGTCGTAAAGAACGTCACTAGGGTCCGATAACACGTCGCGAAAAGCAGACGGCTGTCGACGTAGCCCGAGGGATCGGCAGTCGGGTACTTTGATTCGGACAGGAGGTGCGAATGACTCGCCCATTTTTCGCTTTGATAACCTTGGTCGCCCGTCCGTTACTTGCATCCGAGTGTCTCACGACACTCCCACCCTCTCCTCCTTTTGTTCCACCTGCGCCGTATTCCTCGACTTCGCCCTGGGCGTCCCAAAGCAAGTTTTGGTACGGAACTGACTCACTGTGGACAAACCTAGAGTTCGATGCTACTTGGAGGATGGGCAATAATGTCGGAAAAGGGAAGTTCTATCGCACAAAACTTGTCTACTGGCGAAAGGGATTTGATTGGCGTGAACCTGAGCGAGACCTGGTCGTTGTAGACAGACGTCTTGACAGTGATGCACCTCTAGTTGCTGCTGGGCACGCAAGCGCTGTGTTTATTACTGGCAATACACCCGCCATGATGACCGCCATCAATATACCAGCGGTCGGTTGTTGGGAGATTGCGGCTAGCTATAAGGGGAACACGCTGAATTATGTAGTGTCCCTAGAACCTTAGACGCTCTTTCTAACCCCCGTTCGTCGGCTTCGAGCTCCGAGTCTCGCGCTACAATGAATAGCTCATGTCCCAACTGCTGGCCGGGAAGACCGCACTCGTCCTCGGCGTTGCCAATAAGTGGAGCCTGGCTTACGCTATCGCCCAGGCCTTTACTCGCGAAGGCGCCAAGCTGATCCTTACCTATCAGGGGGATCGTCAGCGACAGACCGTCGAGGAGCTGGCCGCCGACCTGAAGGCCTACAAAACCGTTGCCTGCGATGTTACCCAAGACGCCCAACTGGACGCCTTAACGAATGAGCTAAGAGGCCAGGGAACAGTCTTGAACGCCGTCGTCCATAGCATTGCCTTCGCCAATCGCGAAGATCTGAGCCGTTCATTTCTCGAGACTTCGCGCGGGGGCTTCGCGCTGGCCCAGGATGTCAGCGCCTATTCTTTGGTAGCTGTCGCTCGAGCCACCGCGCCGCTCATGGCTCCCAAAGATCAAGGCGGGGGAAGTATCCTGACGTTAACGTACCTTGGCTCTACCCGAGTCGTCGAAAATTACAACGTCATGGGTGTTGCAAAAGCTGCTTTGGAAGCTGGAGTACGGTACCTGGCGAACGATCTCGGGCCGTCCAACATACGCGTGAATGCGATTTCCGCCGGCGCGGTGAAAACCACGTCGGCCCGCGGGATTCGGGATTTTTCGAAAATGCTGGACGGCGTGGCGCGAACAGCGCCGCTGCGGCGCAATACTGATCCCGCCGAAGTTGCTGATACAGCGGTTTTTCTAGCGAGTGATTTGGGCCGCGGCGTCACCGGGAACATCATTTACGTGGACGCCGGGATGCAGATTATGGGACCATCCCGATCGGAAGCATGTTGAACAAAGCGTCCCTGGTTGGCCGGGTTTCCCAAATTGACATCGGCCTGAGTGAATTTTTATCATGTGATTTCAACCCGCTGTTCGGAACTGCCTTTTGGAGAGACAGCTTCGAGCGGCTATCGCAGTTCCTCCGAGTCTAACTATGATTACCGTTCAAGGCCTCACTAAGAGATACGCCCGTACTTTAGCGGTCGACCATATCTCGTTTGAAGTACAGAAAGGGCAGATCGTCGGCTTCCTCGGCCCCAACGGCGCTGGTAAGACCACGACCATGCGCATTCTGACCTGTTTTCTGCCGCCCAGCGAAGGCACCGCGAACGTCGCCGGTTTTGATGTTCTCGAAAGCCCGATGGAGGTGAAGAAACGCATCGGCTATTTGCCGGAAACGCCTCCGCTCTATCCCGAAATGGAGGTACGAGAGTACCTCACGTTCGTCGGCAAGCTCAAGGGAATGTCGGGCCAGAGCCTGGCAAACCGCGTCAACGAGGTAGGCGAGCGCTGCGCTGTCGCGGATGTGCAGTCCAAGCTCATCGCCAAGCTTTCGAAAGGCTATCGCCAGCGCGTTGGGCTGGCTCAGGCTATCATCCACAACCCTGATGTCCTGATTCTTGACGAGCCGACCGCTGGTCTCGATCCTAAACAGATTAACGAAACACGCGAGCTGATCCGCGGCCTGGCCGGCGATCACACCATCCTGCTCAGCACCCATATCCTGCCGGAGGTGGAGCAGACCTGCGAGCAGGTGCTCATCATCAACCAGGGCAAGCTGGTGGCGACGGATTCGGTGCACAACCTGCAGAATCGCGCACGGGGCGCCGAGTCGGTACTGCTGGAAATCGAAGGCCGCGACGGCGCTATCGATCCCAAGGCAATTCAGAGCCGGCTGGAGAGGATAGCGGGCGTGAGTCGCGTCGTCTTCAAAGACACCCGCAACAACTGCTCTTCGTTTGAAGTAGAGAGCCTGAAGGACCGCGTCATCCGCGGGGATCTGGCCCGCGCGGTGGTGGAAGCCGGATGGAACCTGAACGAGCTGCGGACCGCCTCGCTGAGCTTGGAGGAGATCTTCCTGCAGTTAACCGGAACTGAGCTGGCCGTCGAGGCCGCGCCGGCCGTAGAAGCTGTCGCTCAAGGAGAGGAACGATGAGAAACATCTGGGTTATTTGTCAAAAGGAACTCAACAGTTACTTCGCTTCGCCGGTCGCTTATCTGTTGCTGACCATGTTCGCGCTGATCTTCGGGTTCTTTTTCTGGAACTCGGTCGGATATTTCAACATGATGGGACTGGAATCGCAGATGCGCGGCCAAGCCTTCCCCATGAGCGTGAATGAGTACGTCATCCGGCCGTTGCTATCCAATGTGAGCGTCATCGGACTGTTCTTCATCCCCATGATCACGATGCGGCTGTTTGCGGAAGAGAAACGCATGGGAACCATCGAGCTACTGGCGACGTCGCCAGTGCGTGACATGGAAGTAATCATCGGAAAATGGCTGGCGGCTCTGATTTTGTACGCCGTGATGATGTTGTTCACAGCCATAAACTTCGCCTTTCTTTTCCGGTATGGCAATCCGGATTGGAAGCCACTGGCGATCGGTTACCTGGGCCTGTTGTTGCAGGCGGGGGGACTGCTTGCGGTCGGCACGTTCATTTCAACTTTGACCAAGAATCAAATTATCGCCGGCGCCGCGACCTTTGGCGTGTGCCTGATGCTGTGGGTGCTCGAATGGGTGGCCGGTTACGAGACCGCGACGTGGGCCAAAGTGCTGGCCTATTTTTCCGTTATCAGTCATTTCGAATCTTTTGCTAAAGGCGTCGTGGACACCAAGGACGCCGTGTATTACTTGTCGCTGATTTTCCTGGGGTTATTTTTGACATCCCGCTCCATGGAGTCATTGCGATGGAGGACCTAAGTGAATACCGAGTGGGTTAAAACCAGACAAACAAAGTACGCCGCTTACGCGACCACTTATATCCTTGTGATTGTGGCCGTGTTGGTGGTGGCCAATTTCCTGGCCAATCGATACAATAAGTCGCTCGATGCGACGTCGAATAAGCGCTTCACACTTTCCGACCAGACGAAGAAGGTAGTTGGTGATTTGAAGCAGGACGTTACCATTCAATATTTTGACCGTCCCAGCGGTATGCAAGCGGGCAAGGATCTGCTGGAGCGTTATGCGAATCTATCGCCCAAAGTGCATGTCCAGTATGTCGACCTGTTGAAGCAACCGCAATTGGCGCGCGCCGCAAATGTAAGCCGCGAAGGCGAAGCCATTGTCGACATCGGGCCCAAGAAAGAAGAAGCCAAGACTTTTGACGAAGAGGGTGTCACCGGTGCGGTGATCCGGGCACTGAAGGGCGGGGAGCGGACCGTGTGTATAGTCGGCGGCAGCGGGGAACATCGCCCGGATGATTCCACCGCCGATGGACTTTCGGAATTTCAGACCAGCGTTCAAAAGGACAATTACAAAAGCAAAAACATCAGCCTGTTGGAAAAGGCCGATGTTCCTTCCGATTGCACGGTGCTGGTGGTAGCCGGACCGACCGGCGACTACATTCAGGCCGAGGTCGATGCGATCAAGAAGTACGTGGAAAACGGCGGCCGCGCGCTGTTTTTGCTGGATCCGCCTCTCAAGCTTGGCCGGAAGGAGATCAGCGATAACAAAGCACTGGTCGACTTACTATCGAGCTGGGGCGTGACGCCGGAGAAAGATCTTTTGTTGGATGAGAATCCGGTTTCGCAACTAGTGGGCCTGGACGCCACGGTTCCGCTTGTGACCACTTACGAATCGCACCCGATTGTAACTGAGTTATCCGGCACTGCCACGGGCTTCCCGATTTCACGATCCCTGGACACGAAGAATACCGACAAGACGACGGTCGCCAAGCTCTTTTCCACATCGGCGAACAGTTTCGCGACTACCAATCTCAGCTCGCCCGAGATCCGCATCGATCCCAATAAAGACAAAAAGGGACCGTTCACTTTAGCGGCTGCGGTGACCTACAATACTGGCAAGCCGAATAACCAGGGCCGGTTTGTGGTGGTGGGAAGCTCGCGTTGGATCTCCAATTCCTTCCTGCGATTCAATGGGAATCGGAACCTGATGTTGAACATGATGAACTGGCTGTCCTCCGATGAGGATCTGATTTCCATTCGTCCGAAAGAGCAGGAAGACCGGCGCATCAGCTTGACGCAAAGGCAATTTTTTACTCTCAGAAGCGTGAGCCAATTCCTTCTGCCGCTTATCGTGGTGATCAGCGGCGTGATGGTTTGGTGGCGCAGGAGATAGCTACAGATGCGTTTACGTGGTTTGATGGTCGCCGCGGTAGTGCTGGCAGCCTTGGCGGCTGGTCTCTACTTTTCGAATAAGCAGAAATCGGCGGAAGCGGCCAAGCCCCCCGCCGATGCCTCTCCGAAGATCCTGGCGCTGAGCGAGAATGACATCGCCAAGGTCGATCTCAAGAAAAAGGACGCGCCCGAAACCGTTCTCGAAAGAAACAACGCCGGCAAATGGAAGCTGACCGCTCCCAAGCCGTTCCTGGCCGATCAAGATACCGCTGGCCAATTGGTCAATTCGGCTTCCAGCGTCGCGTCCGATCGCGTCGTGGAAGACAAGGCGGCCGATGTATCGGGTTACGGTCTAAAGTCGCCCAGCTTAGAGGTCGATATCACCACCAAGAACGGCAAGAGCAGCAAGCTCAAGATCGGCGATGACACGCCCACTAATAGCGGCGCCTACGCCATGCTGGATGGCGATCCAAGGGTCTTCACCGTCGCCAGCTACGTCAAATCCGGCCTCGACAAATCGGTCAACGATCTCCGCGACAAACGTTTGCTCACATTCGATCAGGACAAGCTCAGCCGCGTGGAGCTGAATGCCAAGAAGCAGGATGTCGAATTCGGTCGCGATAAGGATCAGTGGCAGATCGTCAAACCCAAGCCGCTGCGCGCCGACGGGTTGCAGGTGGAAGAACTGATCCGCAAACTGAAAGACGCCAAGATGGATCTCGCGGTCTCAGACGAGGACGCCAAGAAGGCGGCGACCGCGTTCTCTTCCGGGACTACGGTAGCCACGGTGAAGGTGACTGACGCATCGGGTACCCAGCAACTTGAAGTTCGCAAGAACAAGGACGATTATTACGCGAAATCCAGCGCCGTCGATGGCGTGCACAAAGTCACCGCCGATCTCGGGACGGGACTCGACAAGGGTCTGGACGACTTTCGCAATAAGAAGCTGTTCGACTTTGGTTTCAGCGATCCCAACAAGATCGAGATGCACGACAACGGGAAAACTTACGCCTTCCAGAAGACCGGCGAGGATTGGTTCTCAAACGGCAAGAAGATGGATTCGACCAGCGTGCAGTCTCTGCTCGACAAAGTGCGCGACTTCTCCGCCGGCAAGTTTGTCGATTTCACGGCCGTCGCCGCCCCGGTGATCGATCTTACGGTGACGTCCAATGACGGCAAGCGGGTCGAAAAAGTACTAATCTCAAAGCAGGGCAATGAGTACGTCGCCAAGCGCGAGAATGAGCCGGCGCTGTATGGGTTGGACGCGAAGACCGTGGACGAGCTTTCCAAGGCAGCATCGGATGTGAAACCAGCGGCCCCAGCCGCTGGAAAATCTGCGGCCCCGGCCGCAAAGAAATGATCAGCGCACCCCACCGCAGAGGCGTTCACAGGAGTGTGAACGCGGCACGCAGGAGTGCGTGCGCCACGTGACCGGACTCCTCACCGACCTCTATCAACTCACGATGGCGGCTGGTTACTTTGAGTCCGGCAAAGCGGACGAAGTCGCCACCTTCGAGCTATTCTTCCGGCGCCTTCCACGCTATCGCAATTTTGTCCTGGCGGCAGGCTTGGAGCAGGTTGTCGAATATCTCCAAAACCTGCATTTCGAGGACGAAGAGATCCGATATCTGCGGTCGCTACGCCAGTTCCAGCGGGTCTCACCGGCCTTCTTCGACGCCTTGCGCAGCTTGCGCTTCAACGGCGACCTTTTTGCGATGGCAGAAGGCACGCCGATCTTCGCGGGCGAACCATTTCTGACTGTGCGCGCACCGCTGATAGAAGCGCAAATCGTCGAGACATATCTGCTTGCGACGGTCGGCTTCCAATCGCTGATCGCGACCAAGGCAGCCCGCATGGTGGAAGTGGCAGGAGGCCGCGCGGTGGTTGATTTCGGAACTCGCCGCGCGCACTCGCCCGAAGCGGGTGTTCTGGCTGGCCGCGCGTCGTACATCGGCGGCTGTGTCGGAACCAGTAATACTGAAACTGGCTTTCGGTACGGCATCCCTGTATTCGGAACGGCGGCACATTCCTGGATACAAGCCTTTGAGACCGAGCGTGAGGCGTATCAGCGGCTTCAGAATCTGCTGGGTGACGCGACGGTGTACCTGATCGACACCTACAATACAGTACAAGGCGCGAAGCTCGCGGCTTCTTTGGGTAGACCACTCTGGGGAGTGCGCCTTGACAGCGGCAATCTGGTGGAGCTTTCCCGCGCGGTCCGCGAGATTCTTGACGCTGCCGGGCTACAGGACGTCAAGATCATGGCCACCAGCGATCTGAATGAATACAAGATCCTGGAGTTTGCGGCCGCCCGCGCGCCGATCGACGCCTTTGGGGTCGGGACCGATCTGGCTACTTCCACCGATTCGCCCAACCTCGGAGTGGTCTATAAACTGGTTGAACTCGAGGGGCGCGTCACCGCCAAGTTCAGCGAGGACAAGCACACGCTGCCCGGCGCCAAGCAGGTGTTTCGATTCGACGATCATGACGTGATTGCTTGTTCGTGGGAATGCCTGGGCTGCGGCCAAGACGAGCCTCAAGCGCGCGCGCTACTTCGCCCGGTGATGCTGGAAGGCAAGTTGATTGAGCCCTTACCGAATTGCGGCGCCGCACGTGAAACCGCCGCGGCGTCGATAAAGCGGCTGCCCATGGCCATCCGCAGCTTATTCGATACAGACCAGCATTATCGCGTGGAGCACAGTCCGGAGCTGCTGGCTTTGTACGAGAAAGCGCAGAATGAAAACGGTCTTCTTCGACATCGACACGCAGATTGATTTCGTTTATCCGGCCGGCGCTCTGTACGTGCCGGGTGCGGAGCGTATCGTTCCCGTTATCGCAGAACTCAACCGCCGCGCTCCTCTGGTGATCTCGACCATGGATGCGCATTCGGAAGACGATCCGGAATTTCAGATCTATCCACATCACTGCGTCGCCGGCACGACCGGTCAACAGAAACCGGCGGTTACTTTGCGCGAGAAACGGGCCATCATTCCCGTGCGTTCGGAAGGTCTCCAGCAGTTGATTGTTGAAAAGCAGAAGCTGGATTGCTTTACCAACCCGAACCTGCTGCCGCTGCTACGGGAACTCAACGCGGATCGCTATGTGGTGTACGGCGTCGTCACCGAGATCTGCGTGCAGTTTGCCGCGTTCGGGTTGCTGAGAACGGGCAAGCGGGTGGAGATTGTGACCGATGCGGTGAAGGCGCTCGATGAAGCGGCTGCGCAGAAGATGTTCGATGAATTCACGGCCGAGGGCGGGCGATTGACGACGCTGGGTGCTATTGATACCTAGCGCAAGCCGGGCGTCGGCACGAGTGCCGGCGCGGCAACACAAAAGTGTGTGCGCTACCCGGCGTGCCATTCGAGCGCTCCGTTATTTTGCCGATGCGCCACTCGCCCCTGCCGCTGCATGTACTCCAGATGAGCGAAGACTTCGAAGACCGCGAAGTGATGATTGATCGGTGATAAAGACCGGCGCCACAGGTCGCCCACCATGCTGTGAACGGTGCGAGGCGATTTCCGCGTCAATTCGAAGATCTCGTCGCAGCGCTGGCGATGGTGTCCGATGGTCTCCGTGATCCAGGCGCGATGCCCGGAGAAAGGCTTGCCGTGGCCGGGGAAGATCAGATCGATATCCAACGGGGCCAGCCGGTCGAGCGACTCCAGAAACTCCGCGAGCATGTCGCGCCCCGGATGCCACGCAATGTTGGGCGTGATGCCGGGCAGGATCTGATCGCCGGAGAAGAGCAACTTCCGCTCCGGCGAATGCAGGCACACATGACCTGGAGAATGCCCCGAGGTCCAGCAGACCACCAGGCGCCCGATCGTGGTTTCAAGTTCTTCGCCGCCCGAGAGCAGCCGGTCCGGCGCCAGCTCATGAAAATTCTTCCGAATATGAAAGAAGTGCTCCTCCATCTTGGCTTCGAGCGCCTCGGGCACGCCGGCTTGACTATAAGCTTCCACCAGCCAAGGCAGCCGCTGGCCGCCTTCTCGTACCATCTTGAGGTGCTCAGCTTCAGTCTCGTGCATGGCCAGCTCGGCGCCGGTCAACTCCAGCAGGCGCGCCGCCATTCCCATGTGGTCGGGATGCATGTGTGTAAGCAGAATCTGCCGGATGTCGCTCCACACGATTCCACGCTGCTCAAGAGCGCCGCGGAGGGTCTCGAAGGCCTCGTCAGTTTCCATGCCGCAATCGATCAGGAGCCAGCCGGTCTTCAGTTTCACCAGATGGACGTTTACGGATTTCAGCTCGAATGGAAGCGGAAGTGCGAGCGCTAAAACGCCAGGATAGACTTCGTGGAATTCGGCCAATCTACACCGCGTCGCTGGCGTGATAAGAGCTGCGCACCAGCGGACCGGATTCGACGTGCGAGAATCCCATTTCGTAGCCCTGCCGTTTGAATTCGTCGAATTCGCTCTGCGGAACATAGCGAATGATCGGCAAATGTTTCTGCGATGGCCGCAAATATTGGCCCAGCGTCAGGATGTCGACACCGTGGGCTCGGAGATCGCGCATCACTTGCAACACTTCATCGTTGTTCTCACCGAGGCCCAGCATCAATCCTGACTTGGTGGGCGCGAACGGCCTCACGCGCTTGGCATAGGCCAGCATGTCGAGCGAACGGTCATAGCGCGCGCCTAGGCGCACCTGCTTGTACAACCGCGGCACGGTTTCGATGTTGTGATTCAGCACGTCCGGATGCGCATTCATCACGATCTCCATGGCCGCGTGCGAACCTTGGAAGTCGGGAACCAAGACTTCGACTTTGCAGCCCGGAATCCGATCTCGGATGGCCTGGATCGTGAGCGCGAACAGTTCCGCGCCGCCGTCCTTGCGATCATCGCGATTGACGCTGGTCACCACGGCGTACTTCAATCCCAGGATTTCGCAAGCTTCGGCCACGCGGCGCGGTTCGTCGTAATCAACCGTCAGGGGAGCGCCTTTTTGCACGGCGCAAAATCCGCAGCGCCGGGTGCAAACGTTGCCGAGGATCATAAACGTGGCCGTCCGCCGATTCCAGCACTCGCCTACATTGGGACAAGCCGCGCTTTCGCATACTGTGTGCAAATTCAGCTCGCCCACTAGTCGCTTCAGCTCGCGGTAGTTCTCGCCCGCCGGAGCCGGAGCGCGCAGCCATACAGGCCTTTCGAGTTTTGGGCTTATGGAAACGAGCGCCATCTTTATTCGATCGTCTACTCTTATTCTATCGTCCACGCGCTTGGGCTATGCGATTTTCGAGAATCAGCCCCGGGTCGAAGTCCTTCCACCAAGGATCGCGCGCCGCCGCCAATTCGACTGCCTTCTTTGGAACCAAGCCGATGATCTCGATTCCTGCGATCGAAGCGCCCATCTTCTGGGCTTCGGCGCGTACCGCGTCATACACTTGATCGAGACCCGTCCGCTCGAAATTCGTGAGGTTCATCGACACCTGCGCAAGTCCGCGGCTGGCGAGGCTGACGCCCATGGCTTTGACGAATGCGAGCCCGCCCGAGGATGCGCGAATCGTGCGTGCAATCGAACGGGCAATCCCGACGTCCGCCGTTTGCAAGTTGATGTTAAACGCGATCAGCAGGTTGCGCGCTCCGATCACACACGCTCCAGCGGTCGGGTGCAGATCAGGACCGCCCAGATCCGGCGGCAGCCTTGCATTTTCGAATCCGCCGCGCCGGCAGTTTTCGAGCGGCGCGCGATCGGGACTTCGGGCCGCAGCCTCGTAGAAATAAACCGGGACACCTAACCGTTCCCATACGGCCTGGCCGGTCTGATGAGCGATCTCTACACAGTCGGACAGCGTCGCGCCCTCTAGCGGGACAAATGGCACGACATCGACAGCGCCGATCCTCGGATGCACGCCTTTGTGCCTGCGCAGGTCGATTCTTTCGACTGCGCTGGTGATGCCGCGCAGCGCGCCCTCGGCTACTGCCGCTGGCTCTCCGGCAAAAGTGATCACCGAGCGGTTGTGGTCTACATCCCGCTCCGCTCGGAGCAGCAGCACACCCTGAACGGATGCGATGGCGTCCTCGATGGCGCGTAGCGTGGCTGCGTCGTGGCCTTCGGAAAAATTCGGAACGCACTCAATTAACTGACCGGCCACTTTACCTCGGCTCGTTCCACCAGTACCGATCCGTTTTTCATCACCAGATCCACCAGGTTAATCCCAAAATGACAGGGTATCTCACGGTAATCGGGCACGCCCAAAATGATCAAGTCCGCGCTCTTTCCAGATTCAAGCGAGCCGATGCTCGGAGCCTGGCGCAACGCGTGGGCTGCATTGAGTGTTGCCGCCGTCACTGCCTCGGCGGGAGTCATATTCATTCTTCGACAGGCCAGCGTGAGCATCATCTGCATGTTCTGGGAAGGACTGGTCTCCGAAGTATAGTTGGTTGCCAGCGCCACGGCCACGCCGCTGTTGATTAGCATCCGCGCGGGCGCGTACGGCTCCACTCCGAGATAAAAGTTTTCTCCGGGCAGCAGGGTGGCGATGGTGTTTGATTGCGCGAGAAGCATGGCGTCTTCCTGGCTGACGTCCACCGCATGATCCACGCTTGCGGCGTCCATTTCCGCTGCCAACCGGATCACACCGGCGTTCGAGCGCTGGCCGGTGTGCATCTTCAGCCCGAACCCCAGATCGCGCGCGGCAATCAGGTAACGGCGCGCATGCTCCTGCTCAAAAGCGCCTTCTTCGCAGCGGATGTCGGCAAACTCGGCAAGCTTGCGACGTTTGATCAACGGGAGCATGTGAGAGCGGACCCAGTCGTGATACTGGTCTGGCCCGTCTTGATATTCCGCCGCCGACGGGGTGGACATAAACGTGGAAACCAACGAAACTGGCCGCTTCTGGAGAGCCTGGTGCACGCGCAGAATTTTGATCTCGCCTGCCTCTGAGAGGCCGGCGCCGGATTTGGATTCCATCGTCGTGGTGCCGTGACGGAGCGCATCCTCCAACACGTTCAGCGCGAGCCTCTCTAGAGCGCGGCGAGCTTTCAGCCGGTTCTCCCACGATGTGCATGTGGCTATCGACAAAGCCCGGCATCACCACGCGGCCAGTAGCATCGATCTCGTCCGCTTGCCGCGCCAGGACGAGGTTCTCCACGCGCCGGCTCGAGCCAACCTCCTTGATCAATCCGTCGACGATCAAAACTGCGCCGTCTTGGATGAGTCCGAGGTTTCTGAGATCGGTCCCGCGGCGGGGACCGGCCGGGCCGTGCAATGTGAGCAATTGCCTGGCGCCGCGTACCAGCGTGACTTTCGGCATTACTTTTGCTTAGACTCTACCCTTGACGGGTATACTCGCATAAAGTAGAGTCATCACGGCTATTCCATCATGCAGGATGTCTCAGCCTGCACCGGAGGCAAGGTGCAGTTGACCGACCGTACGCTATACAGTTCCATCCGCCGCATGCTGGAGCAATGCTTGATCGAAGAACTACAGGAAAGTACCGATCTATCCAGCACGGATGAGCGCTGGCGCTACTACCGGCTCACGCGTTTCGGAAGGCATGTCGCGGCGGCCGAAATGGAGCGGTTGAATTCCTTGGTGCAACGGGGCGCGAGCCAATTGTGGTACCGGAAGCCTGAGACCGGCTCGGGAGGGCGTGGATTGGTTGTATGACGGGATCTAAATTGCCTAAGGGGGGCAAGCGTCCCCTCAAGACCCTGGAGCGCGTGCTTTCAAAGGCGGGACTCGGCTCACGGACGGAAGCCCGCAAATGGATCGGGGCCAATCGCGTCAAAGTGAATGGCAAGGTCATTGGAACGCCGGATCATTGGGTGGATCTGGAGCGCGACAGGGTGACGCTCGACGGAAAGCCAGTCCGGGCTTCGAAACGAGTTTACCTGTTGCTCTACAAGCCCAAGGGCTACATCACCACTTACAAAGATCCGGAGGGACGGCCGACCGTGTACGACCTGATTCAGGATGCCGGCCAGTGGGTGGTGCCAGTGGGCCGGCTGGATCAAGATACGAGCGGACTTCTGCTACTCACCAATGACACGCGCTTCGCCGAGCTAGTCACTAACCCGGACTACAAGATTCCCAAAACCTATCTGGTGAAGACCTCGACGCGTCTGGCCGATGAGCAAATCGAGCAACTGAAAAAAGGTGTCACCCTCAGCGACGGGCCAACGCAGCCGGCTATCGTGAAGCGCGTCCGGGATTCCGCTAAGTATTCGTTTATCGAAATCATCATTCGCGAGGGCCGCAATCGGCAGGTGCGCCGTATGATCGAAGCCATCGGGAGCAAGGTGTTGAAGCTGGTCCGGACCGAAATCGGTGGCGTGTCTATCGGCGATCTGCCCATCGGCCGATATCGAGAATTGAGCCCGGGCGAAGTCCAACAATTGACGCCTATTCCGAAGAAGGCCGCCCGGACCGTCAGGCTACACTGATTACAGAGAAATGAAGCAAATCATTCGAAAGGGGATTAAGGACATCATTGTCGATGATGTTCCGGACCCGGTCGTGTCGCCGCACCATGTGCTGATCCGCCCTGTCTATTCTCTCATCAGCAGCGGCACTGAAACCGCGAGCATTCATAGAGAAGGGCTTCTTAAAGAAGTTGCCGACAACCCCTCCCACATACGCAAGATTCTCGCGGTCATGCAGACCAATGGCCCGGTTGCGACGGTGCGCGAGGTGCTGGCGAAGTTTAGTGAATATGCACCGCTAGGCTACTCGGGCGCAGGTATTCTGGTGGACAAGCATGCGACGGTGAGCGATCTCGAAATCGGCCAGCGCGTCGCGTACGGCGGCGAAGGCACCGGTCACGGTGAGACGATTCTCACTGGCCGGAATCTGGTGACGAGAGTGCCGGATACAGTCACGTTCGAGCATGCCTGCTTTGCCACGCTGGGCAGTATTGCGATGAACGCGGTGAGGATTTCGGGCGTGGGTCTGGGTGACCGCGTGGCTGTCATCGGTCTGGGATTGGTCGGGCAACTGGTGGCGCAGCTCGCCCGTTTGCAAGGAGCGGTGGTCATCGCAACCGACCTCAAGCCCGAGCGGCTGGATCTGGCGGCCAAGCTGGGCGCGCAACATCCGATCCAGGGCGGAACAGCGCTGGCGCAGGAGGTTGGCGCGGTAACGGACGGCAAGGGCGCGGATTGCGTGATAGTCGCGGCGGCCGCTAAATCCGCTGGCCCCTGCCAGCAGGCGCTGGCCATCTGCCGCGACCGTGGCCGCATCGTGGTGGTCGGCGCGGTGGAAATGAGCTTTCCCTGGAACGACATGTACCTCAAGGAAATTCAGCTTTTCATGTCGCGAGCTTATGGTCCTGGGAGTTACGATCCCGCTTACGAAAAAGAGGGCCAGGATTATCCATTCGGTTACGTCCGTTGGACCGAAAACCGCAATATGGAGGAATTTCTGCGATTGGCCGGCGTAGGGCAAGTGCAATTGCAGCCGCTCATCACCCACCAATTCGCGCTCGAGGAGGGACCCAAAGCCTACGACACAATCATGGACCCGGCTTCGAAAAGCCTGGCCGTGTTGCTGCGCTACAACAACGCAGGCGAAGATAATGCAGCCGCGGCGTTCCGCCCCCAGCGGGTGGTTAGCATAGCTAGCCAGCCTCTAAATAAGAACCAGCTCGGTGTGGCGCTGCTGGGGTCGGGGAACCTGGCGCGCTGGGCTCACTTGCCGAATCTGAAGCAATACCCGCATGCGGCGCTGCGAGCGGTGCATTCAGCCAGCGGCGCGCGTGGCAAAAGCATGGGGATACGGTTCGGCGCGGCTCGATGCACCACCGAATACGACGAGATTTATCAGGACCCTGAAATCGACGTGGTAATCATTGTCAGCCGGAATCAGCATCATGCTCCGCAGGCGCTGGCTGCTCTCAGAGCCGGTAAGCATGTATTCGTTGAGAAACCGATGGCGCTTTCGGAAGACGAATGCCGGGCACTCAACCAAGCTGTCCAGGAATCCGGTAAGCAACTTACGGTGGGCTTCAACCGGCGGTTCGCCCCGCTGTATATGCCGCTGAAAGAGCACCTGGCGCGTCGCAGTTCGCCGGCGGTGATTAGCTGCCGTGTCAATTCGCCGGGAATTTCCGGGTCCTACTGGATGGCTGATCCGGCCAGCGGGGGCGCCATTCTGGGCGAAGCATGCCACTTTGTCGATCTCATGTACTGGATGCTCGACTCTGAACCGGTGAGCGTTTCAGCCTACTCACTCCCCACAGGCAAACGCGAGCCGGTCGGCGAGAACAATTTAGTCGCCAGCTTCCGCTTCGCGGACGGGTCCATCGGCAACCTGACCTACTGTACGGTCGGAAGCAAGACATCGGGTGGCGAGCGCGTGGAAGTCTTCACCGAAGGGCTGGGCATGGCCAGTGAAAACTTCAAAAAACTCTCGGTGCAGGGCGGCCTGCGTCGCAACCGGAGCATGATGTTCGCTGAAAAAGGCTACCGGGCGCAGCTCCACGGTTTTCTGGACGGGATTCGTCAGGGGAAACCACCCGCGGTCACTGTTCGCGACGGAGCGCGCGCCACGCTGGGTTGCCTGTGCATGTTGGAATCCGCGAAGGACGGAATGCCGCGCGAGATCGGACTGGACGCGCTCCTGAATTGATGGGCGCGATCGCGGAAAAGCCGATCCGAGTGCTGCTCATCGCTCCCTCGATGGACATTTTGGGCGGTCAAGCCGTGCAGGCAGTGCGCCTTTTGGCGGGATTAAAGCAGGAACCATCGCTGGAGATGGCGTTTCAGCCGATCAATCCCAGGCTGCCACGTCCGCTGCGTTTTCTACAAAAGATCAAGTACGTTCGCACCATCGCGACCTTCCTGCTTTACAACCTGATGCTGTTTTCGAGAGCGCCGCGCCACGATGTCCTGCATGTTTTCTCGGCGGGCCTGTGGTCCTACACGCTGTGGAGTATCCCAGCGCTGGCGGCTACCAAGCTCTACCGCAAAAAGATGCTGCTACATTATCAGGACGGACAATGCGAACAGCACTTGAGAGAATTTCGTAGCGCCAAGCCAACCATCCGCAGAGCCGACTTGCTGATCACGCCCTCTGGGTTTCTGGTGGATGTATTCGCGCGGCACGGCTTGCCGGCCCGGTATATTTTCAACGTCATGGATTTTAGCCACTTCCACTATAGAGAGCGGCGCAAGCTGCGTCCGGTGTTGATGACCAATCGCATTCTCGAGCCCTTGTATAACGTCGAATGCATCCTGCGCGCGTTCGCTATCATTCAAGAGCGCTACCCGGAGGCCAGCCTGACCATTGCGCACGACGGGCCTAGCGGTCCAGTACTCGAGAAATTAGCAAGCGACCTTAAGTTGCGCAACACCCGATTCATCGGCCGCGTGCCGCACGATCAGGTGGGGAAGCTGTACGACTCCGCCGACATTTACTTGACGACCCCGAACGTCGACTGCATGCCGGGCTCGATACTGGAATGTTTCGTGAGCGGCCTGCCGGTGGTGGCTACCGAAGCGGGTGGAATCCCCTATATTTCCGAGAACGAGCGAACCGCGCTGTTGGTGCCTATCAACGATCATCAGGCGGTGGCGGATCGCGCCTTTCGTCTGCTTGAGGACGAAGAGCTGGTGTCGCGCCTGACGGCCGCAGCCCGCGAGGATGTGAAGAAATACGACTGGTCCTACC
>Ga0210406_10001976_pt1 | contig 24002 bp, 20 predicted proteins | sample IncBWC30MmetaG_FD_155454 | JGI IMG/M metagenome (GOLD analysis project Ga0210406, IMG submission 155454) | Forest soil microbial communities from Barre Woods Harvard Forest LTER site, Petersham, Massachusetts, United States - Inc-BW-C-30-M | ecosystem: Environmental > Terrestrial > Soil >...
TCGCGATCATCGCGCAGGTCAAATCGATGTTGCCGCAGATCGCCGCGGGCCTGCCGAAGGCGCTCGGAATCCAGCCGGTGTCCGACCAGTCGGTCTTCGTCAGCGCTGCCGTCAGCGGCGTGGTGCGCGAGGCCTTGATCGCTGCCGCCTTGACGGGCTTGATGATTCTGCTCTTCCTGGCGAACTGGCGTGCCACCTTGATCATCGCGGTCACCATCCCGCTCTCCATCCTCACCTCGCTGATCGCGCTGTCGGCACTGGGACAGACCATCAACATCATGACCTTGGGCGGTCTTGCGCTGGCGGTCGGTATCTTGGTGGACGATGCCACCGTTGCCATCGAAAACATCAGCCATCATCTCGAGCAAGGCGCCGAAAAGCGCGAGGCCATCCTCCAGGCCTCAGCGGAGATCGCGGTGCCGACCCTGGTATCGACCTTGTCCATTTGCATCGTCTTCATTCCGATGTTTTTGTTGTCCGGCGTGGCGCGCTATCTGTTCGTGCCCCTCGCCGAGGCCGTCGTCTTTGCCATGCTGGCGTCGTACTTCTTTTCGCGGACCTTGATTCCGACGCTGGCCATGTATCTATTGCGCAGCGCCGCACAGCGCTCAGCCGGGCCCGATGCGGCGCCCGGCCCCTTCATGCGTTTCCAGCGTCGCTTCGAGCGCGGGTTTGAGAAATTTCGCGACTTCTACAAAGGGCGCCTCGAGCGTGGATTGGCGCGGCCCCGTGCCTTAGGTCTCATATTTCTGGGTGTGTGCGCCGGCACCGCCGCGCTCGTGCCGTTTCTGGGTCAGGACTTCTTCCCGACCGTCGACACGGGCGAGATTCGGCTGCACTTGCGCGCCAAGACCGGAACACGCATCGAGGAAACCGCACGCATCACGGACAACGTGGAAAAGCTCATCCGCTCGAGTATTCCGCCGGCCGAGCTCGCCGGTGTGCTCGACAACATCGGTCTGCCGGTGAGCGGCATCAACTTGACCTACGATTCCGCATCGCCCATCGGCGCGGCGGATGCCGACGTCTTGGTCACACTGACGCCCAAGCACCGCCCTACGCCACAGTATGTGCAGCAGCTGCGCAGCGATCTGACCGCCGCCTTCCCCGGCGTGACCTTCGCCTTTTTGCCCGCGGACATCATCAGCCAGATCCTCAATTTCGGATTGCCCTCACCCATCGATATTCAGATCGTGGGCGGTGATATGAACGGCAATCGCGCGGTGGCGGCGAAGCTCGTGGCGCAGCTGCGCAAGGTGCAGGGTCTGGTCGACCTGCGCATCCAGCAGCCCGACGATGCCCCGGCGATCAATATCGATGTCGATCGGACCGAGGCGATCAAGGCCGGCTTCCAACAGCGCGCGATCGCGCAAAATCTCCTCATTGCGCTGTCGGGAAGTTCCCAGACTTCGCCCAATTTCTGGCTCAATCCCGACAACGGCGTGAGCTATCCGCTGATGACGATGACACCGCAGTACGCGGTGAACTCTCTGCAGGCGCTGCGCAACATTCCGCTGGCCGACGGCAGCGCCACCGCGGGCGCATCCGCGGCCGGTGCATCCGCCGCCGGTGCGTCCGCCCTCCCCGGAGCGCCGACATCGCAGCTCTTAGGTTCGATCGGCACGCTCGAGCGCGGTTCGCAGAATGGGGTGATTTCGCACTACAACGTACAGCCGGTGATCGATGTCTTCGGGTCGGTACAAGGTCGTGACCTGGGCGGCGTGGCGCATGACATCACCCGCATCGTCGATCAGACCCGACGCCAGCTGCCGGCCGGTTCAAGCATCGTACTACGAGGTCAGGTGCAAACCATGCAGTCTTCGTTCTTGGGGCTGATGACCGGACTCGCCTTTGCGGTGCTGCTCGTCTACCTGCTCATGGTGATCAACTTTCAATCCTGGATTGACCCGCTGATCATCATCAGCGGACTGCCGGCCGCCTTGGTCGGTATCGTGTGGATGCTGTTCATCACCGGTACCACGGTGAGTGTGCCGGCGCTGACCGGGACCATCATGTGCATCGGCATTGCGACCGCCAACAGCATCTTGGTCGTCAGTTTTGCGCGCAGTTCGCTGACGCAGGGCATCGAACCCTTGCGCGCGGCTTTCGAGGCAGGCATCAGCCGGTTTCGCCCGGTGCTGATGACCGCTTTGGCCATGGTGATCGGGATGTTGCCGATGGCCTTGGGCTTGGGCGACGGCGGCGAGCAGAACGCTCCCTTGGGCCGCGCCGTGATCGGCGGCTTGTTGATCGGAACCCTGTCCACTCTGTTGTTCGTGCCGGTCGTATTTTCGGCAGTGCACGGATGGCTCAAGCGCCGCGAGGCACTTAGCGCCTCGCCGGCCGCGTTAGCATCCAATTAAAGGGAGCAATCTATGAACCCCAGCGAACCCGCGCCGACTCCAAAATCCAGCAAACCTTGGTGGCTGCGCATGATGCCGCTCGCGCTGGTGCTGTTGGCGCTTGGTATCGGGATCCTGCCGCGACTCAAGGCCCACGCAGCCCTGCGCACGCAGACAGCATCTTTTGTCACGCCCTTGGTCTCGGTGGTTCAACCGAAAGCGGCGCCCGCCGTGCAGCGCATCGAGTTGCCGGCCGACGTGCGGGCCTACCAGGAAACCTCGATCTACGCCCGCACCAACGGCTATCTCGCGCACTGGTACAAGGACATCGGTTCCCAGGTCCCGGTGGGCGAACTGCTCGCCGACATCGAGACGCCCGAAATCGACGCGCAGCTCGACCAGGCGCGCGCCGACGCCAACACGGCCCAGGTGCAGTACGACATTGCCAAGGTCACCGCCGATCGCTGGGTGGGATTGCTCAAGACCAACGCGGTCTCGCGCGAAACCGCCGAACAAGACGTCGCCACGATGAAGGGGCTGGCGGCCACGCTCACCGCCATGCAGGCGAATGTCAAACGCCTGCAGAAACTGGTGTCATACGAGCGGGTGACCGCGCCGTTCGCGGGTGTGGTGACGGCGCGCAACATCGATGTCGGCGCGCTGATCGATTCGGGCAGCGCAGGCGGCGTGAAAATGGAGCTGTTCCATTTGGCGGAGACCGACAAGTTGCGCATCTTCATCGACGTCCCGCAAGACTATGCCCAAGACATGCAGCCAGGCGTGGCGGCGACCCTGACCCTGCCGCAGTGGCCGAGCCGGGCACTGCACGGCACGGTGGCGCGCACCTCGGGCGCCATTGATCCGGTCAGTCGCACCCTGCGCATCGAGGTCGATGTCGACAACCACGACTCGGCGGTTCTGCCGGGCGCCTACGCGCTGGTCGATCTCGACGTGACCGTGGCTCACCCACGCTTGTCGGTGCCTGTAAATACCCTGCTATTTCGGCCGAACGCAGTACAGGTCGCGGTCGTCGACGATGCGGGGAAAGTGTCGCTGCAAGCCATTTCCTTGGGACGTGACTTCGGCACGACCGTGGAGGTGGCCTCGGGCCTCACAGGCAAAGAGCGCGTGATCGCCAATCCGGGCGATGCCATCGCCGCCGGTGATTCAGTGCGCGTCATCGCGACTCCAGCGGCGCCGCCATCATGAACATCGAACTTGATATCAAGACTCGCGCACGCGCCGGGATCGCGCTCATCACCATGCTGCTCGCCGGCTGCGCGACGGGCCCTGCCTACGTCAAGCCTGACATCGATGTGCCCGTCGCGTTCAAGGAACAGAGCGCGGGCGTTGCAGCCGCTCCGGCCGAGGGCTGGAAGCCCGCCGCGCCGCAGGATGCGCAGGATCGCGGTGCCTGGTGGGAGATCTATAATGACGCGTCGTTGAATCAGCTCGAAGCACGCGTCTCCGTGTCCAACCAGACCATCGTCAAGGCGGTGGCCATGCTCAAGGAAGCACGCGCCGCGGTCGGCGCCGCGCGTTCGGCGTACTTCCCGCTGATCCAAGCGGGAATCGAACCCACCCGCAGCCTCACCTCGCAGACGGTGCTCGGTCGCTCGCTCGCCGGCAAGACGGTGTGGGACAACACCGCCGGCGTCACCGCCTCTTGGGAGCCGGATCTATTCGGCAAGGTCGGCCATGCGGTCGAAGGCGCCAAGGATCGGGCCGCGGCAAGCGCAGCCGATCTGGCCTCGGTCGAACTGAGCATGCACGCTGAACTCGCGGTGGATTATTTCGACCTGCGCGGGCTGGATACCGATGCCGAACTGCTGCAACAGACTGTCGTTGCCTTTCAGGCAGCCCTCGACATCGCGACACAGCGATTCGCCGCCGGTGTCGCCTCGGAATCGGATGTCGCCCTGGCGCAGACGCAAGTGCAGACGACGCGCTCCCAACTCATCGATATCGGTGTGATGCGCGCTCAACTCGAGCACGCGATTGCCACGTTGAGCGGCGAGCCCGCCTCGAAATTTACCCTGGCCCCAAGCGCCACGCAATTCGCGCCGCCGGATGTTCCCGCCGGCGTGCCCTCGCAACTGCTGGAGCGGCGTCCGGATGTGGCGGCGGCGGAGCGCCTGGTGGCGGCCTCCAATGCAGACGTGGGCGCCGCGACCGCCGCTTTCTTTCCCGATCTGATGCTCTCCCTCACCGGCGGTCTCGAATCGGGCGGCTTTGCGCAATGGGCGAGCGCCCCCAGCCGCTTCTGGGCAATGGGCATCCCGGTGATTGGCACGCTGTTCGACGGCGGCCTGCGCAGGCAGCGCCTAAACGGTGCCAAGGCGAGTTTTGATGGCGCAGTGGCGGACTATCGTCAGGTCGTGTTGATCGCGTTTCAAGACGTCGAGGACAACCTCGCGGCGCTGCGTATTCTCGCCGACGAATCGACGGCGCAGCAGCTGGCGGTGAGCGCGGCTGAGCATGAACTGCAGTTGGCGTTGCAGCGCTACCAGGCCGGCGCGATTGGATACCTGGAGGTCGTCACCGCGCAGAGCATGGCCCTGAGCAATGAACGCACGGCCATTGAGATTGCCCGTCGACGCTTGGACGCGAGCGTGCTGCTGGTAAAAGCGCTGGGCGGACTATGGGACAGTCCCCGCGCATGAGACGCCGGGTCAATGAAGAATTTCGACCGGCGCGCTGAACGAATAGCCGACGCCGCGTTCCGTGAGGATGAACTGCGGTTGTGATGGGTCGGTCTCGATCTTGCGACGCAGCCTAAGCACCTGGACGTCGATGGAGCGGTCGTAAACCTCATTGTCGTACACGCGGCTGGCTTCGAGCAGCTGATCCCGGGTGAGGATCCTTTGGGGAGCGGCCAGCAACGCGGCGAGCAAATTGAATTCCCCGTTGGTCAGCTCCAGCCGCTTTCCCGGGTGCTTTGTCAGTCGCCGCGTGCGCAGATTGAGCTCGAACTCGGCAAAGCGGTAGGCGCGAACGTCGCCCTGTCGGGCCTCCGTCAGCGCCGCCCCTTTGGTTCGCCGCAACACCGTCCGAATACGCGCCAACAGCTCCCGTGGACTGAACGGCTTGGTCAGGTAGTCGTCGGCGCCGAGTTCAAGACCCATGATGCGATCGGCCTCGTCGCGCACGCCGGTGAGAATGATGACGGGGATCGCCGATTCCTCGCGCAGTTTGCGGGCCAGCGTCATTCCGTCCTCACCCGCCAGACGCAAGTCCAGAACCACCAGATCGATAGCCTGCTCGGTGAGGATCGCCGACATTTCCTTGCCGGTCGAAGTGATGCTGACGCGCAGCTCGTTCTGGGTGAGATATTCTTTCAGCAGGTCGCGAATTTGAGGGTCGTCATCGACGACCAAGATATGCGGCTGGATGGTGTCAGGCATGCGATTCTCCGGGTCGTTAGATCATCCTCGATTCTTGCGCGGAATTCCATGTGCAGTGCGCGCCTGGGCGCCGGCGCCCGCATTGCGCGAGCGCCCGCCCAGAAGCGACCTTACAATTCACGCTTCAGGCTGTGGGGAAGTTCGCGTCAATGGTCTTGCCATCGGGCAGTTGACACTGGCCGCTGCCGCCGCCCGCCATCCCTTCGGACGGATGCACGAGCTGAAACTTGCATCGCATGTGCGTCGCGTTCGACGTGGCAAGATTCGCCACTACCCGGCCCGAGTAATGCGTAATGAAGTCGGTTGAGGGCGCTGCGCCCCAAAAGCCTGCACCGCGCCAGCCCGAATACCAGCCGTCCCACAGTGGCGCGACGCCGTCGACTGTCGTATCGGCCGTGATCTGAAAATATTGTCCGCTATAGGTGGTGCCGTCGGACAGCGTTGCGTTCATGGTCCCGGTCACGCCATCGGAGCTCTTCCAGTTGAAGGTGGCGGGACTGCCGCCGGCCGGCGTGGAACCATAGCCGGTTCCCATGGTGGTGCAACCGGCCGCGATGGCGGCGAGCAGCGGCAGTACCAGTGCCGCGTTCTGATATTTCATGTCGTACTCCTGTTCATTGCCGTCCGCGAAATTGCGGAAGGTCCGTGACTCAGGATGAGCGCTCGGAATCGCAGCTCGATTTCATGTCTCTTGAAAGACATTTCAGATGCAATGAATTCGCGGCGAACTTTCCCTCAATGACCCAGCGCGCGCGCCAACGACCCGGCGAGATCTGCGCGCTGCAGCGGCTTGTGCAGCACCTCCTTCACGCCGAAGGCTTGTGCGCGGTGCGCCAGGGGTGCGCCGCCGTGACCGCTCATCAGAATGATCGGAACATCGGACCTCAGGAGCAGGATTTCGCGAGCGAGTTCTGTGCCCACGAGGTCGGGCATTGCCTCATCGGTAAGCACCAAATCGAAACGCTCAGGTTTGGCGCGAAATGCCTGTAGCGCCATGCCGCTTGATTCAAAGCCCACCGGCTCGTACCCGAGCCCGGCCAGCATTTCTTCCGCCAACGCAACCAGCGTCGGTTCATCATCGACGACCATCACCGTCTCACCGTGCCCGCGCGGCATTTCGCGAACCGTCTCGATTGCGGGCTTGCCGACTTCTGTCGTGATGGGCAGCCAGATCTCAAAGGTGGTGCCCTCTCCCGATACCGAGTCGACATGGATCGCGCCGCCGAGATCGGTCACGATTCCATGCACCAGCGACAAACCCAGCCCGGTGCCTTTGCCGACGCCGCGGGTGGTGAAAAACGGATCAAATATGCGCTCGACCACATCGGGACTTATTCCGACGCCGGTGTCCTTGATCACGAGGCGCACGTAGGGTCCGGCAGAGAGCGTGCCGCGCGACACCGATCGAGCCTCGGCCAAGTCCACGCGTTCGAGCAGCACGCTCAGTATCCCGCCCCGTTCCATCGCATGAACGGCGTTGGTACACAGATTCATGGCGACCTGGTGCAATTGGGTCGAATCGCCGATGAGCGCGGCATCGCCTGCCAGGAGGCTCTTCTCCAGGCGGATGTTGGAGGGCAGGGAGGCCGCAATGAGCTCCAGTGTTTCTTCAATGACTGACTGGATATGTACCTGCGCGCGTTCACCGAGGCCGCTGCGGCTGAACCCGAGTATGCGATCGACGAGCGCCTTGGCGCGCTCGGCCGCGTGCATCACATTGTCGACGTAGCGCCGCAAAGGGCTGTTTGGCGGGGACTGCTGCTGCGCGAGTTCACCGTAACCCAGGATTGCGCCGAGAATATTGTTGAAATCGTGTGCGATCCCGCCTGCCAAGGTACCCATCGCCTCCATCTTCTGAGACTGCCGCAGTTGGACTTCTAATTGATCCCGGTCCGACTGTGCCTGCTTTTGGGCCGTCACGTCGATGGCGGATCCTACGAAGCGATACGGCTTACCCTCCTCATCCCGCAGACACCGGCCCCTCGCAAGCAGCCAGCGCCAGTCGCCGTCGCGGACCCGATATTCGCATTCAAAACTTGGGCTTCGGCCTTGGAAGTGATCTCGCAGAGCCGCCTCGAGGCGTGTCAAATCATCCGGATGGATCTCGATTCGCGTCAGCCAGGCGGTGCGCGTCGTCGTCACGTGGTCTTTACCCTGCCCTTCGAGCATTGCCATGGTTGACGACAGGTAGAGGCGATCGGTCGCAAGATCCCAGTCCCAATGTCCCTCGTTAGCTCCTTCCATGGCCAGCGCATAGCGCTCCTCGCTGTCCCCCAGGGCACGCTCACCCGCTTCGATACGGCGCAGTTGGCGCCACAGCATCCAAATCCCGACCAATCCCAAAAGCGCGACCAGCGCACTACGCGCCGCCAATCGCATCGCTTCATCGCGCCAGGGATGCAGCGCCACCGCCTTCTCGCGGGTGACCGCGACGACGAGCGGGGTGTCCCTGACGCCGGCCAACGCAACGAACTCCTGCCTGCCGTCGATCGGATTGCTGAGCCCTGTCGACGGCGCATTCACTGCGGACGCGAGTTGCGGAAATGTCTTGCCGATGACATCGGGCTGCGGTGGATCGCGCACCAGCAATTGGCCGTTGTCGCGCAGCAGATGCACGGCGCTGCCGTTACCGAGGTTGACCGCGGCATAGAATTTCTCGAGATCCTCGAGGTTGACGATGGCCGCGACAACGCCGGCGAACGCGCCGGTGTCGTCCTCCAGCCGCCGCGAGAGGATGATTCCGGCGCGTCCTACGGAGCGGGTGATGAGCGGTTCGCTCATGAACAGGCCCGCTGCAGTCCCGTCTCGCTGCGCAATGAAGTAGGAACGGTCCGACACGCTGAAATTGGGGGGCGCGGATCCGACCGAGCGGTGCCGCTGAATTCCCTGAGCGTCGCTGATGGTGACCAGGCTTATTTGCCGGACCCCCATCGTGCGATTGGCGAGGACTTCATCGAGACGCTCGGGCGCTATCTTTTGGCTGTCGTGTTGATACCAACGCGCCGTATCGCGCAGCAGTAAATCGATGCCTTGAAATGTCCAGGCGCTTTGCTCGGCAAGTGCTGTCGCCACATTCGTGATTTCGCGGTTGGTGGCCGCGAGGGTATTGTTGTACGCCCGCCAGGCGTCGTAAGCCGATGAGCCGGCGAATGCCAATACAATCAGCACGCCCAGAATCGCGATCCGCAGCCGAAAACGCTTGAACCGGAGCGGCGCGGAGCGCTGGTTGACGGGACCGGTATTCTCGGACATTCCTCGCGGGCCTAGTTACGGTTGCGCGGGTCGATGATAGCGCGTACGGCCGCGAGCAGCGTATCGCGGCTTAGCGGCTTGGCGATGACCTGGGCGACGCCGAGGCTCTGGGCGGTGGTGCCGGCGGTCGACAGATCGGCGCGAAATTGCGCGGAGATCGCAATGATCGGCGTTCCGGGGTGGGCGGCGCGAATTTCCTCGGCCACGCGCGGACCCGCCTGTTTGGGCATGCCAATATTGACGATCACAAGGTCTGCTGCAAGAGGCCGTTGGCCGCAGAGCGTGGCGGCACCCACGCGATAGCCGGCACCCGTCAGCCATTCCTGCAGCAGGCCGCGCATCAGATCATCCGCTTCGTAGATTGCAATCGTGGACATCGACTGCAGCATCTCATCGAAAGAGTGCACGCCGATGTCGAGATGCGGCCGTCACATTTCAGCTGAAATCCGCGGCAAGGGCTGCGAAACGGGTGCGCAATGCTCTTGCCCCAGGATTGCGCCATGAAACCCACGATTCCCACGATGCTGAGTTTCAATGGCGGCTACGTCGACGCGGCCGGCTTTTTAGCCTTGCAAGGATTGTTTACGGCGCATGTCACCGGCAATTTCGTGACCATTGGCGCCGCACTGGTCTTCGGAACATCGGGCGTCATTGCCAAACTGCTGGCGCTGCCGGTGTTTTGTATCGTGATCATCGGATCGCGGCTGGCCAGCTTCAAGCTTCCGCGCCGCTGGCCCGTCCTCGAGACGATGCTCACCCTGGAGCTGCTGCTCCTGATCGTCGGCGCGGTACTGGCGATCCGGTTGGGTCCGTTTGCCAACGGCGACCGATGGCCTGCCATAACCACAGGGATGACCCTCGTGTCGGCGATGGCGATTCAGAATGCGGTGCACCGCATTCATCTGCGCACCGCACCGCCACCGACACTGATGACCGGCACGACGACGCAGATCATGATCGATATCGCAGATCTCATGCGAGGACTGCCGGCGAACACCCGCGATGCAATTCGAGCGCGGCTGCGACGCCTGTGCATCGCAGTCGGAACATTCGCCGCGGGTGCCGCGGTAGGCGCCCTGCTGTTCAGCACGATCGGCAGATGGTGCTTCATCGTGCCGCCGTTTGTCGCGCTCTTGACCAGATTGAGCGCGAAGTCCGTTCCGGTGACCTCGGGCAACACGCGTACCGGACCGCAATCTGCGGCTCTCGCGCCTTGATCTCTGTTTCAACGGTAACGGTGGTGAAATTCGATCGCAGGCCGCGGTTGTTACCTTGCTGGCTCGGATTCTCTTTAACGCAACTGTCGTGCGGCGAATTGCTTCGGAGGCTCACCAATGTCTTTTTTCCGACGTTACCAAAATCTCTGGTTTGTCATTGTCCTGGGCGCCTGGAGCGCCGGCTCCTCAGCAGCTACCCCACAAGGACCTAAGGCCGCGGCGCAATCGGAGAGCGCATGCCCGAGGAATGACAGCGGCCTTGAGTTGCCGCCGGGTTTTTGCGCGACGATTTTTGCCGACCGCATCGGTCATGCGCGCCATCTGGTGGTCGCCGCGAACGGAACCGTCTACGTCAACACCTGGTCCGGCCGCTACTACGGCAACGACACACCGCACGCGGGCGGTTTTCTGGTCGCGCTCAAGGACACCAAGGGCGCGGGGAAAGCCGACGTGAACCAGCGTTTCGGTGACACCGTCCAGAACGGCGGTGCGGGTGGCACCGGCATTGGCCTGTATAAGGGCGGCCTGTTCGCCGAGCTCAACGACAGAATCGTGCGTTATGCGCTGCCGGCCGGCTCGCTCGTCCCACAGGGTCCGGCGGTGACCATTGTGAGCGGACTGCCGCTGGGCGGCGACCATCCCATGCATCCCTTTACGATCGACGAGGACGGTTCCCTGTACATCGACGTCGCCAGCGCGACCAACGCCTGCCAGCTGCAAAATCGCATGCTGCAATCGCCGGGCATCGATCCGTGCATGGAACTGAAAACGCGCGGCGGCATCTGGCGCTATGACGCGAAGAAGACGAACCAAGTATTCTCGCCCGCCGAGCGTTTCGCCACCGGGATCCGCAATGCCGAGGGATTCGCGATCGATGGCGCCGGCAACCTGTTCGTGACACAACACGGCCGCGACCAGCTGCATGCAAATTGGCCGGGCCTGTACAAGCCCGAGGAGGAGGCCACGCTCCCCGCCGAGGAGTTGCTGGTCTTGAGACAGGGTGGCGACTACGGATGGCCGGAGTGCTACTACGACGGCTTGCAAGCCAAATTGGTGCTCGCCCCCGAGTACGGCGGCGACGGCGGCAAGAAAGTGGGTCCATGCGCAGACAAGCGCGCGCCGATCGCCGCGTTTCCGGCGCACTGGGCACCGAACGCGATGGCGCTGTACGACAAGCGCCAATTCCCGGCTCACTACCGTCATGGAGTATTCATCGCCTTTCACGGATCGTGGGATCGCGCGCCCTACCCCCAAGGTGGCTATAACGTCGTGTTCCAGGCCTTGGTGGGCGATCACGCGTCGGGTCAGTGCGAGATATTTGCCGATGGATTTGCAGGGGCCGCGAAGTCGCCCGGCCAAGCCGAACATCGTCCGTCCGGCCTTGCGGTCGGACCGGACGGTTCGCTCTTCGTCTCCGATGATGTGCGCGGCCGGATTTACCGCATCGTCTATCGGGGCGGATCCGCAGCTCGCGGCGACGCCGCCAGATATACGTCCTGCCCGACCCCATCTGCGCCCGCCGGCAACTTAAGCGCCGATGATGCAAAACCTCCCGAAGGCACTCATGCTGATGCCGGCGCCGTGGCCGAGAGCGCAACTCTGCCCGTTCCGGCGGGTGCCACCCAGGAGATGGTTGTACTGGGCGATCGCGTCTTCCGCGGCGAAGTGGGCGGAGCGCCTTGCACGGGTTGCCATGGCGCGAACGCGACCGGCACTACGCTGGGTCCCAATCTCACCGACACGCAGTGGCTGTGGGGCGACGGCAGCTACGCGGCCATCGCAAAAATAATCGCCGCCGGCGTACCGCAACCCAAACAATTTCGCTCGCCCATGCCGCCCAAGGGCGGCGCCGAGCTAACCCCCGATCAGGTGTCGGCGGTGGCCGCCTACATCTGGGGCTTGAGCCACCGCGGCGCCGCGTCGCCTCAGCCCACCAAGTGAATTTCGTCCATAGGAGAAACGTTCCATGTCATCAGTACAACTGCAGATCCCGACCGTCGACAGTGAATACGTGGATATACCCGAGACGCACCTGAGAGTCTCCCGAGTGGCGCTCGGCACCTGGGCCATGGGCGGCTGGATGTGGGGAGGCACCGATCAACGCGAATCGGTTGCCACCATTCAGGCCGCCGTGCATCAGGGCATCAACCTCATCGATACCGCGCCGGCGTATGGCTTCGGAGTGTCCGAGGAGATCGTCGGCACCGCCGTCGAGGGCCGGCGCCACGAAGTCGTCATCGCCACCAAAGTCGGTTTGGAGTGGCGCGACGGCAAGGTCTTTCGCAATGCGAGCCGCGCTCGAATCCAGAAGGAGATCGACGATTCGCTGCGGCGACTGCGCACCGATTACATCGACATCTACCAGGTACATTGGCCCGACCCCCTGGTGCCTGTCGAGGAGACCGCCGAGGTCATGCGCTCGCTGTATGAGCAGGGGAAAATTCGCGCCATCGGCGTGAGCAACTTTTCGGTGGCCCAGATGGAGCGCTTTCGGCAAGTGGCCCCGCTGCACGTGATGCAGCCGCCCTACAACCTGTTCGAGCGTGCCATTGAGGAAGACATTCTGCCTTACTCTCGCGACAATCAAATCGTTACGCTGGGCTATGGCGCGCTGTGTCGAGGATTGCTGAGCGGGCGCATGCGCCCGGACACGGTTTTCGACGGTGATGATCTGAGGCGCATCGACCCGAAATTTCAGCCGCCCCGCTTTGCCCAGTATCTCGACGCTGTCCGGCAGCTCGATGAGCTGGCACAGCGCCGCTTCAACCGGCGTGTGATTCATCTGGCGGTGCGTTGGATGCTCGACCAGGGCATCAGCGTTGCGCTCTGGGGCGGCCGTCATCCCGATCAGGTGGAAGCCGCGCTCGGTGTTGCGGGCTGGTCGCTCAACCAGGCCAATCGCGAAGTGATCGAGCGCATCGTGAACGCGGCAGTCACCGATCCCGTCGGTCCCGAGTTCATGGCCCCGCCGCAGCGCTCTTGAGTAACCATTCAGAAGGAGATGCAAAAATGAAAGTAGGATTTATCGGACTTGGACGCATGGGCGCCGCGATGGCCGCCAACCTCATCAAGGCCGGACACGACGTCATCGTGTTCAATCGCAGTCCCGGAAAAGGCAGCTCGCTCGTCGCACTCGGTGCGCAAGAGGCTGGGAATCTCGCCGAGACATGCGGCGGCGACGCGGTGATCACCATGCTGGCGGATGATGGCGCGGCATCCGACATCGCTCTGGGAGAATCAGGTCTCGTCGCTCATCTGCCCAAAGGCGCAATTCATCTGTCGATGAGCACGATCAGTGTCGCGCTCTCGAAGCGCCTGGCGCAGGCGCACGCGCAAGCCGGACAACGCTACCTTGCCGCGCCCGTGTTCGGACGTCCGGACATGGCGGCGGCAGGCAAGCTATTCATTGTTGCCGCGGGAGATCCCGCGGCGATCGAGGCGTGCCAGCCGCTGTTCAGCGCGATCGGACAGAAAACAATTCCGATAGGTACGGAGCCGGCCGCCGCGAATCTTGTCAAGCTCAGCGGCAATTTTCTGATGGCTTCGGCCATCGAGGCGCTGGGCGAGGCCATTGCGCTCGTCGGCAAAGCCGGCATTGACCGGCGTGCGTACGTCGATTTGCTCACGTCGACGGTGTTCAACGCGCCGGCGTACAAGACCTACGGCAATCTCATCGCGCAAAGCCAGTTCGAGCCGGCAGCCTTCGCGGCACCGCTTGGGTACAAGGATATCCGCCTCGCGCTGACCGCGGCCGAGACTCTGCGCGTGCCGATGCCGCTTGCCAGCCTGCTGCATGATCGATTCCTGCGGCTCTTCGCCCAGGGCGGCGAGAAGCTTGATTGGTCAGCCATCGGCGGTTTGGCGACCCAGGATGCCGGCGATTATCCATCAGCCACGACATCGTTGATGTCGTCGGCCGCCTAAGGCCGAGCTCTTGCTTCAGGTACCCACATGCTCGCCCTAGTCCGCATTGCGCTTCACCGGCCTTATACGTTCATCGTCGCGGGCTTGCTCATTTTCCTCATCGGCGCGCTCGCCGCGCTGCGCACGCCGGTCGATATTTTTCCGAGCATCAACATTCCGATCATCGGCGTCGCCTTTCAATATCAGGGCTTGCCGCCGGACCAGATGGCAGGGCGCGTCATCACTCCGTTCGAGCGTGCGCTGACGACCACGGTGAATGACATCGAGCACATCGAAGCGAATAGCTATACCACCTTCGGCATCGTCAAGATCTTCTTCCACCCATCGGTCAACATTGCCACCGCCAACGCGCAGGTCACCGCAATTGCACAGACCCTGCTCAAGCAGATGCCGCCGGGCACGACTCCGCCGCTCATCCTCAATTACAGCGCCTCGTCTGTGCCGGTCATTCAGCTGGCGCTGTCGGGCAAGGGCTTGAGCGAGCAGAATCTCGCCGATCTGGGCATCAACTTCGTGCGTCCTCGCCTGGTCACGGTGCAGGGCGCGGGCATCCCCTGGCCGTTCGGCGGCAAATCGCCGCAGGTGATGTTCGATCTCGACACCGCTGCGCTGCAGGCGCGCGGCCTGACCGGCCTCGATGTCGCGAATTCGCTCGCCGCACAGAACCTCATCACCCCGATAGGCACGGAGAAGATTGGCGACTATGAATACACCGTCAATCTCAACAGCGCGCCGTCGAAAATTGCGGATCTCGGCGACCTGCCGATCAAGAACGTGGGAGGCACGATAGTCTACATGCACGACGTCGCCCACGTGCACAACGGCAACGCGGTGCAGACCAACGTCGTGCACGTGGACGGCAATCGCTCCGTGCTCTTGAGCGTGTTCAAGAATGGTGCGACCTCGACGCTCGACATCGTCAGCGGCATCAAGAAGATGCTGCAAGTCATCAAGCCCTCGCTGCCGGATGAACTCGATATCAAGCCCATCGGTGATCAGTCATTGTTCGTGCGCGCTTCGATCCAGGGCGTGATCCGCGAAGGCGTGATCGCCGCGGCGCTCACCAGCTTGATGATCCTGCTGTTCCTCGGCAGCTGGCGCTCGACGCTGATCGTCACCACCTCGATTCCGCTGGCGGTCCTGGGCGCGATCGGCACGCTTTCGGCGATCGGCGAAACGCTCAACATCATGACCTTGGGCGGCCTCGCGCTCGCCGTGGGCATACTCGTCGACGAGGCGACCGTGACGATCGAGAGCATCAACTATCATCTCGAGCAGGGCAAGGAGGTTGAGCACGCGATTCTCGACGGCGCCTCGCAGATCGTCATCCCCGCTTTCGTGTCCTTGCTGTGCATCTGCATCGTGTTCATTCCGATGTTTTTCCTGAGCGGCGTGGCGCGTTTCCTGTTTGTGCCGATGGCGGAAAGCGTGATATTCGCCATGGTCTTTTCATTCTTGCTGTCACGCACCCTGGTGCCGACGATGGCGAAGTACCTGCTGCGCATGCACGTTGCGCGCGGCGGCGGCGCGAATGTCGAACCGCCGCGTCTTAGGAATCCGCTGGTGCGCCTGCAACGCGGCTTCGAGGCGCGCTTTGAGCGGATGCGCGACGGGTATCACGATCTGCTGACCCTCGCCATCGAGCATCGGCGGCTGTTCGTGGGTGGATTTCTCGCCTTCATCGCGGTCTCGTTCCTGCTCGCGCCGTTTCTCGGCCGCAATTTCTTCCCACAGGTCGACGGCGGCCAAATGCTGTTGCACGTGCGGGCGCCGGTCGGCATGCGAATCGAGGAAACCGCCGCGCGTTTTGCCGAGGTTGAGAAAGCGATCCGCGAGGTGGTCCCGCCGGCCGAAGTGGCGGCGGTCACGGACAATATCGGCACTTATCTCTCGGCGATCAATACGATCTACAACAACACCGGCACGATCGGCGAGTCGGACGGAGACATCCAGATCTCGCTCAACCCGGGGCATGCGCCGACCGCCGATTACGTCACTCGCCTGCGCCAGGTGCTGCCACGCCGTTTCCCGGGCATGAGCTTTTCGTTTCTGCCCGCCGATATCGTCAGCCAGATCCTCAATTTCGGCGCCCCTGCCCCGATTGACCTGCAGGTCCGCGGCAACGATCTGGGCGCGGACTATTCTTTCGCCAACAAGCTCCTGGCGCAGATCCGCCATGTCCCCGGCGTCGCCGATGTTCGCATCCAGCAGTCGCCCAGTGTGCCGACGATCGATGTCAATATGGACCGCACGCGGGCCCAATATACCGGCGTGACCGCGGCCGACGTGACCAACAGTCTGGTCGTCAACCTGGCGAGTTCCAGCCAGGTAGCGCCCACCTACTGGCTCAATGAGAAGAACGGCGTCACGTATCCGATCGCGCTGCAGACGCCGCAATACCAGATCGATTCGCTGGCGGCGCTGCAGAATCTGCCGATCAACGCCAGCGGCGCGCCAACCACGGTGCTCGGCGGCATCGCCGATATCCGCCGCACCCAGAGCTCCGCGGTGGTCTCCCAATACGACATTTCCTCGATGGTTGAGATCTATGCGACGACTCAAGGGCGGGATCTCGGCGCGGTCTCCGCCGACATCCAGAAGATCATCGCGCGGAATGACAAGGACAAGCCGAAGGGCTCGATCATCGCCCTGGTCGGCCAGAACGCGACCATGAACAGCGCCTACACGGGCCTGCTGTTCGGGCTGCTCGGCGCCATCGTGCTGGTCTATTTCGTGGTCGTCATCAACTTCCAGTCGTGGACCGACCCCTTCGTCATCATCACCGCACTGCCCGCGGCGATCGCCGGTATTGTCTGGATGCTGTTTGCAACGCATACCACGCTGTCGGTGCCGGCGCTCACCGGCGCGATCATGTGCATGGGCGTGGCGACCGCGAACAGCGTGCTGGTGATCAGTTTCGCACGCGAAAAGCTCAACGAGATCGGCGATGCGACGCAGGCCGCGCTCGAGGCCGGATTCGTGCGCCTGCGCCCGGTTTTGATGACGGCACTGGCGATGGTGATCGGCATGCTGCCCATGGCGCTCGGCTGGGGCGAGGGTGGCGAGCAGAATGCGCCGCTCGGCCGCGCTGTGATCGGCGGCTTGATCTTCGCCACCGTCTCGACGCTGTTCTTCGTCCCAGTGATGTTCAGCATTGTTCACCGCCGGCGCAGCACACAGCCCGCGCCAAACGCCAACTTCGGAGCAGACCATGTCCCAGCCTGATCGAAATCCCAGCCGCCCCGCCCCTCGCCGTCTTACTCTGGTCGGCAGCGCGTTCGCGCTCCTCGCCATCGCCGTCGTCGCCTACGGCCTCGGCACCCGCCAGGCGCAAAACGCAAGCCTGCGCGATGCAACCGAAGCGCAAGCCGTACCGGTGGTGGCCCTCGTTACGCCCGCAAGCGTAAGCAACAATGCGGCGCTGGATTTGCCGGGGCGCCTGGAAGCCTTCATCCAAGCGCCCATCTATGCCCGCGTTCCGGGCTACCTGAAGAGTTGGAAGCACGACATCGGCGCCAAGGTGAACGCCGGCGACTTGCTCGCCGAGATCGCTACGCCCGATCTCGACCAGCAGCTCATGCAGGCGCGTGCCGACCTGAGCGTCGCCCAGGCCAATGCCAAGCTTGCGCAGATCGGCGCAGAGCGCTGGCAGTCGCTCGCCAGCACCGACGCTGTCGCCAAGCAGGATGTCGACCAGCGCACCTTCACCTGGAACGCCAACATCGCCCAGGTCAAGGCGGCGCAGGCAAACGTCGACCGCTTGGTCGCCGAGGAAGGCTTCAAACGTCTGGTCGCGCCGTTTGACGGCATCGTCACGGCGCGCGCAACCGACATCGGCGCGCTGATCAATGTGGGAGCCGCCGGTGGCGCGCAGCTGTTCGTGGTCTCGGAAACCGGGAAACTGCGCGTCTATGTCAACGTGCCGCAGAACTATGTTCCCAGCGTGCCGCCGGGCACCAAGGCCACGATCAGCGTACCGGAACATCCGGGCAAGACTTATAGCGGAACGGTCGAGGCTTCGTCGCAGGCTGTCAACCCGAGCAGCGGCACGACCCTGATGCAGCTGATCGTCGACAATGCCGCCGGTGAGATGATGCCCGGCGACTACGCCAGCATCCATCTGCAAATGGCCGCTGTCGCCCATGTGCTCAGCGTGCCCTCGAGCGCGCTGATTTTTGATGCCAAGGGCCTTTCCGTCGCCACCGTGGGGGCCGACAACCGCGTGCTGCTGAAGCCGGTATCGATCGAACGCGACTTGGGTACGATCATCGAGCTGGCCTCCGGCCTCTCACCGAGCGACCGCGTGATCGAAATCCCGCCCGATGGAATCGGCAATGGCGCCCTGGTGCGCCTCGCCGCCGCGGCGCCAGGCGACAAGATTACCGGCAAAGCGAAGACTAAAAATGAACCGGGCTAAGGGCATCCTCTGGTCCGGGGCAGCGCTGACTCTGGTGCTCAGCGCCTGCTCGCTCGCCCCGCCGCTGAAGACCCCGGTCATTCCAGCTGGAGATGCTTACAAGGAAATCGGTCCGTGGACCCAGGCCCAGCCGGCAGACCGTCTGCCGCGTGACAGCTGGTGGGCGCTCTATGGCAACGCGGAGCTCGACGCGCTCGAGAAGCGGTTGATCGACGGGAATCCGACCCTCGCCGCCGCGCTGGCGAACTACGCGCAGGCCAGGGCGCTCGCCGATCAGGCACGTGCGGGACTCTTTCCGACACTGGGTCTCAATGCCAGCGCCGCGCGCAATCGTGAATCGATCAACGCGCCGCTCAGAGGACCCACGACGCCGACCTACTTCAATGCCAACACGCTGGGCGGCAGCGTCAGCTATGAACTCGATTTGTGGGGGCGGATTCGCAACGAGGTCGCTGCGGGCGAGGCCAACGCCGCCGCGTCGGCCGCGGATCTCGAGAACGCCCGCCTGTCTCTGATCGCACAACTGGTCGACGATTACATTCAGCTGCGCAGCTTGGACCGCGACAGCGCGATCCTCGATGAGACAGTGCAGACCTTCACGCGTGCGCTGAAGCTCACCGAGCAGCGACACGATGCCGGCATTGCACCGGGCCTCGACGTATCGCAGGCGCAGACGCAGCTCAATGTTGCACTTTCGCAGGCGGCGCAGACGCTCGCCCAGCGCGCGCTGATGGAACACGCCATTGCGGCGCTGCTCGGCGTATCAGCCTCGACGTTCTCGCTCAACCCGGCGATCGTCGCCATCACGCTGCCGCACACTCCCAGCGGCGTCCCCGCCACCTTGCTCGAGCGCCGTCCGGATATCGCGGCCGCGCAGCGGCGCATGATTGCGGCCAATGCCAATATCGGGGTCGCGCGTGCGGCGTATTTCCCCACGCTCACGCTCGGTGCCCAGGGGGGCTTCCAGAGCACCGCTGCCTCGAACTTGCTGAGCGCGCCGAGCTCGTTCTGGGCGATTGGGCCGAACGCCCTGCTCAGCCTGTTTGACGGCGGCCTGCGCCGCGCGCAAGTGGCCCAGGCGCGCGCCGAATTCGATGCATCGGCGGCGAATTACCGCAGCATCGTCGTCAGCGCGTTTCAGCAGGTCGAAGACAGTCTCGCCACGCTCAATCACTTCCACGACGCTTCCATTGACGAGAAGGCCGCTGTCGACGCTGCGCAGCGCACCCTGGACTTCTCCATGGCGCTCTACAAGCAGGGTGCAACCGACTACCTCACCGTCGTCACCTCGCAGACCGCGCTGCTGCAGGCTCAGCTGGAAGCGCTCAATCTCGATACCATACAGTTGACCGCCAGCGTCGATCTGATCCGGGCGCTCGGCGGTGGCTGGGAGGATTCCGCGAGGGGAGGCGGATAAGGAAAGCGCTCGAGCGCCAAGGCTCGAGCGCCGGACCCACGGACGAACGACTAGCTGCGTCCGCCCTCTTTGATCGACAAATTGTCGACCACTTGGCTGTCACCGGCAGCCTGCTTGGCGATTCGTAACGCGTCCCGCAGATCCCAATCGCTGAAGACGAATCCGTTCAAGACCACGGCGCCATTCTTGACCGATACCGTGACATGCCTGTCATTGAAATACGGATCGGCGTGCAACGCCGCCGTTACCCGGTTCCGCAATTCATCGTTCTTCGAGTCTGCCGCTTGCGCAGTTGATACCTGCTGAGGCGCGGCCGCGTCCTGCGCGTCAACTTGCGTGGCAATACCGCCCAATCCCAAGACCAGCGGACCAAGATAAGCAGCAAGAACTAAATTTCGGCTTTTTGAAATATTCATATAGACCTCATCGTGTAGTTTCATAAAGGAACCATGTGCGACGTTCCGCCTCGTCGATCCAGACCTCGATGAGGCTCGCGGAGGCGACATCGCCATGCTCATCACATAAGGCATGTGCGCTTCTCAGGTTGACCGTCAAACGCCTGTTGTCCTCGCAAAGTTCCGCGAGCATGTCCTCGGCGGCGACCGACTCACTGTCGTTGTCGACAATGCGCTGCAGCCGGGCGATGTGGCCGATCGAATGCAAGGTCGCCCCGCCAATTTTCCTGACGCGCTCCGCAATCGCATCCGTCGTCGCGAGTATCTGTTCACTCTGCTCATCCAGCAGCAGGTGATAGTCGCGAAAATGCGGACCCGATATGTGCCAATGGAAATTCTTCGTCTTGACGTAGAGTGCGAACAGGTCGGCCAGGACAACCGTCAAACCAGCGGAAATTTTTACGACGGCATGAGGTTCAATGCCCGCCGTTCCAAGCGCTGGTGCAAATCTTCGATGTTCTGATTCTCGAGCGTTCATAAGTTTCAGTCTCCAGTAAGTGAACGTCTCAAGATTGAGCCGGGTGCGTCTCTCAGCCATTACCGGGCGTGCTGCTCCCGTTACCGATGAAATACGCGGCCTACGGCTTCGCCAAGAGTTGCCGGCCGGCCGCAAAGTCCTCGCAGGCGCTATACTGAATGGCGAAATCGGCCTCCCTGTCCACCATTCACCGAGGGACTCACCATGGCCACCGAAGCTCTCCGTTACAGCGTCTGCAGCTCACGCCCACCCCGTAAAACGGATTGCGATTCAAGGGAGATCGCGATGCGGCATCTCGAGGCCAATATCAAGAGGGCGCGCGATACGGGCGGATCGGCGGGCATGCTCGACAACGGCCGCTGGGAGCTGCATTTCCCGCACTCGTCGATGATTCTGTACTGGGTTGAGGACTCCGAGGGAGATGTGCAAAAGTTTCCTTGACGTCCTCTCGCGCCCTGAAAGGGCGTGGATTCCTTCTGCACGACGGCGACGTCCCGGCGCAATGGGATAAAGCAAAGCCAGTTCTGTGATGCGGTTCCGGTGGCGGCGGTCATCCGTTACCCAGCTCTCGCGTTGTTTTATGTACCGTGAATGGCTCATCTCACAAACCGCTCTTATGTCTCCTGGCCGTACTCAGCGGCCTTGCGGCAGCCCGGACGCGGGCGTCCGAGCCCGTTTCGGTATCCGCGCTGCAGTTGTTGCGCGAAGGAGGATGCGGTGGAGTTCTACCGCCCGCCCGACCGCTGCAGCATCTTGCTTCACTGGATCGGGCGGCCGAACAGTGGGCCGCCGGGCGCTCGCTCTCGACCGCGGCCGAACGCAGCGGCTACCAGGCAGATGCGACGGCTGGTCTGCACATCAGCGGACCTGCCTCAGCCACCATCCAACTGCTGAAGCAGTCGGGCTGCCGCACCGTGACCAACCCAGCCATGCACGATGTCGGCATCTATCAACGCGGCTTGGGCACTTGGGTTGTCTTGGCCTCCGCCAATGTGACACCGGCCAAATCACAGGCGCCGGTATTGGCGACGCGTGCGTTGCAATTGGTCAACGAGGTTCGCGCGCGCGGCGCACGCTGCGGCGAGCGCTCGTTTGGGCCGGCGCCGCCGGTGAGGTTGTCGGGCGCGTTGGCGGGTGTTGCATTGGGACACGCGAACGACATGGCACGACATGACTATTTTGAGCATCAGGATCTCGCGGGGCACTCTCCTGCGGATCGGGTGCGCGCCGTCGGCTATCAAGAAAAATTGGTCGGCGAGAATATCGCCTACGGGCCGAAGTCGGCCGACGAAGTGGTCCAAGGCTGGCTGGACAGCCCCGGGCACTGCGAAAACATCATGGACCCGAGGTTCGCTGAGATGGGAATCGCCTTTGCGGCGGGTCAGTCTTCGCGACGTGGACTATTTTGGGTTCAATTGCTGGTCGCTCCAAAAGCCTGATGCGGCTCGAGCGGCCCGCTCGACAGGCCGCGGCGGAAACTCTAGCATCGTGATGCATGACGATCCGACAAACGCTGCGCGGATGGTATCGATATCTCTGGGTAGCGCTGCTCTCGGTGGGCGCCTTTGGGATGTATTGGCCCGACAATGGCTACAACCATGCGGTTCGGATCAGCGTACTCGTGCTGCTATGCGCCGCGGCGATGACATTGTTCGCGTTTGGATTTCGCTGTCCTCGCTGCAAAACCAGCCTCATCCCCAACGCGGCGCATATCGTCATGAATGGCGGCCCGTTCGCCTGTCCGAAATGCGGCGTCAGTGTGGACGAGAAACGCTGACTACTGCTGTGCAACGACCGGCGGAACGCGCTCGACCGCCGCACGCATGTAAGCAGGATCCCTGGCGTCCATGCAGACAAACGTCAAGTCTTCCTGCTTCGGCGACCACGCGTGCTCGCCCGTTTCAGTGGACTGGCGAAACATCACATGCCTGGCCATCTGGTTGCAGTATTGGCTCGCGACTCGATACGCCTTGAGATTCGTATCGGCCTGAGTTTCGTAGCGCGCGCCGAACACGCTCACATGATAGGCATCTTGTCCGGCGGGAACCACGCCGCTGGGAGCCGTTGCGCAACCGGCCAGCGCGGATGCCATGATTCCAATCATCCACTGCGTTTTGCGGTTCATCATATGAGCTCCTTGGGCCGTCACTGCGCACCATAACGCGGCAATCAACCCCACGATCGTGATGTCCGGCACGATTCCTTGGCCCGCAAATGTGATCGCCATCACGCGATGAAGGATGCTCGAAGAGTTTTGTCATATTCCGGCGATTCGTTTTACCCCCACGCCGAATTCGTACACGTTCTGACCACCCAGATAGCCCGTCACCGCCAGCGCCGCGGTCGCCGCCAACAGCACGAAGACGAAAATCCAAGACGGCCTTGATCCTGGAGCCGCGCCGGCACCTCGCCAGACCGCCAACAGCACCAATGCCAAGGTCGAAAACATCGCCCACTTCATGTGCAGCGAAATCGCTTGGCGAGCAGCGGCGTTGACATCCAAGTCGAGCACCGCCCCTAATCCGGTTGCCAGTGCGAACAGCGCGGCGAGCGCGCCGAGACATAGATTCCATGTCCCCACGATGGCGGTCGAGGCCATGGCTTCGCTGCGCAGCAGTCGCGCCGCCAGCAACAGAGCTGTCGCGACAAAGACGAGAGCGATCGGAAAGTGCACGACCAGAGGATGCCATCCTGGCAAAGGACTCACGTGCGACCCGGCGAGCTGTGACCCGGCGGGGTGTGACCCGGCGAGGTGTGACCCGGCGAGGTGTGACTCGGCGAGGTGTGACTCGGCGAGGACAGGTGGCTGCGCCACCAAGCGATGGCGTCGGTGAGCCCAGCGCTTAAAGTAAACCGAGGCTGCCAGGACACTTCCTCGCGCAGGCGATGAATATCGGGCACCAACAGCGGCGGCTCTTCGGTTGGCGGAATCCGGGCGCCGAGTCGAATCAAATCGGGTCGTCCGATCTCGCTCGCGATGCGCCCGATCAGATCCGCCAGGGCAATCCTGTCGTCGGAGCCGATATTGACCGGTCCTTGAATCTCGCTATCGAGGACGCTTGCAAAGGCGGCGCCGACGTCGGCGACATGCAGGAA
>Ga0210406_10001977_pt1 | contig 23994 bp, 29 predicted proteins | sample IncBWC30MmetaG_FD_155454 | JGI IMG/M metagenome (GOLD analysis project Ga0210406, IMG submission 155454) | Forest soil microbial communities from Barre Woods Harvard Forest LTER site, Petersham, Massachusetts, United States - Inc-BW-C-30-M | ecosystem: Environmental > Terrestrial > Soil >...
ATTGCCTCGCTTCCGGCCATTACTCTTCCACTTGTCGTCGTATTCTCAAGAGGTGGAGAATCCGGAGCGAACCCATTCGCCGGTCAGCATGCAAAAGGCCTAACGAAAAAGGGAGGAGCCTTGGCGATGTCAGTGGCAAACAAAAAAGCCGCACGTTGCAAGCGTGCGGCTTTTTTTGGTGTTATCGCGGTTCGCGATCAGTCGAGAACAACTACGTGATCAACCATCCGCAGATCGCCAGCGGCCGAATAATAGATCAGCACGCGAGCGCCAGGTTTGATCGCGGTTTGGACGATTCGTCCCGCCTTGTCCACAACGTGACCAGGTCCGTTGAGAACATAGCGGCCGGGATGTTTCGAACTGTCCTCGCGAACAACCAGCGTTTTGGCAGGCTGATAAGCGGTAGCAGAGCCTTCCTCCGGCGTTGGGAGAATTGTCCCCGTTACCGTTATCGATTCTGCACTCGTTGTTGCTACCTGTTTCTTATGGTTCGAGTTCGTTTGTGCGAATGCCAGGGGTGCAATTAGCACACAAGCGATTGTAACAATTACTTTCTTCATGATTACCTCCTCTTTCTATTGGGACAGGTCCTGTGGCCGGTTTAATTGAACAAGAGCCACTTCTTTTTTTTGCCACAGCCCACTTCCCCTGACCCCAAGCGCCGGTCAGACTCAGACCTACTCGTTAGGCGCGATCAGGTCGCGGTGACGCCAGGCATAGAGTAATCCGGAATAAATCGTCAGCGCGACGGTAATCCAAACCAGGACTGGTCCTGCGTCGTTCCAAGCCCTGCTCCACCACACCGATGCCTCGTTCACATAACGCAGTTCGCTGAGCGAGAGCAGCGCGAGAAAGAAAATCACCGTTACGACCTGCCAAGAAGTCTTTTGTTTTCCCAGTCGCTCGGCCGGTAAAATTTTTCCCTTCGCTCCCGCCATCATCCGGAGACCGGTGATCAAAAAATCGCGCGCAACCACCGCCGTTGCCGCCCAGGCCGGCACAGCTTTCAACGGGACCAGCGAAATGAACGCCGCGGCCACCATGATCTTGTCTACCAGCGGGTCCATCAACTTGCCGAAATCTGTGACGATGCTGTAACGCCGCGCGATTTCGCCATCGATAAAGTCGCTGATTCCCGCCAACAGGAAAACAAGCAGCGCCAACGTTCGACTGTATTGCCAGGACGAGTTTAGCGCTGCGACGAAAACGACCGTTAACAGCAGGCGGCTCAATGTTAAACGGTTCGCCCAGTTCATCGCGTCGTAACTGTTTCGCTTTCCGGAATATGACTCGCCGCTTCGAACTTCGGTTTCTTCCAGATCGGAACCTTCTTTTTTAATTCGTCCACGATCCACTCGCTCGCGTCAAAGGCCGCCGCGCGATGCGAAGCGCCGACTCGCAAAAACAGTGATGCTTCGCCTGCCGGAACAAACCCTATGCGATGATACAGCATTACTTGCCTCAATTGAAACTTCTCCACCGCCGCGTTCGCAATCAATCGCAGTTGATGTTCCGCCATCTTCCGGTGCGATTCGTAATCGATTCCTGCAATCTCGCGGCCATCCTCCAGTTTTCGAACAACGCCGAAGAAATCGACCACCGCACCCGCGTCCGCGCTGGCATCCTGCTCCGGCGCTTGTAATGCCAATTCCGTCACCAAGATTTCACAAACGGAGTTTGCCATGCGTTTCAATCACCCGTTAGATTGTAATTCCTGCGGGTTGGAAAGAAAGGAGACCGAAAAATGAGCGCGAATCAATGCGATATTGGACTTATCGGCCTGGCTGTCATGGGCGAGAACCTCGTTCTCAACATGGAATCGAAAGGATTTTCGGTCGCCGTTTTCAATCGCACTACCGAAGTTACTGACAAATTCGCGGCCACTCGCGCCAAGGGAAAAAACATCCGGCCGACTCGCACGATCGAAGAATTCATCGGCACGCTCAAGAAACCGCGCAAAGCGCAGATCATGATCAAGGCCGGCAAACCGGTCGACCAAGTGATCGCTGAGATCGCGCCGTTGATGGACAAAGGCGATGTCATCATCGACGGCGGCAACTCTCTCTTCACCGACACGCAGCGCCGCTGCAAGGAAATGGAGGCAAAAGGAATTCATTACGTCGGCATGGGCGTTTCCGGCGGAGAAGAAGGTGCGCTCAAAGGTCCTTCGCTCATGCCCGGCGGTTCGCGCGCGGCGTGGGACATTATCGCGCCGATTTATCGCAAGATCGCCGCGCAAGTCGATGGCGAGCCGTGTTGCCGTTACATGGGCCCCGACGGTGCCGGCCATTACGTCAAGATGGTCCACAACGGCATCGAGTACGGCGATATGCAGCTGATCTGCGAAGCCTACGCCATTTTGAAAGACGTCGTCGGTCTGGACAACAAAGAGCTCGCCGACACGTTCACCGAATGGAACAGAGGCGAGCTCGACAGTTATTTGATTGACATCACCTCTCAGATTTTTCGCAAGATTGATCCCGATACCGGTAAGGCACTGGTCGACGTGATTCTCGACAAAGCCGGACAAAAAGGAACCGGAATGTGGACACTGCAGTCCGCGATCGCGCAGTCCGTCGTCATCTCCACGATCAACGCCGCGGTCGAAGCGCGCGTGATTTCATCTCGCAAAGACGAACGCGTTGCTGCCTCAAAGATCTTGCCGCAACCGAAGCCGAAGAGATTTACCGGCGATCGCAAACGACTGGTGGATTGCGTGCGGCATGCGCTCTATGCGTCCAAGATTGTTTCTTATGCGCAAGGCATGGAGCTGCTCGGCGCCGCCAGCAAACAATACAATTGGAATTTGAACTTCGGCGATATCGCCACCATCTGGCGCGGCGGTTGCATCATCCGCGCAAAATTCCTCAATTGCATCGTCGATGCTTACAACCGCGATCCCGCCCTCCACAATCTCCTGCTCGATCCCTATTTCACCGACATCATCAAAAACACGCAGGAGAATTGGCGCGTGGCGGTTTCGACCGCGATTGAGTTCGGCGTCGCGGTTCCGGCATTCTCAGCGTCACTCGCTTACTTCGACAGTTATCGCTCGGCACGGTTGCCGTCGAATTTGCTCCAAGCGCAGCGGGATTTCTTTGGCGCCCACACTTACGAGCGTGTCGACAAACCCGGCGTGTTTCACACCGAATGGATTGAATCTGATCAAAAACCGGCAGAGAAACGGGCTGAACCGAAACCGCCCGCCCCGCACCACGCCGGCGAGTGACGAGAACGTTGAAGCGTTAAAGCGTTAGCGAAAGTCGTGCGATTCGCTACCGACGAGCTCAGCGTGGGCAAGCGGTTTGATCTCGTGTGTCTTGATCAAAACCACATTCTCGGAGTTTTGTACTTCGCCCTGGATCAACAGAAAATCTTCTTCCGTAATTAGAAGCCGGTAACGCTCGAACAAATCCGGATCGACAATCGCGTTTGAAACGCCGGTCTCATCTTCCAGGCTGACGAAGACGAAACCTTTCGCCGTTCCCGGCCGTTGACGACAAATCACGTTGCCCGCGATCTGTATGATTGAGCCGTGCTTCGCTCTGGCAAGATCACTCGCGCGCCAAATATTCGGCAGTTTGTCTCGCAAAAGCTTCATCGGATGCGGGCCAGTCGTGAGATTCATCGTCTGATAATCCGCCGTCACTCGCTCCTGGACCGTCATCGCGAGCAAGGGCGACTCGGTAGGGTGGGCGCGCTGTAGTGCCAGTCCGGCTCGGACCTGGACATCGCAGCGCGATGTCCCTACCAAATCATCATGCATCGGCTCTTCGATCTTCCACATCGCCGCGCGCCGATGTTTCGCGAAACAATTGAGCCCGCCCAGCTCGGCCAACGTTCGCAATTCGTCTTTTGAAAGCGAAGTACGCTGTTTGAAATCTTCGAGTGATCTGAATTGTCGCTCATTCCGTTCGCGTTCGATTTGTTCGCCGTGCTCCTGACGCAATCCGTTCACCACGCAAAAACCAAGTCGAAACGTGTTGTCGTCGAGAACGGTGCACCGCCAGTCCGATTTCTTCACACACACCGGTTTTACTTTTACCCCGTGGCGCTGCGCGTCTTTCACGATCGTGGCCGGCGTATAAAACCCCATTGGCTGATTGTTAATCAGGCTGGCAAAAAATTCGGGTGCGCGATGCACCTTCAAATACGCGCTCGCATAAGCGAGAATGGCAAAACTGATCGCGTGCGATTCCGGAAATCCGTAAAGCGCGAACGACGTGATCGCTTGAATGATCTTGTCGATCTTGTCCGGCGCCACTCCTTTGCGCTGCATCGCCGCGTGCAATTTCACGCTCACCCGGTTCATCCGTTCCTCCGAACGATGAAAACTTAGCGCCCGCCGCAATTCTTCCGCTTCGTCGCCGGAAAAATCCGCCATGATCATTGCGATCTTAAGCATTTGCTCCTGGAACAACGGCACGCCAAGGGTGCGCTCAAGAACCGGCTTCAACCGATCGTCGAAATACGTGACCGATTCACGGCCGGCGCGTCGATTGAGATACGGATGGACCATGTCGCCTTGGATCGGACCCGGCCGAATGATTGCAACCTCGATCACTACGTCGTAAAAACATTTCGGTTTCATCCGTGGCAACGTCGCCATTTGCGCGCGGCTCTCGATTTGAAACACGCCGATCGTGTCTGCGTGTTGCATGATCTCGAACGTCTGCTCGTCGTCCTTCGGAATGTGCGCCAGATCGAGCGGGCGGCCGCGTTCGCGGCAAAGCTCGAGCGAGTCCTGCATCACCGACATCATTCCGAGCCCGAGCAGATCAACTTTCACGATGCCGAGATCTTCGCAATCATCCTTGTCCCATTGCGCGACAACCCGTCCTGGCATCGACGCGTTCTCCAGCGGCACGAACGAGCTGAGTTTGTTCTGGCAAATAATCATGCCGCCTGAGTGCTGACCGAGATGCCGTGGCAATCCATAGATCGCGTGATACAACCGGACAAACGCCGGCATCCGCGGATGATTCTTGGGTAAACCGGACTGCTCGATCTGCGATTGGAGATCGAGCGTGTGCGGAAAATCGCCGTTCGCGAACAAATGCGAGAAGCGATCGAGAATGCTCGGCGAAAAATTCAACGCCTTGCCGATCTCCCGCGCGGCACTGCGCCCGCGATAACTGATTACGTTCGCGGTCATGGCCGCGCCGTGTTTGCCGTAACGCCGATAAATTTCCTGGATCACCGATTCGCGCCGATCGCCGCTTGGAAGATCGAGATCGATATCCGGCCAGCCTTTGCGGCTTTCATTCAGGAACCGCTCGAATACCAGATTATTACTCACCGGATCGACCGGCGTGATCCCGAGGCAATAACAAACCGCACTGTTCGCCGCACTGCCACGCCCCTGGACCATGATGTTGTGCTCGCGGCAGAAATTCACGATGTCCCACACGATCAAAAAGTATCCGGGAAAACCGAGTTTGATGATGAGCGCGAGTTCTTCTTCGATTTGCCGGCGCACTTTCGCGCTGACGGCTGCGTAACGCTGCTGCGCGCCGAACCAGACAATCGTCCGCAAAAACGAATCCATGCTATGGCCGCTCGGGACGGGGTAGTCCGGAAATTCGTAACCGAGATTTTCCAGCGAAAATGTCAGCCGCTCAGCGAGACGCGACGTGTTGTCGACCGCTTCCGGCAAATCGCGAAATAATTCACGCATCTCGCAATCACTCTTGAGATGCCGCTCAGCGTTTTGAGTTAGAAGTTTGCCGGCGGCATCGAGATGCCTGTGCTCGCGTATGCAGGTAAAAACATCCAGCACTTCGCGTCCGTAAGATTTTGCATACTGCACGCCGTTGGTCGCGATCAGCGGCAACCGATTTGCGCGCGCAAGATCGACGAGGTGCCGATTGATCTGTTCCTCGCCGCGAACGAAATGTCGCTGAAGTTCGAAAAACACATTCTCCCGCCCGAACGCGTGAACTAAAATCTCGACTGCGTTTTTAGCGAGCGAATTCCACCCTAAAAAAGCGACCAATCCTTCCCCAAATTGCGGCAGTTCATCCCATTTGATCTCGCATTTGCCTTTTTCGCTGCGGAGATGGGCCTGGGTCAGGAGTTCGCATAGATTTTTGTAGCCGGTCCGATTTTCAACTACTACCGGCAAAATTGCGCCGCATTCCATTACCAATTCCGCGCCAACAATCGGACGCACGCCGTGCTCGCGCGCGGTGACAGAAAACCGTTGCGCGCCGTAAACTCCATTGCGATCGCACAATGCGATCGCCGGCATTTCCAATTCGGCCGCGACTTCAGCCAGTTGTTCGGGAAAACTGCCGCCGCGCAAGAAACTGAACGCGCTGGCAGAATGCAATTCGCAATAGCTCATTGCAGTTGCGATGTTGAGGTGCGAGCCGCACTGGCATTATTGAGAAGTTGAGTCATTGCGTTTCACGTCACTCGTCAATTCAGTCGTAAATTCCATCGAGCTTCCATGAGCCTTCCGACTCATGCGCGCGCACCAGCTCACCGTTCTCGAGCTGCATGTCCCACTCGGCGCGCGACCACGCTTTTTCGTCCCACCAATTGCCCGAAAGCAAAAACGGCCCGGCTTGACCGATAATTTGTCCACGAGCTTTGTCGCTTTCGAGATGTCGATGTTCGGAAATAAAAATCGACGTTCGCGTCGGCGACCGAAACCTGCGCAGCGCAATGTGGAGGGACGGGCTCTGCCCCGTCCCATTATTCGCCGGACATGACGGAGCATGTCCCTCCAAGTGCCACATAAAAGGTTCCATCCGGAATGCATCCGGCCGATGTGTTTGTTCCAGCATCGGCGTGCCGATATGATCGTTCCCGACCAACGCGACTAATCGCGCCAATGTTTCGTAGAGTTGCTGCGGATTTCGAAGCGCCGTCTCGAATAATCCGAACTGCTGCGATGCCGGGCGAATCGGTTCCGCGCTCAACGCGACTGCAGTGATCGGGTGCTCGGATTTAAAATTCTCCAAATGCGTTTGCAGCATCCGGAAGAGAAGATCGATATCATTGGTCGGCTGCGGGATTTTGAAAACACGCTCGTAACTTTCATGGTCCGAAAAATTAATCGTGAGCCTCAGCGCGCGCGCAACGAGATATATGTTGCTTAACCGGAGCGCGAGCTGCTCAAGAAATCGCCGCAGAATGAAGAGTAACGGCTCAGCGGTCTTGATCTCGTGATCGAATTCAAAATTTTCGTCGAATTTTTCTGGCAGCTGAACAAAGTTGAGCAAGCGGGTCGCGGTCCCGTTGGCGCGTTCCCAAAGCCGAACGGCATCGTTCCCGAGACGGTTTCGGAGTTCCTCTTTATCTAGAGCGGCGAGTTGCCCGAGGGTATGAATCCCCCATTTGTGGAGTATCCCGATGATTTCGACAGTTGGCCGTTCGGCGTTCGACGCCTGCCACCCCGTAGGCATGCGAAGGCGGGTTCGAAGTTCGGCGTTTTCCGCTACGTTTTTCGACTTGGCGGCTGTCCGTCCCATACCGCCAATTTATGGCAAAGTAGGGTATATGTTCAACTGAACATTATGCGGCAAATTTAGCTCTCATTGGCTGACGACTTCTTTGTCATCTAATTGACAGAAGTGTAGCCAAAATTGACACAATTTTGCGCCGTTAGCCGACTCTCCCTAGGCAAAAAGGGCTGGCACCCGCGTTGCTAAAGTTCCCAGGCAACAACCAACCCTATCTATATATGCTCCTTGAAAAAACGTTTCACATGAGTCAACCGTTGGCCGAATCGAAGGCCCGGCTCACCAGTATTCAGTCTTACAAGCGTCAATTCGTCATGGTTACAAAAGCAACCGTGACTTCGTCCAAAACGGTGGATTTTAGCTTTCGCGGTCCGCTGGGATTCGATGCGCGGACAACTCTCCTTGCCGTGGAGAGCGAGTCGCCAGACCAGTTCGCATTCGAATCGGCGGGCGGCAACATCGATGTGCTAGGCCTTGTAGATTTCACCGAAATCCGGCCAAACTGCACCGAAATTACGCTGGCCATCCATTATCGAATCAAAAACCGCCTCTTTGCCTGGCTCGATCGCAAATTTGGCTTCGTCGACACTTTTGTAAACGCCGAGTTGCGCAGCATTCGAGCACACTTCGAAGGCATTGCGACGCCTTACGTGGAACGCATGCCAATCCTGCCATTGTTCGAAACCGCGGCGGCCGCATAAGTTCAAACAGCACCTCCATCAAAAAAGCACGGAGCTCTCCTCCGTGCTTTTTTATTTGATTCGAACGGCGTGCGTTTTGTCGAGACGCAGGATCTGACCCGGTCGCAGCGACGTTTTCGTTTTTGGATCGACAACTTTCTCGCCGTCAATCTGAACACTGCCTTGCTTGATTAATCGGCTCGCTTCCGCACGAGATTTCTTTATTCCAAACGCCTGCGAATACGCAATGACGACGATCGCGACTGCCTCATCGTCAATAGCGACGACTGTCGGAAGTTCAGCTTCGTCCAACCGTTTCTTGCTGAAACGCGCGGTCCATTCGTCGAGCGCTCTGTGGGCAGCTTCGCGCGGGTGATACGTCTGTACAATTTCTAACGCGAGTTGCTTCTTCGATTCAAACGGATCCGCATTCTTCGCTAAGTCTCGGCCAAATAATAGCTCGTAGTAGCGCTTCATCAGCGTGTCAGAAATACTCATCAACTTCCCGAACATGTCGCCGGCCGGCTCACTTACGCCGATGAAATTGCCCAGGCTCTTGCTCATCTTTTTGACGCCATCCAATCCTTCGAGCAGCGGCATTGTCATGACCACTTGCTGCGGTTGGTTTTCTTCTTTTTGAAAATCGCGACCGACGAGAATGTTGAAAAGCTGATCGGTACCGCCCAGCTCAACGTCTGCTTTCACCATGACTGAGTCCCACCCCTGCATGATTGGGTATTGAATTTCGTGGGCGTGAATGGCGTGTTGGTTGTCGATCCGGTCGCGAAAATCCTCGCGTTGAAGCAGCTGTTGCAACGTCACGCGGCTGTTCAGTCGAATGACATCTTCATATGACATCGTGCGAAACCAATCGCCGTTGCAGACCGTTTCGGTCCGAGCAGGGTCGAGAACTTTAAATGCCTGGTCGCGATACGTTTCCGCATTAGCCATCACTTCCTTGTGCGTTAAATGCGGCCGCGTAACGGATCGCCCGCTCGGGTCGCCGATCATTCCGGTGAAGTCACCAATAATCAGGACCGCTTGATGGCCGAGATCCTGAAATTGGCGGAGCTTGCGAAGGACCACGGTGTGACCAAGGTGAATGTCGGCTGACGTTGGATCAACCCCGAGTTTTACTCGAAGCGGGCGACCGAGCGTCAGTTTTGCACGCAGCTCAGCCTCGCTAATAATCTGCACCGCTCCTCTTTTTAACGCAGCTAAAGCCTCGTCGACTTGCATCAGTCGCATTCTAGTGGCCGCTGTTGTCGACGGCAAAGACTTCCGAGCGCGCCGCCAAATCGCCGGCTCACTTGTTCTTGTTCAGGAGTTCGCGCACCTGATCAATCGTCAGCGGGGGGTTTTGCCGATCGAGCGATTTCTGACTCTTGCCGTGCTCCCGAAACTCACGCTGACCAGCGAATGTTCGACCGGCGAGTTCTAAATCGGTGTCATGCGTCTCGCGAAGACCGCGCACGACCGACGTTCTTAATTGACCCGGCAGATTGACGTTATGGTCTTGGACCACAGGAGCGTTCCGGCTGTCGATTTGAAATGATCGCGAATTATATTCGTCGGTAGCGATCCCGCGCGTGCCAGTAAATGATCTTTCGGTTCGCGATGCTGCGACAGGAAACATGATGGTGGTGGTACTGCTTCGCGCGGTGAAGTGAGAATTCGCAGCGGCAAATTCTTTTCCCTGTGCGCTATTTTGCAGATGCATGTCCGGCCGCAGTAGACGGTCGATCAAGCGTCGCTCATTATCCTCTGCCCAAATCGTGGCTAAAGAAAGAAAGAGACACACAGAGGGGAACCAGCGCACGTAGTCACGCTGCCGAACGAGCGGCTCGCTTGTAAAGGAAATTATCGGAGTTCTCTCTTTGCCAATTTCACCCAATTGCTGAATTCTTTTCGTGGCGATGCTACCTGACGACAACTTTATGCGCGAGGCGTTGCGCCTCGCCGAAAAAGCGCGTAGCGCCGAAGAAGTTCCAGTCGGAGCGGTCGTGGTTAAAGACGGGAAAATAATCTCCCGGGCTTATAATCAGGTCGAGTTGCTCAAGGACGCAACTGCACATGCGGAAATGCTTGCGTTGACGGCCGCGGAAGCCGCGCTGGGTGGCTGGCGGCTGACGGATTGCGACCTTTACGTGACCAAAGAGCCATGTCCGATGTGCGCGGGCGCGATTATTCATACCCGCATTCGGCGCGTTATCTTTGGTTGCCCGGACATTCGCGCCGGAGCGGCGGGAACAGTGATCAATCTACTGGACCACGATTCCCTGAATCACCGGTGTCAAATCACCAAAGGTATCTTGCAACACGAATGCGCGTCGATTCTCCAGGATTTCTTTCGCGGGAAACGAAATCGTGCACCTGAAATTTAAGTCGCGATTTTTCTAGCTGCCTCGCTAGAACTCGAACCTACGCCGAAAATCCACTTTTCCCTCGTATAATTGCCGCTTGGAAGTGGTCGTACGCACAAATACGCACACAAAAAACTTGGCTGCCGCGCATTGGGTGATGACGCCAACCGCTCGAAGACGGAAATCAACGACTACCACCCGCGCGCTGCGGAGGGCGAAAAAATCAAACGAGAGCGCAGAAGATGTTATAGTATGATGGCCTTGAGTTTGCGGATGCGAAGGGCCGCGAGCAGCCTTTTCCATCCACTGCTGTTGGTAGATTTAGAAGTGAGACCGCCGCTACAGCGAAAAATCGTTCGGCGATTGCCAATATTAAGGGAGGTAGTGCGCTTATAAGTTTCAAAGAAATGCCGATTGCCCCGGTGGAGGCCAATCACGACGCAGGAAACGTCGCGTGTGGGAAAATTGGCGGTCTTCCCGTCGCGCGAGCCTCCCTCATAAGTCATTTTCAGCGTCGTTAAAACCTTGCGTTCATCGGCATCGTCGAGTTTGACGGGTTCATCTGTGAACCGTGCCGCAATCGTTGTCAGTGACATATAAATCCCCTGTTAACTTTGACTTCCCCTCGCTCCGCCGACGCCCATTTTCCAGTAACCAAGCGGAAGGTTTATTCCTCCCTCTTTTGGCTAATCGTCGGCTGCTCGAAGACGGGACGCAACGGCTCTAATTATCCTACGTCAGCTTAGTACCGACGGCGGTAATAACGACGGTGGCCGTAATAGACTCGATGCCCGCCGGACCGGTAGTATGAAGGCCCCCCATAGTAGCCGTAGTATGGATGCGGTCGATAATACCCATACGGATAATGCCCATATCCATAACCCGGATAGCCATAGCCGTACCCACCCGGCGATCCAAACCCAATTCCGACCGAAACCTGAGCATCAGAACGGTGCACGGGAACAAAAGCGAATCCCCCGGCGACCAATGCAATTAAGAGAAGTCTTTTCCAGTTCATTATTTTACCTCCATAGATTGGTGCAATTACGCCTCCCGTCGCTTTCTAGCCAATACTTCGTAAGCAAGGCGTCATACTTCTTTGGTATGCGAGGCGTGCGTATCCAGTCGATTCGTTTGAACCTCCTTATGCAGCAGCCGCCGGTTTCGCTCTGCCAAATTGAATCTCTGATCCATTCCTACGCTGCTACAATGCTACCGGGCTTTCGGGAAGCGGGAGTGCCGGATGAGAGCCCATCTGACTGGCCTGCACCCTGATCTAGCCGTTTCGGGTTGTTCAGTCTCCCCGCGCCGCGTAAAATCTTGGGCGTGACGGCGATTTTGATCATGTCAGAATCAAACTCAAGCGGATGAGATCAAAAAACGTCTTTAAAGGCGCAATTATGGGCCGAATCCTCGTTAGGCGTTGCCGAGTTTCTTGCAGTTAACAAACAAAACGAAGAAAGGACATGTTATGGTCAAAGAGGAACCGATGTTTCCGGGCGAGCTTGTGAAACACCAGGCAGACAGTCGTAAAGTTCATGCGGAGGTCAAACTGACTAGACCTGCACCGCATGTTGTTTCCAATAATCAATAATCAATAAGACCGTAGACATCGGCAGCCGCTCGAAGACGGAAATCAACGAGTATGGCCGACCGAGCTACGGTCGGCATATGAGAAAACAATTGGAGGGCTAGCGAGCTTGGTCGTTCTTAATCCACCATACCGTCATTGCTATCATGCCGATGATGACGGTAAAACCTATGAAGAGTACAAGGCCAACCGGGAAGGCCGGGCCGATAAGCCATGGGTGATACGAGATATATGCCCTGACCTGAGTTGAATCGTACTGGTAGTCCCCATTTGGATCGACAATGAAGTTAATCCGGTCACCGGCGTTCACAGGGATCGAGTCCATGATGATCCAACCGGACTTTCCGAAGTAGCCATACTGACCGGATTTCAGTGGAGTTGCATTTTGGTCAACAGACCACTTGATGCCATTCCCCCCATTCCGATTGATGCTGGTGAAGCTGCACCTTATCCAAACTCTTCTTTGCTCAGGACTTAACCAACTCAGAACAACGAGTTCGTTGCGACCGGGATGCATCACCAAGGCACCGTTAGGCCACGTGAACACTCCGCCACCACCCGTATAGGTTGAATTTCCACTGAGGTTAAGCCCGACGTGGGGAATCTCGTTATCGTTCCTATTCCAAACGCCAATCGGTACCGTGAAGTTCCGGGTATGGGTGTACGCAGGCAAGAGTGTATAATTTCCGTCGTGAGTCGTGTCGTCCTTATACCGGTATGACCAGCGATTAGTGTCGGCCTGAGGTGACACTGTGTTAAATTCAGCACTTGTCGCTGGATCGCTAAATCCACTCGGGGATCGAAACAGAAACGCTTCGATCATAACTGCGATGAACACCGATACGGACGAAACCCAAGTTACGGTGCGCAGGAATTTTCGTTTATGCAGCTTTGAGCTTCGATGGATTGTCGTGGCACCCTGAATCGCAGCGGTTAATCGGTCAGCGTGTTGCCGGAAATCCAAGCCTGTGTCGAGTGGTAGCGCATGACGGAATGCAACCGCCTGCATGTCGGGCGGCAGTGTCTCCGGCTTCGGCATATGCGTGTCGTTGATTAGCACCGGGATGACCGGAATGCCGCGCTTCAATGCGGATACCACCTCAACTCGGACGAAGTCATTTGGATCATCAATTCGGCGCGATCCATCGGTTTGTTCACCGAGCCAATGCGGCCCGATCAAGACCACGACAACTTTCGATTTCTCGATTGTTTCTTTGATCTGATCGCGGAAATCAAAACCGGGACGGATGGAGTCGAAATCCATGAACACGTTGTCCTTCCCGAACCGCTGCTCAAGCCGATCATAGACGCGGCCTGCCACGGGAAGAGAGTCCTCTCGCCGGTAGGAAATGGCGATCATTTAGCGCCTTGTCCAACGAAACGGTAAATGGCTGGGAGGCGGAACGTAAAGAATATTCGTTAGGGCTGCCGGTTGAATCGGATGAATGGAATCATGTTCGCAGACAGTCCGGCGTCGCCCTTCTGGTGCCCGCAGAGAACCATTGGCCGGGAACCTATCGAGTGGTTGGTTGCGGTGTGCGCTGCCTGCCATCGCAAGCAGCACGACTAAGCTTCAAAGGTATTTTGGCAGGCCGGGTTCCTCGGAATAACCTTCGGCAAACCGCTGGTTGAACTTCGCTGATTTGCCAAAAAAACAGAGAAAGCAAACAGTCTCGAAGAATAAGTAAACGCAAACTCCAGCATCTCCGGTGTCGGCAGTAATGCCATGCCAAGCGCGAAATACTCCGTTTCCTTTTTCAATCTGCGGCAATTTGGAAACGAGTTCTCCAACCGCTGCAACCCGATCCGGTGTCGCTTGAGGCTGATCCACAATCAAAAAATCGGGAAAGTAATCGTATTTGGGATGCAACAAGTAGAGCATCCCCTTCGTTAGGCGTCGCACAAATGGGATCGCACATCCTTGGGGCATGGTAAACCGTCCGCCAAGCAGAACACCGTTGCTTCCAATGATGGGCCGGAAATGCTTTTCTCGGATGTACGCGGCAAGTTTTGGACTGCGCTTAAACGTCGAGCCGAGCACTTTATTTTTCCAAATCCATTTGCCCGCATCAGAAGCGCCGCCTGCTGCCGCCAGCCACACACGCATCTTTTCGTCCATCTTGCTCAACGGGGAATGGCAGGTAAGACAGAGCGGCGCGGTCAACAATCCTGTACGCTGACCGGGCGGAAAGAATCCTTCGGGCGGGATGTGGTCTTCTGTCAGTTGGTTGATCGAACCGCAAATGTAACAGTGGGGACGCATCTCGGGGCGTTGCGGGTCAAGCAGAGCTACACACTTTTTCCTTGATTAAGAACCTATCGCGATGGTGGTCCGCCCGCTGTCCTTTCCGCGTGCCACTCTTCCGTCCGGCCTTCGGTGCTGTACTTGCCGGACAGCGTCCCATCACCCTTTAGCGCGCCTTCCAGGATCACATTTTCGTGCGTTGCGAAAACACACGTCGCATTGAGTTTTTGGCTGCTACATTTCCCGTCTTGAATCGTGCCCGGCCCGGTATGCGCCGTCTCAATCGTGCCGGTAAGCTTCTCGCCCTCCGCCTCGAAGTGCAGATTTCCCGAAACGCTCTGCTTTCCCGCTTGAAAATGGATGACCCAATCTCCGGTCACCGATTGATTGACAGCCGGCGCGTTCGGTTGACCAAGGAGAAGGCACGGAGCGGCCAGCGCTTCGCACAAGAGTGCGAGGATTTTATTTTTGCTCATGATGAATACCTCTGTTTTGATCTCCAGAGGGACGTCTACGCAGAAAAAAATCCGGGAGCAACCATTAAGAACTGGTCAGGCCCGCGATTCCGAACAAACTGACGGTTAATGTCCAAGAGCGCGTCCCGTTTCGTCTCTGCGAAGTCAGCGAAACGGAGGGACCGCTGGATTGGCGAACCATGGGTCAAAGATCGGCGGGTGGGCCGAACGCGGGCGCAGCTCGGGCAGGCCTTGCGCAAACTCATGGAAGAACGTCCGCTTGAGAAGGTCACGGTGCGGGAAGTGATCGCACTGGCCGGGGTAAGCCGCTCCGCCTTTTACGATCATTACGAAGACAAAGCCGACCTGCTTCTTTCCGATATGGACGAATTTCTGGAACGCATGGCGATGCTCCTGGCGGCGGTGAACGACCCGTCCAACCGGGTCGCGCCGGTCCGCGAATTTTTCGCGCACGTCGCCGAAGCGAAGGAGATTCGCGGCGCGCTGGCCCGCTCCGATCGTCTGCAGGATTTCTTCGACCTTGCAGTGGAACATTTCGGGCGCGGGATTGAAGCGCGCCTGAACCAGATGACCGCCGCAAAAGATCTGCCGATGCGCGACCGCTCTTTGTTGGCTCGCGCCTTGGCGGGAGCATTCGTCGCGCTGCTTAATGCCTGGCTGCGAAAGAGCGGGCCGCCGTCGCCGGAAGCGATGGACGACCTTTTTCACCAGCTAACCTGGACCGGCCTCGCCGGCATCCAGTCACGGAAGTGATGCCGTGGTTGCGGTCCTTCTTGCGGATCGGCCCCGCACAAACCCAACGAACAGAAAGGTGGCGATGATAATCAAAACCAGCCCGAACGCGAGAAATCCACGACGCGCGACCACGATCTAACGAGAAAGAGATAAGCCACGGGCGGGGTCAGTGGCAAATATGATTGCGATCACTGCATTAGGGGCCGTGGCTTCATCGATTGGTTAGGCGACTTACTAAAGATTGTACGCCAGCTTGTGAGTCGGCTGGTAGAGTTGGATGTCGTCCGCACCCGGCACCGCCATCATTATAACGCGGCCGTACTCCCTTTGCTCGATTGGCCCTCGAAACTGCGCCCCTTTCCCCCGCAAATCGGCGACGGTGGCCTCGATGTCATCGCACATCAGAGCGATCAAATGGTGACGCGGGGAATCGTAGCTTTGGCCCTGCCACTCGCTGTGCGTCGGGTGCACTCCCATCTCGCTCGGCCCGCATTTGAAAATGAGCCAATCGTTATCAAAATCCTCCGCAACGTACTTCCAGCCGAGCACGTCACGCAGAAATGCCCGTGTTGCCTTTGCATCGTCGGAGTAGATCAACGTGTGAATCGAGGTAATCATGTCGTCATCTAACGAAAACAAGATCAGCTACGGCTTCGGACGCCGAGGCTGAATTGAAACCAAGATAATGTAATCGTCAAGGTAAACGCGGTACGAGTAGCTCAATTTGAGATTTAGTGTACAACCCACGCGAGCGTCACGCCGACTAGACCTATCGCAAACACGACACTGCCTAGTTTGGGAGAAACGCCAAATATCCAGAGACCAATCCCTGTGGCCATAAAGATCAATCCCAATATTGCTGGCGCACGTCTTCGCAGGAAGCCCTTCATAGCAATTCAAATTGAGCCACGACCCGAGTAGCCGTTAGCTGCATCAACTGGTTAGGCCTCGGGCGCGATCTTCACCCAGTCCGCTAGCTCTTCAGGGACGCCAAGCTCGGAGGGATCAATTCCGCCCGGAAGTGAGAAGGTGTGACCGCCAGCTAGATTTTCGGCCGCTTGCTGTGCTGTGGCGTAGCTTCCAAGGCTCTGTTCCTGGAAGAGTGGATGGAAATGCCCGTTGTGTTCCGCGATGTAAAACGCGCCAGCAGAGGTTTCGTAAACGTATAATTTTTGCATGGGAAAGAGGGCTAACGAGACCAAGCCTCAGCTACGGCTTCGGCTGGCGCAAGTAGCGAGCAATGAAACCGACTGGCTTACCCGCGAACCTTACTTGCGGCACGTCGCACTGGGGCCTTGTGAGCATGTTGTTTGCGCTGTTTCGCAGAAACGTCTTCCAGCCGCGATGTGTCACGATTCGGCTTTCCGCTCCAAGGATTGCCACCAAAGTCATGTTTGCGTGGTTGTTTAGGCATAGCTGAATATCGGTGGGTTGCCGCGATTTGACAATCAACGGCGGCCAACGGTTCGCTGGGCTGGTTCAGCGACCCTGCGAGATAGATTGCCGCTTTTGAGTGGGCGACCGCCGCCACGAACTGCGTCCAATAGCGATGGCACCCAGAAATAGATAAAAGCAGATCAAACCAAGCCAGAGGCACAGACGGTAGAGGCCCTGCTCGTGTAGTGGTTCTGAAAGGAGTTCCGAAAGCATCGCTACCGGTAGTAAAAAGAAAAACAAAACGGTGAAAATACGGAGAAAAGGAGAGTACCACGCGCCGGTTCGACTGCGGAGGACGAAGGCGATAGTCCCAACGATACCGCTGGCCAGCCAACCAATCACGCTCACGTGCTGAAAGAACTGATACCGACTCATAAAAATCACCTAACGAGAACAAACTTCAGTCATGGCTCCGGCAGGTGCAAGGTGAAAGCATAGGTCGAAAGGCCTAGTTGCTCACGCGACACAATTCGGATATCAGGGCAGTTATGCATATATCACTCAATTCGCTGGAACAAGCACTCTCAATTCGCCGCGAAATCGACACCCTCGAAAACCGACTCGCCGCATTACTTGGCAGGACTATCTCCTCACACCCAACCATTGGTAAAGGTCGTCGTCGGAATATGTCAGCCGCTGCTCGGGCTAAGATAGCGGCTGCCCAGCGGGCACGGTGGGCTAAGGTAAAAGCTGGCCAAACGAACGGTGCCGTTAAGCCACGAGCGAAAAAAGGCGGTATCACTGCTGCTGGCCGGAGAAGACTCTCACAGTTGATGAAGGCGCGGTGGGCAGCAAGAAGGAAAGTTACTGCCAAGGGCCAGAAGTAACATTGCCCTAGCTCATTTTGATTGGGGCTTAATTGGCGTGGGTGAGATAGTGGCACGGAGAGAAATCCACTTCCCATCAAAGGTGGCGTGGGTCTGTGTGTATGCACCTTGAAGAGAGGTTCTCTCTTCATCGATAGCCGCCGATTCGCCACTGCACTGCGAATCGGACTCGGGTACACCGAGGCATTTAATAATGTGGATTGCATTACGAGCTTCGAGTTCCATGATTTTACGACGACCGTTGCTCTCTTTAACGAAAAAATCGGGCGCGTTGGGACTTATGTCGCGAAGACCGTCTAGCTCATCGTTAACAAGCGCAACAAATTCCCCTAGTTCTCCACTAATCTTATGGCGCGTCTTCATACAAACATCGTCATAATAAGGTTTGCTCCCGCATTGCTTATTCCAGTCCGAAACTTCCTTGGAAAGCTTTGCGCTTTTTTGAAAGATCACGACGGTTAGGGGAAGAGCGACCAGTGAACAGACGAGAACCGGCCCCAAGATCGACAGCAGAAGTAACCCTTTCATAGGTACCGTTCGGGACGGTACCAAGTTTCTTTCAATCTATTTTGACGGCCTATGGGGCCGTTGGCTTCATCGATTGGTTAGGTGTGGATTCGCGCCTTCATGTCTTGTACTGACATCACGTGGGCGGTGGATGCAGCGAGGATTACCAGCGTCGCGTGGTGAACGTCGGCGTTGGGCATCGGGCCGAATCCTCTATCGGGGTAGTCGTAGGTGGCTGTCGCGTCTGACAGAAAGATGACCTTGTAATTGCGAAACATCGCGTCGCGTGCCGTTGCATGGCAGCAATTCTCCGTGGTCGTGCCCGAGATAATCACCGTATCGACACCCCACTCGCGCAAAATCATGTCCAAGTCAGTGCCATAAAAACCGCTGTAACGATGCTTCTTGACGACATGCTCCCCGGGCGCGGGAGCTATCTCCGGGTAGATGCCTACGCCCGGTGTCCCATCGACTAACGCTGCGCGGTTGGCGATCGGTGGATGCATGTCATCAAAAAGTCCCATATCCGACCCGTCGCGGCGGTGCACGTGCGCCGTATAGATGACTTTGATTCCGGCATCGCGACAGATTTTCAGCGCCTCAGCAACTTTGGGCACGACTGCACGCGCGGCGGGCGTTTCCATCGCCGCACCGGGAGCGACGAAGTCATTTTGCATATCGACCACGATCATCGCGGTCTTCTTTGGCTCAATCATGTCAATCTGCATTAAGTTGCCTCTTTCGCGTCGACTCCGCCATCGCACCTAACGAGAAAGAGATAAGCCACGGACGGGGTTGATGGCAAACGTGCTGGCGATCGCTCGATCAGAGGCTATTCAGATGCTGCCTTCGCTTGATCAGCCAAAACTTGGTCAGTACGCACAAATACGCGCACAAAAATCAGGCACTGATAGTCTCAAAGAGTCTCGACCCGGCACAACTGCACATTCAGATATGCCATCGCAAATCGTTCCATTCGAGCAAGTTTGGCGCAAACTGACGCTCATGGACACCGTAGCGCACAAGCAAATAATTGGCTGCCTCGCTAGGACTCGAACCTAGACAAAGAGATCCAGAATCTCTTGTGCTACCATTACACCACGAGGCAAAAGGGTTGGAGGGAGAAGAGCTAAAGCTGAATTTCGATGCAGCGCAAGCGGATCAGAAAATCCAGGGCCCGATTTAATCCAGGGTCATTTCCGCGCCCTCACGCGCACCTTCGACTTCGAGATTGCTTTCGCTTTTAGCGGCCAATTTTCGGGCCGTTTCTACCATCTGATCGACCATCTGGTCATCGTGGGTTGGGTCGTGGTGGAAGAGAATGAGTTTGCGAACGGCGGAATCCAACGCCAGCGACACCGCCATGCTGAGCGAACCATGTCCCCATCCGACGTGCGCCTGGTATTCTTCGTCAGTGTATTGAGTGTCGAGAATCAAAATGTCGGAACCGTGCAGAAACGTCACCAACTCGGCTCGGCCCTCTCGGGCACGCTTTTTCGTTTCTTCCGGATTCAACAGGTGTGATTCAGCCGAGTGCAATTTGAAGGCATCGTAAGGTTCGTTGTCCGGAAGATAGGTGATGGATCCTTTGCTGGTGAAGATGCGATAGCCAACGCAAACGCCAGGATGATTCAAGAGCTTCGCTCGAACGCGCACTTTGCCGATCTTAAAATCCATCGCCTTGAGATTTTCGAACTGAATTTTCCCGGGCAAATCATAAAGCGCGACCGGAAAGAAAGGATTGGCCATCTGGCCTTTGAGAATTTCTTGCAGACTGGCGTCAGTGCCATTGTAACCAAAAATACGGATTTGGTTTTTGTCGTCATAGGAGGGAACGAAAAAGGGGAAACCCTGAATGTGGTCCCAGTGAACGTGCGTGATCAGCAAGCTCAGGTTGATCGGTCTGGAACCAAATTCGGTTTCGAGAGCAAGGCCGAGCTCGCGAATGCCGGATCCGGCATCAAGCACGATAATTTCGCCATCGGCCCGGACCTCTACGCAGGCGGTATTGCCGCCATAACGCACCGTTCCGGGGCCAGGAACGGGAATTGAGCCACGAACCCCCCAGAGCTTTAGGCGCGTAGACGATCCCGATACGGCCGACATAAGTGGATGGCAGCGAGTGTGTCACGCAACTGAGGTGAAACCAAGAGTTTTTGGGATTCGCGACCAGCCGTTAGTTGACTTGGTCGCAGCGAATTGATGCCTAAAAAAAGAGCCGCCCCGAATTTCTTCGGGGCGGCCTAAGGGAAACAGAAGTGAATCGATTATGCGCGGACGCGGCGGAGACGAGGTGCGCAGAACAAAGCCGAGGCAACAACGCCAATCAGTGGCAACAACGAGGTCGTTTCCGGCACCGGCACCGAAACCTGGCCGACATTGTCGATCTTCGTCCCGGTTGGATCATTGCTCCGAGTCGCTTCAGCCGTGAACATGCCAGTCTTGAGCTGGTTTGTGCTTGTTACAGCGGAAAACATCCCAAGCGCGGCAGCGCCAGAGATTGGAGTAGAACCAGTATAGGTCCAGGTCAGATTCCAGAGACTGGCACTGTCCGTGGGATTAACCAATCCTGGAGTCGGGCCGAGCAACGCTGTGGAAAACGTCCACCCGGCTGGTTGCGTCGTGGTGGTGGGCATGATCGAACTAAAATCGTAAATCGTGAAAAAGTCGTTATGATTAACCGTCTCGTCGGCAGTCACATTCGCCGAATAATTCCAGGAGAACGTCGGGGATGAGCCCGTGACCGACGACAGCGTCGGAATGATGTCGCCGTAAGCGGCCAAGATACTTGTTCCCAATACGACCAACCCTAAGATGCATACCTTTCTCATAATTTTGTGAGGTTCGACGCTGATTCTGAGGCAAGTTGGGCCTCGGCGTCAATGATTAAAATTTTGGTCTCTTTCGCCAGGTATTTCACCAATCTCCCCTTAGGCAAATTTGGGGTGGCAGACCCCGCTAGCCTCTGAATATTAGCCTCCGAATGAAGGCAAACTCGGCTCGGGAGCGTCCCAAGCCACACTCCTCACGAAAAGGGGCGAGACGGTGGATTATCGTCGTCCTGGCGCTTGTCGTTTTGGCTGTCGGCAGCGCTGTTGCCTACCAGTTTATAAAGGCCAGGCGGGTCGAGCGCTTCGCCAGCGCCGGCGATTCATTGCTTCAAGCCGAGAAGTTGAATGAAGCCGCCGTCCAATACCGGGTCGCCCTCCAGCTCGATCCCAAGAATTATCACGCTCTCCTCGGAGCCGCCCATCTTGCTTCCAAAGCCGACCGGCCCGAAGCAATCGAGCTTTGGCAAAAAGTGGTCCAACAGTCGAAGTCGACGATTCAGGACCGACAGGATTATGCCGAGCTGTTGATTAAGACAGATCAGCTCGAGCTAGCCCAAAAAATCCTCGACCCGCTGCTAAAAAATAATCCGGACACGAAAACACTGCGATTGGCCTCCCGTTACGCCACAAAGGTTGGTGAAACTGCAAAAGCGGTGGAGTTCGCGCGCATCGCGAGCAAGCGCGCGCCAGACGATGACGCGATTCGTTTTCAGCTCGCTCAACTTCTTGCCCAATCGACCGATTCAAGCGAGCAGGCGGAGGCCCGCAAAATTCTTTGGGATCTGGCCGGCAAATCAAACGCCTTCCGACAAGTTGCCGTCGAAGCGTTGGCCAGTGCGCCACAACTCCATGCCGACGAACAAAATCGCCTGATGCAGGAGCTGGCGGCTTTGACGCCGAAAAACATACAGGACGATTTGCTCGCCGCCGACCTGCGCCTGCAGCTCCACCCCGACGACGACGCCCAGGTTTATCACGACGCGATCGAACATTGGCGAGACGCACCGACTGCAGATCTCATTCAATTGGCCCGCTGGCTAAACGTTCACCAGCAAGCTGAGCTGGTTCTTTCATCATTTCCGATCGAACGCTCGTTCGAGGACAATCAGCTGTTGCTCGCGCGACTCGACGCCATGGCGATCCTGCAACGTTGGAACGACATTGATGAAATTCTTGGCCGGACAGAAGTAACACTCGACCCATCCGTGATCGAGAGCTTTTACGCGCGCACGGCGCAAGAACGTAATGCAACTCTCGATGCCGAGATGCATTGGAACCACGCCCTCTCCCTGGCCGGCACTGATCCGTTTAAGGTTCGCTTTGTGGCAAACTTTGCCGAGCAAAGCCGCGCCACGGCGGTCGCGATTAAAGCGTACGAACAACTGGCGCGCTTTCCCGATCACGCTGAAACCGCATATCGCGGTATTGAACGGGTCAGCCAAAGAAGCGGAGACACGTCAGCACAACGCGCAGCGATGGCCAAAATCTCCGCCCGCACACCTGAAGATCCGAATGCGGCCGACCAGGTCGCTTATCTGAATCTACTTCTCGGCGAAGATGTCGACAAGAATCTGGCCACGGCCAAAAAGTTGGCCGAGCAATATCCAAACAGACTCGCCTATCGCGTGACTGCGGCACTCGGTTATCTTCGCCAACAAAACGCCGCGGCGGCTCTCGCGCAATTCAACGCGCCGGTTCCAATCGATTGGAAGCAGACTTTGCCGGCGTGGCGCGCCGTTTACGCCGCGGCTCTTCTGGGGAGCGATCGAAACGACGAAGCCCAGAAAATCATCGCGACTATTAAGCGTGATCGCCTGAATCCAGAAGAACGCGCGTTGATCGGCGACAGTGCCGAGACGAAACGTTAAGCGCGATTACAGCAAACTCACTCCGAACGGCGCCGGTCCCTTCTTCCAGCGCAATTCGGGATCGAGATTGATTTCCTCCGGCGGCACATCAAACCCGACCGAGCGCAATAAATAGGAAACACCTTCCCGGCTTTCCATAGTCTCCTTCAGGCTGCGCGCGAAAAGCTCGACGTATTCCTTGTAGGAATCGAGCGACAGTTTCCCCTGCGCGAAGTGTTCGGCCAGCGCTTCATCGTGATAATCAATCAAGTCGACCAGCGCCCGCCGAAGATCGAGCCGCACCTTGGGATCAATCACAATCTTAAACGGTGTCGCGGAAGGATCGGCTTTCGCCAGCGCGCGCGTTTTCGGTCCGCTCTGGTCCACCCTCGTGATTTGAAAATCGTGACTCTTTTCAATGTCGATCTTCGGTGCCTGTGCCACACTCCATTTGTAACAGATCGACGCGATTTTGCGCGCTAAATTTTTAGCGCCACGGCGCGAAAGACTAAAAGAAAATCGGAATAATCAGGATCGCGACAATGTTCACGACCTTGATCATCGGATTGATCGCCGGACCAGCCGTGTCCTTATAAGGATCGCCAACCGTATCGCCCGTGACCGCTGCTTGATGCGCAAACGATCCTTTACCGCCGAGATTCCCTTCTTCGATAAATTTTTTCGCGTTGTCCCATGCACCGCCACCCGAAGTCATGGCGATCGCCACAAATAACCCGGTAACGATCGTCCCGACGAGGAGACCACCGAGGACGACTGGCCCAAGCGGCTTGATGACGGCCACGGCGACGACGAAAACAATTGGCAACAGCGCAGGAACAATCATTTCCCGGAGCGCGGCTTTGGTGACAATGTCGACGCAGGTCCCATACTCCGGCGTGTCCTGGCCGGTGAGAATTCCCGGCTTCGCTTTCAATTGCCGCCGCACTTCGCGGACGACCGCACCAGCAGCTTTTCCCACCGCGTCC
>Ga0210406_10001978_pt1 | contig 23986 bp, 23 predicted proteins | sample IncBWC30MmetaG_FD_155454 | JGI IMG/M metagenome (GOLD analysis project Ga0210406, IMG submission 155454) | Forest soil microbial communities from Barre Woods Harvard Forest LTER site, Petersham, Massachusetts, United States - Inc-BW-C-30-M | ecosystem: Environmental > Terrestrial > Soil >...
GGCGCGCGGATCCTGTGGACATGTGGACGACGCTTCGCCTCGCCCACATCCCCACAGGAGAACAGAACCAGAAGAAGCGGACATATGATGTGCTACCAAAACCGGACAACTTCATTCGCTATCGACAGATCTTGCGTCCGTGCATTGGCGGCCGCGACGCTTCACCCTTCGTCCGCGGATCCGAGGCCCTCGCAGGAACGGCCGAAGGCGGAAAGCGCGTCCTCCAGGTAGTCGGGCAAGAGCTCCATCTCCATAAGGTATTTCCAGGTCGGGCCCTCGGCCCACTCCTTCGCCTCCGCGACGGCGATTTTCCACTCTTCCGGCTGGAAGTCGTCCCGCCCGATCCAGGCGAGCGCGACGACCGCCGCAGCCTCGTCGACGTCCAGATCCTTGATGAACTCGATCAGTTCGCGGCGGATCGGGAGGCCAGCAGCCTCGGTCAGCATCACCCGCTCGTCGTCGTCCGCGGGATTCGAGTCGTCCGCCTCGGCGCCGACCTCTTCGCCCACATATTCGCGGGATTTTTCGATGATGAAGCACACTTTCGCCAGATCGATCTCCGGCATCGGACGTTCGCTCTCGTCGATTTTGCGCATGAAGGTCCTCCTGCCCTGACTTGGCCCTGCTGAACCCACCAAATGGTCCGATCGTTCCTGTTTGGCAACCGCCTCCGGCGCCAATTGGATCAGGTTCGCGCGATGGCGGCTTTTCTCTCATCAAGCCTCGATTCCGCGCCCGTTGCGGCAAAGAGGGACCCGATCTAAGCTCCGTGAATGGAATGTGGTGGCGCCGACTCTGCCGCAATGAAACTAACCTACAAGATTATCGGCCATCAGACCGATGATCTACTGGAAATATTGCGGCAATTTGCGTCCGATATTGGTGTTGATCACATCGCATATGTTCGTATGGGATCAACCAAAAGCTTGGAATCAAGCCTTTTGGCGTCGTATGTGACATATCCGAAGGAGTGGCAGCGGCGTTATTTCCTTAAGCAATACTTCTTAACTGATCCAATTTTACGATATGGAATGAATACGTCGCTACATCATTTCGACTGGAGGGATATAGACGAGGGAAGTCCTGCTATAAAAGACTTTTTTTTGGACGCCGCTCGACACAAGGTCGGCAGCAACGGAATTTCGATTCTTGCCCGAAACCGGAAAAATAGCTACGCCATCGTATCATTCACGAGCGACATGACCAAAGAAGACTGGCAAAAATTTAAAAGCATAAACATCGATAAACTTTATCACGCATCTGCGTTGATTGATTCAGCGGCGATGACCGGCTCCAAGCTCCCTGAGATTTCAGACATCAATCTTTCGCTCCGCGAAGAGCAGTGTCTGATATGGGCAGCGCGAGGAAAAACGTACGAGGAAATCGGTGAAATAACGACTCTAAGTTGTTATAGTGTCAGAAGTCATTTGGATATCGCGCGTCATAAACTACACGGGACAAATCTGACAAACGCGGTCGCAATTGCCCTTGCGCGAGGCGTGATTCCCCCGATAGCTCTGAGAGAGCCTCTCTAGGCTGGACTTCATCCATCTGGCTTTATTGACCGGTCGCGTTTTCCGCAGAAGCCTCGGACTGACTTCTCGGTCGCTCACTCGGCGCCCAATTCGTTTCCCTTGCCTTCAACGCCCGGAGAACGTCCTCGGCTACCGCCCAAATGTCCGGGGGTAAGTCATATTCAAGCTCGAGCCGCTCGAGCACCTGCACAAATCCGTCAGCCATGGTCGACTTCTCCGGTACGATCCCTCCATTGGGAGGGTACGGGCGTAACGTCAAACACACCATGAGACAATCTCGCCAAGATGCTCGCCGAACACAGTTGAATGTCACACCAAAGTTGAGGCTGCGATGCTATGACGGAGATTATTATCAATTAATTTTTATTGTATATTGTCTATAATACATACTGCTTCACTATATCAATTTTTATGAACGTATTATTAAATCGACATTAGCGGGAAGAGCTTGTTCAATCACAATGTATCTCAACGATCTATCTAGCGCACTAGAAAACCATCCACAGCCAAACTTAACAATTCATGCTGTAATACAATAGGATGCCGATTCGTTGTTGACAATACACAAATATGCTTAGAACATAAAGTGATCAAAGTTCACTTCGCCGATGGAGGCCTATGTCGTGCCCCTTGTCTGGAACGACGACGAATTGCGTTCCCTTACGCATTCCGCTACCGAATAAGGGCATTGGAGGGTGTTTTGGTGGGCCTCGGCCGCCGAAAATTTACGCTTGGGACGCGGCGTGCAGAGCGCCGCTTGACGGCGTTCCGATCGCCGCTTGCGACCTTTCTCGTCGCGCTCTCGCTTGTCGTTCAGCTTTTCGCCGCCGCGACGCCGCCTGCGGCCGCCGCGCCCGCCTTCGCCGGCGCCGATGACGCGACGGTCGCCGCCGAGCTTAAGGCGCTCTTTGGCGACACCACCGAACTCTGTGTCCAAGTCAACGACGGCAAAGCGCCCGCCAAGCACGCGCCGTCCAGCCATTGTTGCGATCAATGTCCGCTGTGCCGCTTCGCCGCCCAGGCCGTGGCCTTTGTCTCGCCAGACCTGCCTGCCCTGCCTGATCAGCTCCATACCGACGCGCGCGCGATCCGCGCGCCGCCGGGCGACGACGTTGTTCCCGCTTATCCCGCCCAGCCGAATCCGGCCCGGGCCCCTCCCCCCGCAGTCTGACGGTAGTCCGCCGCGCGCCCTTCTGGCGCGCGTTCGCATTCCTTCAGACTCGAGAACCCCTATGCCAACCCCTAAACTCCGCTCGACCGCGGGCGCCTTTGCGGGCGCGCTGTGGCTCACGCCTGCCTATCCTCACGCCGTCTGCGGCAACCGCATCTTCCCTTCAACGCAGGCGATCGACGATCCCGGCGTCACCGACGAACTCACGCTTCCCTCCCTAACCTGGCTGCCGAAGAACTCGGACGGCGTGCAGGAATTCGACGCCGACGTCGAATGGGCGAAAACGATCTTTCCTAACTTTGCGATTTCGGTCGGCTCCGGCGCAACCTGGCTGCACCCGGGCGGCTATGGCTGGGACGCGCTCGACACCGAAGCGAAATATCAGTTCTTCTGCATCCCGCGGCTCGAGTTCATAGGGTCGGTTGGCTTCGACGTCTCGTGGGGTGGGAGCGCGACAGGCTCGCAGATCGGTGAGCCCAACATGTATTCACCGGTGCTCGATGTCGGCTTCGGTTTCGGGGCCCTGCCCTCGAGTCTGAATCTCCTGCGCCCCTTCGCGATCACGGGCGAAATCAGCACGACGACGCCCGGACAGGCCGTTTGGGGCGATGACATGTTCCCGACGACGTTCAATTGGGGCTTCTCGCTGCAATACAGTCTCCCCTACTTCAATTCGAACGTCGGCGAGATCGGCAATGACTTCGTCAAGCATCTCATTCCGACCGTTGAATTTGCCTCCTCCACGCCAACCGCCAACGCGGCGTCGGGGACCTGGGGGACAACCGGCACGATCCAGCCAGGCGTGGTCTATATGGCGGACAAATGGCAGGTCGCCGTGGAAGCGGTGATCCCGGTCAATGGAGCGAGCGGCCACGGCGCCGGCGTGGTGGCCAGCCTCGATCTCTTCCTCGACGATATTTTCCCCAACACCATCGGCAAACCAATCTTCTCGCAAACCCTGCCGATGTTCACAGGAGGCCGATAATGACACGCATTTCCATGACCGCTATCGCTGCTTCGCTCGCGCTTATGTGCGGAGCAACAACCGCCTTCGCCCACGCTCAACTCCAGAAGGCGACGCCAGCCGTCGGCGCCACAGTCGCCTCGGCGAGCGAAATCCGGCTCGAGTTCAGCGAGGGCGTCGAGCCGAAATTCTCGAAAATTTCGGTGACCGGCCCGGCCGGCGCGGTACCGCTCGGAGCGGCGAAAACGGAGCCGAGCAACCAGGCTGTGCTGATCGTGCCGATCGCCAAACCCCTGCCTGCCGGCGCTTACAAGGTGCATTGGCAGGCGGTCTCGGTCGACACGCATCACACCCAGGGAACCTTTGAATTCACCGTGAAGCCATGACCGGCCACCTCAAAGGCCGACGGCAATAAAGGACAGACAATGAGACATTCTCTTTTTACCCTGGCGCTCGCTTTCGCGCTCGGCGCCGCGCCTGCATTGGCGCAGGAATTCAAGGCCGGGGACATCGTGGTCGAAAAGCCCTGGGCGCGCGCGACGCCGAAAGGGGCCGAAGTCGGAAGCGGCTATTTGGCGATCCAAAACAAGGGCGCGGCGCCGGACCGGCTGACCGGAGGCACGGCTGACTTCGCCACCGTAGAGATCCATCAGATGTCGTCCGAGAACGGCGTGTCGCAGATGCGCGAACTCAAGGACGGCCTGAACATCCCTGCCAACGGTTCCGTCGGGTTCTCACCCGGCGGCTATCACTTGATGTTCACCCATCTGACCCATCCGCTGACCAAGGGCGAGAGCGTCAAAGCGACGCTCAATTTCGAACATGCTGGTCCCGTCGAAGTTGAATTCAGCGTGATGGGAATCGGCGCCGCGGGCACTGGCGGCATGAAGGGCATGGGGAGCATGAACAAAGGCCTACGAGACTAGGCTGTAAATCGAGCTTGACAATAGGTAGTTCTATCCATTGCAGTTCCAGCGAAACTGTGACAGAAGTGTGACAGTAGGTATATTTGGCCTTTCACGGCTAACATATATTGCTGGTGCCCATTCGTGTTTGAGGCTGGCCGAGCCGCAGGGCGACACTTGGTTGCCGAGCGCCGCATTTTATCGCCCCGAGGGAGGAAGTCATGCGCGCTTCGCTGACATTTGCATTGCTTGCCTGTACCGCGCCTTTCGTTGCGTATGCAGCCTCAGTCGACACAACCGCCCCCTCTGACGCCGAGGCCATCGCCAGTGCAGAAAGCGCCGCACCGGCCGCTGTGGCGAAGGACGCCGAGATTGTTACATTCGATGCGCAGGGCAACATGCGGACGGTTCGCAAGGGGACCAACGGCTACATCTGCATGCCGGATAACCCAGATTCACCCGGACCCGATCCGATGTGCGTGGACAAGGGCGGCATGGCGTGGACGATGGCATTTGTAAGTCATAAGGATCCGCCCAAGGGAGTTATTGGCTTTGCTTACATGCTGGCGGGTGGATCTGACCCCAATAACATGGATCCTTTCGCCACCAAGCCGCCTCCCGGCCGGCAATGGGTGACGACCGGGCCACATGTTATGCTGATCAACGTTGGGGACTTGGTGAAAGACTATCCGACCGCCGAACAACCGGATACGTCAAAGCCGTATGTGATGTATCCCAATACTCCGTACGCGCACATCATGGTTCCGGTGAAACCATAAGGTTGTTGCGCTGGCCCGCGGTTTCGCTCAGGTTTGAGGCGGCAAAGCGCACGGCGACGTTCGCCAGCTCTTTGCCGCCCCCCACGATTGCTCGCGAGCGCGCAATGCGGGCTCGAGCAGCCGCTCGCGCCTTCGACGAGCCTCCGATATGAAGTGAACGACGGGGGCACGAAGATGTGAAGGGCCGCATGCGGCCGCAAGCGCCAGCAGCGATTTGCGCTAACCGAGAACGCGGGCGCGCGCGGCGCGCTCGGCCCTCGGCGCGCTGATCCTGTTCGCCCGTGACCGCGCTCGCGCTCTGCCGCTTCGCTCATTTCCTGTCGGCGATGCTGACATTCGGCATGAGCGCATATCTTTGGGCCTATGCGCCGGAGCGGCTGACGCTTGCGCTGTCGCCAGTCCTACGCCGCCTGGCGCTCATCGGCAGCCTCGTCGCGCTCATCACTGCGATCGCGTGGCTTGCGCTCGAGTCCGCCTCGATGGCCGACGACTGGAGCGCCGTTGCCGCTCCCGACCTGATCGGCGCGGTGCTCACCGACACCGCCTTCGGCCCTGCGTGGGCGGCGCATCTCGTTCTGGCGGCGACGCTGGTCGCCGTCGTCGCCTTCGAGCCGCGCGCCCGATGGGCGGCGACGTCGCTCGTGTCGGCGGCGCTTCTGGCGAGCCTCGGCCTCGTCGGCCACGCCGCGATGCAGTCCGGCGCGGCAGGTTTCCTGCATCGCGCCAATCACGCCGTGCATCTCGTGACCGCAGGCGCCTGGATCGGCGGCCTCGTTCCGTTCGCCATGTGCCTTCGCGCTTATGAGCGCGACGATCTGCGCAAAGACGCAGTGCGGGCGATGGCTGGCTTTTCCTTCTGGGGCCAACTCATCGTCGCGGCGATCGTGCTCACGGGCGTCGTCAATATCGCGTTGACGTCTCATCACCCTCCGGTCCCGCCGACAACGCCCTACCGCGCGCTACTGGTCGCAAAACTCGTCATCGTGGCAATCATGATTCTGCTCGCGCTCTTCAATCGCTTTGTTCTCGCGCCGCGACTCAAGACGAGCGCAAATGCGCTCATGACCTTACGCGCGACCAGCGCGGCAGAAGTGGCGCTCGGCTGCGTCGTCATTGCGCTCGTCAGCGTGTTTGCTCTGCTCGATCCAGCGTGAAGCCAGGCGCCAGCGGCGCCTCGCTGCATCCGCGGTGATCTGAAGGACGGTAGGTAGAAACCCCCGTTGTGCCGCCAACATTTGCAGCCTCACAATCCTGGGTTCGCCTGAACTCCTTTATCCCCACAACTCCGATGTTGTGTGATCGCGATCACTGTTCCCTCTGCGCTCACCGCATAGTGCTAAATTCGCGGGGCTAAATGCATTGGCGCTTGAGCTGGGGGCCGACGACAGGCGCGGACTTCGCGGGTGCGGACGGGAGGGGCGGATGAAGGCGCATATTGTTGGCGGTGGATTTGCGGGACTGGCGGCGGCGGCGTTGCTCATCCGCAACGCGAACGTGCTCGGCCCGGACATCACGATCTATGAGGCGGAGGACAAGCTCGGCGGCGGGTTCTTTTTGGACGGCGACGCGGAGCATGGCTACAACCTGCCTGGCTCCATCTTCGACAAGGAATTCCGCTGCGCTTTGGATCTGCTCGCGACGATCCCCACCCAAGGCTACTCCAACATCAATGTCGCGGAGCAATTCCTCACCTTCAATAACGAGCACCCGTTCGTCGACCGAACGCACATTGTCGACCGCGACCTCCGCGCCGTGCATGGGCCGCGTTATGGCCTGAGCCTTGGGGACGGCCTCGCCCTCGCAAAGTTATCCCTCACGCCCGAAGCATCGTTGGAGGGTCAGCTCATCCGAGACGTCTTCTCCCCTAAGTTCTTCGAGACGGAGTTTTGGCTGCTCTGGTCGACGCTGATGGGCTCGCTGCCACAGCACACCGTCATCGAGTTCCGGCGTTACCTGAACCGCTTCGTCTATTTGTTTCCCGACCTCTCGACCATGGCGCATGTTTTCCGTTCGCAATTCAACCAGCACGAAGCCTTCGTTAAGCCTCTGGTCGCTTGGCTCGAAGGGAAGCAGGTGACCTTCGTGAAGGGCGCCGTCGTGGAAGACATCGGCTTCGCCGAGTCGTCTGGCCGGCTGACCGCCAACCGGCTCGACTACAAACGTGCAGACGCCGCGATATCGGTCAACGTCGCCCCCGACGACATCGTGCTCGTGACTACGGGGTCCCAGGCGGCGGACATGTCGCCGGGCAAGATGGATGAGCCCCCAGGTCCGCCCCCGCATCCCGGACGGTCATGGGCGTTGTGGAAGACCTTGGCCGAGAAGCACAAAGGCTTCGGCAATCCGGACGCGTTCTTCGGCGATCCCCGCATAGCCGACTCGCGCTGGGTGACATTCACGGTCACCACGACCGGCAACGAATTTCTCGATGAGATAACCAACCTGACCCACAGCGGCCCGGGAAGCGGCGGGCTCCTGACTTTACAAGACTCGAACTGGGTGATCTCGCTGTCGATCTTTGAGCAGCCCGAAGTGCTCAGCCAACCGCCTGGCACATCGGTCTGGTGGGGCTATGGGCTCTTTCCCGAGAAAAAGGGCAATTATGTTCAGAAACCCATGTATGAATGCACGGGCAGGGAGATCCTGACGGAATTGCTGGGGCATCTTCGTTTCGAGAAGACGGCGTCGGCGATCATGACGAACTCGGTCTGCATCCCCTGCAACATGCCCTACGTGAACAACATCTGGCTGCCGCGCAAGAGCGGCGACCGACCCTCCGTGGTTCCGGAGGGCGCAACCAATCTTGGACTTCTCGGCCAATACGTCGAACTCGAGAAGGACATCGCGTTCACCTTCGAATATTCCACGCGCACCGCCTGGGAGGCGGTCCATCGCCTGACGAAGCGCGGCCCGCCGCCGCCCCCCGTCTATCAGGGCCAGTTCGATCCGAAGGGCGTGTGGGCGGCTTTGAAAGTCTTTCTAGGCCTGACGCCCTAGGACAGCCCGATGAGGCTCGTGCGCCTTCTGCTCTGTGCGCTCGCGGCCCTCGCTGGTCTCTATGTGCTCGCGGTCGTCCTTTACGCCATTCCGATGGTCGGCGGTCTCATCGACGACACGATGGAGGTCAAGTTCGATCGTCCCGATCCGTCGATTGTCACCGACTACGGCAATGGACTCAACGCCACGCAGAAGCAGGGCTTCTACCACCTCTCGCAAGGTTCGGAGATCATGCCGTGGATCCTGCTGACCGCGGTCGATGTCGCTGACCCTAGCTCCGCCAAACCCTTCGTCGAGAACCTTGGGCGCTACGGGCTCCTGCCTGATCCGGGGCGCGACGACGGATTGCCTGTTGGCCTGACCGTGGCGTCCAACCCGTTCACGTTCGGAATGGACTTCGTCGGGGTCAACTGCGCGGCCTGCCACGTGGGCGAGCTGCGCCACGACGGCAAAGCCGTGCGAGTCGACGGCGCGCCCAATATGTTCAACCTGCAGCTCTTCTACTCCGACGCGATTGACGCGGTGATGGCGACGACGAGTGATGGAGGCAAGCTGTGGCGCGCGCTGAAGCGCCTCGGGCGGCAGGATTACGCACGCTACGGGATCGCAGCGCCCTTCGTCCGCCCGGCGACCCTTGTCACCTATGGCGCCAACGTCCTAATGCACCGCGACCGGCTCGACGCGCGGCTCGAACTGGTCGACGTCATCAAACTCGCCAAAGAGCAGCGAGACCCCAAGCACCCGACGTCAGGCTTCGGCCGGCTGGACGCGTTCGACGGCACCCGCAACTTCATCTTCACACGCCTGCGCAAAGCGGACGCCGACGGAAGTTTCAAGGTCAATACGGCGAATATGGTCAAGCTCGACGCGCCGGTGAAGTTCCCGTGGCTCTGGTCGCGCAAGGGTTCGCCATTGGCCCCCGTCGAGGCCTACGCGATCAACCCCAGAACTTCCCGCGCGTCTGGGGTTTCAAGGATTATGACTGGATCGAATGGACCATCAACACCAACACGGTGATGGAGCGCAATTTCACCGAGACCCTTGGCGCGGGCGCGACCGTGGTGCTCGATCCTAAAAGCGCCTCTCTCTTCGAGACCTCCGTCCCTATCAAGGACATGCATGACCTCGAGTGGCTGGCCTATTATCTCGACCCGCCCAAATGGCCAGCCGAGGTGTTCGGCGAGATCAAACCCGATCTGGCGGCGGCGGGCGGAGAGATCTTCAAAAAACAGTGCGCCGGGTGCCACGAATATGGCGACGATCGACGCACGCCCAACCGGGCTCATCAAGCTGAACGCCATGCGTCCGGACGAAGTTGGGACAGACCCCACAGCGGCGCTCAGAATCTCGTGCCCGATCCCCGACATCGGCGCGCTCGCAGTTCCTCCCAAGTCCTATAGCGTCGAGGACTCGCAACTCCTGAAGGATTGCGCTGGCGTCAAGGCGGGCGAAGCCTTCTCCGGCAATCCGTTCGCAAAGACCGTTCAAGTCGCGGTGGACAGCATCAAGCAGAAGGCCTACGCGGCGGCGGGCATCGACACGGCGCGGCAGCGCGCTATGGAGGATCTCGACCAACGTGGGGCCGTCGCTTGGCGCGACACGCTCATCGATACGCAACCGCCCTATGGTCCTTATGCAGCACGACCACTCTATGGGATCTGGGCAGCGGCGCCCTACCTGCACAACGGATCGATCCCGACGTTGTACCACCTGCTGCTTCCCCCGGATCAGCGGCCCAAGACGTTTGCGCTTGGCGCGCGAGACTATGACCCGGTGAAGCTCGGCTTCGTCGTCAATACAAGCTGCAGTTCACAGGACTGCCTCGTCGACACCAGTGAGACCGGTGACGGAAATGGCGGCCACCTTTGGGGTACGGACCTGTCCGAGTCCGACCGCATGGCGCTTCTCGAGTACCTCAAGACATACTGAACGACAGAGATCGCCCTGCGCGCTCAGCGATGTCCGATGCCGCCTTGTCCGAACGCCGCGCCGCCGCCCTGGAAAGCTCCGCCCCCTCCAACGCCATGGAACCCTCCGCCAGCGAAACCTGGCGAAGCCGGCGCGCCGATGCCGCCGGCATGGAAACCCCCGCCGCCAGCAAAACCTGGTGAGGCGAACGCGCCGATGTGGGCCCCTCCGCCGCCGCCAAATCCATGGAAGGCGCCGCCGGCATGGAAAGTTCCAACGCCCGCAAAACTTGGAGAGGTGGGCGCGCCGATGTGGACTCCTGTGGCCCCGCCAAGCCCATGCAAACCGCCGCCGGCATGGAAACCTCCGACGCCCGCAAAACCTGGGGAGGCAGGCGCGCCGATGTGGACTCCTGTGGCCCCGCCAAGCCCATGAAAACCACCGCCGCCAGCAAAGCCGGGCGAGACAGGCCCGCCGATGTGGACTCCTGTGGCCCCGCCAAGCCCCTGCAAACCACCGCCCCCAGTAAAACCTGGCGACACTGGCGCGCCGATATGGGGAACTCCGACGCCGGGGCCATGGAAACTTCCGGCCCCGCCAAAGCCATGAAGACCCCCGCCGCGAGCAAAACCGGGCGAGACTGCCGCGCCGATGTGGGGAATTCCGGCGCCGTGAAAGTGATGAAAATTGCCGCCGCCAAGGCCGCCGTGGAATCCGTCGCCGGCAAACCCGGGGGAGACGGTCGCGGCGCCGGCGCGGAAATTAGGCGAGGTGGGAACGCCACCGGTGCCAAAGCGATGCAAGCCTGGGGCGCCGCCGAAAGTATGAGACGCCGGAGCGCCGCGGGCGCCTAGCCGCCGAGGCGGCTCCAGGCGTGGGTAAACGGGGTTCAGCGCCCGGGGATGGGAAACGACCACGTCATGGTGGTGGCGCCGGATCGCGGAGCCGCCAAAGGTGTTGAGGTTGAAGGGGCCGATCCAACCAAAACCATCGTTCCACTCGTTGCCGCACTGATACCAGCCGCGGCCGTTCCACCCGTCGGCGTAGTAGCAATTGCTGCCGCCGAACTGGACGGTTTGCACAGGCGATGAACGGCCGAACGAGGCGAAAGCGCTTCCGATAAGGCCCGCCTCGGCACCGTCCGCGACGGCGAAAGCCGACAAAGCCAGCGCCACATAGCCAAGAATGCGCAAAGTCGATGAGGACATGACAGATGGTCCAAGAAAGCAAAGATATAGTCCGCCAATGACGCCAGCAAGATCGGGAAGGCAATTATCCCTTGGGTTGGGTGCGTCATCCGAAAGGATCAAGCGCCCGTTTTGACGCGCCTCGGCAACTCACTTTTTCTTGTGTCGGGCTCGGAACGCCTTCGCCCAGCCGGCCTTGGCCTCCTGACGGCCGCGCGCGACCGCAAGCGCGTCGGCTTCGACGGGCTTGGTGATCACTGAGCCCGAACCAATATAGGCGCCGTCACCGATCGTCACAGGGGCGACGAGAGACGAGTTCGAGCCGACGAAGGCGCCGGCGCCGATATCGGTCCTATTCTTAGCGAAGCCGTCGTAATTGCATGTGATGGTTCCGGCGCCGATGTTCGCCTTCGCGCCGACGCGCGCATCGCCAATATAAGTCAAATGGTTGACCTTGGCGCCCTCCTCGATCGCCGACTGCTTGATCTCAACGAAATTGCCGATTCTGGCGTTGACCGCGATGTCCGCTCCCGACCTCAGCCGGGCGAACGGCCCGATGATCGCGCCGCCCGCGACCCGCGCCCCCTCGAGATGCGAGAAGGAACGGATCACCGCGCCGTCTTCGACGCTGCATCCCGGCCCGATCACGACATGGGGCTCGATGAGAACGTCGCGGCCAATCCTGGCGTCAAACGACAGAAACACGGTTTCGGGGGCAGTCAGCGTTGCGCCCGCGGCCATGGCGCGCCGGCGCAGGCGATCCTGCAGCGCCGCCTCAGCGGCCGCAAGCTGCGCCCGGTCGTTGACGCCCATGACCTCCTTTTCCTTTGCGAGCAGCGCCTTAGCCGTGAGCCCCCGAGCGTGGGCGATTTCGACGATGTCGGTAAGGTAATATTCGTTCTGCGCGTTGGCCGGCTTGACCGCGGTGAGAAGGCTCAGCGCCTGTGCGCCGCGGAAGGCGATTGGCCCGGCGTTGCACAAGCGTGAGGCGCGCTCTTCGGCGCTCGCATCCTTGTGCTCCCGGATTGCGATCAAGCGTCCGTCACGCTCAATGAGGCGGCCGTAGCCGGTTGGATCGGCGGCCTCGAAGCCGAGCGCCACGACTTCCACGCCCGAAGCGAGCGCCGCCCGCATCGCCGCCAGCGTCGAGGCCTCGATCAGCGGCGTGTCGGCGTAGAGGACGAGAATGTCGTCATAACCGCGCTCAATCTGATCGCGCGCCGCCAGAACGGCGTCGGCGGTGCCATGGCGCTCACGCTGGATTGCGATTTTCGCCTCCGGCGCGGCTCTCAAAGCTTCCGCTGCCACGCCGTCGCTGTTCGGCCCGATGACGACCGCGATGTCGCCCGTCGCCCCCTCACGGACGGTTGAGAGCACATGCGCAAGCATCGAGCGGCCCGCAAGCTCGTGCAGGACTTTGGGCCGAGCCGAGCGCATGCGCACGCCCTCGCCGGCGGCGAGCACGATGGTCAGACAGCGGCGGGCGTTGGCGTTCATGGGGACGTCTGTTCTCCGTCGATGGGCGTTGGCGAAAGGAGGCTCGGCCGCTCCGAATCCCCTTGAGCTCGCTCGGAGCGCCACTATCGCCGCGGGCGAGCCCGGTTTCCAGCCCTACGCGGCCTGCATCAACCCGATTTTACGGCAGCGACAAAAAGCGTCTCGCGGCACCGCAAAAAACGATATACAACCGAAGGGCCCGGAACGGAACGTGCTTGGTTGCGGCGCGTTGTTTTCCTTACGGGCTTCTTTTTCATTTTGGCTAGGAGCAACGTCGTATCGGGTCGTCCATGCGCGGCCTAGTTCCGGCGAACGAATGACGAATACGATGACGGACAGGCAGCGTCGGGAATTCTTACAGCTGGCCGTCGGGGGCGCGCTTGCGGCTTCGCTGTCGCCGTCGGACTCAACGCCGGTCGCCGCCGAGCCGCTAGCCCAGCCTGTTCCCTTCGCCGGCGACACGGTGCTGAAAATGGCGGTCGAACTGGCGTCGAAGCCGTTCAAGGCGCCCGAGGCGCCGCCGCTGCCGAGCGTCTTTTCAGGCCTCACCTTCGAGCAATACGCGGCGATCCGACGCGTTCCGGGGACCGCGATCTGGAGCGATCAGAAACTTGGCTTTTCCCTCGAGCCGCTGCATCGTGGCTTCGTTTACACGACGCCGATCGGGATCAACATTGTCGAGAACGGCATGGCGGAGAAGGTGATTTACGACGCCGCTAATTTCGATTTCGGGCCGTTGAAGCCTCCGGCTCCGCTCGGCGACCTTGGCTTTTCCGGTTTGCGCATTCTCAAGTCCTCGGACCAAGGCTTCGAAGATGTGGCGATCTTCCAGGGCGCGGCCTTTTACCGCGCGAGAGCCCACGCCCAGCCCTTCGGCCTCACGGCACGCGGCCTTGCGGTTCGGACCGGCGACGACCCGGGCGAAGAGTTTCCGCTGTTCCGCGAGTTCTGGATCGAAAAGCCCAATCCGGCGGCGAATACGTTCACCGTTCAGGCCTTGCTCGATTCCGCGAGCGTCAGCGGCGCCTTTCGCTTCACGATCCGTCCTGCGGACACCACCATCATCGACACCGAGATGACGCTGATCGCACGGACGGCGGCCGACAGACTGGGGCTCGGGGCTATGGCCGCCGCCTATCTTTTCAGCCCGCTCGATCATCGGCGTCCCGACGACGTGCGCGCGGCGGCCTATGAGTCGACGGGATTGCAGATTCTGACTGGAAAAGGCGAGTGGCTGTGGCGGCCGGTCTCCAATCGGGAGACCTTACAGATCTCGGCCTTTACCGACGTGAACCCACGCGGCTTCGGTCTTTTACAGCGCAGCCGCTCCTTCGACGCGTTCTACGACGACGAGACGCATTGGGAATTGAAGCCTTCGTTGTGGATTGAGCCGATCGGCGATTGGGCGGAGGGCGATCTCCGTCTTCTCGAAATCCCGGCCGACTCGGAGGCCAATGAGAACGTGATCGTCCAGTGGCGCCCGAAAACGGGCATGAACGCCGGCGCCACCCTGTCGATAGCCTTCCGGCAGTTCTGGTGCTGGTCGCCGCCATCGAAGCCGCCGCTTGCCTCCTGCGTGTCGTCGCGGCGCGGCAAGGTCGGCAACCACCAGCGCTTCGCAGTCGAGATGGCCGGGGACATGTTCGCCGACCCGGCGAAGGCAGCGGCGGTGACTGCAGACGTTCAAGCTTCTCCTGGCAAGATCCTATTTGTATTGGTTTTTCCCTATAAGGACAGGCATTCCGTGCGCGTGGTGTTCGATCTTGACCCGGGATCGGAAACTGTTTCGGAGCTGCGGCTGACGCTCAGGGTCGACAACCAACCGGCGAGCGAGACATGGCTCTACCGTTGGACAGCCTGACGCTCACGGCCTCCGACGTCGGGCCAGAGGACACCGGCTCGTCGCTTGGCGCCTCGATGCCCGGGTTTGCGCCGCTCGCCATGCCGGCGCAGTCGTTCAGGCGATTCTCACGCCGCGACCGCCGCGCGCTGGTCGCGCCGCGCCTCGCGCGGTCGCCGCTTTTGACCCGTCTCGCCGTATTCGGCGGCGCCATCGCGCTCACCGCCTATGGCGCCTATCAGATGTTCAAGGTCGTTTCGATCGGCCCGGTCACGCCGCTTGAAGGGGTGATCGCGGCGTTGTTCGTCATCACCTTCTCCTGGATCACGCTCTCATTCGCCTCGAGCGTCGTCGGCTTTGTCTGGCTCCTCGCTCATCGCGGGCCCCCCAACCCCCCGCCATGCCTGCGTGAGCGAACAGCGGTCGTGATGCCGATCTACAACGAGGCGCCGTCGCGCGTGTTCGGCGCCATGCAGGCTATCTTCGAGGACGTCGAACGCACCGGCCAAGCCCATGCGTTCGACTTCTTCTTCGTTTCCGACACCACCGACCCCAACGTCTGGATCGCGGAGGAGCGCGCGTTTCTGTCGATGCGCGCGCGGCTGCCGCAGGCGCGCATCTATTATCGGCGACGGCGCAAGAATTGGAGCCGCAAGGCCGGCAACATCGCCGATTTCGTCACCCATTGGGGCGGCCATTACCCGCACATGGTCGTGCTTGACGCCGATAGCTTGATGACGGGAGAAGCGATCGTGGGTCTGGCGGCGGCGATGGAGGCGGACCCCGACGCCGGCATCATCCAAAGCCTGCCGCTCATCGTCAACCGCAACACCATGTTCGCGCGCCTCCAGCAGTTCGCCGCTCGGATCACCGGCCCCGTCATTGCCGCAGGCTTGAGCGCCTGGATGGGACATGAGGGCAATTACTGGGGCCATAACGCGATCATCCGCACGCGCGCGTTCGCCGATCATTGCGGATTGCCGGACCTACGAGGCAGACCGCCGTTTGGCGGCCACATTCTCAGCCACGACTTTGTCGAGGCGGGGCTCATGCTTCGCGCCGGATACACGGTCTACATGCTGCCCAACCTCGGCGGCTCCTACGAAGAGAGCCCGCCCTCGCTCATCGATCTTGCGGCGCGCGACCGCAGATGGTGCCAGGGCAATCTGCAGCACGCGCGCATCATCGGCGCGAGGGGCTTCAGGGTGGCGACGCGGCAGCATCTCGCCAATGGCATCATGGGCTATCTCGCCTCGCCGCTTTGGATGGCGCAATTGCTGGTCGGCATCGTGCTGGTGCTGCAGTCCCACTACATCCGACCCGAATATTTCACGAGGGACTTCTCCCTGTTTCCCGCCTGGCCGCGCTTCGATTATGAGCGCGCGCTGCAGCTCTTCGAGGTGACGATCGGCGTCCTGCTTGCGCCCAAGTTTCTCGGCCTCCTGATTGCGCTCATCGAGCCGAAGACGCGCCGCGGCTCCGGCGGCGCCCTGGCGCTCATCGCTTCGACAATCGTCGAGATCATCTTCTCCGCCGCGTTTGCCGCGATCATGATGCTGATCCAGTCCGGGTCGGTGGCGCAGATTCTGTCTGGACGAGATACGGGCTGGAATCCGCAGCGGCGGGACGACGGCTCGATCCCGCTCAAAAGCATTGCGCGCCGCCATCGCGCGCACACCGCATTGGGCGTCATCACCTTGTTCGCGGCTATGCTGATCTCGCCCTCCCTCATCATCTGGATGTCGCCGACGATCTTCGGACTCATCTTTTCCATTCCGCTCTCCTGGGCGAGCGGCAATTTATCGCTCGGCCTCGGGATGCGCCGGATCGGACTTCTGCGCACTCCGGAAGAGACCTCGCCGCCCGCTGTCGTCGGCCGCGCCAACGCGCTCGCAGCCGAACTCGCCTTGACCGGGGGCGATCATGACGATGCGCTCCAGGCGATCTGGGGGGACGCGACGCTGCGGGCAGCTCACGAATCCTTTCTTGCCGAGACGCCTCGCCGGCGCCGCGGCGACGTCGATGTCGAGACCGCAGTCGCGGCAGCGAAGCTCAATGACGCTCAGACGCTCGAAGACGCCCGCGCCTGGCTGAACTCACGCGAACGGCTCGCCGTCCTCAACGACCGGGCGCTGATCGCCATGCTCGCTCGCCTGCCGAACGCGGCGGCCCAGTCGAGCGCGGCGTAATGCCGGATAGTTGCAGCAGTCCCTTGGCGCAGAGTCGATGGCCCCCTGGCCCGGGGTGAGACCCGGATTGAACCGACGCAAGCATCCTATCTTGTGTTTGTTGGCGATCCCTCGGCCTTGCGACCTTGGCCGGTTCATCGCAATGAGTGCTCGTCGTGCGCATTCGCGTCCGGTGAGCGCGCGCGACGAGTCATGGAACCGGACGCTTTGAAGATACTGATCATTGAAGACGACGGAGAGGTCGCCGCTTTTGTCGCCGCCGGGCTGAGGGAGCGTGGGCATGAGGCAGCGATCGTCGCCAACGGACGAGACGGCGTCGAGCGGGCGACCGCCGAGCATTTTGACGCCATCATTCTCGACCGCATGCTGCCGGAGCTCGACGGCCTCACCGTTGTGGCTCTGTTGCGCGCGGAAGGAGTAGCGACCCCGGTGCTGTTTCTAACCAATCTCTCGGGCATCGACGACCGGGTCGACGGGCTCGAGGCTGGCGGCGACGATTATCTCGTCAAACCCTTCGCGTTCGAGGAACTGATGGCCCGTTTGATCGCGCTCGCGCGCCGGCCGATGTTGGGCGCATCGCCAACCGTCCTTTCGGCGGGAGATCTCGAAATGGACCTTGTCACGCGCACCGTTAGGCGCGGCGGCGAGGAAATAGAGCTGCAGCCGCGCGAATTCCGGCTGCTTGAGTTTCTGTTGCGCAACGAAGGCCGGCTTGTCACCCGCAAAATGCTGCTCGAACAGGTGTGGGAGTTCCTTTTCGATCCGCAAACGAACATTGTCGAAACCCATATCAGCCGGCTGCGGACAAAGATCGATCGCGGGCGAGCCGCCTCGTTGATCCACACGGTACGTGGTGCAGGATATTTGTTGCGTGTCCCGAATCCGTGTCTTTAGGACGACCAGCTTTCGCCTGGCCGCGATCTACCTTGCGCTGTTCACGCTGTCGGCGGGCGCGTTGGGCGGTTTCGTCTACCTGTCGGTGCGCCGCGAAATTCTGACAGACTTCGACGAAAGAATCATCGAGGAGACGGACGCGCTTCAGCGGACGTTCGCGAAAGAGGGTCGCGACGGGCTCGCAGCGATCCTCGCCGCACGCGGTTCGATCGGCGGCGCGCTCCTCTACGGCCTTGAAGCTCCGGACGGCAAGCGGCTCGCTGGCGGCCTCGCCGCACCGGTCTCTGGCGGCTGGACTGAACTGAAGGAGGACGAAAACGATGAGCCGCCGGAGGGAACGGCGGAAATCATCCGTGCGCTTGTCACGCGCCTTCCCGATGGATCAACTCTGATCGTCGGCGATGAGCGGCGGCGCGCGAACGAAGCCTTGCGTGGCGTTCTCTCGGCTTTCGGCTGGGCGATCGGGGCGACGATCGTCCTGGGCCTTGCCGGCGGCCTCTGGCTCAGCAGGCAATTTCTGCGCCGCGTCGATGCGATGAGGCTCGCGGCGCAAGGGATCATGGCCGGCGATTGGAGCCGCCGCATCCCGCTGACGCCGATCGACGACGATCTGTCCGCGCTCGCGCGCACGTTCAACCGTCTGTTCGGCCGCATCGAAAAGCTGCTGCTGGCCAACAAGCACATCAGCGCCGACATCGCCCATGATCTGCGCAAACCGCTGGCGAGCGTGCTGCGGCGTCTTGAAGAGGCGCGTGCCCAAGGTGCTGATTTGGAGGCGGTGAGGAGCGCCGTCAAAGCCGCTATTGCGGAAATTGAAAACCTGCTTGAGACCTTCAATGCCCTCCTGCGCATCGGGCAGGTCGAGGCCGGCGCGCGGCGGGCGGGATTCAGGCCGCTCGATCTCGCCGAGATCGCGCGGGAGGTCGTCGAGGCATTCCAGCCCGCGGCGGACGACGAAGGCAAGACGCTCGCTCTGCGGCTCGGCGAGCCGTTACCCATATCAGGCGACAAGGAGCTCCTGACCCAGATGATCGCGAACCTGATCGACAATGCTTTGCGGCACGCGCCAAGGGGCGTCCGCGTCGAAGTCGCTGGAGAGCGCATGCCCGGCGGCGTGCGGCTATCCGTGGCAGACGACGGGCCGGGCGTCGACTCGGGCGAGCTGAAGGTGATCTTTGAGCGATTCTATCGCGCGGACGCGGCGCGCTCCGCTCCAGGGAGCGGTCTCGGACTGAGTCTCGTCGCCGCCATCGCCGATTTGCATGGACTGGAATGCTCGGCGTCAGACAATCATCCCGGCTTGCGGGTGACGCTGACGACCGCGGACAGCAACGAGTGATACGGTTTTCGGGGGGTGATTGACTCGCCTCATCTCAATCTCGGCAGACCAAAGGTTTGACCGGGAATCCAGAGGGTCAACAGTCGTCTGATGTCAGTCTGGATTTCCGATCGGTCGCTTCGCGACCGTCGGGAATGACAGACCGAGCTGATCAGTCGGATTTCGTGTGAGGCTGAACCGGCGCCGTCGCGCCTGGGAGCGATTGAGGAACGGAACGGGCGTCGCCAGGCGATTCGCGACCGCGAGGAGCTTCGCTCCTCAACGCCAAATCAACGGCTTGTCGAAGCTGCGCGATCGCATGCTGCGCGTATTCGATCGACAGAATGATATCAATATCTTCAACCTGACCCGGAAACGTCGGGACGGCGGCCGTCACGGTCAAGAAAATGTCGTCGTCCTGCGCCATCGCGGTTGGCGGCCGCTGCGTTGCGAAAAAGAAGGGAGCTCCCTCCTCAAAATCCTCGTCCATCGTGCCCTCCTCTTGGCGGTAGGGAGCTAGGGGACGTCGCCCGGCGCAGCCGCGCGCTTGTCGCCAATGACCATCGCGCGCACCAGGTTTTCCTTATGCCGCACGCTTGCCAGCGCGACACCGCCAAGGTGCGCGAGAACGAGCAGCAGGACGCCATGAGCCAGAATCGAATGGACTCGCTGAACGGCGAGCGACCCCCAAAAGGCGTCGGTCGTCAGCATCCAGCCGCTCGCGGCGGTCGCCATCACCGATGCGAGCAGGACGACAATCATGGCCCCGCCAGCCGGGTTGTGGCCGATAAAGCGTCTCTCGGAGCCGGTCGCAATCGAGCTGAGATAGGCGGCGACGGCGGCCGGCGGTTGCACGAACTGCGAGAACCTCGCATAGCCGGGGCCGAAGAACCCCCAGGCGACGCGGGTGAGCACCAGCACGCCAGCGACGTACCCGGCCAACTCGTGCAACCGCCCCGAGTGCTCGGAACTGAGCCAGGCGACCGCGAAACTCAGCGCGAGCGTCCAGTGGAACGTCCGCACCAACGGATCCCAGACCCGGATCATCTGCCGAACTCCCGCGCTCAGCCGCTCCTCAGCGGTCAGTTCTCGCCAGCCTCCGCGTTGTCGAGCTTCTCGAGCGTCTCGGCGTTAAACGCCATGTTGGCGCGATTGCCGCCCTTGTCCGTCGCATAGACTTCGTAGCAGCCGCCTTCGGTCTTGATCTGGCGCACCTTGTAGCCGTCCGCCTGCAGCTCGGATTCGAGCGCGGACTTCGGCTGCCAATTCGCCTTTGGCGCGCTGGAGCACTTTCCCTGCGCCAATGCAGGACCGGCGGCGGCGATAGCGATGGCGGCAAGCGTGCAAACGAATTTCATCAGGCTTTCTCCAAGTTGGGGTCGATAGCGGTTGCCGCTCGCACGAATTCACGAACGCCGCGGCCGTCGTTTTCGCCCAGCATTCGGCCCGAATTGCGTTTCCGAGATTACGGATTCCCAATGTCGGCTGAGGTCGGGGTCGGCGCAAGCCGAGGCGGAACGGGGGAGAGCGCTCAACCGCGCGCGCAAGACGGGTGTTCGCAGCCGGCAAGCGCGGCAAAGTCGGCTTCACCGGCCAATCCGCGCCGCCCGACCTACTCACCCGCGCCGCTCACGAATCCTTTCTTGCCGAGACGCCTCGCCGGCGCCGCGGCGACGTCGATGTCGAGACCGCAGTCGCGGCGGCGAAGCTCAATGACGCTCAGACGTCCGAAGACGCTCGCGCCTGGCTGAACTCACGCGAACGGCTCGCCGTCCTTAACGACCGGGCGCTGATCGTCATGCTCGCTCGCCTGCCGAACGCGGCGGCCCAGGCGAACGCCGCAGCGCAGCCGAACGCGGCCTGAGGGGCCGTCTCGCCGGGCTTGGGCGGCCTGCCGGTCAGGGGGTAAAGTGATCTCCGGAAAAAATACCAGGTGGGCTTCGAACAACGAGAGCGCGATCGTCGACCAAAGAATCAAACTGCGGGGGCCTGGAAAACCCGGAGCTCAAATTACGCTTGGGGAGCGGATCAAGGCACATTTGACGGTGCGAAGATCGCTCCTGGAACAAGCCGGTGGCTGTCGCGCTGGTGGAGACTGCGGTAAGAGGCGCGGGCGGCCCCGGAGGCGAGAGCCCGTTATTGTCTGGGAGCACATGTGATGATCAGACGCTGGTTGGTCCTCGCGACCGGAGCAGTACCCGTATTAGCTCCCATAACCGCTTGTGCGTTTGTGGTCGGCAGTTCGGGGGGGAGCGGCGGGCCGCCGGCCAACATCACACCCCCTACGATCAGCAGCTGCCGTACGGTCGGGAACTTGGCTTCGGTCCCGCCCGGAACCTGGGATGGATCACCCACTGGATACACCTACCAGTGGCAGCGCGGGTCGTCGCCATCCGGCCCATGTGCAACAATCCCCGACCCCTCGGACTCGGCCTACTCCGTCCAGGCGGCCGATGCGGGCTCCCACCTGTCCGCGGTTGTCAGCGCCGACGCGCCGGTCAATGTGGAGCAGCCTCAGATCATCGGATTGGACACGGTCACTGTCGGCGGGAACCCCAACACGCTCACCGCGAAGCCCGGAACGTGGAGGGGGCCACAGCCGATAACGTACACTTACGGCTGGCGCTTTGTCGGCTCCCCGGTCATGCACGCCGGGCCGACCCTTACGCTGGACGCGAGCTTCCTCGGCCATGCGCTCGAACTTGACGTGACCGCGACCAACGCGTCCGGTTCGACCACGGTGACGAGCCACTGGTTCGGCCCGGTCGAGAGCACGCTTCCTTCCGCGCCTCCTGAGTATGAGCATATCGCGAATCCGACTGTGCCTCTTCCGACCGAGCCCGCGCACTTCCTGCAAAACGGGCACGCGATCTTCCCCGGTTGCTCGATCCCCCCCGCTTCGCCCAACACCGATCCGACGCACGTCTGGTACTTCGACCCGATTAACGGGCGAACCCAGCAGGGCATGACGGACGCGGGTTTGTGGACAGGAGCCGCCGCGACAGGCGTGTCCGGCGACGGAGGGGCTGTGGTCGCCGCAGCCGATCAGGGCCACGCCGCGCACCCGTTCAAGGACATTCAGGCTATTTTTGCTGATATGACTGGGTATAAGCGGCTTTTTGGCGCGCTAGCCAAGTATCCGAATTCGGTTATTCACCCTGGCGATACGATTTATATTCGGCCCGGAGACAGCACGCATCTTCTTGGGAATTTAGCCGTCAAAAACGGATATAGCACCAGCGACGGGACCAGCACGGGGACGATCGCATGGACCTGGATTTTGCCGGACCCAGCGGCGAGTACAACGCCGGTTCTCACCACTTTTTCTACAGGTGCCGGCGCGGCGGGCCTTGTCGTTAAAGGTTTGAATTTTGAAGTGAGAAAGAATGCCGGAGGAACAGGGGTAGCTTCAAGCACCGTCGTAGTTTCAGGCAATAGTGCTAATGATGTGCATGATGTGGCGATGGAAAACTTAAGCATAACAAGCTGGCTTGGACATTCCAGCGATCCCTGGTTGCCGTCGCACTATCCTAATTCAGGCGGCGCTTCCAATGGGACAATTGATACCGCAAATCCAACGATGTCAGTTAACGTGCCCTTTACGCAAGACCCGCCGCGTCTTTATATAACTGCTGCGGCGGGGTCGAATAAAATCTATGCTAATTATTCAACTGCACGTGGACCGACGACATACACTCCGCCAATTGGGTGGTATATCTGGTCTCCCAACTATTATTATGAGGGGGCTGACATTTTCCCTGCGACTACTCGATTGAATTCGGGTATCCCGAACGGCACGAAGGTTGCCGATATTCAGGGAAGGACTGATCTTACTATACGAAATATTTTAACTGGAGCCACTGCGGTTGACGTCGATCCCGTGGCTACGACGCTTTCTTATAATTTGACTACGGCTGCCGAGGTTACTGGTACGCGAGGGACTGCGGGGCAATATGCTGTCCTTACGCCGAACGCGACCTCGGCGCGGACTTTATATGAATGGTGTGTAGTTCCGACAGCGGGCGTATGCCCAAATGGCACGGCTGGCACGGCTAGCTGGGTTGTCCGTGGCTACTTCCTTCCGCAAACTGGCAGCGCAAACACTGACGCCAATATCGTCACCAAACCTACCGGCGTTCATATGTTTATTTGGAATACGTCGACCTCGGTTTGGGGTGACGACGGGGCCTTGTACTACACGATCGCTCCCTGCGATCCTCAAGCTGACCATGCCACCGGATGTCCTGCGACGCCTCCGCCGGGTTGCGACCCTGTAGGAAACGCGAGCTCTGGCTGCCCGTCGACGCCTCCCGCGTGGAGCGGGACCACGCGCGCCTTCGATCATGAACCTGTTAACCTGACGGATTGGATGAGCATCAGCCCGGCAGGCTCCTGGAACATTCTCGATTGGGCTTCGGTGACGAGTGACGGAATAGCGTTTATTGGCGGGTACGTGACAAACACCATTAATTCTCAGCCTACTGATCTTGTTGGGGCTAAATGCCTATCTGCCAAGGATAATATTATCAGGGATGCGTATAATGGTATTAGAACTACCAATACTACAAATATAATTATTTATAATAATAAAATTAAGTTTATGACTGCCGATGATTTTGACGTATATTCGGACCACCGGAATTGGCTCATCCATAACTACGCTTCAGACCCCACTTTTATGATGGCGGATCAGGATGGAATTCAGTTTGGCGATTCGCATGGCAGGGTAGCTGATGACTACTACGGTAATGCGGCGATTGAAAATGAGTTTTATTCATATACAGATCAAACGAATTTATTTC
>Ga0210406_10001981_pt1 | contig 23964 bp, 23 predicted proteins | sample IncBWC30MmetaG_FD_155454 | JGI IMG/M metagenome (GOLD analysis project Ga0210406, IMG submission 155454) | Forest soil microbial communities from Barre Woods Harvard Forest LTER site, Petersham, Massachusetts, United States - Inc-BW-C-30-M | ecosystem: Environmental > Terrestrial > Soil >...
CATCGCAGGGCCGGAGGTGAGGCTGCGTTGTTGTCGCACGCCGAGATCGTCGAATGCGCAGTGATCGGCGCGCCCGATCATGAGCGCGGCGAGGTCGTGCAGGCGCATGTCGTACTGAAGCCCGGCGACGCCTGCAAGATCACGTTAAGGCGACCATCGCGCCCTACAAGTATCCTCGCTCGATCGTATTCGTCGACGCTTTGCCGAAGACCGCGGCCGGGAAAATTCAGCGCTTCAAGCTGAAAGGGGAGACCCGCCTTTGACCGACTTCGTCGCGACCAAAGCTCGGTTCCACTTGCCGAAGGGGGTCATTTATCTCGACGGCAATTCTCTGGGCCCTCTCCCCGAAGGTGCAATGCATCGAGCGCAGCAGACGATTGAGAGCGAATGGGGCGAGATGTTGATTCGCGCCTGGAATCTCGCCGGCTGGATGGACCAGCCGCGCCGCGTCGGCGACAAGATCGTGCCGCTGATCGGTGCGGAGCCCGGAACAGTGGTGATGGGCGACACGTTGTCGATCAAAATGTACCAGGCGCTCGCTGCAGCGTTGGCAATGCGTCCAGATCGCAAGATCGTGCTCTCCGACACCGGCAATTTCCCAACCGATCTTTACATGGCGAACGGTCTTATCGACTCGCTGGCTCGTGGCCACGTTCTCAAGACGGTGGCGCCCGAGGCGGTCGAGGACGCCATCGACGAGAGCGTCGCCGCGCTCATGTTGACCCATATCGATTACGGTTCGGGTCGGGTGCACGACATGGCGCGGCTAACCGAAAAGGCGCATGCAGCCGGCGCGCTCGCCATCTGGGACCTCGCTCACTCAGCCGGCGCCACCCCAGTCGATCTTGCCGGTTGTAGGGCGGACTTCGCCGCGGGCTGCACCTACAAATATCTCAATGGCGGGCCGGGTGCGCCAGCTTTCATCTACGTGCGGCCTGACCATATCGACAAGGCTCAACCCGCCCTTTCCGGCTGGCTCGGCCATGAGGCTCCGTTCGATTTTGCGCTCGATTATTGTCCGGCGCGGGGGATTGAGCGGATGCGGGTAGGCACCCCGCCTGTGGTGCAGCTGAGCATTCTCGAAGCCGCGCTCGAAATATGGGACGGGATTGATATGGCGTCGCTTCGCGCCCGTTCGATCGAACTCACCGAACTCTTCATTCGAGAAGTCGAGGCTCGATGCCCGATGCTGGCCCTCGCCACCCCGCGCGACCCGGCGATGCGGGGTTCGCAAGTCTCCTTTCGCTTCGAACATGGCTATGCAGCGATGCAGGCGCTGATCGCGCGTGGCGTCATCGGCGATTTCCGGGCGCCCGATCGGATGCGCTTCGGCATTGCACCTCTCTATATCGATGAAGGCGACGTACGACGCGCCGTCGACATTCTCGCACGCGTTCTCGCCGATCGCGCCTGGGATGGTCCGGAATACAGGCGTCGGGAGGCGGTCACATGAGCGGCCAGCTCCCCTATGACCCAGCCGCAGAAGGCGCCGAAACTTCCTTTGAAGCCCGTATGGCCTATGGCGACTATCTTCATCTCGACGAGATTCTCGGCGCGCAGAAGCCGCTCACCCGTGCGCATGACGAGATGTTGTTCATCGTGCAGCATCAGGTTTCGGAATTGTGGATGCGCCTGGCGATTCACGAGATCGACGCGGCGCGCAGGGCTGTCGCTGGTGGCGCGGTTCAGCCCGCCTTCAAGATGCTTTCCCGCGTCGCCCGGATTTTCGAGCAGCTCAACAACGCCTGGGACGTTCTGAGGACGATGACGCCAAGCGAATATACGCGTTTTCGCGGTGAGCTTGGTCAATCGTCGGGTCTCCAGTCTTGGCAATATCGGCAAATCGAATTCATGGTCGGCAATCGCAATCGCGCCATGCTACGGCCGCATGTGCATCGACCCGATGTCCTGGCGCTGCTCGAAGGCGAGCTCCTGCGGCCGAGCCTCTATGACGAGGCGCTTCGCTTTCTCTCTCGGAATGGCGTCGCCGTGCCGCGCGCCTCGCTCGAGCGCGACTTATCGAGCGCGTACGAAATGTCGGACGGGGTCGTCGCTGCGTGGCGCATCGTCTACGAAGCCCCGGAAACCCATTGGCCTCTCTACGAACTCGCTGAGAAACTGGTCGATTTCGAGGACTATTCCCGCCGCTGGCGATTCAATCACGTCCCAACCGTCGAGCGCGTCATCGGCTTCAGGCGCGGCACGGGCGGCACCAGCGGGGTCAGCTATCTCAAACGCATGCTCGAAGTCGAGCTTTTCCCAGAGCTGTGGCGGGTGAGGACGATACTATAGGGGCAGCGTCGCCGATGCCCGGTCGGCTTGGGAATAGGGCGAGGTTACGACAATAGCCCTCAGCAAGGGATGCTTCAGCACAGCAACCGGGTTAAACGACGCTCGGCGAACGTGGCGAAGCGCTGGGCTAGCCTATCGCTGACCCCAGCATCCGGCCAATAGAGGGGGCGCTGGGCGGCGGGAAGGCACTGCTGGTTGCCTTGATACCTACGCGATGTTCAGGCCACCACGGTCAATCTATGCGAGTTTGAACTATTCCCGCTGGACGGGGACGAGGCTGGGCAGGAGGACAGCGGGTGAAGTGAACCGCAGAGGCGTGGCAAATTCCAATTGATTGGAATTGTCGACGGCGTAGGCAGTAAGCCCTACAGAACCGGGAGCGGCGGCCCGGTCAGGCGCGCGAGGCCTGCACTGCGGAGGTCAGTGGTTCGAATCCCCTCAGCTCCACCATCTTAAAAAGGTCAGCGGCGGTGGTTTCCGGATTTGAGGAAATCGCCGCTATCTCAGAGGCTTGGCGACACTAAGCGCATCGAGAGCCGCCCGGGTTTCGCCGGCAGCCGCGGTGTCATTGGCGGCCGATGATGATATTGTCACGAGTGTGCTCCTACGGCATCGGAGATGAGGCTTAGAAACGGCCTCGTTCTTGGGATGCGTCCATGAAGGTCGGGATTACTACTTCGATGCGAGGTGCTGACTGAACCACTCGACCGCCGGCTTGGAAGCGGAATCGAAGTTTGCGCATCAGCTTCAACGCGGCGCGCTTGTTTCGCTTGGATTGGACCAGCACATCGAGGACCTCGCCTTCGGCGTCGACGGCCCGCCAAAGGTAAACCATTCGGCCGTCGATTTTCAGATAGACCTCGTCCAGATGCCAAGTCCCATGCGGCTTCAGGCGACGCTTCCGCAAATCTGCAGCGATCATCGGTCCGAAATGATTCACCCAGCGCCGAACCGTCTCATAGGACACTGCCACTCCGCGTTCCGCCAACAAATCTTCGACGTCGCGCAGGCTGAGGGTGAACCGGAGGTAGAGCCAAATAGCTTGGTGTATGATCTCAGGCGGGAATCGATACCCGCGGTAGCTGATTTTCTTCATTCGCTTGGCTACTGGGCTGCTGAGAATACCGCAAGCCCGAGGCGGCGTGACAAAGCCATCCCGACCGCTCACCAGCGGACCATGCCGCCGTCGACGTTCAAGGTCTGGCCAGTGATGAAGCGGGCATCGTCCGAGGCAAGGAAGGCGACCGCCGCAGCGATGTCCTCCGGCTGGCCCCTGCCGGGAATCGCCTGAAGAGTCTCGACGAAGCCGAAGCTGTCGTTGTGCGGGCTTGCCTTGACGCCGTCGGATTCGGTGAGGCCAGGCGTCACTGCATTGACGTTGATGCCGTACTTGCCAAGTTCGGTGGCGAGCGCCCGCGTGAAGGCGAACACGCCGCCCTTCGAGGCCACATACGCCGCCATGTTGGGCGTGCCGGCAAAAATGACGTTCGAGCAGATGTTGACGATGCGTCCTTTCCGGTCCTGCTTGCGCATCAGGTCCGAGGCGGCGCGCGACATCAGGAAGACGCCCGTCAGATTGACCTCGATGAGGCGGCGCCAATGGACCGCGTCGACGTCGTCCCACGCAATGAAGGGCACGATCGCGGCGTTGTTGACAAGTATGTCGACGCCTCCAGCCTGCTGCATCACGGCCTCGTGCAGGGCGGCGACGCCGGCCTCGTCCGACACGTCGCAGGTGATCGCGAAGGCGCCGCCGCCGATCGCCTGCGCGACCGCTTTGGCGCCTGCCGCGTTGACGTCGGCGACCGCGAGGCGCGCGCCCTCGCTCGCCAGGCGAAGCGCGATGGCTTTGCCGATGCCCTGAGCCGCCCCGGTGACGATCGCGACCTTGCCGTTAAAACGCCCTGACATCGCGAATGCTCCCTCGCTGGATGGCTGCGCCGCGCGTCATTGCGCGGCGTCGATGACCCTCATTGCCGCTGCCGCGCCAGCGCCGACGTCGGCTGGATGGCCGAGTGATGCGAGCGCGCCGGCGAGCGCGGTGACGGCCAACACGGCATAGAGCGGCCGAGCCGTCGGCCCCATATGGCCGATACGCACGAGCTTACCGAGCGTTTCGCCGCGGCCTGAGGAGATGGCGACGCCGTAGCGGGCGCGCACGGCGGCGCGCAGCGCCGCATCGTCGACGCCGTGCGGTACGCGCACTGCCGTCGTCGTCGGCGAGGCGATCGCCTCGCGGGCTGGCCAGAGCGACAGGCCCATGGCGGTCACGCCCGCCCGACAGGCGGCTGCGGTCAGGGCGTGGCGGGCCCAGACCTTCTCAGGCCCCTCCGCCAGATAGAGATCGAGCGCCGCCTCGAATCCGTTGATCTCGGCAACCGACGGCGTGAACGGGAACGGCTGGTCATGACGCCAGGCATGCTCCCAGTCGAGAATGCTGAGGATCGAGGCGCGCGGCGCATCGGGATTGGCTTTCATCTTCTCCCAGGCGCGGGCGCTCACCCCCATGAGCGTCAGACCGGGCGGACAGCCGAGGCATTTGTTGGGGCCGGTCACGAAAATATCGGCCCGGCACGTGTCCGGATGCACGTCCATGCCGCCAAACGACGACACCGCATCGACGATGAGAAAGGCGCCGCGCACGGCGACGATGCGGCCGATCTCGTCGACCGGGTTGATCGTGCCCGAGGGCGTGTCGTGATGGCAGACCGAAACGATCTTGATGTCGGGACGCCTGTCGAAGGCGGCTGCGACCTCAGCCGGGTCGATCGCCTCGTCGTAGGGCGTTTCGATCTCGACAAGCTCGGCGCAATAACGCTTCGCCCAATAGCCGAAGCCCTTGCCGTAGACGCCCGAGGCGAGGTTTAAGACGACGTCGTCGCGGGCGATGAGCGAAGCGGCGGCGGCTTCGAGGCCCAGCACCGGCTCGCCGTGCAGGATCACCGGCGGCAGCGCGGTGCGGAGCGCCTCGCGGGCCTTTTCGTTGACGCGCTCGTAGCAGGCGAGAAAGGCTGGGTCGTAGTCATAGAGGACGGTGCGCGACAGCGCCCGGAGCACCGCCGGATAGGCGTCGACCGGCCCCGACGTCAGAGTGAAGACAGGATCGGAGACGGATGATTCCTGCATCGAAGCCCTCGCGAGATCTGCCTGGATCGGATCGTTCAGCCGTAAAAATTCACACCCGTCCGATACGTCGCGAAGTTCTTCGCGTCGTGCGAGAACATAAGGTCGGCGTCCCGGTCCTTGGCGAGCGCCGCCACTCGCCGCATCGAGGCGACGCCCTTCACCGGGTCAATGTGGAACGAGGCCTGGCACAAAGTTTCGAGGTTCTGCTGCGTATAGGCCGCGTCGATGGTGAACAGGATCGGCCGGCGCGCGCCGAACTCGACGAGTAGGCTATAGTGGCCGATGGCGTGGCCGGGCGTGAAGATGAGATGCACGCCCTTGGCGAGCTCGACGTCACCCTCGATCGTCTCGAATTTCGAATTGGCGTTCGTCGTGCCGACGAGAAGCTGGTCGGACTTGCCGCGCGCCTCCGCCGCTTCGGCCGAGAAGCTGAGGTCGGAATAGCCCAGCACCTCGAAGGGCTGCGGCGCGGCCGCCTGGGCGATCTCGTCGCGGTGGCAGATTTTCTTGGCGTGCGGGAAGTATTTGTTGCCGCCGACATGGTCGAAGTGGAAATGCGAGTTCACGACGACGCCGACGTCCTTCGGCTCCAGCCCAAGAAGCCTGAGGGCGCCTGGAATGGTCTGCTCGGGCGTCTGCACGGGTTTCTCGAAGGGCAGGACCTTCATGACATGGTCGTAGTCGTAGCCCGTGTCGATGAGGAAGCGGGCCTCGGCGTGCTCGATCAGGATCGAGTAGACCGGGAAGCGGATTTCACCGCCCGGCCCCCTGTTCCAGAAGACGTGATAGCCGTCGAGGACGAGCGAGCCGCCGTCGAGTAGAAAGACCTTGGTTTGCGACATAATCCAATCCTCCAGTAATCCTCGGTGGTACAGTCAGCGCGCCCCGCGCACGTAGGCGACGCCGAGCGCCGGCGGCAAGCTGGCGCGGCGTCCGAACGCCACGAGGACCGCCATCACGGCGACGAAAGGCAGCATCTGAATGACGTCGGTCGGCACGTTGACGCCGGCGACCTGCAGCGCCGTGGTCATCGACAGGCAGGCGCCGAAGAGAAGGGCGCCGTAAAGAACCCAGACCGGCCGGCCGCGTGCCAGCATGGCGAGAACGATGCCGATGAAGCCGGCGCCGTTGGTCATGAAAGGGATGAAGATCCCGGCTCCGACGTCGGCGAGGAAAGCGCCGCCGACGCCCGCGAGAGCGCCGGTCGCGAGCACGGCGAAGCTGCGCGTGCGGATGACGCTGACACCGGCGGCGTCGAGCGCCGCCGGCTTGTCGCCGGCGGCCTGCAGATCGAGGCCGAGATTGGTGTAGCGATAGAGGAAGCCCAAGACGAAGACCAGCGCGACAGCCAGATAGACCATCGGCGGGCGATCGAACAGAGCGGATCCGACGACCGGAATGCCGGAGAGAAGCGGGATCGCCAGCGTTTCGACGCCGGGCAGTCGCGGATAGGTCGTGCTGAACTGGAAATGATGGAGGATCGCCGTCAGGCCCTCGGCGCCGAGCGTCAGCGCGATGCCGATGACGATCTGGCTGAGGCCGAGCATGACGCACATGAGCACCATGAGGCTGGCGACCAAACTCCCGCCCAAAGCGCCGCCCGCGAAGCCGAGCCAGATCGAGCCGGTCTTGAAAGCGGCGAGGAAGCCCAGATAGGCTCCGGCCAGCATCATGCCCTCGATGCCGATATTGAGGACGCCCGCCTTCTCGGAAATCTGCTCGCCGAGGCCCGCCAGAAGCAGCGGCACGCCCGCAGTCAAGGCGCCAAGGACGAGCGAGGTGAGGAAGGCGTCGGTGAGAAGGCTGCCCATTTTCACGCCCTCGTGCGTTCGCGGTGGCGGTGGCCGACATATTCGGCGACCGCCAGCAGCATCAGGAGAACGGAGGCCACCACGAGCGTGAAGAAATTCGGCACGTCGAGAAGGCGCGCCGCGCTCTCGCCGCCGATCGAAAGAACCGAGAACAGAAAGACGAAGGCGATCGCCGCGAAGCCGTTGAAGCGGGCGAGGAAGACGAGCGGCACCACGGTCAGCCCGAAGGCCGGGTTCCAATCGGCCCGCACATTGCCCTCGACGCCGAGAATCTCCACGGCCCCGGCAAGCCCGGCGAGCGCCGCCGACAGCGCGAACACCGCCATCATCAAGCGCGGCACCGGCAGGCCAGCGTGGATCGCGGCGCGCGTATTGGCGCCGACCACCCGCAGTTTCAAGCCAAAGGCCGTGCGGGTCATCACGAGGTGGACGGCGATCACCGCAACGAGGCCAATGACGACACCGCCGCTGATCCGCGTGCCGAACAATTTCGGCAGCCGGTCGGCGACCGGCAACGTGCGGGTCTGCGGTACCGTCGTCGCAGGATCGAGGAAGACGAGCTTGACGAGCACGTTGGCGAGCGAGACGCCGAGGAAGGTCATCATCAGCGTGGTGATGATCTCGTTGACGCCCTGGTAGGCGCGCAGCAGCGCCGGCAGCAGCGACCAGGCCGCGCCTACGAGGGCGCCGAGGAGCAGGCATAAGGTCAACGCAGCCCAGGCGGGCATGACCGCGACGAGCGTCGGCGCTGCGGCGGCCACGATCACCGCGGCGAGCAGGAACTGGCCGTCGCCGCCGAGATTCCAGATCCCGGCCCGGAACGCCACGATCAGGCTCGCTGCGAGGAGGAGCAGCGGCGCCATGCGGGTGAACGTCTCTTGGATGCCCGACGGCGAATAGAGCCCGCGGCGCAGCACCGCCTGGTAGTATTCGAGAGGATCGACCCCGAAGGCGAGCAGAATGGCGCCGGAGACCGCCAGCGCCGCAAGGACTGGGCCGAGCGTCATCGCGACCGTCCGCAGGAGGCCCGTTCGCCCCGGCGGCCCCGGCTGCGCTTCCACGGGGGTTTCGAGCGTATCAACGGTCATGATGAAAGACCGGTCATAAGCGCACCGACGCGCCGGCGCGCATCGCCGTCGTTCGCCAACGTGCCGACGAGGCGCCCGCGCGACATGACGGCGATCCGATCCGACAATTCGAGCAATTCCTCGAGATCGGTGGAAATCAAAATGGTCGCGATGCCAGCTCGCGCCGCTTCCTTGATGCGCCGCCGCGTCGCCAGGATGTTCTGCACATCGAGCCCGTAGGTGGGCTTGGCGAAGATCACCGCCTTTGCGGGTCCCGAAAGCTCGCGCGCCAGTATGGCCTTCTGAATGTTGCCGCCCGACAATCTGGCGATCGGCGTCTCGACGCTCGGAGTCCTGACGTCGAACCGAGCCACCAGGCTCCGGGCGTGCGCCGCAATCGCCTCGCGCCGCTCGACGCCGCGCAACCAGTACGGCGCCTCGCCGATCTGCTTGAGCAGCAGGTTGACTGCAACCGAGAAGCCTCCCACCGTGCCCTCGGCGAGGCGGTCGTCGGTGACGTAGCGCAAGCCGAGCCGTCGGCGCGCGCCCACACCTAGACGTTGCAGCGGAACGCCGTCGAGGAGGATGCTGCCGTCAGCGGGCGTCCGCTGTCCGGCAAGCGCCTCGGCGAGTTGCTTCTGGCCATTGCCGTCGATCCCCGCAACGCCGAGAATTTCGCCTTCGGCGACGTCGAGGTCGATGTCGACAACCTTTACGGCCGGATCATCGACGGCAAGAGCGCGCACTTCCAATAGCCTGCGCCCGGGCGCACGCGACGGCCCCGCCGCCGCGTGTTCGGCTGCCGCGACCATCGGCGCGTTCGAACCGAACATCATGTGCACGACCTCGGCCGTCAGCGCATCCTCGTCCATGGCCGCCAGACGCTCCGGACCGATCTCGCCGACCTTGCGCCCGAGCCGCAGGATCGAGATTCGATCGCCAAACGCGAAAGCCTCCTTCAGCTTATGGGTGATGAAGACGATCGCGAGCCCGCGCTGCGCCAGGCGGCGCATCAGCGCGCCGAGCTCTTCGACGCCTTTCGGCGTCAGCATGGCGGTGGCTTCGTCGAGGACGAGGACGCGGCTGCCGCGCATGAGCGCCCTGACGATCTCGGCCTGTTGCTGCTCGCCGAGCGACAGGCTGCCGGTGACGGCGTCCGGGTCGATCGACACGCCGATGCTGGCGTTGGTGTCGCGCAGCCGGCGCGCGAGCGCCGCGCGGTCCGGCCGTCGCCACCAGGGACCGCCGAGGGCGACGTTGTCGATAACGCTGAGGCTAGGCACCAGCATGACATGCTGGAACACGGTGCCGATGCCGAGGTTGAGCGCTCGGCGCGGCGAGCCGATTCGTTGCGTTCGCCCATCGACCCGAATCACGCCCTCGTCGGGCTGCTGCAACCCGGACAGCATGCCGATCAGGGTGGATTTCCCGGCACCGTTCTCGCCAAGGAGGACGTGGATCTCGCTCGGCCGGATGGCGAGATCGACGCCATCGTTGGCGATCACGCCCGGAAAGCGCTTGGTCACGCCGACGAATTCGACGATCGGGGCGCCAGAGGGCGGGCTTGTCGCATTCATCGGCGCATCGCCGGTCGTGTCAGCACGCGCCATCGTCTCGCCACTCGCCGACGCCGCTCCGAGCAGGGACCGGCGCCTCGCAAAGGCGCCGGCCAATCTCTGCCCGGTATGGTGCGGTCGGAGATTATTTCGCGACCGCCACTTCGGTGACGAGCGCATGCACTGCGGCCGCGTCGAAGGCCGGCTCCACCTTGATCTTGCCGCTGATGATATCGGCCCGGATCGCCTGCAGCTCGCTCCACACCTTGTCCGGGATATGGCTTGTCTTGAGAAGATGGACCGAATCGTCGGCGAGGTTGATCTTGTATTCGTAGGAGCCGAACTTGTCCTTCTTCAAGTCCTCGATCATGGCGGTATAGACGGGCGTCATGTCCCAGACGACGGAGCTGAGGAGGTTGCCCTTGTCGAGGCTCGTCTTGTCGCCGATCACGTCGATGAAATAGACTTTGCCGCCGTCGGTCGCCTTGGACGTCTCGACCGCCTCAATCATGCCGAAGCTCGATCCGTTGCCCTGACCGAAGATGATATCGGCGCCGGCTGCGATCACCGCGTCCGTCACTCGCTTGCCGCCGGCGGCGTCGCTGTAGGCGGCCGGTCCGATGACCGCGTATCGGACGGTCACTTTCGGGTTTTCGGCCTTGGCGCCCTGGGCGAAAGCGGCGGATTGGGAGTTCCACGACGGCGGCTCGCCCGAAACGACGATGCCGACCGTTCCGGTGCGAGTCATCTTGGCGGCCAGACGGCCGGCTAGATAGGCGCCTTCGTGGCCGCTCAGCGTGTAATCCGCCTGGACGCCGGGCTTGCCAGAGCCCGGACGGTCGACGATGGCGACCGGCACGTGGGTTTCGGCGCCGATCTCGGGAGCGGCCGTGTTGTAGCCGCTCGCATGGGCGATGAGCAGGTTCGCGCCGTTCTCGGCAAGCTCGCGCAAGGTTGGCCGCACGTCGCCGTAGCCGAGGTTCTGGGCGACCAGCACCTTGACGCCCTCCTTGGCGCCGGCCGCCTTGGCGGCATCGATGCCCTGCTGGTTCCAACCGAAGTCGGTTCCCTGCTCAGGCGTCAAAATGGCGATAGTCTTGACTTCGGCCGCGAGGCTTGCGCTCGATAGCATCCCCGTCAACGCCAGCGCCGCGACGCTCACCCCAATCCGCTTGTTCGACATTTGTGTTGCTCCTCTGACATTATTACTTGACGGCATTCCCGCAGCTTCTCTGGTTTTCGGTATACATAATTATTATACTAAAAACCTGTAACAGTTCAGTTGAAAGTAATTCTATATTGTAATAAACCCCTTCCCTCAAGGAATTGGCGCTGAATATGCTGAAACGATGCCTGCTCTTCTTGCTCGTCGTTCCTATGGCGGCGGCTGGCGCTGCGGCAACGGAAGAGGCCGAGCCTGCTGCGCGCGGGACCGCGGGCCTCGTCGCCCTGCCGTTCGCCGCCAAGAACGGCTCTCCCAGCCGCATCGTCTGCTCGGCCGCGCTCGCCCATTGGTATTCGATCGAGTTCGGGTCGGCGGTGCGTGACGAAACTGTTCGCGCGACGCTCTGGTACGATCCCGGGAGCGGCGCGACATTCGTCCTCAACGCCCGCGAAGACCGCATGCCGATCCAGGCATTGTGGTGCGGGCTTTACGGACATGCATGGGAGACGCGCGCGGTGGTCGCTCTGCCGCAGCGGGCGGGCGTCGCCCCACCTCCGCTCAACCTCACCTGCACGCCAGACGGCGGCGGGCTCGCCTGCCAGTAGGAGCGGGGCGTGGGAGGAGGCTGCCATCAACCGCGCCTCTCCAGCGCGCGGCGGACGGCGACGAAACGCGCCGCACGCTCCGCCTGCAGCTCCTTGATGCGTTCAGGCGTGTAGTCGTAGACGCCGCCGCCGCTCTTGATGCCGAGCCGGCCGGCACGCGTGCGCTCGCTGACGAAAGGCGCGACGTCGCCGCGCGTGGCGAGATCGGCGTTGAGGAAGCTCGAAACCGATTCGTAGATGTCGAGGCCCGCCATGTCGAGGAGCGCCATCGGCCCGACCACGCCGAGCTTGTAGCCGATGCCCCAAGACACGCAGGTGTCGAGATCCTCGGGGTCGATCACGCCATTCTCGACGAGGTCGACAGCCTCGCGCAGCAGCGCATAGAGAACGCGATTCTCGACGAAGCCCGGAATGTCTTTCTTCACCACCACCGGCAGCAGGTCGAGGCCACGGATGGTGTCGACGATGAACTTGACGGTTGCCTCGCTCGTGCGCTGTCCCGCGATCACCTCGATCATAGGAATGATGTGCGGTGGGTTCGACCAGTGCATTCCGACCACCCGCTCGGGATGCGACATGTAGTCCTGCAATTTCGTGATCGGAATCCCCGACGTGTCGGAGGCGACGATGATGTCGGCGGGCACGATGCGGTCGAGGGCCCGGTAGACCTCGGCTTTGACCTCGATTTTCTCTGGCACGTTCTCGATGACGAGCGTCGCGCCTCGGACCGTGTCGGCGAGATCGCTGCAATAGGTCACTGCGCCGTCCCCGGCCGCCGGCGTGGAGACACCCAGCCTCTCAAGGGCGCCCGTCGCCAACGCGATCTGCGCCGGCGCCCGTTCCATAGCGGCGGGCGACGTGTCGTAGACGCGCACGCCGATGCCCCCGCGCGCCAGCCTTGCGGCAATCCCCGGGCCCATCGTGCCCAGGCCGATGACGGCGGTCTCGAACATCAGCGATCCTTCTCTTGGCGGCGGCGCGTCGAACCGGAGATCTCGACTGCGCGAATCAGTCTCCAGTTTTTAGGAAAGCGTCCGTGAAGACGCCCTCGACAGGCGGAGCGGACTTCAAGGCGCCCTGGTCGGTCATCACCCGCAGCGTCTGCTGCCACTGCTCCTTAGTCATCCAACCGAGGCCATGGGCTTTGGTGTCGTCGCTCATGAAGGTCGAGGCGATGTCGGCCTTGAGCTGCGCCAGCAGGACGTCCTCCTTGCCCTCGTAGCGGGGCACCGCCTTCGCCGTGATCGCGGCGGCCTCCTCGGGATGGGCGATGACGTAGTCGAAGGCTTCGACATAGGCCTTGACGAAGCGCTTCACGAGATCGGGCTTAGTCTTGATCATCGCCTCCGACGTGAACAGGCCGGAGCCGTAGACCTTCCAGCCGTAGTCGGCGCCGAGCAGGATGCTCAGCGCCCCCGGACCGCCCGCCTTCGCCTCCAGTTCCGGCACCTCGGCGTCGACATAGCCCACGACCGACTGGACGCGGCCGAGCAGCAGGTAGCTTTCGTAGGGCGGCGAGACGCTGCTGATCTTCATGTCAGCCTCGCTGAGGCCGTTGGCGGCGAGCAGCGCCTTGAAGAAGATATAGGTCGAGCCGGCAGGATGGATGCCGATGTTGAGGCCCTTGAGGTCGGCGGGCGACTTGAGCAGCTTGGCCTTGGCGAGCGTCACCATGGCGAGCGGCGAATGCTGGTTGACGGCGGCGAGCGCCACCACCGGCACGTTCTGCGCGCGGGCGACCGCGAGCGTCGGCAAATCACCGAAGCCGAAATCAGCATTGCCGTTGCCAACGAGCCGCATCGCGTCGGGCGAGCCCGTGCCTTTGCGGATGTCGGTGACCTCGATGCCATTCTGCGCGAAGAAGCCCTTCTCCTTCCCCACGAAGAACATGGCGTGGTTGCCGCGCACCACCCAGTCGAGCTGGACGCTCACTTGGTCGGCCGCCGCGGCCGGCTGCACAGCGCAGCCGAGGGCGGCGAATATCAAGGCTGCGGCGGCTTTGACGACTTTGCCTGCGAACATGTCCTTCTCTCCTCTGGCAGGGCCCGCGAACGCGGGCGCCGCGATTCAGGGCCGATTGAATTTCGGCGCCCAGGGAACAACGAGCCTTTCGAGATATTCGACGAGGTAGTAGAAGCCGACGCCGACGACTGAGACGACGATGAGCGCCGCAAACACCAGCGCGGTGTCGAGCTGGGTCGAGGCGAACTGGATGATGTAGCCGAGCCCAGCCGAGGCGCCGGCGAATTCCCCGACAATCGCGCCGATCACGCTGAAGGTCGCGGCGATCTTCAGTCCGGCCATCAGGTTGGGGAGGGCGTGCGGCATTTGAATTTTGGTGAGTATCTCATTCGGCCCGGCGCCGACCGAGCGCATCAGCGCGATCAGCGACGGCTCGACCGCCTCGATGCCGGTCAGGATCGACAGCGTCACCGGGAAGAAGGCGATCACCACGATCAATCCCACCTTCGGCGCCAGATCGTAGCCGAACCAGAGGATGAAGATCGGCGCGAGCGCAACTTTCGGCACGTTCTGGAACAAGACGATGAGGGGGTAGAGCGCGCGCCCGAACAGCCGGAAGCGCGCGACGATCAGCGCCAGCGCGATGCCGACGACGGCGGCGGCGAGGAACCCGACGAGGATCTCCTTGGCGGTGACGACCGCCGCGGCCGCCAGCGGCCAAGCTTCGCGGATCATCGCCACGACGATGGCGGAAGGAGCGGGCACAATGTACGACGACACGTTGAAGAGGCGGATCGTCGCCTCCCATAACGCCACGACCAGCACGGCGAGGGCGAGCGTCGGCAGCCAGCTTTCGGCGGCCGTCCAGCCACGCGGCTCGGCCGTGTGGCCGACGCCGTAGCGAGCGGCCGCGCTCATCGGGGCCCCTCCCGCCGATGGCCGCGCCGCAGGAGCGCCCGCAGCCGGCGCTCCATTTCCGCGAACCGCGGATGATCGTAGGTCGCCTCGCCGCGCGGATAGGGCAGAGGGATGGTGAGCGTGTCGATGATCCGGCCGGGACCGGCGCCAAGAGCATGCACCTCGCTCGACAGATAGATCGCCTCGTCGATCGAATGGGTGACGAGGACGATGGTCTTGCGGGTGCGCTCCCATATCTCCAACAGCGATTGGCTCATCGCCTCGCGGGTGATGGCGTCGAGCGCGCCGAACGGCTCGTCCATCAGCAGGACGGCGGGGTCCAGCGTCAGCGCGCGGGCGATTGCTACGCGCTGCCGCATGCCGCCCGAAAGCTCGGCCGGTCGCTTCATCGCCGCGTCCTTGAGGCCGACGAGGTCGAGCATGGCGCTGGCGCGGTCGCGCAGTTCGGCGCGCGGCATGGCCTTGTCGGCCACTCCCCGCAGCATCGCGGCGTTTTCGAGCGCGTTCTTCCAGGGAAGAAGATTGGAATCCTGGAAGATCAGTCCGATCTGGCGCCGCCTTGCGGCTTCGTGCGGCGGCAGGCCGCCGACGCGAACGCTGCCCGATGCCGGCTGAACGAGGCCCGCCAGCGCCTTGAGCAAGGTGCTCTTGCCGCAGCCCGAGGGACCGATCAGCGACACGAACGCCCCTTCCGGCACGGCGAGGTTCACATTCTGCAGGACCACCTGACGCTTGGCGTCCTGGCCAAGCTCGACCGACACGTTTTCGGCCTCAACCAGCGGCATCGCACCGGCGGGTGCCGTCAAGTCGCGGACCTTGCTCATGGGGCTGAGAGACACTTGATGATCGTCTCGCTCGCTGGATCAAAATCCGGTCGGGTCAGGCCGCGGGCGAGACCGCGGCGGGCTTGGCGCCCGTCGCGACCTGGAATGCTGGGCGGGAATCGAGATGGGCGATCCAGCGCCCGAGGTTGGAGAAAGTCGGGACGCCGATCGGAAAGGCGACGCAGCGCTTGAGGATCGGGCCGAGCGCCATGTCGGCGATGGTGAGCCTGTCGAGGGCGAAGAATTCACGACCCCCGAGTCGTGCGTCGGCGATCGCCAGCAGCGCGATCAGCTCCTTCGCCTGCGCGTCGAAGTCCGACACGCGTTCGGTGGCCGGCTTCTTGGCCTCCTTGAACATGGTCAGGTAGAGCGCGTTGACCGAGGCCAGCAGCCAGTCCATCCAGCGCTCGACGGCGCTGCGCTCGGCCGCGGTCGCGCCCGTCAGGCCCGGGGCATGGCTCGTCGCCAGAAAGCGCAGGATCGTGTGCGATTCCCAGATGACAACGTCGCCGTCGACGAGCGTGGGGACCTTGGCGTTGGGATTGAGGGCCAGATATTCGGCCGTCTGCGTATTGCCGAATTGCCGGCCATAATCCTCGCGCGCGTAAGGGATTGCGGCCTCCTCCAGCAGGAAGACCACTTTCTGGACATTTCCGGAGGTCTGCCGTCCGAGAAGTCTGATCATGTCAATGCTCCGTCTGTTGTGTCCGATGACCGGGCGCCGGTGCCATCAGGCTTTGCGCGGGCTATAGGCGATGGCGTCCATCTCGATCTTGGTGGCGATCACGGCGCGGGCCTCGACCGTCGTGCGCGCGAGGCCTGCCTCCGTGAAGTTCGCGGCGAAGACCTTGTTGTAGCGGCCGAAATCCCGAGCGTCCTGAAGGTAGGTCGTGACGCGAACGACGTCCGCGAGGCTGACGCCGTCCTCGGCCAGGATGCGGCGGATGGCGTCGATGGTCGCCTGCGTCTCGACCTCGATCGTGCCTTCGACCATGTTCCCGTTGGCGTCCTTCGCGACCTGTCCCGACACGAAGACGAAATCGCCCGCCCGGACCGCCGGATGGAAGGGCAGGTTGGGATTCTTGTTGCCGATGGGATAGCGCAGCCGCGGCGCCGGCTCGTCGGTCTCGGGCCTCGATTTTTCCACTGTGCTCATCCGCCTCATATCCCTCACAGAACCTTGGTCTCGATGATGTCGACGCCATTGATGCGGTCGATCAGGTAGACGAGGCCGCGATCATCGATGGTGACGTCGTTGGAAGACGGCAGGTCGGCGCCGGGCGGCACGTCGGGCAGGTAATGGCCGACCTCGCGCGGCGCCGACGGGTCGGCGATGTCGACGAGCCGCAGGCCTTGGGCGAACCAGGCGAAGGGGATCACTGTGCCCTTGAACCGTTCGGAGGGCTGGTGGCAGCCCATCATCGGAGGTTGCGGCGCGCCGTCCGGATCGAGCCCGGCCACCTGATAGGTGGCGACCGGCAGCGGGTTGCGCTCGTCGGTGATGTCGTAGATCCAGGCAAAGGACGGCGGGGCGGGCCGCAGCTTGGCGACGTCCTCGTCAGCGACCACCATGATCTTGCGCTGTTTCAGGGGCTGCGGAATGGGCAGGCAGGTATGGGTCGGGTGCGGGAAGGAGGGACTCGAGTTCAGCTGCGAAACCAGCGTCGGGCGCGTCAGGTCCGAGATGTCCAGAATGAAGAAGCCGTGATGCCAATAGCTGACATAAAGGCGGTCGCCGAGCCGCAGCGGATGGTGGCAGCGCGGCATCGGCAACTCGGGGCTCCACGGATAGGCTTCGCCGCCGGCCTGGTGCTGTCCCTCGATCCACCAGCGCGCGATCTCGACAGGACGGCTCGGATCGGCAAGGTCGAGAATCGCCACGATATTGCCGAGATAGCCCTCCGCCGTCGGCGAGATATAGGCATAGCGCCCGTCGAAATCGTAGCGATGCACGCCGCGGCCCGCCGTCTTCCATTTCGAGATCAGCTTCGGCTCGCTCGGGCGGGAGACGTCGTAAACCGCGAGTCCACCGCCGAACTCGGCCGGTCCGTTCTGGCCGAGCTTCTCGTGGTTGACGATCATGACGCCGTCGGCGACCCGCACCTTGTGCGAATGCCAGCCCTCGGGCAGGTCGATCCGAGCGAGCAGCCGCGGCTTGCGCGGATCGGCGACGTCGTAGATCGATGTGCCGCTCGGCCAACGCATGTGGCCGACGTAGAGAATCGTGCCCTCGACCCAGACCTGTCCGCCGCCGGGGCAGTCTATATGCGAGAGAAGCGCTGTATTGTGTGAACTCGGCACCTGACCAACCCCGACCGGAACGCGTGCAAGTCGTCAGCGGGCAAGCCGAACTTGCCCGCTGCGATCGGCGGGATCAGAGAAGGCGCACGACGTCGCCTGACGCCTCGCGGCCCCATTTCTTGTGCAGGTCGAAAGCGCGCAGCGCCGGCTCATCGCTGGCGACGAACAGGAACACTGGATCGCGGTCCGAATCGTTGGCATGCTCGCACCACGAGCCGCCCGGCACGGCGAGCGTGTCGAAAGCCTTCCAGTCGAAACGCTTGCCGTCGACGATCGAATGGCCCTTGCCCTCGAATGGCGCCACCAGCAGGCTCGCGGTCTGGCGCAACGGCCGTGTCTTCTCGCCCGGCCGCAGCATCTCAACGAAGAAGGTGATCGTCTTGAACACTGGACGACCGTTGGTCGGGTCGACATATTCGACCATGAGCGCCTCATAGGGGTCGCCATCCCAGTCCTTATGGCGCTCAAGAAGGTCGCGCATCATCTCCCAGCGATAGACATACATGGGCGATGTCAGACCGGCGCCGCGGTTGTGGCGCACGAAGCGTGGCATCAGCCCGCCGTGTCCGTAGATGCGCTGCGAATAATCGGACGGGTAGCGCGCCGTCTGCTGCTTCTTGAAGACGCGCTTGCCGTCCTCGATCTCGCTATAATCGTGCTCGAAATAGACGGAGTTGAGGGTCTCGACGAGCGGCAGGTCGAGGACCGAGAGGTTGACGGCGGGCTCGTTGCCGACGGTGCCGTGGTTGTGCCAGGTGTCGATCGGGGTCAGCACCATGTCGCCGGGCCCGAAGGTGATGTCCTCGCCTTCGACGCCGGTGAAATTGCCCTTGCCGGTCAGGCCGAAGCGGATGGCGTTCGGCGAATGGCGGTGGGGCGGCATCACTTCGTTGGCGTCGTTGAGGCGATAGGCCGTGTACATCGTGCTCACGGTCGCGCGCTTCGGCGCGAGGCCAGGATTGACCAGGATGAGGGAGCGGCGCTCCGAATCGCCCATAGTAACCAATTCGGCGGCGCGATTTAGAATTGGTTCGATGTCACGGTCGTAAGACCACAGGAAGGGATTGGCCTTCGAGCTGCCCATCAGTTGTTTGATCTCGTCGTGAGCCACATCGGTCGATGTCGCCCAGAACGGGAACATATGCTTCGTGTGGATGTCATCGTAGAGGGATTTCAGGGCGTTGTCGCGGTTGCTCCGACCGCTTGCGACGGTTTCGATCGCGCTCATGTTGTCTCCCTTCGCCGGAACCAATGTCTGTTTGGTGGTCCAACCATAGGAGAAATGGTTTGAACCATCAATCCCAAAGTGATGACCGATCACGCGCCATTTGAATAAAAGACGGCCGTAATACTATAACACGCAAAGTTTTTGCGTCACGACGACTTTCCGGCCGAAGCGGCTGGATTCCGCGCTAACATCCCTAACGTCTCCGCCCGTCGGTCGGCCGCCGCTACAGCGCCGCCGGAGCGAGCGGCGTTCGGCCGCGGATCAAATCGGCCGCCTTCTCGGCGATCATCGCCACGGAGGCATTGATATTCCCGGTCACCAGATCGGGCATGACAGAGGCGTCGACCACACGCAGGCCTTCGGCGCCACGCACTTTCAGGTCGGGGCCGACCACCGCGGCCTCGTCCCGTTCCGTCCCCATCTTGCAGGTGCCGAGCGGATGGTGGACCGTGATGGCGGTGGCGCGGACATAGGCGTCGATCTCGGCGTCCGTCGCCTTGGCCGCGCCCGGCGCGAGCTCAGCGGCGATATAGGGCTTCATCGACGGCTGGGCGGAAATGCCGCGGGCTAAGCGCACGCCGGCGCGGATCGTCTGGCGATCCGCGTCGGTGGCGAGAAAGTTCTGGACGATGCGCGGATGCGCCTGCGGATCGGCCGACCCGAGGGTGACGGAGCCGCGGCTTTCGGGATGCAGCATGACCAGGCGCACAGCAAAGCCGTCCGGAAACGGCGCCTTGAAGGGCGGCATATAGGGCCATGCTCCGAGGGACGCAGCGGTGAGCAGGATCTGGATGTCGGGAAGCGCCACGTCCGGCCGCGTCCTCAGGAACGCCGTCACCCCGCCGGGGACGTCGGCCGCGAACCCCTTGCCGAAGAAATAGGCCTTTGGCAGCTCCAGGCCGATGCGATCGGCGCGCATCATCTCAAGGAACGGGCTGCGCTCGGCGCGCCGGTACATGAGGATGACAGAGGCGTGGTCCTGCAGGTTCTTGCCGACGCCCGGCAGCGCCACTTTGGCGTCTATGCCATGCTGCTTCAGCTCGTCCGGCGCGCCGATCCCGGAAAGCATCAGGAGTTGGGGCGAGTTGATGACGCCGCCGCACAAGATCACCTCGCGCTCGGCGCGTGCGACGATCGTGCTCCCGCCCTTGGCATAGGCGACGCCGACTGCGCGATTTCCCTCGAAGACGATCTTCGTCGCCAGTGCGTCAACCTCGACCGACAGGTTCGAACGCTTGAGCGCCGGGCGCAGATAAGCGGTGGCGGCGCTGCACCGCCGGCCGTTGCGGATGGTCATCTGCAGGCGGGCGAAGCCGTCCTGCTTCTCGCCATTGTAATCGTCGGTCCAGCCGTGGCCGGCCGTCTGTCCGGCCTCGATATAGGCGCCGAGCAGCGGGTCCTGATAGCGGCAGAACTGCGTCGTCAGAGGCCCGTCGCCGCCCCGGTAGGCGCTGCTTCCGTCCTGCCAGCTTTCCTGCTTGCGGAAATAGGGCAGCGCATGAGCGTAGGACCATCCGGTCAGGCCAGCCGCGCTCCACCGGTCGAAATCGCCGCGATTGCCGCGCACGAAGGCCATGGCGTTGGTCGAGGAGGAGCCGCCGACGACCTTGCCGCGCGCACATTCCACCCGCCGGCCCTCGGCATGAGGCTCCGGCTCGCTGAAATACATCCAGTCATGCAGGCGCTTCTGCAGGATTTTTCCCCAGCCAAGCGGGATGTGTATCCACGGATCCCTGTCCCAGCCGCCGGCTTCGAGCACGAGGACTGTCGTCGTTAGGTCCTCGCTCAGCCGGTCGGCGAGCGTGCAGCCGGCCGAGCCGGCTCCCACGATCACATAGTCATAGGATTTGGTCATAGGATTTGCGAACCATCGCCATTCCGCAGGGCCTGTTCTCTCCACTCGACCACGGCCTAACCAATCTTGTCAACCAGGCCAACCTATTGCTATGATCTGTTGCACGGCCTGCTTGGTTTTTGGTCGAATCGTGACGCGCCGGGCCTCACGGGCGGTCCCGCCATGCTGCGAGGGGATACATGCCTCCATCGGAAGAAGCGAGATCGGACACCGCCGTGAACAGGCAGAAGGCGGTCCTTGCCGAGACGACCGCCGAGGAGGCGGACGAGCTCCGCCCGCTCGTCGAAGCGGTGCGCGGAATCGTCGCCGAGACGGGCTCGATACCGTCGGAACGCGCCGCCGCCGAGCAGCTGAACGTGAAGCGGCACCGGCTGCGCCGGGCGTTGGAGGCCTTGCGGGCCAGCGGCGAGATCGAGCCGGCCCGCGCGGGCCGCCGGGGCTCGGCGGACGCGCGGCGGGGCGATGCTCTCGTTCGCGGCACGAACCCGCTCGAGATCATCGAACTCAGGATGGTGCTCGAGCCGGCCCTGGCGCGGCTTGCCGCGCTGCGGGCGTCTCCCTTCGAAATATCGCGCATCCAGCGCGCGGCGACGACGCCCGCGGGCGCCAATCCCGGCGCGGCCGATCTCGCCTTCCACAAGGCGGTGGCGGCGGGATCGCGTAATTCTCTCGCGGCAGAATTCTACGCGCTCTTGCGCCATGTCGCGACAGACGCCCGGTTGCGGCTCGGCGACAGCGACGCCAATGCGCGCTGCCCGAACCGCATTCGCGGACGCGACGCAGAGCATGCCGCCATCGGCGAGGCGATCGCGGCGCGCGACCCGGTGGGCGCCGAACGCGCGATGCGCGCGCATCTGGGCGCCGTGCAGCGCCAGATCCTCAATCGCCTCGCGCCCGACGCCGGCGCCGCCTGACCGCCGAAGACACCAGGGCCAAGACCGCGAGGACCAGGACGATGCGCGGCTTCGACGTCCTGATCATCGGCGCCGGCTCTGCCGGTTGCGTCCTCGCCGGCCGGCTGTCCGAGGATCCCGCCGTCTCCGTCTGCCTCGTCGAGGCGGGCGTCGAGGCCACGGACCCCGATATCGCCGATCCGCAACAATGGCCGTTTCTCGCCGGCCGCCCTTACGATTGGAGCTACCAAACGGCGCCCCAACCCTGGACCGGCGGCCGCGTCCATGATTGGCCGCGCGGCCGTATTCTCGGCGGCTCGAGCTGTCTCAACGCGATGGCCCATGTCCGCGGACATCCGGACGATTTCGACGCCTGGGCGGCTGCTGCCGGACCGCGATGGTCCTACCAATCGCTACTGCCGGCATTCCGCCGCAGCGAGAGTTTTTCCGAAGGCGCCTCCGCCGTTCATGGAGCCGACGGTCCGCTGCCCGTCCTGCTGCCGTCAACCCAGATCCATCCGCTGGTCGCGGCCTATATCGAGGCCGGCGTGTCGATCGGCGCGCCGCGTCTTGCCGAGCACAATGGCGGGCCGCTTGCGGGCGTCGCGCCCAACCAGCTCACGATCCGCAACGGCCGTCGCGTCAGCGCCGCCGACGCCTATCTGACCCCACATCTCGCGCGTGCCAACTTGACGCTGGTCGCCGGCGGGCCCGTCGAGGCGCTGGCGATCGAACGGGGCCGAGTCGCGGCGGCGCGCGTTCGGCGCGACGGCCACGAAGAGCTCCTGCACGCCGACGTCGTCGTGCTCGCGGCCGGGGCCATCGGCTCGCCTCTCCTGCTGATGCGCTCCGGCATCGGCGACCCCGAGGAACTGAAAGCGGCCGGCGTCGATTGCCGCCTGGCGCTGCGCGGCGTCGGCCACAACCTGCACGACCATCTGCTTGCCGCGGGCCTGGTCTTTTCGGCGCGCCAGTCAATTGCGCCCTCGCGTCTTCAGCATTCCGAATCCCTGATGTATCTGCACGGAGACCGGCCGAGCCGCGCCGACGGGGCGCCCGACACGGCCATCGCCTGCGTCGTCCTGCCCGTGGTCACCGAACGCTTCGCCCGTCCCGAGGTTGGCCGGGCCTATACGCTGATGTGCGGCGTCACCCATCCAAAGAGTCGCGGATCGGTGCGCCTCAGTGGTCCCGACAGCGCCGACCCGCCGATCATCGACCCCGCTTATCTGTCCGACGAACGCGATCGCCACGCCTTCCGAGACAGCCTGCGCCTCGCCCGCGAGATCGGCCATGCGGTGCCGCTCGACGCCTGGCGGGAAAGCGAGATCCTGCCCGGTCCCCACGTTCGATCCGACGCGGCGGTCGACGCCTTCCTCGCTGACGCCGCCATGACGCACCACCATCCGGTCGGGACCTGCCAGATGGGCGCCGGCGATCACTCCGTCGTCGACGGCGCCCTGCGCGTTCACGGACTAGACAATCTTTACGTCGTCGATGCGTCCGTGATCCCGACGATCACGACCGGACCGGTGAATGCCGCAGTCACGGCGATTGCCGAGCAGTGGCGTCACGCCTGCGCGCCGATCCCGCTGCGTGAGGTCGGACCCTCGCCAGTGGAGTGACAGCGCCCGAATCGCCGGAGCTTGTCCTCCCGTTTGGGAGAAATCTGGCTGGTCGAGCAATCGCATTTGCCGGTACGGTCAGCTTAACGAATTTGGAGTGGGCAGCGGGTAAGCGGGCAATGCCGACCGCTCGCAATCCCCCTCTATCGCCGCCATCGATTTCCTCCGGAGGTCATCAGCCATGCGGTCTGCCTCTATTTCCGGTTTCCCCCGAGCCTTCGCATGGTCGAGGAGATGCTCGCGGAGCGGGGCATTTGCGTGAGCTACGAGACGGCGAGGCGTTCTCGGACCAGATCCGCCAGCGGGTTCCTGCGCGCGGCGACAAATGGCATCTCGACGAAGTCGTCATTTCGATCGCCGGAGAGCCATACTGGCTGTGGCGTGCGGTAGATCAAAACGGCTTCGTGCAATCTAATTGTGTATGGGCGATTTCCTTTTCGGTCGTTTTCGGCATCCAAGGTCTGAGCCTGATTCCACGATCTGGTCGTTTCCACACCAGATCAAACTCACATTCGGTCGCCGTTCGTGGCGGCTGCACCAATATCCCGCTTGCGGCGGTTGCGGCTCAGGAAGACGAAACAGCGGATTTTCAGACCATTCCCTTGTTCGGTTCATCCACCCGGATCCGCCAGGACTGATCAGGTCCTGGAAGATTTCTGGAACTCGGTGTGCGCTTGTCGTCAGGCGGACACCATTGTCGCTCCCTCAATAATGACGAAGGCGGTCACATATTTCC
>Ga0210406_10001982_pt1 | contig 23962 bp, 25 predicted proteins | sample IncBWC30MmetaG_FD_155454 | JGI IMG/M metagenome (GOLD analysis project Ga0210406, IMG submission 155454) | Forest soil microbial communities from Barre Woods Harvard Forest LTER site, Petersham, Massachusetts, United States - Inc-BW-C-30-M | ecosystem: Environmental > Terrestrial > Soil >...
TTGGATCGCGGGTGCGGTCTGAACAGGCGCAGGCGCTGTCGCGGGTTGGGTGGTGCCAGTCGCATCGGCGGGCGGCGCGGCGCCCTGGCGAGCTGCATTGCGGCGCGCGGCTTCCTGCTGCATCATTTGCCGAATGGCAGCCGATCGCGACTGCGGGGTCTGCGCAGGCTGTGTGTCAGAATTTTGTGCATACGCGCCACCGCTCATGAGCGCGGTACTGGCGCCGAGCGATAACGAAAGGATCAGGTTTGTAGCAGCTCGCGGCAAGACTCCACCCCGCCCAGCCATGCTGGGCTCACAATATCATCGTCAGTCAAAATCGAGAAAGCGCGGGGGAAATCGGCTTCCGCGGATTATGCCTCGGACAGGAATTCGTATTCATCAATCACGGCAGCCACGGCCATCTTGCCGTTGGACGCTTCATCGTCGAGGCGCACCACCGTGCCTTTGCATCGAACCCGAATGCTCTCGGTGAGGGTTATCTCGGCCGGGAGAGTTAAAGTGAACTCAATCGGAGACCCGGTAGCGATGGGCGAATCCACGTAAAACGAAATCCCTCTTGCACTTACATCGCGGGTTTGCGCGGATCGTTCCTGGGTTCCATTTTCGGCATAGGTCACAGCTACCGGCAACCGCAGTGCAAATCGCCGTGTCGCCCGCTTTTCCTGCTGGGCCTCAGCCATGAATTGCCTCCGAAAAAGCTCAGTTAGCATGAGCGTGCGGGACTATTGCTGTCAAGACCACTTCTGGGGGATACGCATCCGGGCTAGCTAGGGAACCGTCTTGGAGTCAATGACTTCCGCGTGGGCTATTCGGGTCCGGCGTTCTGGAGGGTCGTTCCCCGCACTCCAAGTCTTTCAGCTAGACTGGATGCACGGCGCTTTTATGGTATTTGTTCTCGACAACTACGACTCATTTACCTACAACCTGGTGCAGTACATCGGGGAGTTGGGTGCGGATGTCGAAGTTCGCCGCAATGACCAGGTGACAGTGCAGGAGGTCGAAGCACTTCGCCCGGAGCGCATCTTGATTTCACCCGGCCCCTGCACGCCTGCCGAAGCCGGAATCAGTGTGGAATTGATTCGCCACTTTGCGGGGAAGGTACCAGTGCTCGGCGTCTGTCTCGGACATCAGGCCTTGGGCGAGGCGTTTGGCGGAAAGATCGTGCGCGCCAAAAACCTGATGCACGGCAAGACCAGCCGGGTGGAACATGACGGCAAAACCGTTTTCCACGGCCTGAGTTCTCCGATGACGGCGACGCGCTATCACTCACTTATTGTTTCGGAAGACAATCTGCCCGCGGAACTCGAAGTGAGCGCACACACCGTGGAGAACGACGGCACGCGCGTGATCATGGGTCTGCGGCACCGTAAGTTTCCAGTCGAAGGCGTGCAGTTTCACCCTGAGAGCGTGCTGACGGATCAGGGCAAGAAGTTGGTGGAGAATTTTCTGGCGATCGGCTAGCTTCCCCGTTCTTTTTCCTTTCCTGTTTCGACACCGGCTATTTTGCGCCAGCCCATTTTTCGGCGCAGCAGCCTTGCGCTTCTTCCGCTACCAACATACATTGGTACCATGGTACCAACAAGAGATTCACTGATTGTCGAGCGGGTCCAAACGGGCGTTCGCATGGAGAAGCGCCTCCTTAAAGTTCTAAAGGGCTTCGCCGAGTATCACGACTTAACCTTGGGCGACTTGCTGGAAGGGATTGTGCTGCACGCGTTCGACGGGAAGTGCCCCTTCAGCCAGGATTCGTTGCAGCGCATTCGCGAGTTGAAAAAGTTTTACGGGCTGGACCTGGACGCAAGTGCCAGCCACAAACTCACGGAAGGCAAGGTCGCGGGAGGCGCCGCCAAGCGTAAGGCCAAATGACCGCATCGCGGGCGGCCTTCGCGATCCGCTGCCTCCACTGGACGGTAGGGCTGGTCGTACTGCTGGAGTCTTTCCGAACTTTCCACGCAGCTTACTTCGGCCTCCACGGCGCGGGGCACTCGAGCATTCTGAACTCGGTACGCATGTTCCTTTCGGGAGCCGAAATCGTCGCGGCTATTCTGTTTCTGGTACCTTTTACGACGCTGATGGGTGGGTACATCCTGCTCGCGATCTTTGGGCTCGCCACTGTGATTCACGGACTGCACGGAGAATTCGGCGGACTGGAGATCCTGGTTCTTTACGGAGTAGCGGTGTGGGTCAGCCTGACGGGCAGGAAGCATGCAGAAATCACTGCATAGAGATGATTTCCGGCGTTGAGAAAGCTCTTAACCGCAAAAGTAGCCGCGTAGAACGCAACGACACGCCGGATTATGTTCTTCGCGAACCTTGCGGATTTCTTCGCGAGCTTTGCTGTTAAGGTTTGTCTTGGGTGGTGGAAGCAACACATGCACCCCACTTAGCCCAACAACAGGCGCCCAGCCAGCAGGAAGAAGAGCAGAATCGCGGCGACGCTGTTGATGCGGACCATGCGATAGCTGGCGGGCCAGGGAAACATCAGAACATCAAAGACCGCTCGAAATTTTTCAGGCCAGAAAAGGCCCCCCATCCCAAAAATCAAAGAGAAGTTCGCGATCAGGAAGACGTCTACGTTTTTCATTATTTCCGGCTGCACGTCTGTGCCTCTCTGATTAAAAATGAAGCCTCATTGTCGCAGCATCTTACGAAGGTAACGGACCGTCGACTTCGCGCGGGGGCATCTCTTTCACAACCCGTTGCGAGCGATTTCTACCGCCCGCAGAACCGCCTGAGCCTTGTTGGCGGTTTCCCGAAACTCTTTCTCGGGATCGGAATCCGCCACGATGCCGCCTCCTGCTTGCAGGTACGCGTGTTTCCCCTTCATAAACATGGTGCGGATCGCGATGCAGGAATCAATGTTGCCCGCAAAGTCTGCGTAGAGCACAGACCCGCCATAAACGCCGCGGCGCGTCGGTTCCAGCTCTTCGATGATCTGCATGGCGCGCACCTTGGGCGCGCCACTCAACGTGCCCGCAGGAAAGCAGGCGGCAAAGGCATCGATAGCATCGAGTTCGGGACGGAGCTTGCCTTCAAGCGCGGAAACGAGGTGCATCACGTGCGAATAGCGCTCGACATACATCAGCTCGCGCACTTTCACCGATCCATATTCGCTGACGCGGCCGAGATCATTACGCCCTAAATCGACCAGCATGACGTGCTCGGCACGTTCTTTTTCGTCGCTGCGCATCTTCTGCTCAAGCGCATGATCCTCGGACTCATCCTTGCCCCGGGGATGGGTGCCGGCAATGGGCCGGTATTCCAGCTTGCGGTCAGTCACGCGCACCAGCATTTCCGGAGAAGAGCCCAGCACGTGCATGTCTCCCATGCGCAGGAAGTACAGGTAAGGCGAGGGGTTCACTGTGCGCAAGGCACGGTAGAGGTCGAAGGGCGGGACGCCGGGCTCAAAGTCGAGCCGCCGCGACAACACCACCTGGAAGATGTCACCGGCGGCGATGTATTCCTTGGCGCGCTCAACGTTCTTCATGTGCCGCTCGCGGCTGATGCCGTTGTGAACCTTCAGCGGGCCCTTCTTTTTCTGCGACTTCTTCCATGCACCTGGACGCAATCCAGCGGCGAGACGCTTCTCGATGGCCGCAATGTCTTTCAGTGCGCGATCGTAAGCGCGCTTCGGCGATTCCGTAGCAACATCGGCTGCGGCGACGATGTGGATCTGGTGGCGCAGGTGATCGAAGACCAGCAGGCGGTCGAAGAACATGAGCACGCAATCGGGCACCGGAACGTCGGCCTTGGCATGTTCGCCAATGGACTCGAGGCGGCGCACGACGTCGTAGGCGAAGTATCCGACGGCGCCTGAGGTGAATGGCGGCAGTCCCGGATAGTGTGCGGGCCGATGCGAGCGCAAAAGCTCCTTGATGGTGGCGAAGACATCGCCGGTACGGCGCTGACGAAGCTTGCCGCGCTCGATATGAATCTCGTCGCCTTCCGCCCAGAGTCGCATGTAAGGCCGGGCGCCCACAAAGGTGTAGCGGCCGATGTGCTCGCCACGCTCGACCGACTCGAGCAAAAAGGAGTGCGGCTCGTTAGCCGCCACCGCAAGAAAGGCAGAGACCGGCGTCAGCAGGTCGGCGCTCACAGTCTTGACGACCGGGACCAAGGTCGCCTCCCGCGCCAGGCGCGAGAATTCCTTGAATTCAGGCTGCAGCATGATGGTCTTCCGGCGCCGAAAGGGGGAGCGGGGTTTGGCAGTCCGGAGAGTATTTGAATTATAGGGGATGACGGATTCCGGGGGCGAAGAAATCAGTTCACCACGGAGTCACAGAGACACGGAGGAAACTGAATCGCATGGCATTTCTTCTCCGTGACTCTGTGGTGCAGGATTTAGGAGGTTTCTGCCGACAACGGGTACCACACCTCCGTCACTGCTTGGAACCAGCGAAACAATTGACGGGGAACTAGCAGCGTCGGAAGATTATGATTCAGCTCAAAGTCCACAGAACGGGGGAGTATGCGGGTCAAGTTCTGGGGAGTGCGCGGGTCAACGCCTACTCCCCAAGCCGGGAACTTGCGCTATGGAGGCAACACCTCGTGCGTCGAAGTCCGTCACGAGGACAGCCGCTTTATCTTCGACTGTGGCACCGGCTTCCGTACGCTCGGACAACAGTTAGAGAGCGAAGCCAACGGCCAGCCGATCCGGGCGCATATTTTTGTCTCGCACTTTCACTGGGACCACATTCAGGGCATTCCCTTCTTCCGCCCACTCTATGAAAATCCCGCGAACCAGTTCGCATTTCACTCCTCGCGACGAACCCGCACCCTGGAGCGCGTAATGGAAGAGCAGATGGCCTCGCCCTACTTCCCGGTCAACACAAGCGAGATGAAGGCAGAGCGAAGCTTCTACGACATGGAGGAAGGCCAATCGCAGGTCGACGCCGCCAGCGTCAAGGCTCTCTGGCTGAACCATCCGCAGGGGTGCATGGGATTCCGCCTTGAAACCAGGGATGGCATCCTGGTGTACGCAACCGATAACGAACCGGGCGATGAGGTTTTCGACAAGAACGTGCGCAAGCTCGCCGAAGGCGCAGATGTCCTGATCTACGACTCGCAGTACCTGCCGGAGGAATACGCCGCCAAGCGCCGTGGCTGGGGACACAGCCACTGGCGCGAGGCGGTGAACATCGTGATGCAGAGTGGTACCAAGGAACTGGTGCTGTTTCATCACGATCCGGATCATGACGATGAATTAATCGATAAGGTCGTTAACGAAGCCCGGAACTACTATCCGCGCGTCCGAGCTGCCGCCGAAGGGATGGAGATCAAGATCCAACGCTGATTTGCGAAACCGGCGGCTCTTTACTGCTCAGTTAGCCCTTTAACTTGCCACCTTGCCACCCGCCCCATATACTGCTCGATTTGTGCCCAGCGGCAGGAAACAGCATCCATATAGCTAGCAATCATTTCTGGAGATCATTCGCATGAAAAGCGTCGTGATGGAGCAGGAATCAAATCCTTGGGAATCGCAGGCGGCACGATTCGATCTGGCCGCCCATAAGCTCAACCTGGACGAAGGGTTGTGGAAGGTCCTGCGTTATCCCACGCGGGAGATCATCCTGCACATTCCGGTGCAGATGGATGACGGACACCTGGAAGTTTTCACCGGATTCCGCGTGCAGCATTCCATCGCGCGCGGCCCGGCAAAGGGCGGAATCCGTTACGCACCTGACGTAACTCTCGATGAAGTAAGGGCGCTTGCCAGTTGGATGACGTGGAAGTGCGCGGTCGTGAACATTCCCTTTGGTGGCGCCAAAGGCGGCGTGATCTGCGATCCGCATCGCATGTCGATGGGCGAACTGGAGCGGATGACGCGCCGATACACGGCGGAGTTGGTCGAATTCATCGGCCCGGAGAAAGACGTCCCTGCTCCTGACGTCAACACCAACGAACAAGTCATGGCGTGGATGATGGACACCTACTCCATGCACATGCGGCAAACGGTGACCGCAGTCGTAACGGGCAAGCCCATTAACATCGGCGGATCGCGCGGACGGCGCGAAGCCACCGGCCGCGGCGTTCTCATCGTTTGCGATCAGGCGATCAAGAAGCTGGGTCTGAGCCGCGAAGGCTCGCGCGTGATCGTGCAGGGCTTTGGCAACGTCGGCTCCAACGCAGCGCGGTTGATGGCGGCAGCCGGGTACAAGATCATCGGCATCGATGAAGTGGCGGGCGGACTTTACAACAAGAATGGCGTCGACGTGGAAGCACTCTGGGAATTTCGCCAGAAGAATGGAACGATTCAGGGCTTCCCCGGGGCCGAGAAATTTGCCGCGGGTGGTTTGTTGACCGAAGACTGCGAAATCCTGATCCCCGCAGCCACCGAAAATCAGATCACCAGCCGCAATGTGGACCGAGTGAAGTGCAAGATTCTAGCCGAGGGTGCAAACGGTCCAACTACCGCAGCGGCCGACGAGGTCCTGGCCGACAAGGGTGTCTTTGTGATTCCCGACATTCTGGCCAACGCGGGCGGCGTCACCACCTCTTACTTCGAGTGGGTGCAGGACCGGCAAGGTTATTTCTGGAAGGAATCGCTGGTGAACGAGCAACTCGAGGAAATCATGGTTTCGGCATTTGACGATGTCGTGCGCTATGCCGAAACCCATCACGTAAATAACCGCATCGCCGCCTACATGCTGGCCATCGATCGGGTAGCGTACACCATCAAGCAGCGCGGAATTTACGCATAGGAAAAAGGTCTTCTCCCCGGCCCTCGTTGCAGACGAGGGCCTTGTTGTTTGTGCCCTTTCTTGTGACCCAGGGTTGACCTAAGCCTCGCGGGCTGGCATGATGGCTGCCCGCGAATGTATGGAGGTTGGCCGCGCTCTCGCATCCCATCCCAGTGTGAGCCGGCTCCCAACGCGCTTCGCTGTTCTACTACCTGGGGCCGGTTCCAGCGCCCCTAAAACGAGGACCCAGATGAGCAAACTCCCCATAAAACTAACAACCTGGATGGCGGCTTTGTGCCTTTTGCTGGCAGTATCGATGCCTGCGCTGGCCAGACCGCAAGCCAGTTCGAGCGATCAGAACAGCGATACCACCACCATCAAAAAGAAATCCAAGAAGGCTAAGAAGGACACCGACACCACCGACGACAATTCCGCTTCCAGCACGACGACCAAGAAGTCCAAGAAAAAGAAGTCGGCTGCAGCTGCAGACTCCACCGCATCGGATTCGTCGGCAACGACCAGCGATACCGGCACGAAGAAGACCCACAAAAAGAAAAGCGCGGACAGCGCAGCTGCGAGTGATCAGTCCGCAAGCGCGACCACGGACACGGGGTCCACCTCCAAGAAGAGCCACAAGAAAAAGTCGGCCGACGCGGCTGCGGGCGATCAGTCCGCGAGTGCTACCACAGACTCCGGCTCCACTCCCAAGAAGAGCCACAAGAAAAAGTCGTCTACGGATGCGGCAGCGGCTGATCAGACCGCCAGCACAGGCACCGACTCCGCTACACCCAAGAAGAGTAGAAAAAAGAAGAGCGCAGACACCGCCAGCGACCAGACCACTGCTGCAGCTTCAGGCTCAGATGCCCCCGCCGCTCCCAAGAAGAGCCGGAAGAAGTCGTCTGAGGCCGCGAGCGCAGCCGGATCAGCGCCTGCACCCGCTCCCGCGACCTCAGCATCCAGCAAGTCGTCGATGCCAGCCAGCCCGGCAGCGAGTGCTCCGGCTGCAAGTTCGCCTGCGCCCGCTCCCGCGAAGAAGGCCACCAAGGCTGCGCCATCGGGCGAAGCGTCCGATCCGGAAGTCGCTTCCGCCAAATCGAGCGGCAAGGTTTGGGTCAATCTCGACAGCGGCATTTATCACAAGGGCGGCCAGTTTTACGGAAAGACCAAGAATGGCAAATTCATGACTGAATCCGAGGCCAAGGCTGCGGGTTACAGAGAATCCCAGAAGGACTAAGGAGGCGGAATGAAGCGTAATCTGTTCGCAAGCATATTGATCACCTTGTTCGCAATTGTTCTGGTTGCGAACGTCGGGCTGGCGTCGCCAGTACCGCAGGCGGACGCCAAAAAGCCCGCGGCGGCGGCTTCTGCGGACCTCGTCGACCTCAACACGGCCAGCAGGGAGCAATTGGACGCGCTGCCGGGAATCGGCGAGAAGTATTCGCAAAAGATCATCGACGGCCGTCCTTACAAGGCGAAGACCGACCTGGTCCACAAAAAGATCATTCCGCAAGCCACGTATAACAAGATCAAGGACAAGGTCATCGCAAAACAGAAATAAAACCGCCGGAGAACGGGGGGCGACGGGTTCAGGCGCCTGGTCTCCAGCATCCTCGCTTCGCCAAACTTGATGGAGGTTCTATGAGTCTTCTCGACGATCTTGGAAACAAAGCTGCCAACAGCGTGCTCGGCGATTCCTCTAATCCGCTGGCAACCGGGCTACTGCACATGATCAACAACACACCGGGCGGGTTGTCGGGGATGCTGCAATCCTTTCATGACAAGGGATTGGGCGGCCTGATGACATCCTGGATCGGAACTGGACAGAATCTGCCCATCTCGGCGGATCAAATTCAGCACGTGCTCGGCAGTGAGCAAGTGAAAGAACTCGCTGCGAAAGCCGGCATCTCTCCCGACATCGCCAGCAACGCACTGTCGCAACTGCTTCCGACGCTCGTCGACAAACTCACTCCCAACGGGCAACTGCCCCAGCATTCCAGCCTGCTCGAAACCGGCATGAGCATCCTGAACTGCCTGAAACCCGGAACGGCAGCCTAGTTCCGGCGCCAGATCTCAGGGGCGGACCCGGTCCGGTCCGCCTTTCTTCGTCTCTTGTAAACTCCGCGAGTACTTAGTTCTGCTCTCCATTGCTTTCCCCTCGCAGCGTGGAGGATAATCAACCTAACGCTGCGCTTGTGACCGCCCGCAGACGGCGCTCGATGTCCCCGTGAATCTGCCGAACTCCATCACGTTTGTACGCATCCTCTGCATTCCCCTGCTGATTTGGGTTTTGTCGACCGGACGACTGAGCAGCGCGCAGGGCGAAAAAGAATTACTGGCGTCCGCTCTCTTTATTGCCGCCTCCATCACCGACGGCATCGACGGCTATCTCGCCCGCAGGCGCGGGCAAATCACCACCATGGGCATCTTGCTTGATCCGCTCGCCGACAAGATGCTGATCGCTTCGGCCTACATCACGCTGGTGCAATTCAATCCCAGCCTGGTTCCCGCCTGGGTGGCGGTGATCGTGATCGGCCGCGAATTCCTGGTGAGCGGCCTGCGCGGCATTGCTGCCAGTGAGGGGTTCACCATTGAAGCCAGCGAACTCGGCAAGTTCAAGATGGTGGTGCAGATCGTCTCGGTGGTCGCGGTGATACTCGACCATCGCTGGAAGGAATGGCCTCTGTTCGGCTCATACTTCTTCCCTGTGCACTGGATCGCGTGGTCGGCAATCTGGTTCATGGTCTGCCTGTCGTTGATCTCGGCAGTGGATTACTTCGTCGCTTTCTGGTCCAAGATCGATCGCCAGGTCGTGAGGAGCCGGCGGCGCGCGTTCGTTCTGAGCCGCCGGAAACGCAATGTCGTTCCAACCTCCTAACTCGCTTGCTGGAAGTTCGCATCCAGACCGATCCCTTTCCGACGCCGCTGATTACTCGCCCGACGAGCGCGACTTTCTGTTGCGGCTGGCTCATGATGCCGTGGAATCTTTAGTTCTCGATCGCAACCCCGGCACACGAAACCCTCATCCGCACCTGGAAGAGCCGCGAGGCGTTTTCACGACGCTGTACCTCCAGGGCAAGCTGCGCGGGTGCGTTGGCTACGTCGTGCCCGTTCTGGCCCTCCATCGGGCCGTGTTTGAGACGGCGCGCGCCGCCGCTGCACAGGACTCACGGTTTTCGCCCGTCACTCGAGACGAAGTTCGTGACTTAAAAGTGTCGCTCAGTGTTCTTTCCCCTCTTCAGCCCATCGCACCGGTGCAGGTCGAGATTGGTCGGCATGGCTTGGTGGTGACGTCCGGTACGAGGCGGGGACTACTGCTACCGCAGGTCCCGGTGGAGCACGGATGGAGCCGCGAAGAATTCCTGGAGCAGACGTGCCGGAAGGCTGGGCTGCCTACCCACGCTTGGCAATCGGGGGCAAGGCTCGAGTCGTTCACCGCTGAAGTATTCGGAGATCCAGAGGCTCCCGACTAAGCCCGTACGATTTTTCTTCCCACGAAGGGCCTTATGCGCGCATCCTACACTTAAGTAACTTGGGGCCGGATCCAGTTGGGAGTATCGTGCTGAGATCCTCGGGGGTAGAGATATGGAACTCGGAATTCTGACAGTAGTTTTAATCGTGCTGGCGTCGCAGATACCTGGCGACTATCACCTCGTGTTTTTCCGCTAGGCTCCTCTGCGCCTCAGCGCTGCGGTAGGCTCGTTTGGCAAGCCTTTTACCGCCACACTCCGCGAAGCGAAAGCCCTCGCATTGCCAAGGTCACGCTAGACTTCTGTTCATTCACTTCCCCGATCGCACCTGCGGCTCCACGGGACTTCCCGCAAAAACCAAACCGGGGAGGCTTTTGACCTCCCCGGCTGAGTTGTTTTAAGAACGGAGCTTACTGCTGGTCGTCGAGTTCCACACCATCGCCGACGTGTACGTCCTCAAGCGAGAACACGATCATGCCCGTCGCAGTTGTTGGAGTCACGCCGATGACCACGATTTCCCCAACCGCGCGCCGAGGCATGTCGCTGACGTGGATATTTGGTCCCTTGGTCCTCGTCATCCAGTTGCCTTCGATCGACGGAGGCCGTCTCTGCGTGTCTTCCGCGGTTGAAGCGGCGAACGAAAGGGAATCGACCGGATCCGCCAGGTCGGATGAATAGTTACGAACCGCGCGGAAGTAGTCCCCGACCTTCACGCCTTGGTTTGATCCAAGGTTCATGTAGACCTTCATGCCGGTGCCGAGAGTCGAGTCGAAGTCCTTGCCCAGCACGATCCGGGCGCTGGTCTTGCCGGTCTTCGGAACAAAGCGGTCAAAACGGGCTGGCGGGTGGAAGGAGACGGACGGCTTCTCGGCGAAGGGCACAGCGATGTCGCCGGGGTTGACGGGATCACAGCTGTACTCGATCTGACCAATCGCCATTTTGCTGCGCATGTCGACGATCTTCACCCGGCCGATCTCGCCGTAAGGCTGCCCGGTCGCCGCGAGCATCTTGCCCTGTCCCGGAAAGACTTCGTAGCGGTTCTGGTCTTTGAGTTCCCGGAGAATCGAATACTGGCCGCCTACCGTGTAGCCACCGCCAGTGAGGTAGACGATGTCCCCCGTCACGAACTTGGTGGTGTTCGGTGTCTGCAGGCCACCGGCGACATAGTTGGCGTTCGGCATCAACGTCTTGCTGATGAACCCCGCGCAGTACATGTCGGCGTAGGTGGGCGTCTGTACGCGTTCGATAGGGAAACTCACCGATGTCGGCGCAGTGCCTTGCGGCGCATTGGCGTCAGCCGCGGGGCTTGCGTCCTGCGCGCTCGCCGCGACCGCCAACAGCAGAATTAACAGTCCTGTTTTCTTCATCTTACCTCCGAGTCCACCCTGAACGCTGCGTTCTTTCCAACCCACCGCCGCACACACAGGGGCTCAGCCGGAAAGTAACAAGGGGGTGGGGGTGGGTCAAGGTTACGAGGGTGTTAGCCAACCTTCGCCAAAAGTTTTCCCTCGAAGCAATGTTAATCCGTTGTTGCATCTGGAATTACGCCCCTGTAATATCGCGCGCGACTCCGCGCCATGAGTTCAGTCCCCTCCACGTACGTGCCGCGCCTGCTACCCCTGCGGATGCCCCGTGTCTGCGTGGCGGTTACCGGGACGGATCCTGGTGAACTCATCGACAAGGCCGAGGGCTTGGTTCGGGATAACCCCTTTCTGGAGTTCAGGTTGGACTATCTACCCAAGCCTGGGCTGGCGCTCCCGAAAATCCGCAGCTTCTTCGAGATTTACCCTCACGCCGTGGTCATTGCCACCTGCCGCAGGACCTCGAGCGGAGGCAAATTCAAGGGAACCGTGGTGGCGCAGTTGGAGGTGCTGACCAAGGCTGCCGCGGCCGGGTGTCAACTGGTCGACGTCGAGCTGCAAACTGCCGCGAAACTAAAGCCCCAGCAACTGCAGAAACTAAGGTCTCAGGCGGCCGTTGTGCTGTCGTTCCATGACTTCCACGCCACCAAGAAGCTGGACGAAACCTTGGCCAAGATGGAAATCTATCCGGCCGATTTCTACAAGATCGTTTCGACCGCGACCACGCTCTCCGACAACGTCGCGATGATGAAGTTCCTTGAAAAACAAAGCGACCGGCACTCCCTGGTGGCCCTTTGCATGGGAGAACAGGGCATCATCAGCCGGGTGCTGGGCGTGCGAGCGGGCAGCACGTTCACGTTTGCGGCGGTCAGTCCTGACGAGCGCACGGCCCCTGGGCAGGTGACCGCACAGGATCTGCGGAGTGTCTATCGCATCGACCAGGTGGATGTCGCGACCCGCGTATACGGCGTCGCCGGCGATCCGGTGGCGCACTCCCTGTCGCCAATCATCATGAACACGGCGTTGCGGCGCGAGAACGTGAACGCGGTTTACCTCGCGTTGCACGCGAAAACTCTCAAAGACCTGTTGGCCTGTGTGCGCGACATTCCGATTCACGGGCTCAGCATCACCATGCCTTACAAGGAAGCGATCCTCGAGCATCTCGATAACACCGACTCGCACACTACTAAAATCGGGGCCTGCAACACGGTGGTACGAGCGCAGGACGGGAAACTCTATGGATTTAATACCGACACTGCAGGGGTTGTGCGGCCACTGGAGCAGCGATTGGCGCTGGAGGGTGCGCGGATCCTGGTTCTGGGCGCCGGCGGTGCCGCGCGTGCGGCGGTCTTTGGACTCAAGGAGCGGGGAAGCGAAGTCTTCATTCTGAATCGCACCGCAGCCCCGGCGCAGAAGCTGGCCCGGCAGGCGAAGGCGCGCACGATCAAGCGCCCCGATCTCAAGAAGCTTACATTTGACGTCATTGTGAATGCCACGCCGGTCGGCATGACGAACGCGCGCGAGACCCCGCTCAACGAAAACGAAATCAATGCGAAATATGTCTTCGACATGGTGTATGACCCGGCTGAGACGCGTTTTCTGAAAGCCGCCAAGGATCGCGGAGCGCAGATCATTCCCGGCATCGAGATGTTCGTACACCAGGCGGCCCGTCAATTCGAAATCTGGACGGGCAAGCCGGCTCCATGGGACGACATGCTCCGAGTCGTTACGATCGCGCTGCAGGAACGGGCGGCCAAGGCTGCCGCCAAAGCCGCCGCGAAGAGATAGGGAGAACGCCCCCTTCCAGCCAACTGGTTGCTGACGTGGGATCTTGCGCACACAATCAACTCGTAACCTAAATCCAGTCAGGTAAATGGCAAGCCGTCCCCGAGCGTACGGAATCAAAACTGAATTTGCATCTGTGATTGACCTCTGGTCAAATCCGTCTCAAAACGCTCCATTGAAACGAATCAATGCCACGAAGTTGTTGCAATTTGTAATGTGACGGAAGTAATATGAATTTGGACGCAGTTGAACCTGATTCGCGTCCGTTCTCGTCGTAGCACCGCCCATTTCTTCCAGATTTAGAGTCGGACCCTACTTTCGCGAATACCCAAGAGGCGGGAAAGTCCGTCTCTGCCCAGATTCGGAGAGATCAATATGGCGTGGTACGCATACTGCCTGACCGAGCATCAGGCACTCCCTAATGGTACCCGTGCCCGGCGTCCCTTCCTCTTGGAAGGCATCCAGGGTGTAAGTGGAGCCCCCGTCCTCAGCTACCCGAGTGGAGATTTCGCAGTCGTCGTCAGCGAATACGATCGCGCGACCCACAAGGTAGACGAGAAAACCGTCCTTGAACATGCCCGCGTGGTAAGCGTGTGCTTCCGCACCGGCACCGTGTTGCCCTTCCGATTCGGTACGATCTTCGACACGGACGACGCCTTGCGGCAGGCTGTTCGGTCCAACCGCCGCGCTTTCGGCGTGAGCGTCGAGAAGTTGCGCGGTAAGTCAGAGATGCGGCTTAAGCTGGTCATCCGCGACGGTTCGCTCCGCGATGCGATGATGAACGTCGAGTTGCCGGATACAGTCGGCCGCGAGTATCTCGCCAAGCTGCGCGAAAAGGCTTCCAAGGAGCGGGAGCGCCAGACCAAGGCGCGGGCTCTGTCCGTCCAGGTTCACAAGTTGTTTAATCCCCTAGAAGAGGAAGTCAGCTGCAAGAAAGTGGCTTCCGACGGAATGCTGATCGATATCGCCCACCTGATTGATTCCAAATCCGTTGAAAAGTACCAGAACCGCTATAGCATGGCCGCCAAGCAGTTGAAGAATTGCGAACTGGCCATCAGCGGACCGTGGCCTCCTTACCATTTCCTTCCCGGTAAGTTGCGGACCGTCGCTGGAAATAGCTGAGCCGAAGTTTTCAATCGAGAAACCCCCGCTGCCATGGCGGGGGTTTTTCACTTCCTGGGGAAAACCTGAAGCAGTGTCGTGCAGCGAATGTGCAGCAATATGCACCTTATGGTCGATAGGATTTCAGCCGCCCTACGGCTGGCAGGGTGCGCGGCAGATGGCAAACCTAGGCGTTGCAGAGACTTACAGTGATCTAAGTCACAAAGCTTCGTGACAAAATTCTTTGGCGCGGCAAGTGCTTAATTTATGAACAATAAAGAGGCCGCACACAGAAACATGACCTTCACCACAACTCATTGTTCTCGACAACTCCCGAATGTTCGTTCTGCTAGTCAGAACGACACCTTGCAAAGTCTTCCCTGACTTCCCGCCTTTCTGCCTCTTTGAATAGTGGCCCCAGAAAGTGGGGCCGCTTTTTCTTTGTGCTGTGCCGACACAAGAGGCGCTCTTCCTGTATGCTCCTTCCCATTCCAGCTATTTCCTGGGGAGGTAGTGATGCGAGACATCTACCAGGTAATCCAAGAGAAGGAACTCGAGATCCTGAGCGTCCGCCAGGAGATCGATGCGTTGCGCTCGATCCTGCCCTTGCTGACGGATGAAGAAGATGATGAAACACCGGTGGATGGACCGGTGTATCTGCCATTGCGAGTCGTGAATCGGGACTAGAGAGCAAGCGGCTGTTTCGGGCTTTTGAGGTGGTTCGATAACGAGTCCCAGGGTGAACGTGTTCGAAAAATCTCAACCCAGCCTGCCACGACTTCTCGGTGTTGCAACTGTCGCAGCGGTAATCGCACTGGCTGCATCGGCGCAGGCCCGGTCCGGTGGACGCCGCCACCATGGCTCGTCATCGGACGCCGGCGGAGTTCTGTCCCCTGAACTCAGGCAGCAACTCATCACGCTGCGAGATGCGGCGTTGACCGACGAATACGCCTATAAGCAGGTCGCCCATCTGTCCCAAAATATCGGGCCGCGACCCAGCGGATCACCGCAGTCTGTAAATGCGGCGCAGTACGTGGCGAGTGAGATGCGAAGCCTCGGCCTGGAAGTCCGGCTAGAGGAGGTCAAAGTCCCCCACTGGGTGCGCGGAGCGGAGACCGCCGAACTGGTCGATTATCCTGGGCAGGTTCCGAATACGGTGCAGCGCGTGTTCACGACATCCTTGGGAGGAAGCAGTTCAACTTCTGCCGAGGGTCTGACTGCCGATGTTGTGGTGGTGCGAAATTTCAGTGAACTCACATCTCTCGGGCGCGGCAAAGTTGCAGGAAAGATCGTCCTCTTCAATTTTCCTTTCGATACGCACAAGGCGGACGCGGGATATGCCCTTGAGGCATACAGCGAAGCCGTGGTCTACCGAACTGCGGGAGCCAAGGCTGCCGCCGAACTGGGAGCGGTGGCTTCGCTTATCCGCTCCGTCGGAGGCGCCGACTATCGCCTGCCGCACACGGGATACAGCGTGCCCGCAGGCATCCCAGCCGGCGCAGTTGCCGCCGAAGACGCCAGCCTCATCGCGGACCTGGCCACCGAGGGCAGGGTGCGCATGCACCTCACGTTGATTTCTCAGAATCTTCCCGAGACCACCGGCTACAACGTGGTCGCCGATTTGAAGGGGAGCGAACATCCGGAACAGGTGGTGGTGGTCTCAGGCCATCTCGATTCCTGGGATCTGGGCACGGGAGCCATCGATGATGCGGCCGGCGTAGCAGTCGCGATGGGAGCCGCGCAATTGATTCAACAATTGCACTATCGGCCGAAACGCACGTTACGCGTGATCGCATGGGTGGACGAGGAGAGCGGCGGACGTGGGCGAACGGCCTATACCACTGCACACGAATCGGAGTTCGGCAACCACGTCGCCGCGATCGAAAGCGATTTCGGCGCCGCGCATCCGCTGGGCTTCAGCGTAAAGATCAACCAGCAGGCGGTCGAGTTTCTGCATCCGGTGCAAGAGATTTTGCAGAGCTTCGGCGCTAACATGGTCAAGACCACCGACACGAGCCCGGGCTCCGACATCTCCGCCATGGCGCAAGCAGGCGTGCCCACGCTGGGCATCATGCAGGACGGCCGCACCTATTTCAATTATCACCACTCGGCGGCCGACACGCTCGACAAGATCGAGCCGCGGGCATTGCGCGAGAACGCCGCAGCCATGGTCGTCATGGGATACGCGCTGGCGTGTACCGAACAGCCTATACCCAGATAATTCTTCGCGGCTCGTGTCCTGGCGTTGCTTAGCTACAGACTGTCGGGCAGAGCCCTCAAGCCTTCGCCTGTTGACGGGCCGGAAATCCAGCGCATATGATTTTTGTTTGGCCTCAGACCGGTTCCCGGTTCTGGGGCCTACGGCTGAGCGCAGCAGAGTAACGACCATGGATAAAAAGAAACTGGAAGGCTTCAAGAAACGATTGGAGACGCGGCAGCAGGAACTGCGGCACACCGTCTCGCGCACTGAACAGGATGGCCGCTCGGCGGATGAGGACGCAACGCAAGATATCGCCGACAAAGCCGCGAATTCCTACAACAAGGAATTCCTGTTCCATCAGAGCAACAACGAGCGCCAACTCCTGCAGATGGTGGAGAATGCTTTGTCACGCATTCGCGAGGGCAGCTTCGGAGAATGCATCCACTGCGGCCAGGAGATTAATGCCAAGCGACTGGAGGCGGTGCCGTGGACCCGGCATTGCATCGAGTGTCAGGAGAAGCTTGAGCAGGGACTGCTGGAAGAAGCTCCCAAATAGGAATTCCGCGAAGTACTGCACGGCGCCGCCGGTTCGGATGACCGGCGGCTTCGCTTTTGGAACCGTCGGACATGCGCGGCGGTGTGTGTGCAGAGCTTTGACGCTGCTGAGTTTCCTCTGTAGACTGAGGGTTTGTCAGCCCACAATTGTTCGTTAAAGAGGAGTACGTGCGCGCAGAAACTCGCCATCAACTGAAAACTGACCGCTTCACACAGGCCACCATCGGAGCCGCCGAGGCCACGGCGCACTGGACCGCAGAACATAAGTCAAAGCTGGTCGCCGGAATCGCGATTACCGCGGTTGTGGTCGCCGCTGTCCTGGGAGGTTGGTACTACCTTAGCCAGCAGGACGACAAAGCAAATCTTGAATTGACGAAGGCCGTGCGGACTCTGCAAACGCCGGTACGTCCGGCCGGAGCTCCGGAGACTCCCAACGCTCCGTCATTCGCTTCGGCGCAGGAGCGTGCGGGCGCGGCCAAAAAGCAGTTGCAGGACGTGGTCGATAAATATCCGCACACTCACACCGCCGACATCGCCCGCTACCTGCTGGGCACAACCGCGGTTGAGTTGGGGGACAAGGCCACCGCCGAGCGCCAGTTGAAAGACGCCGCGGACACCCACAACAGCGATCTCGCCGCACTTGCCAAGATGGCGCTGGCGGCCTTTTACGGAAACAACGGCCGGACGAAGGAAGCGGCCGACATCTACAAGCAGCTGATCGACAGGCCTACCACTACGGTCAGCAAGGTCATGGCGCAGATGCAACTGGCTGCGCTGTACGAGTCTTCGCAGCAGCCTCTCGAAGCCAAGCGCGTCTACGAGCAGATCGTGAAGGAAAATCCCAAGTCGGAAGCCGAAGGGATGGCACAGGCCAAACTCCAGGCCATGAAGTAAGGCGTGCCCGGGAAGCCGGGAAGGACTCACTGAAGAGTCTGCCGAAATTGCGCGACTCTTGATCCTCGGAATTTAGCTCTCGTGTCTGGAAAAGAGTCTCGCCCAATCGTCAGGTTGGGCGGGTTGTAGCAGCGCAGGCTTGAGGTTGGCTACCACGTGTTCGGGATGCCCCATCCCAATGAGCGACGTGGTCAGGCCCGGTGCGGACCGGGCAAACTGGATCGCGTTATCGCTGTCGTTCTTCATTCCCAGCGCACCTGTCACGAACGCAGGCAATCCGTGCAATAGCCGTCCCTGGTAGAGCGTAGCGCTGCCCGTCACCGCAATCCCAAGGTGGGCAGCCGCGGCCAGCAGAGAGATATTTTTCTTTTCCACGTTCTGGTTGGTGAGGACGTAGGCCTCCGGCATCGCAAGGTTAAAGGGCAACTGGATGAAGCGAAAGTGATGGGCCAACCCTCCTGCCTCGCGCGCGATCTCGGCGCAATCGACGAGGCTGATGTAGTCACGCGAACCCTCGGGCAGGCGAAACGCATTCCAGGTAGCGAGCCCGTAGTAGCGCAGTTTCCCGGCCTTTACGCACGTCTCCAGAAACGCAAAGGCGTTCTTGAGACGCTCGCGAAACGTCTCGGGAGAAACTTCCGCCAGCTGCGTTTCGGGATTGTGCAAGTAAAAAAGATCGATGGTCTCGAGTCCCAGATTCTTGCGCGAGCGTTCAATCTGGTCGCGCAGGTAGACAGGAGCCATGCAGTGCATGCCGCCGACCACTTCCTTAGGGTCAACAATTCCGCTCTCGATGTATTCCCTCACGAAATAGCTGCGCGGGTCGGGAGGCAGATTCCCGTCGAAGGACAGGTACCCCGCCTTGGTGGAAATGAAGACTTCCTGCCTCCCAAGCTCTCCACTTGCAACCAGTCGCGCCAGGGCCGCACAGATATTTCGTTCTGACCTTTGATGGCGGTAATTGATGGCCGAGTCCAGCACGTTGATGCCGGACGTTGCGGCCAGCGAAATTGCTTCGATGTAGGCCGCATCGGCCTCGTCGTCCGGTTCACCGAGGTAGGTTCCTAGGCCGATCGAAGACAGCCACAACTCGCCGGCGCCCGGCACATGTTCGGGATGCCGGAAGAACTCCGCCTCGAACAGCTGCGGAAAACGCTTGCGATAACGCGCCGTGCCCTCGGCGGTAGCGAAACCGGCGATCATGGGAAGCAGTGTAGCAGCCGGACGCATCGAAACAGCGACTGCTGCTGAAAAGGCAATCGGTTAGCCTAAACAGCTGTGAATTTCCATTACGCTCGTAATCTCCTATCCAGCTTTGTCCTACGGATTCCGTACGCGTCCCCTCAAGATTGTAAGAACCCTTTTGTAGGAGTTTAGGGATGCCGCTGGGACCTCGCCTTCGTTCGCTGTTCGTTATTTTTCTTTTTGTGGCGCCAGTTTTGGCGCAGCAGTCTGGACCAGCCGTTCCGCCCGCCTCTTCAGCGAGCGCTGCGCCCGAGCAACAATCCCAGAGCCTCGCGGACGTGGCGCGCAAACTTCGCAAAGACAAGCCGGCCGAAGTCAAAATGACCGATGTCGACGCCAAGGAACTGTTTCGATCGGTCGACAAAGTCTTCGAATTTGCCAGCGAAGACACCGGTTTCCCCAGGCGCACGGCGGTCAAGAAGCAGATCGTAGGACAGGCCGACATCGAGAAGTTCACCAAGGATCGCCTGGCCCGCGAGGATTTCTCCCAGCGCTTTGCGCGCTCCGAACTCACGATGAAGAAATTCGGCTTGCTTCCCCGTGATTTCAATCTGCGCGAATTCCTGGTGAAGGCCAACGGCCAATCCATCGCCGGTCTCTATGATGACGAGACCAAAACGATATCTCTCCTGAACACGGTCTCCATGGAAAAACAGGGACCGATCCTCGCGCATGAACTCACGCACGCGCTCCAGGACCAGAATTATGACCTTCTGCATTGGGCGAAGGCGGGCGGCAGAGCTGGGAAATCGGGCCAACAGGGCGACATCATCGATGAAAGCACGACCGCGCGCCATGCCATCGTGGAAGGGCAAGCCATGGTCGTCTACCTTGACTACCTGCTAGCACCGTTCGGACGAAACCTGAAGCACACGCCGGGCGTCGTCGCGTCCATGGAGGACACGGCGGTCTCTGCAACCATCGATACCGAGCTCATGCACCGGGCGCCGATGGTGCTCCGCGAGGCGGGCAGCTTCCCGTATCGTGATGGCCTGTTCTTCGAGGCCGACATCCTGGCGCAGCGGGGCAAGCAGGCCGCGTTCCAGGGCGTGTTCGCGCAACCGCCGCGCAACACCCACGAAGTCTTCGACTCGAAGGCATACCTTGAGCGGGCGAAACTGATACCGGTCGAGATTCCCGACGTCGCTTCCCTGCTCGGCTCGAACTACGAAGTTTTCGATTCAGGTTCGTTTGGCGAGCTGGACGTACGCGCGCTTCTGAAGCAGTTCGGCGACCGGCATGGAGCGACCGATTTCGCTCCTGCATGGGCCGGCGGCGCCTATGTGGCGTTCAAGCGAACGCAGGTTCCCGCGGGCACCCAGCCCACAACTGCGGACGTAGCTTTGCTCTATGTCTCACGGTGGAAAAACGCGCAGGCAGCCGAGCACTTTGCGCGCTTTTATGCGACGACTGTGGCCAAGCGCTATCAGAATGCAGCGGTGCAGGCGGTGCCGACATGCGCGGCTGCACCATGCCCAACGGGTGCGGCCTTGGTGTCGACGGAGGAAGGCCCCGTCATTGTGGAGGAATGGGCGGACAACACGGTCATCGTTTCAGAGAGCTTTGACAGCGGCACGGCGGCGAAACTCAGCGCGGCCGTGAGGAGCGCGTCAGGTGAACGCCACGCCGAAGCCGCTCTTCCGGAATTGACGATGAGGCTATACACGTTCCCGGCGTTCCGCGCATTCCAGGATCACATCAGAGAAGACATACTCCGCGGGATCACGAGCGCGCTCCCTCCACTGCAGTAGCCATCCTCGCAGTATTCAAAAAACAGAAGGGATGCCTTAACAACGGCATCCCCTTTTTCTCTCGCCGAGACCGCGGGCCGGATTCGTTCGGCTTGTTCCATGGCTTTTCCGTGAAGCGTCGGAGCACATTTGCCTTTCCTGGCTTTTCCGCTACCATGATGGGCTTCGTAAACAACAACCGGGACCTCTATGGCAGACATCACTCTTCGGGTCAACGGGAGCGAGCGCAAAGTCAACGTGGCGCCCGATACTCCCCTCCTCTGGGTGCTGCGCGACACCCTTCAACTTCCAGGCACCAAATTCGGCTGCGGCGCCGGACTGTGCGGCTCCTGCACGGTACACGTTGAAGGCACTGTGGCGCGCTCGTGCTCCACGCCGGTCTCGCAAGTGGCTGGCAAAAGCATAACGACGATCGAAGGGCTTGCAGCCAACGGACAACATCCGCTGCAGGCAGCTTGGATTGCCGAAGAAGTGCCCCAGTGTGGCTACTGCCAGAGTGGACAGATCATGGCCGCGGCCGCCTTGCTCGCCAAGACTGCTCACCCGACCGACGAGGAGATCAATTCCTTCATGTCGGCGAACATCTGCCGCTGCGGGACCTATGACCGCATTCGTCGCGCGATTCAACGTGTCGCGAATGGTGGAGGTGCGCGATGAGCCCACTTTCCCGACGCGACTTCATCGCTGCAGGCACAGCCGCAGGGGCAGGACTGGTCATCGGCTTCTACTTGCCCCACGGTTCGAGCGGAGCCTCCGGCGATGCGTTCTCGCCCAATGCCTATCTGAAGATCACGTCTGACAACAAAGTCACGATCGTGGTGGCGCGCTCCGAGATGGGCCAGGGTGTGCGCACGTCCCTGCCCATGATCCTCGCGGAAGAACTAGAGGCCGATTGGAAGCAGATCCAGATTGAGCAGGCGGGCGCGAGCACTCTGTTCGGGGATCAAACCACCGGCGGCAGCGCCAGCGTTCGCACGACCTGGGATCCCATGCGGCGGGCGGGCGCCGTCGCGCGCGAAATGCTGATCTCCGCGGGCGCCCTGCACTGGAACGTGGCGCGCGCTTCGTGCAAGGCTGAGAACGGCAGCATCGTACATGCTGCTTCGAATCGGCGGGCAAGCTACGGAGAACTGGCAAGCAAGGCGGCCACGCTGCCTGTTCCCACCGACGTCACACTGAAGCAAGCCAAGGATTACAAGATCGTCGGCAAGCCGCTGGCGCGACTCGATACTCCACCAAAAGTGAATGGCACGGCCGTCTACGGCATCGATTTCCGCGTACCGGATATGAAGTATGCAGTGCTAGCGAGGTGCCCGGTCATCGGTGGCAAGGTCGCCAGCTTCGATGACAAGGAATCCAAGAAGGTTCCCGGCGTGAGCTACGTCGGAAAGATTACTGACTCGTCGATCGCAATCGTTGCTGAAAGCGTTTGGAGCGCGATGGAAGGACGCCGTGTTCTGCAAGTCAGTTGGGACGAAGGGCCAAACAAAGACCTGAATACCGCCATGATCATGAACTCCCTTCGACAAGCAGCCTCGAAGAAGGGAGTGACTCTGTACTCGACGGGCAGTGTCCCAAAGCTTGCCGGACCCGTCATCGAGGCCTCGTACGAATTGCCTTTCATGGCGCACGCTCCGATGGAACCGGGCAACGCCACCGCGCATGTGCAGGGATCAAAGTGCGAGATCTGGGCGCCAACGCAAGTCCCACAGGACGTGCGCGACTCCGCGGCGGCCGCACTGGGCTTGGATCCCGACAATGTCAAAGTGAATGTCCTGCTAATCGGCGGAGGCTTCGGGCGGCGCCTGGAGCACGACTACGCCGTCGAAGCCGCGCAGGTTTCGAAGGCGATCAACGGCCCGGTGAAGGTTATCTGGACGCGCGAAGACGATATGCGAAATTCGGTCTATCGTCCCGCGAGTTATCACAAGCTCAGCGCAGTGCTCGATGGGCAGGGATTTCCAATCGCGTTTACGCACCGCGTGGTCTCGCCCTCCATCAGCGCACAAAAGGGCTCGCCCGGTGAGGGAGGGGTCGACCCCGATCTCAAGGACGAAGCTGCGCTGGTCTATTCTTTCCCGTACGCGCTGGTCGAATACATCGACGTACAAACGCCCGTTCCTCTGGGATGGATGCGCTCGGTGTATGCCCTGCAGGTCGGCTTCGCCAGCGAATGCTTCATCGATGAACTTGCTAGCGCTGCCCGCAAAGATCCGCTCGCCTATCGTCTGCACCTTCTTCAGAAGGACGAGGACATCAAGTACTTCGACTCGACATGGCGCACCGCGCGCATGCGAGGCGTTCTTCAGATGGCGGCCGACAAGGCAGGGTGGGGCAAGCCGCTTCCCGCCACGCACTATCGCGGCATCGCCTGCTTCGGTAGCTTCGGAACCTACATGGCGCAGGTGGTCGAACTGTCCATGGAAAATGATCAGCCGCGCATTCACCGCATTGTTGGGGCGATGGACTGCGGCCAGGTCGTCAATCCCGCCATCCTCGAACAACAAATCAAGGGAGGCGTGGTCTACGGTTTGGCGAATGCACTGCGCGCCAAAATCACCATCGAGAAAGGCCGCATCGTTCAGGGCAACTTCGACGACTATGCACCCTTACGCATGAACGAAGTGCCGCCCGTGGAGGCCTACTACGTGGAGAGTACGGAAGCACCGACGGGAGCCGGCGAGCCGCCGATCCCGCCTCTGGCACCGGCGATCTGCAATGCGATCTATGCCGCCACCAAGAAGCGAGTGCGGGCTCTGCCGATCCTGAGCTAGCCCTGCTTCTTCGTTCTGCGAACCCAAGACGGGCCCGACGGCGGGCGTCGATGGCCCCCTCCGGCCCCTTTTACACCGCCAAAAGCCAGTGCTATGCTTTTTTCACGAGCGGAGGTGTTCGTGATAGCCAAGCCTCTGGATATTTT
>Ga0210406_10001983_pt1 | contig 23961 bp, 16 predicted proteins | sample IncBWC30MmetaG_FD_155454 | JGI IMG/M metagenome (GOLD analysis project Ga0210406, IMG submission 155454) | Forest soil microbial communities from Barre Woods Harvard Forest LTER site, Petersham, Massachusetts, United States - Inc-BW-C-30-M | ecosystem: Environmental > Terrestrial > Soil >...
GGAGGGCCTAGCCAGCATTCGCATGCAGACCGAGCTTTCTTTGGCCCACGGCATTCAGGCGACCCTGGTTCCGACCATCTCGTACCAGAACGCGAGTTTCGAGCTGTACGGCAAATCGATCCCGAGCACAGAAATGGGCGGCGACCTGATCGACGTCATCGAGAGCGACGGTGGGTTGGTGGCCTACGTCGCCGATATCTCCGGCCACGGCCTGCCCGCCGGCCAGCTCATGGGGATGTTGAAGACTGCCATGCGACTTGCCGTGCAATTCCGCCAAATGCCGGTAGCAGCGCTCGAAAGTGTGGACCGCGTGCTGCCAGATCTCAAGGAACCTGAGATGTATGCCACCCTGGCCCTGCTCCGCTTCGATGGCTCCAAGGAAGCCGAGTATACGTTGGCCGGACATCCGCCGATCCTCCACTATCGGCACGGCAGCAGGGACACGGCCCGGCTCTCGATGGAGCAGCTTCCGCTAGGACTCATCCCCGGCGCTTTCTATGCTAGTAAGCGCGTCATCTATTCACCGCGCGATCTCTTCTTGATGGTTACCGACGGCATAACGGAAGTGGCCAATGCCAGAGATGAAGAATTTGGCCTGACCCGCCTGCAAGAGCTGCTGACACAACACGCTGCCAGAGCCTTGCCAGAGATTTGGGATCTCATCATACGCGAGGTGCGACAATACGGTCCGCAGCGGGATGACCAAAGTTTGCTCCTGCTGCGCGTGCTGGACCCGGCGACCCCTCTCGTGAGCTGAACTCCAAAGGGGCGCAGGAAACCCGTAACCTAGTTGGACGCACAATGTTGGACGCTCAATGAGCGAGCCGTAATGTGTCCCGGGTTTAGACAAGTGGTTTCTGCCGGATTACGGGCAAACCGGAAGTAATCCTCAAGTCCTGATTAACGCGCTAACCGGAGAAGTGAAGTGCTGGCACGGGGTGTCCCTGTTATCGCCGATCATGGGAATTCCAAATCCAGCGCGTAAATTTCCTGGATACCAACGTCCCGCATAATGAGCGGCGAGCCGTCAAAGTCAAGGCCGTTCCAGGGGCTCCCTGACTCGCTCATAAAGACGCGAGGAATATCCTTAAATCCCAGGACGCGCTCCCGCTTGTGGTCAGTGACACTGACGCGATCGAGTTCAGGCCCGCTTTCACCGATATCTTCGAAATAAGTGTATTTGCCATCCCGCGACAAATTGGGATACTGCAATGCTTTTCCGGTGGTGAGTTCGGACCACTTTCCGGCGGTGAAATCGAAAAGCATCAGTTTGCGTGCGTCCACGGTAAAGGCGGTGAGGACGCGACCATCCGCAGACCAGCGCGGCGCCGTCATGCCAACGCTGCCCGGAAGTGTAGAAAGCTGCCGAGTGCGAAGATCAACCTCTTGTATGCTGTACTCGCTGGGATCTCCGCCTCCGAACTGCGGGTACTGAGCAAAGAGCAGCGAGCTGCCATCAGGCGACCATTGAGGGTCGTCCCCGTTGTCCTTGGCAGCGGGGATCAGCTCTTCTGGGCTGCCGCCTTCAGAGGAAACCACGAAGAGCTTGTAAGCAGCACCGGGACTGGCGCCAACAAAGACAATTTGCTTTCCATCCGGGGACCAGCGCGGCATGGAAGCGACCATCGGCGCTGAGGAAAGCTGCAATTTTTCGCTGCCATCGACGCGGCTACGCCACACTGTGTCGTCCGGATAAGCCTTGTACGCGATCCACTGTCCGTCTCTGGAAAAATCAATCTCACCTGCCGAAATGCCCCCGAGGTAAGGCGCAAACTGCTTCAGCTTGGGGTCATAATGTTGCAATTCAGCCCGCGGCTGCTCGCCGATGACAAACAAACGGTCCGGTGAAGCAATCGGCGCTGAATAGTTGATAGGGCCGGCGGTGATTTGGAGAGGAAGCTGGCTTTTCTTGTGAAGTAAGCCGGATTTCTCCTGAAGGGCCCAGATGTCAGAGCGGCCGTTGCGAAATGCCGAGAAGAAGAAATAACGGCCATCCGCGGTCCACGATCCGCAGCACTCGCCTGGTTCCTGATGCCAGCCGGGCAGCAGCGGCCGTAGTCCGGTGCCATTCACCGCTACCTCCCAAAGGGAGAACGAGAAAGAGGTAAGGCTTTGAACCGTGAAACGCAAGCAACTGCCATCGGGTGAAAATCGTGGCCCCTGGACAAACCCTCCAACGTCGACTAACTTACGAGCGCCGCTGCCATCGCGCTGAGCAAGGTACAAGGTTTGTCCTTGGGCGTAGGCGAGGTGCTGACCGTCCGAAGACCAGGTTGCGTCATAAGCCTGCAAGCTGCCAACCCGATGGGGTGCTCCCGCCGGTAATGGAACACTCCAGAGTGGACCACTCGAATCAGAAACAAACCCACCCTCGCCAGTGAAAGACCCGACAAGGAGCGCCCCGGGAGCAACGCTCAACAACCGAACATTGGGAAAGGGCGCCGGAATTTGCACTACGTCACCACCTTCGGCCGAAACTTGAGCTAATACTGCGCGACCATTCACTCTTTCTTGAAGGTAGAGACGTGACCCATCGGTGAGGACTCCGTCTTTGCGGCGATTGTCGCGAGTGATTTGGCTGGTCGAAGTCACGCGAGGTGGGGCCAACCGGCGCCTGAGCAAGTAGCCCAAAACGACAGTAAGGATCACCGCGGCCGCAGCCCCGGCCACACCCCACCTTCGCAGAGCGTGCCGACCGGGAGCGGGAGCCGTTGATCCGACGTGTGTTGCGGCTGAGGCTGCCGCCACGATCCCGCCCGATCCGGATTCGTCCGGCGATGCTCCGGATCTACCGCCAACATTTACGCGGCCTGAACTGGTGTCGCGCTTCAAGCGTTTCAAGTCAGCGCGCATTTCCGCGGCGCTCTGGTAGCGCAGATCTCGATCCTTTTCCATCGCCTTGTAGATTACTTGCTCAAACTCAACCGGAAGGCTGCTCTTGAACCGGACCGGTGCTACAGGATTCTTGTGGAGAATGGCGTCGAAGATGGCACCGGAACTCTCGCCCTGGAACGGAAGACATCCCGTGCCCATTTCGTAGAGCAAGACGCCGAAGGAGAACAGATCGGTGCGAGCGTCCAGCTGCTTGCCGAGAACTTGCTCAGGGGACATGTAAGAGACGGTACCCAACGCTGTGCCCGGACTGGTCAAGTGCTCCGAATCCACTCCCACCGTGGCTATGGTATCGGCTTTGCCGTTTGAGACTTTCGGTTGAGAGACTTTGGCCAGGCCGAAGTCGAGAATTTTGGCGTGTCCGCGCTTGGTGACGAAAATGTTCGCCGGCTTAATGTCCCGGTGAACAATGCCTTCAGTGTGGGCGGCATCAAGGGCATCCGCAACCTGGATGCCAAGATCAAGTAAGTTTTCCAGTTCGATGGGCCCGCTGGCGACCAGGTGCCTCAGCGTTTGACCGTCCAGAAATTCCATGGCAATGAACGCTTGTCCGTCCTGCTCTCCGATGTCGTGGATGGTGCAAATGTCGGGATGATTCAGCGCGGAGGCCGCTTGTGCTTCACGTTGGAAGCGGGCCAGCGCCTGAGCGTCGCGAGCAACTTCCGGCGGCAGAAACTTCAGCGCGACAAAGCGATGCAGGCGAGTGTCTTCGGCCTTGTAGACGACACCCATGCCACCTCCGCCGAGCTTTTCGAGAATTCGGTAGTGCGAGACGGTCTGACCGATAAGCGCATCGGTGCCTGGCATGTGGAGCACATGTTAGGTTGGGGCCAAAGGCAAGTCAACGAAGAGAGACAGATTTGCAGGTCAAGTCCCGATAAACGCCGTAACCGGAAACTGACCCACTACTCGAAAAGCAAGGCGAGCGGCTAAACGAGAAACAGCCGCTAACGCAGTTGGCCGGGCTCGACCCCGCGCTTGCGGGCGGCGTCATAAACAGCGTCCATCTGCGCGGCGAGCGATTTTTTCTTTTCCTCGAGCTTCCGCACCTGGTCGTCCACAGACTCCGTGGAGTAGCCCTTGTGCAGCTGCATGCCATTCGCACCGGGCGTCTCGCCTTTGCTGAAGCTTTTCAATTCCGCAATCTGTTTCTCGATGCCGGCCGATTGCGCCTGAAGAGCTGTGAGTTGTTTGCGAAAGGCGGCAACCACCTGAGGGTTGGCCGGCGTTGGGGTTGGGGCGGTGCTTTTCCCGGGGGAACTTTTCTTTGCGTCGCCCACTAGTGAAATCGCGCTCGCGTTGACATCTCCCATGTTGTCGTTCGTCCAGACCTTTTTGGTTTTCTTGGGTTCTTCGGATGGCGGAGGCGCAGGCTGAGATTGCGAGGATGTCGAGTCCTGCGAAGGCGACGAAGAGTTGGGGAACGAAGCACCGGCGGGGAATGCCGAGATCAACGCCGCTGCCGCAAAGATAACCTGGCGATTCATAACCCCAGAGTATCAGGGGTCGGCGCTCGCGGAAGGCGATTTGCCCAACTCGGCACGGATGGCTTGCAGCGCCTCCTTGGGAGGACCGATGCGGCGGTATTGCGAATACAATGTCCGCTCATGAATGGAAAAGCTCACAAACAAGCGGCGCCCGTCGAAATCATATTGGGAATAACTGGCGAACCAGAGACCGGGAGCCATTTCGTAGCGTTCCTGCATCAAGTGGCTGCCTTTGTAGACCCTGGCGAGAAAGCCGCCGATGGAAATGTCGTCGATCACTTCGATTTCCGCGCGCGCCAGTTGCTCCGCATCATCGTCGATCCACAGATAGCCGCGCACTTTTGAGAAGATCGAAGTGGCGCGTGACGTTGCTTTATAAGCCGGATTGGGAACCATGCGGTACTTCGACAGCATGCGATCGCCGCGAGGTTCGCGGTCCACGAAGGTATAAAGAAAAGCCATACGCGTCGCGTCGATTAAGTCCGCACGTTCTTTTTGTTTCTTCGCGACTTTCTCGTACGCTTCGCGCTGCGCCCGGCCATCTTCCGCGGCCCAGGAAAGGGCGCGCTCCAGCTTTTCCAACTGCGCCCGATACGCCGCGGCGTCGACGGGCTTCCCGTCCGGCCCGACTGGAATACGATCAATTCCCGTTCCCGCCGGGACTGCGCGGGTCGTTTTGATTTCCGGCGGTTGCGATCCAGCAGCGCCTTTTTGGATTTCCAGGCGCTCCAGGCGCTCGTAGTTGGCCTGCGCCAGATCATCTTTTTTCTGATTGGCGATGACGCGCTCGAGCAGCGTGCGCTGCTCGTCCGCCTCGCTTTGCTGGACCGGAACTGGAGCGTCTTGCGCCAGCGAAATTCCAACGCCAGCCGCAAGCAGGGAAGCAAAAAGAATGGCTCTAGGCGACTGCATAGTCAGGGGATTGGTGAGAGGCTCCGTCAACCTCTACATTGGATTCGACACCGGCCTCGAATGTTGCACCGCGCTTCACTTATCGGCACAGGCCCAGCATCCGCCCGCCGCGCAGGCGACGAACGCCGGGTGCCGCGGGCGGTGCCTAATAGGAAACGCTACGGCTTCGGTTTCTCCGCGGCCTTCTGCTGCTGTTGCGCTTCTTCCGTCCACGGCGGGGTAATGCCATTCACTCGCGCGTACGCGATCGATTGCCCCAAGTGCTCGCCAAAATGCCCGATGATCATCATGAAAGCCCCGCGCACGGTGGTTTGGCGGCCAAACATTTTCTGGGGCTTGTCCATGTCGCCGTCGCTGATGGGCAGGATTGCCTGCCGGAGATGGGCAAAAGAATCCTTCAAAAGCTGCGTAATCTTAGCCTTGTCGGCGGCAGCGGCCTGGATGGCCTTGAAATCCAGGCCAGATGGGGCCTGCATCCCGAATGCGTGAGCGACGCCGTAGTTGGCTGCGGTGATATGCGCGTACACCTCGCCAATGGACCGCACCCCTTCGCCCGGCCGCCAGGAGTACTTCTCCGCGGGAATCGCCTCTGCCAGGCGGGTAAACCGCTGCTCGTAGTATGCAAGCCCATCGAGAAATTCGGCCCGTGCACCTGCAGCGGGGGCGGCACCGGGCGCTTGCGCTGCGGCCGGTTTGTCCCCGGACTTGTCTTGCCCCCAGATCGACGAGCCAAAAGTAAGCGTAAATACAGCAACAACAATGAGATACAAGCTTTTCCTGAGCATCTATCCTCCCCGCGCGGTACGGTCTGCCCAAATCGGCAACCGCCGCTGGCAAGGCTACACCTGGCTGCCGGCAAAGCAAAGCGTCTAATTCTGCGTCTAAGCACCTGTACGGAAACCTATTTGCCGGCTAACTCGTATTAAGAGCAGGCAGACGAAGCGAGTGAGGTTCCGTTGGGTGTAGCTCCACTAGAAGGTTTGACGCAGCTGCCGCAGCCAACCGCCGCTGCGGGCGGGCGCCGGGTCGCGCTCACCGGGCTGCGCGGGGGCGCGGTGACCCTGGTCGAGACTATGCGGCTGGCGCTGGACGCCTTGCGCGCGCACAAGTTGCGCAGCTTTCTGACCCTGTTAGGCGTCATCCTGGCGGTAGCCACCCTTGTCGCGGTAATGAGCGTTGTCTCTGGGATGAACTTTTACGTTGCCGACCGCATCGCTAACCTCGGCGCAAACGTGTTCATTGTAGATCGCTTCGGCATCATCACCAGCCAGGACGCGTGGGTCAAAGCGCAGAAGCGTCCGTTGATTACCATGGAAGATTACGAGCGGATGCGCGACAGCATGAAAACGGCCAAAGCCGTTGCCGCGCTCGACGACCACAACATCGAGGTGCGCTCCGGAAACCAGCGCCTGCAGAACACCGACGTCATGGGTGTTTCTCCTAATTATGCTGAGGTGCGCAACATCAACGTCGCGCAAGGCCGCTTTATTAACGAGACCGACGACGACCATCGCGGGGAAGTCGTATTCATCGGCGCGGACGTGGCGGATCGGCTTTTCTCCAATGTCGATCCGGTCGGGAAATTGCTGCGCGCGGAAACGCATGAGTATCAGGTCATCGGAGTTGCGGAGCGCATCGGCAGCGCCTTCGGGCAGTCGCAAGACAATTTCATGATTATGCCGCTGCACACCTTCGAAAAAGAGCTGCATCGCCCGCGCGACTGGGTGGGTATTTTCGTGCAGGCAGGCAGTTCCGAAATGATGAGCGCGTGCGAGGACGAAGCACGCATGTTAATGCGTGCCTGGCGCCACTTGCCGTATGACGCGCCGGACAATTTTGCCATTCTGGGCTCCGATTCGATCATGAAGCTGTGGCACGATTTGACCGGCACGCTCGCGAGCGTCGCCGTCAGCCTGGTCAGCGTATTCCTGGTGGTGGGCGGTATCGTCATCATGAACATCATGTTGGCGAGCGTCACGGAGCGGACACGAGAGATTGGGATCCGGCGTTCGCTGGGCGCGCGCAAGATACATATTTTGCTGCAATTCATGATGGAGTCCGCGGTGCTCGCGGCGACGGGTGGAATTATTGGCGTCTTGCTGGCTTACGGCGTGGTTGCACTTGTGGGTGCGACCACATCGATTCCCGTGAAAACGCCGCTAAGCGCGGTCATCGTTTCGCTGTGTGTTTCCACGGCGGTAGGCCTTTTCTTTGGGATTTATCCCGCGACGCGGGCGGCAAAACTGGATCCGATCGAAGCCTTACGAGCCGAAACCTAGAATCGGGAACGAACAGCGAATCGGGACTGACGGAAAAAATATGGCGCAGGCATCCGGCGAAAACCTCAAGCAGGCGATGGACACGCTCCGCGCGCACAAGATGCGCAGCGCGCTGACCGTTTTTGGAGTAGTCCTCGGCGTCAGCGTCATTATGCTGGTCGCTGCGCTGATCACCGGCTTCGACGAGACCATTCAGGAAAATATCAAGCAGTTTGGCGCGGATACCGCGTTCATTTCCAAATGGGACCAGGGTTTCCACGGAGGCGATCCGCCGATGGAAGAGAGGCAGCGCAAGCCGCTGACGCTGGAAGATGCGAAAGCGCTGATTGCCGGGTGTCCCGCGTTGAAAAACGTTACGACTTTCTTGCAGACCGGGTGGATGCAGGTGCACACCGTGCGCACCAAGGCCGGTGAAGTCAGCGCCATCGATTTTCGCGGGGTGCAAGCCAATTTCGGCCAGGTGTATGCCAACGCTGCGACCCTCGCCGGCCGCTTTATCAGCGAAGGCGACGACCTGCACCGCGAAAAGGTAGTAATGCTGGGCGAAAATGTTGCTCCGGTGCTTTTCCCGGGTGCCGATGCGGTTGGCAAGGATGTCATGATCGATGGCACGGACTTTCGGGTGATCGGCGTGGTCGAAAAACCCAAAGGCGGCTTTGGGATGGGCGATGAAGATCGCCGCGTACTCATTCCCTTCAACACTTTCAAAAAGACGTACCCGGCGGCCGATGAAATCAACATGCGGGTGCAGGCAAATCCGGGCATGCTGGACCAGGCGGTTGACCAGGCCGAAGAAGTGCTTCGGCGGCGGCGCAACGTGGCCTACAACGGGAAGGACAATTTTTCGATTCGCACCGCGGCGCAGGAAGTCGAAGAGTTTCATAACATTATGATGATGGTTTACGTCGCGACGATCGTGCTTAGCGCCATCGGTTTGCTTATTGGCGGCGTGGGCGTGATGAATATCATGCTGGTGAGCGTCACCGAGCGGACCCGCGAAATCGGCGTGCGGAAAGCGATTGGCGCGAAGAGCAGCGACATTACCTGGCAGTTCCTCCTCGAAGCGATGACACTGACGGGCTCTGGTGGCGTGATCGCGCTGGTGCTGGTGAACGGACTGGTGCTCCTGATTCGCCTTACGTTGCAATGGCGCGGCGCCGTTCCGCTCTGGGCGGCGACGGCCGGCGTGGTCGTCAGCGTGAGCGTGGGTTTAATCTTCGGCGTGTGGCCGGCAATGAAAGCGGCCAAACTGGACCCAGTCGAAGCTCTCCGGTACGAATAGTTCGCAGCGAAGCACATTTCCACTTACATCTGAATACTTGCGCGTGGACGGCTTGGGGCCCGCCTCACCGGGATGCGGATGCCAAGGCCTTTTGTGCCAGCGTTTTTGCGTTTGGATTGCCGGCGAGGACCTGGGCGGACCATTCGGCGGCCGCTTTGGAGAGGCGGATGGATTCGCTGGTGAGGGATTCCGGGCCGCTGGAATCGGCGTTGCCAAAGAAGATGCGGTCGAGGGGTTGCGCGGCGGCCAGCCGATTTATTGTGAACTGGCCGGGGACGGCCATGAACATGGGATGGCCGCGGCGATAGAGGCGGACTTCGAGGGGATTGGCGTTGAATTCGGGGAGCAGCTTTTGGAAATCGGCGAGCACACGTGCGGCGAGAGTCTTGCAATTATTTTCGTCTAGCAACGTGAAGCGTTGATTTTCGCGGAGAGGCGTGTAGAAGGTGAGGATGTTGTGTTTCTGGTGGTAGCCGGGAACGTTGCGCACGGTCCAGTCGGCGACGATGAAGTCGGTGAAGGCATTTCCAGGACACCAGGTGTCGTAGCCGCGATTGTAGATGGGCTTGTCAAAAATGACGTTGACGACGGGATAAGGAGCGTAGCGGGTGTGCTGCATGGCGGCTTTTTGCTCGGCGGGGAGATTCGAGATGAGGCGGGAAGCGATTAGCTTGGGGACGCAAACGATAACGGCTTTGGCGGCAACCGCTGCCAATTTGTTTTCGTGGTAGTAGGTGACGCGGACTTCGTCTTTTTCCGGGACGATGGAGACTACCGTGGCGTTGCCGAGCAGGCGATCTTTGTATCGGGCCTGAAGGACTTCGATGAGCTGGTGCGTGATGCAGCCGAGGCCGCCGGGAAGAATCACACGGTGGTCGGGGGTGGAGGCAATGTACTGCAGTGAACCGATGCCGATGAATGCGGAAGTGTTTTGCGCGGTGGCGCCCCAGTTGGAAGGGCCGTAGCCGTCCCACCATTGCTGGATTTCCGGTGCGTAGGCCGCGGTGTACTTGGTGAAGGGTTCGGAATCCAGTTCGGCCAGGCGCTCGCGAACTTTGATTTTGAGCATGTCCCCGCGAAATTTGCGGAAACTCTCGCGAATGTCTTTTGGATACGGCAATTCGTCGATGCCGGATTTCCAAGTGTCGGGGACAAACGTTTTGTTGACGATGGTGGGATCGGGATTGTTGACGGGAAGAAGCTTGAGGCCGAGTTCGGCGGCAAGCTGATCGCCGTAGTCGCCTTTGTCGGCGAAGGCCGAGCCGGTCGCGAAAGGCTGGCCCTCAAATTCTTCCTGGTAGGCGTTGCCGCCGAAGTGGTCCTCTTTTTCGAGAAGAAGAAAATCTTGCTCGCGCAAGAAATAAGCAGCAGAGAGGCCGGCCACTCCGCCGCCGATAATGACGATGGCGGCTTTCTGCGTGGGAGCGGGAATTTCGACCGCGTGGCCGTCTCGGATTTGGTGGCAGACCTCGAAGTGCTCGCCGTGAAGGAGAGGCGTGGTTGCCGCGTCGGACGGCGCGGCCAGGAGCGTGGAGTCGATGGGGCAGCCGGCGGTGACGGAGCCGGCTACGACGTACTTGATGAAATCACGGCGTGAGCGGGACATGGGTCTCCTAAGGGCGTTCAAGAAGTTCCTGCGCTTGCGTGCCGATGGTTCTGGCTCGCAAGCGATACCAGATGACGATCAGCGCGACCGACACGGCGAAAATCAATGTGGAGATGGCGTTGATTTCGGGCGTGATCCCGCGGCGGAGGCGTCCCCAGATTTCCAGGGGCAGGGTGTTATCGCGACCGATGAGGAAAAACGTCACGGCGATTTCGTCCATGGAGAGCGTGAAGATGAGCAGGCCGGCGGCGATGAGCGAGAGTTTTAGATTGGGGAGCGTGACGCGCCAGAAGGTTTGCCAGGGCGTGGCGCCTAGATCGAGGGAGGCTTCTTCCTGCGCACGATCGAGCTTTTGCAGGCCGGCGAAAAGCTCGGTGGTAGCGACGGAAATGAGCGCGGTGCCGTGGCCGAGGAAAACGGTGAGCAGGCTGAGCTGCATTCCGGCGAAGACGGCGAACATCAGCAGCGAAAGGCCGGTGATGATGCCAGGAAGAATCAGCGGAAGCAGAACCAAGCGGCGGAAGAGAGCTTTGCCGGGGAAGTTGGCGCGGTCGAGAGCGAGCGCGGCGAGCAGGCCGAGGGTGAGGGAAAGCGCGACGCCGGCGGCGGCGACGAGAAGGCTGTTGATGACGGAGTCCCAGATGGCAGCGTCGTTGAATAGCTGGCGATACCAGCCGAGCGTGAAGTGACGCGGAGGGAATCCGCCGACGCCGTCGCGATTGAAGGAATAGGCGATGAGCACGACGATGGGCAAGTAAATGAAGCCGAAGACCAGGACAGCATAGGCGGTGAGGAAAGGAGAGCGCTGCTGGGAATTTGCGGACTTCATTTGAAGGACCAGCGTTTTTCGAGGCGCTCGGTGGTGAACAGCAACGAGGCGGTGATCAGCAAAATGCAGACGGAAATGGCGGCGCCGAGCGGCCAGTCGTAGGCGGCGCCGAAAAGACTTTGCACGATGTTGGCGATCATGGTGGCGGAGGGGCCGCCGACGAGGAGGGGCGCGAGGAAATCGCCGAGGGAGAGAACAAAGGCGAACGTGGCTCCAGCGAGCAGGCCGGGAATGGAGAGCGGAAGGATGACGCGGAGGAAGGTGGCGCGGCGATCGGCGCCAAGATCTTGCGAGGCTTCGACGAGCGGGCGGGGAATGTGTTCGAGTGCGGCATAGATGGGAAGGAAAACGAACGGCGTATAGATGTGCGTGAGCATGAGGACCACAGCGAAAGGGCTGTAGAGAAAAAAGCTGACGGGTTCGTGGGTGATGTGGAGATATTGGAGAAAGCCGTTGAGCACGCCGTCGCTGCCAAGAATGGTTTTCCAGGCGTAGCCGCGTACCAGATAGCTGACCCAGAGAGGGACAATCACGAGTTGGTAGAGGAGTTCCTTGCGCGGGCCGGCGTGGAAGGAAAGATAGTACGCGAGCGGATAGCCGAGAAGAAGGGAGCAGAGGGTCACGGAAGCGGCGATGCGCGCGGTGCGCAGGAAAACCTGGAAGTAGAGCGGATTGGTGAATAACGCGCGATAGTTTTGCAAGTTCCACCGGTGCACGAGGAAGCCGTCGCGCACGAGCCAGAAACTGTGCGCGAACATGAGCGCGTAGGGGAGCAAGAGAAAGAGGCAGACCCAGAGCAGCGGCGGGACGGCGATGACGGTTTTGTAAAGTCGTGAGTACATTTAGCGCGGCTCGTGGTGCGTGGCGCGTTCCCCGTGAGCGCTCGGAGATTCGAACACCGGGACGGCGTCGGCGGCGGAGAAAACGAATTCGTGTTCGCCGCTGAGCGGGCCGCTTGCGGGAATTCTGGCGCGCAAGGTCTGATTCCCGCCGCAATCAATCTCCAGGAGCTCGCTCGCGCCGCTGTAAATCTGCTGGCGGATGATTCCGCGGAAACAAACGGCATCCGGGAGCTGCAATGAAGCGTTTGCGATGCGAATGGCTTCGGGTCGAAGCGAGAAAACGGCGGCCCCGGGGGCTTCCGCGGTTCTCCATTGCAGCGAACCGCACCGGGCAACACCATTATTGATTTCGCCGTGGAGCAAATTGGTCTGCCCGATGAACTCTGCCGTATAGGCGGTGGCGGGGCGCGCGTAAATTTCGCGAGGCGAGGCGATTTGTTCGAGGGCGCCATTGCGGAGGAGCGCGATGCGATCGGAAAGGGCCATGGCTTCATCCTGATCGTGAGTGACGAAAAGGAAAGCGATTCCGATTTCGCGCTGCAGAGCTTTCAGTTCGCTTTGCATCTGCTTGCGAAGGTTGGCGTCGAGGGCGGATAGCGGTTCGTCGAGCAGCAAGAGCTGCGGGCGATTAATCAACGCGCGAGCGAGGGCAATGCGCTGCTGCTGGCCGCCGCTGAGAGTCGCCGGCCGCACATCAGCGAACTGCGCCATTTTGACCATGCGTAGAGCTTCTTCCACGCGGCCGGCGATTTCCTCTTTCGGGGTGGACTTGACGCGCAACCCGTAGGCGACGTTTTCGCGGACGTTCAGGTGCGGAAAGAGCGCGTAATTTTGGAAGACGGTGTTCACGCGACGCCTGTAAGGCGGGAGCGTGTCGAGACGCTCATTGCTCATCCAGATTTCGCCGGAGGTGGGTTGTTCGAAACCGGCGATCAAACGTAAGAGGGTAGTCTTGCCGGAACCGCTCTCACCGAGCAAGGTAAGGAATTCGCCGGAGGCGATCTGCAGCGAAATATTCTTGAGGACTTGCACAGCGGCGAAGCTTTTCGCCACTCCGCGGACTTCGAGAAGCGCCGCATTCGGCGGCGTTGCGAAGCGCGGCGAAATGGCGCCTGCGCTCACTGTGCGCTTTTGACCTCGTTCCAGATTTCGTTGTATTTCGCGCGGCGGGGAACATCCTGCCAGAAATAAATGCGCTTCATGTATTCGTCGGGGTCGTCGAGGTGCAGGCCTTTGCGCTCTTCGGGAGTGAGAAGTTGTGAAGTGGCGGGATTTGCCGGCGTGTAGTGCGTGACGTCGGTGACCAGCTTCTGCGTTTTCGCTTCCACCATGTATTCGAGGAATTGCTGGGCAAGTTCCTTGCGAGGGCTGGCGGCAGTGATCATCAGGTGATCGATCCAGCCGGTGGTGTTTTCCCTCGGAATCGTTTCACCGATTGGGAAGTTAAGCTTGCGAAGGTCGTGGGTCATCAGCGGCCAGCCCATGGCGGCGATGACTTCATGATTCTGGAATAGATTGGTGAGCTCGCCCCCGGTGGACCAATATTTGCGGATGTTGGGCTTGAGCTCGATGAGTTTTTTCTTCACCGCTTCCAGTTGCGCGTCACTAAGATTGTAAAGTTGGCTGGGGTCGGGCTTGTCGTAGCCGAGGACTTGCGCGGCCATGTATACGCTGGAGAGTTCGTCCCAGAGAGAAATCTTGCCCTTGTACTTTGAGTTCCAGAGGATGCTCCAGGAATCAGGCGCCTGCGGGAAGGCGGTAGTGTCGTAGAGCAGAGGATTGGGACCCCAGACGAAAGGTACGCCATAGGTCTTGCCATCGACTTTGACCAGCGGAGAATCGCGAAGCCTCGCTGAGAGCTGATCGTAGGTCGGGATTTTGGAAAGGTCGAGGGGTGCGGCGAGTCCAGCGCGGACGATGGAGGTCGCTACGTCGCTGGAAGGTGAGATGACGTCGTAGTTGGAGGCGCTGCCGCCGCGCAGCTTGGCGACCAGTTCATCGCTCGAGCCCATATAGGACGCAACGACTTTGCAATGGTGAGATTCCTCGAAGGGCTGCAGGAAGGATGGGTCCGCGTAGCCCTCCCAGACGAGCAGGCTCAGCGTTTCCGTTTTCGGTTTACACGCGCCGAGCAGCGAAGCAAGTAAAATGGTGCCGAATATCAGCGCGCGCCGCGACATTGTCGTCCCTCGCTTTCCGTTGCAAGGCCTGCTCAAACACTCTGACACTAGAACGTGGGAGGAGTATTGACCCAAAGCAGCCACGTCTCCGCGCGGCCTGGATTGCGCCAGCGGTGCGGCGTGGAGCTTTCGAAATAAAGGCTGTCGCCTGTGTTCAGGCGATAGTGCTCAATCTTGCCCAGCCAAATTTCAAACGTTCCGCGCAGGACGTGCAGAAATTCCTCGCCTTCATGGGTGTAGGATTCCCCGCTGCCCCCGCCGGGTTTCACGCGAAAAAGGTGCGGCTCCATGGCGGTATTGCCCCAGGCCAGGAGTTCCATGCGCACGCCGGCGTTGGTCTCCAGAACTTTTCGCTGGGCCGGGCGCACCAGGCGGGGATTGTCTCCGTCGGTTTCGAAAAGCGAAAGGATATTGGTGCGATAGAAGCGCGCGATGCGGCGCAGCGTGGCAACGGAAGAGCGCATCTGTCCGCGTTCGAGCGAGCTGAGAAAGCCAACGGAGACGCCGGTGGAGCGAGCCACTTGCGCGAGAGAGAGACCGCGGCGCGTGCGCAAGCGCCGGAAGCGCTGTCCGGGAAGAGAGGCGGCATCGGCGGGAAGAGCGACGGCGCCCTGGCGCTTCAGAACATGCACGATGGCAGCGGGATTCAGGCCGCGAGCGCGACGCAGGAACAATGCGCGCTGCAGGAGGCGCACGTCGGCTTCGGAGTACAGGCGATAGCGGCTCTTGGTGCGCTGCGGAGTAACGAGGCCAAGTTGCTCCCACGCACGGAGCGCTGAGGGCGAGATCTTCACGCGGCGCGCGACCTCACTGATGCGCAGCAACGATTGCGACCGCTGCTTCGGTGATACTGTGGATAAATTCTTTCTGCTTGACACGAGTCCAGGCTTTCTCTAAGTTTGCTGGATTATAGTAAGGTTCTGGCGGTGGGGGCAACCTCGAAAAATGGGTTTCGGAAAAATTTCCTCATCAGGGGTGGGTTCATGAGGGCACAAAATCATTTTGGAATGAATGGCACGCACTGTCATTGGATCTATGCGCTATGCATTCTTGCAATCTCTTTTGCCGCTGCAGGCTCTGGAAACGCCCAGAGCACTGGTGGCCGCGTTCGCGGCACGGTGACGGACCCGAGCGGGGGCGCGGTCACCGGAGCCAACCTGGTGTTGACGAACGAAGCTAATGGGACGCAGCGGGACACGTTGTCCGGAACGAACGGCGACTATATTTTCCTGGAAATGCCGGTAGGGACGTATCAGATCGAAGTGAGCCAGAAGGGTTTCAAGAAATATATTCGCAAGGGGCTGGTGGTCGACCTGAACGAAGTGGTAGGACTAGATATTCCGCTGCAGCTTGGCGGTTCCACGGAAATCGTGGAGGTCACCGGAGCGCCACCGCTGGTCGATACGACTTCGACGCAATTGGGCGCGGTGGTGAACGAGCGCGCGGTAAGCCAACTGCCGTTGGCGCAGCGGGACGCCTATCAGTTGCTGCAGTTGCAGCCGGGCGTGCAGTCGCAGGTTGGTTTGGATACGGTTTACGGCAGCGACCGCGCGGGCGTAGTGAGCGTCAACGGCGGCCGTGGGCGAGACAATAATTTCACAGTGAATGGTGGGGACGGGAACGATCAGTTCGCCGGGCTGCCCGCGATTCAGCCGTCGCCGGACGCGATCGCGGAGTTTCGCGTGCTGACCAACACCTTTGACGCGGAGTACGGGCGCAATTCCGGGGCTGTCGTGAACGTCGTGACCAAGTCCGGGACCAATGATTTTCACGGGAGCACTTATGAATTTTTCAGAAATGATGCGCTGAACGCGAAAGGCTTTTTCGACTCGAGTAAGCTGGCATATTTACAGAACCAGTTTGGCGCGACGCTGGGCGGGCCGATTCGCAAAGACAAAACATTCTTCTTCGTGACCTATGAAGGCGACCGCATCCGGCGAGGCACCTCGGGAGACACGGTGAATGTTCCGACCCTGGCCGAACGCAGTGGAGATTTTTCGGAGGGAGGAAACGGGCAATTTCAGGGATCGCTTTCGAGCGATGCTTTTGCAGCCACTCTAAACGCCAGGTGTGGATTAACGATTCCGACTCCGTCGCTCCAACCGAATGGGTCGGTGCCGTGGGCAACGATTTTCCCGAACCAGCAAATTCCCACAAATTGCTTCGATCCCACCGCCGTGGATCTGTTTAAGCAATACGTCCCAGCGCCGAATGTCGGCGACAGCTTTTTCCAGGGAGTGCCGTTAGGGCATGAGCGCAGCAATCAGTTCACGGTGAAGATCGATCATGAGTTGACCAAGAATCAGCGCCTGACCGGTTACTACTACTTGACCGATCACTTTCTGGCGAAGCCGTTCGCACGGTTCCAGTCGGGCGGAGCGAACTTGCCTGGATTCGGTGATCTGACCGACGAGCGCGTCCAGCAAGTCAACATCAGTCATACCTGGACGATTGGCGCCACTGCCGTGAACGAGGCGCGGTTCACGCTGTTTCGCGAAGGCCAGGGAACATTTTTGCATCCGCAACACACGGCGCTGGTACAGGACTCCTGCAAAACAGTTGCGGCGGCGAATTGCTTCGCCGATCCCAACAATCCGGACATCGGAATCCACCCTGGATTGGGCGCGACTCGCGAAGGCGTACCGTTCATCAATATTTCCGGCGGTTTCAACATCGGCAACAACTTCGAGGGCGAGTTGCCCCAAATTGGCAATACCTTTCAGTGGTCCGACAATTTCAGCAAAACTATCGGCAAGCACGATCTCAAGTTTGGTGGAGACACGCGTTATCAGAAGTTCGACCAAACTTTATATTTCGACATCAGCGGACAGTACTTCTACTTTGGAGGCGGACCGAACGACCCCGGCTTGCAGGTCACCGATCCGAGCACTGGAACGACTTCTCAGAACCTCTTTCCGAACTATTTCCTGGGCCTCCCGGACGAATACGGCCAGGGCTCGGCGCAGCAGGAGCGCGTAAGAACCAAGGCGCTGTACTTGTATGCCCAGGACAGTTACAAGATCCGGTCCAACGTGACGCTGAATTACGGGTTACGCTGGGAGTTGACGACTCCGCAGGCGGATGCGGGACAGAAAGTGCAGACCTTCCGACCGGGGCAGGCCACGACCATCTATCCCTGCCAACTGTCGGCGGCGAGTCAGGCCACGCTGGGGTACCCGGACGCGAATTGCAATCCCGGCGGCTCGGCGCAAGCGGTATTTCCGTTGGGTCTGGTTGTTCCCGGCGACAAGGGCATTCCCAATGGCTTGTCCAACACGTACTACAAATCTTTCGCGCCGCGAATCGGCGTCGCGTGGAGTCCAGCTGCCAGAGACGGCTTCTTGGGCAAGTTGTTTGGAGGCGCGGGTAAGACCAGCATCCGCGCGGGCTACGGAATTTTCTATAACCCCGTGGAGCAGTTGGTGTTGGAACAATTTAGCGCCGAGCCGCCGTTCGGTGGCAGCACGTTTGTGTTCAACACACAATTCAACACGCCGTTCCGGGGCCAAGACGGCCAGACGACCTTCCCCAATCCCTTCAACGGGATTCTGAACCCGCCGCGCGACAAGCCGGTGGATTGGTCGGTGTTCCGTCCCATCCTGCTGTTCGGGCAGGCGGCGAAGAATCCGCGGACGCAGTACGCCGAGCAGTACAACCTGACGATTCAAAGAGAAGTTGCCAGGGACTTGGTGCTGACAATGGCATACGTAGGGCGCCAGGGGCATCGCCTGTTGGCGTCGCAGGATCTCAATCCAGGGAACCCGAATACATGCCTGGATCTGCAGACGGTATCTGCTGCGATAGGAGACCCGACTGTAGCTTGCGGGCCCTTCCTCGCGGACAGCCCCTACACATTTACGCTCCCGGCGGGCATGACGTTCCATTTGCCCTATGCTTCGCCCACGACTGCCGGCGGCCCGAACATTCCTTGCCCAATTGCGAACGCTCCTGCCGCTTGCACCATTACAGGAGCGACCGGCGGCACACCAGTTACTTTGGTCGGCACTCGGCCCTACTCATCCCCATTCTGCGATCCCTTGAGCGGCAACGGTTGCCCGTCGGATGGCGTGCCCGTGATCTCCGATATCTTTACGCAGAACACGATTTCCAACTCTGCCTACAACGGATTCCAGGCAAGTTTGGAGAAGCGCTTCTCGCATGGACTGCAGTTTGAAGCTGCCTACACTTACGGCAAATCCATCGACAACGCATCGACGTTTGAGAGCCTGGTGGATCCGATCAATCCGAAGCGAAACCGCTCGCTCTCTTTGTTCGATGCCCGCAATCGCTTCGTCCTCAGCTATTACTGGGAATTCCCGGTTCCGAAGTACGAGGGTTTCAAGGGCAAAGCGCTCGACGGTTGGGCGATGTCCGGAATCACCACGTTCCAGTCGGGCTTCCCCATCCGAATTACGGAGCAGGATGACATCGAGTTGCAGTCCAGCTTCGATTTCGAGACTCCGGGGCAGCCGAACGTGGCGGCGCCATTCCAGAAACTCAACCCGCGGGGACCAGGAAACCTGGGTTTCAATCCAAGCGCCTTTACCGAGGACACCGTGCCGCCGGGAACGATCGGAAATGCGCCGCGGACCATTTGCTGCGGACCGGGAATAAACAACTGGGAAATGGCGTTCTTGAAAATTACGCCGCTAAGCGAGCGCTTCAAGCTGGAGTTCCGCGGCGAATTGTTCAACGCTTTCAATCACGCGCAGTTCTTTCAGCCGGACGGGAACTTCACCGACGGAAGCGATTTCGGGCGAGTAAAGCGTGCGCGCGATCCGCGGTTGATACAGTTCGCACTTAAGCTGTCTTTCTAGAGCAGCGAGAAAAGCGAGAGTGGCGAGGCGCGGCTCAAGAATGGCCGCGCCTTTCTCGCGCTCAGAAAATGGTTTTGATACATACTGACTACAGGGAACAGACCTGCCGAAAGCATGGGAGTAAATCATGCACGACGCATTGCAAAAAGAAATCGCGATTTATGAGAAGCGAACACCGAAATCCGCGGAGGCCCACGCCCGGGCGTTGAAGCGCATTCCGCTGGGAGTTGCCAGCAATTACCGCGCGTATGACCCCTACCCAATCTTTGTAAAGGAAGGGAAGGGCAGCAAGATACGCGACTTGGACGGCAACGAGTACGTAGACCACAACCTGTGCTTCGGCGCACTGATGGCCGGGCACTGCCACCCGGCTATCGTGAAGGCAATCGACAAAGCGCTCCAGATCGGGACTACCTTCGGCATGCCTCACGACATGGAATGGGAGCTCGCGGAGGAAATCTGCGCGCGCTACCCGGTGGAGATGGTGCGTTTCGGGTCCAGCGGGACGGAAGTGACCATGCACGCGTGCCGCATGGCGCGCGCGGCCACCAAGCGTGACAAAATCCTAAAATTTGAAGGCGCGTATCACGGATTGCATGACACGGCACTGGTCAGCGTGAAACCGAAGGCCGAGGATTACGGCGACATCAACGCACCGAACTCCGTGCCGGGCGGGCTTGGCGTGCCGAAGGCCAGCATCGAGAACGTGCCGGTAGCGACGTTTAACGATCTCGCCAGCGTGGAGCGCCGCTTCCAGCAATTTCCTGGAGAAATTGCCGCCATCATCCTCGAGCCCATTTTGATGAACGTTGGGCTGTGCATGCCGCAGCCGGGGTTCCTGAAGGGGCTTCGCGATATCGCCACGAAAAACGGCGCGTTGCTTATCTTCGATGAAGTAAAGACCGGCGCAAAATTGGCCTGGGGCGGCGCCAGCGATTTCTTCGGCGTCAAGCCGGACATGATCTGCCTGGCCAAGTCGATCGGCGGAGGCGCGCCGCTTGGAGCCTTTGGAGCGAGCCGCGCGGTAATGGACCTGATCTCGCAACACAAAGTTTTTCACGGCGGGACGTACAACACTAACCGCATTTCGATGGCGGCAGGTCTCGCGACGTTTCGCGAGGTGCTCACGCGTGAAACCTATGCGCACGTCGGCAAATTGAGCAAGAAACTTACAGAAGGCTACCGCAGTATCGTGGCGAAGTCTGGGTTGCAAGCGTATGTGGCCAGCGCTGGGGTAAACGGCGCGCTGATGTTGTATCCAAAAGAGATTCGCAATTACCGCGACTGGACGACGATTGACGTCGACCTATGGCGGCAGTACTGGTTCGGCATGGTGAACCGCGGCGTGCTGCCACAGCCCTATTGGTGGGACGAGCAGTGGACGATTTCGGTGCAGCACACCGAAGCCGACATCGACAAGCACCTCGCAGCGTTTGAAGATGTCGCCCCCGGGCTGGCCATGGCGCAGCAGGAACGTGGCGCTGCTGCGGCGAGTTCGGCCGGGCACTAAGGAAATCCCCCGCGCGCTCGGATGCACACGACCTGACGGAGAACAAAGGTTGTCCAACGAAGTCACTGCACCCGGTACGGCGGCGGAAAAAGAAGCGCCGCACCTTCGGCGTGTCCTGGGACGCTGGGATCTTGTCCTGCTTTTTGTCGTAGCCGTCTTTAACCTGAACGTGGTGCCGTCCATCGCCGCGAACGGCGGCGTGACCGTTTGGCTGTGGATCATTTCGCTGCTCCTATTTTTCTGGCCGCAAGGCATCGCGGTGATTGAGTTGGCGCAGCGGCATCCCGGTGAAGGCGGCGTGTATTTGTGGGCCAAGAGAGAGTTCGGCGATTTTCACGGGTTTCTGTCGGGCTGGTGCTACTGGACCAATAACATGATGTACGTGCCCACGATCATGCTGTACTTCGTCGGAGTTTCCGTGTTTGTTCTAGGCCAGGGGCACCAGGCACTGGCGGACAACAAGATTTTCGCGTTGAGCGCTTCGATCATTCTGCTTACCGTCCTGGTGGTGCTGAACATCATCGGATTAGGCGTGGGGAAGTGGATCAACAATGTCGGCGCGGTGGGCACTTTCTTTGCCGCCGCGGTGCTGATCGGGCTCGGGGGATTCGTTTGGCTCCGCTTCGGGACGTCCGTGACCGCGGCGGATTTTCAGATTCCCGCAAATCCGAGATTTGTGTTGAATTCTTTTGGCGTGATTTGTTTTGGCTTGGTGGGCCTGGAGCTGGCGTCCGTGATGGGCGACGAAATCGAAAATCCCCGGCGCATTTTGCCCGGCGCGGTCGCCTGGGGCGGAGTTTTGTCGGGGCTGCTGTACATCGGCGCGACGCTCACCTTGCTGATCGCGGTCAGCAAGCAGGATATCAGCGTCTTGCAAGGCATCGTGCAAGCCGTCAGCCACATGGCCGGCAGAGTGGGAGCGGGCTGGATTGTTGCACCGTTTGCATTCTTGCTCAGCATATCCATCGCCGGAATAGGCTCGGCGTGGCTGGCTGGGTCCGCGCGCGTTCCCTTCGTTGCCGGGCTTGATTCGTACATGCCCTCCTGGCTCGGCAAAGTGCATCCCGTATATTCGACGCCGTACGCGGCCCTGATCGTGCACGCCAGCGTTTCCATGATTTTGGTCATCGTGAATTTTACAGCCGCGGGAGTGCAGGAAACGTTTCAAAAGCTGCTGTCGCTGGCCGTGGTGCTGCAGTTGGTTCCGTTTCTGTACATGTTTGGAGCCCTGCTGAAAATTGCCGGCCGGCGTTCCTTCATCAAGGCGCGCTACGGCAAGCCGACATTGCTGTTTGCAGGGGGCAGCGGCCTGGTAACCACCACACTTGGCATCGCTCTGGCCTTTTTTCCCGCGGCGCAAATCACATCCATTCTTTCCTATGAGATATGGATGTTCGGGGGAACGCTGTTGTTTGTCGGATTGGCGGCGTTTTTCTTTTTTGTGTATGGGCGACGTAAGGCGGCGCGCAAGTTCGGCGAAGCTGCCGCAGTCGGATGAATCGATTTGCCGTTGCTGAACGGGCGCTGAGCTGGAATTTCGGAGGTTGTTATGTCGAGCAGTGTAAAGGCGGAAGTGCGAACGTATCGCAACTACGTGAACGGGCAATGGGCGGCCAGCGCATCAGGTCAAACGTTTCCGGTTTACGACCCTTCGACCGAAGAAGTGATCGCCCGCGTCAGTGCCGCCGACAAGGCCGATGTGGATGCAGCGGTGAAGGCAGCGCGCGAAGCGTTTGATTCCGGGCCGTGGGCGAAAACTACCGCGCAGGATCGCGGGCGAATTCTGTTCAAGCTGGCGGAAAAAATTCGCCAGAACGCCGCTGGTCTGGCCGACCTCGAATCGCGCAATACCGGCAAGCCGATCGTCGAAGCGGAGTACGACATCGCCGACGTGGCCACCTGCTTTGAATACTACGGCGGTTTGGCCACAAAGATTCTGGGGCACGTCAATCCGGTGCCCGCCAACGCGCTGAGCTTTACTCTGCGCGAGCCTATGGGCGTCGCTGCGCAAATCATTCCCTGGAATTTTCCCCTTTTGATGGCGGCATGGAAGCTGGCGCCGGCGCTGGCCGCCGGTTGCACCTGCATTCTGAAGCCTGCCGAGCAAACGCCGCTCACTGCTCTGGAGTTCGCCAACTGGTTTGAAGAAGCCGGCCTTCCTCCCGGAGTCGTGAACATCATCAATGGCTTCGGTGAGACGGCGGGCGCGGCCCTGGTGGCGCATCCGGGTGTCGATAAGGTTGCGTTTACGGGAAGCGCGGCCGTCGGCAAGATTATCGTGAAGAGCGCCGCGGACACCCTGAAGCGTGTGACGCTGGAGCTCGGCGGCAAGTCGCCGAATATTTTCTTCGCGGAAGCGGACTGGGAAGCTGCGGTGGACGGCGCGCTGTTCGGCGTGTTCATCAACCAGGGCGAAGTCTGCTCGGCGGGCAGCCGCATTCTGGTGGAAAAGAAAATCTACACGAAGTTCGTGGAATCGATGACGGAGAAAGCCAAGCGCATCAAGTTGGGTCCGCCGCTCGAACGCGAAACCAAGATGGGTCCTCTGGTCAGCAAGGAACAGTACGATCGCGTGCAGTCTTATCTGGAGGTAGGAAAGAAAGAAGCCAAGGTCGCGATTGGCGGCGGCCGGCCGAAGCAGTTCGGCAAAGGCTATTACCTGGAGCCGACAATTTTCTACGACGTCGAAAATAGCGCACGCATCGCGCGGGAAGAAATCTTTGGACCGGTGGCGTCCGTGATTCCGTTCGACGGAGAAGCCGACGCGATTCGTATCGCCAACGATACGCCGTACGGTCTGGCGGCCGCGGTCTGGACCCGTGATATCTACAAGGCTTTTCGCGTGGTGAAGGCCCTGCGCGCCGGCATCGTTTGGGTGAATCACATGCAGCCGACGTACGTCGAAGCGCCGTGGGGCGGGTACAAACAGTCCGGCTTCGGGCGCGAACTCGGCCCCTGGGGCTTGGAAGAATATCTCGAAACCAAGCAAGTGTTTGTGAACCTCGACGAAACTCCAATCGGGTGGTACTGAAATGCCTACGATTCAGATTCGCACGGAAATTCCCGGACCTCGTTCGCGGGCCTTGATGGCCCGGCGGGAAGCTGCAGTGCCCCGCGGGCCGTACAACAGCGCGCCCATTTTCATGGCGTCCGCGGAAGGCGCGACGCTCGAGGACGTGGACGGCAATCGTTATCTCGATTTTGCCGGCGGGATTGGATGTCTCAACATCGGCCACCGCTCGCCGCGCGTGATGGCGGCATTGCGCGAACAGCTCGAGAAGCACTTGCACCTCTGCTTCGCGGTGACTCCGTATGAAAGCTATAT
>Ga0210406_10001984_pt1 | contig 23949 bp, 21 predicted proteins | sample IncBWC30MmetaG_FD_155454 | JGI IMG/M metagenome (GOLD analysis project Ga0210406, IMG submission 155454) | Forest soil microbial communities from Barre Woods Harvard Forest LTER site, Petersham, Massachusetts, United States - Inc-BW-C-30-M | ecosystem: Environmental > Terrestrial > Soil >...
ACTGGCGAATGGCTTGCCCGCGGCGGCGGAGCTTGATCGCGCGCTGCGAAACGCTTCGCCTTCGGAAGTGGTCGCAACCGCGCTTGATATCGTCGGCCGCGACAAGCTCGCGCTGGTCTCCTCCTTCGGCACCGAATCGGCGGCGCTGCTCAAGGTGATGGCTGACGTCGATCCCAAAATCCCCGTGATCTTCCTCGACACCGGCTGGCTGTTTGAGGAGACGCTTCGCTATCGCGACACGCTGATCGCAGCGCTGGCCTTGAGCGATGTCCGCTCGATCAAGCCCTTGGAGGAGAATTTGTCGCGCGAGGATCCGGACCGTGAATTGTGGTTTAGCGATCCCGACGCCTGCTGCCGCATCCGTAAAGTCGAGCCCTTGGCGCGGGCGCTAAAACCGTTCAGTGCCTGGATCAACGGACGCAAGCGTTTCCAGGGCGGCCTTCGTGCGGAGATTCCGGTCGTCGAGGAGGATGGCGTCAGATTGAAATTCAATCCATTCGCCAATGTCTCGCGCGAGGACATCGAGGCGATCTACCAGAGCGCCAACCTGCCGCCCCATCCATTGGTCGCGTCGGGTTATCTGTCGGTCGGATGCATGCCCTGCACCTCCAGGACCTCGCCGGACGAGGACGCGCGCGCCGGCCGCTGGCGCGGCCGGGCCAAGACAGAATGCGGCATCCATACCGTCAAGACGTCGTAGCCTAGCCGCCGCTACTCTGCGTCATTCCGGGATGGTGCGCCAGCACCAGACCTCAGATGCGCAATTGCGCATCGGGGAATCTCGAGATTCTCCGATGTGCAATTGCACATCGTAGTTCGCTGAGCCTGTCATCGGGCCGCGCCTTGCGCGGACCCGTTGGCGCCCCGAAATGACTTCGAAAAATGTGCCGGCGTTCACCTTTCAGCCATTGTTGGTATGCAACAACCGCCCCTCACCGGGGAACTTCCGAATCATGCGCGCGGCGGCCGCCATTTTCGTAACATTATTGCTTGCAGGCTGCGCGGCCGAGGCTCCGGTCGGGACGCCGGCCATGTATGCCAACATGGCCGAGCCCGGCGCCAGGCTCGATCCCGTCGCATCCGCCTCGATGATCTCGCAATACCGGCAAAATAACGGTCTCGGTGGGGTCGTGGTCGATCCTGACTTGATGAAGCTTGCGGAATCGCAATCCCAGGCCATGGCGAGCGCGAACAAGCTCGACCACGACGTCAAGGCACCGCTCGCAAAGCGCCTGAATGCGTCGGGCTATCCGGCCACGCTGGCGGTCGAGAATGTGTCGGCAGGCTACCATACCCTTGCGGAAGCCTTTTCGGGCTGGCGCGACTCACCCCCGCACAAGGCCAATATGCTCAAAAATGGTGTCACAAAATTAGGCATCGCGGCGAGCTATGCTCCAAACACCAAATACAAGGTATTTTGGACGCTCATTATGGCATCAACGGAAACGCGATAGGCATCTCGTAGCGACTTGCCGGCCAGCTACCTAATTGACGCCATCGTGAACTGACGCCACCGTGTATTTGGCCTTGATAGCTGCTCGATGGACATCATGGACACTTCCGCTTCCACGCCGGCGAGGACGCCCGCGAACGCGCAACGCGTATTGGTCCTGCAGGGCGGCGGCGCGCTTGGTTCCTATCAGGCCGGCGCCTTTCAGGCGCTGTGTCATGCGGGTTTTGAGCCGGAATGGATCGCTGGGATTTCGATCGGCGCCATCAACGCCGCGATCATCGCCGGCAATGATCCGGAACGACGCGTGCCGCGCTTGAAGGAATTCTGGGAGATGGTGTCGGCGCCGGTGCCGTGGAACCCGGTCGTCAAAAGCGACCGCGGACGCACGGTTTTCAATGAGACCAGCGCGGCCTTGATCGCCACCTTCGGAGTCCCCGGTTTCTTCACCCCGCGGCTTCCGCCCGCGCTGCTGTGGCCGCCGGGCAGCCCGCAGGCGCAGAGCTACTACGACACCGCGCCGTTGAAGAAGACGCTGGAGCACCTGGTCGATTTCGACCGCATCAACGATCTGAAGTGCCGGCTCAGCATCGGCGCCGTCGGCGTGACGTCCGGCAATTTCCGGTATTTCGACAATGTCGAATTCAAGAGGCTCGGCAAGAGGATCGGGCCCGAGCACATCATGGCGTCCGGCGCGCTGCCGCCGGGCTTTCCTTCGATCGTGATCGAAGGCGAGCATTACTGGGACGGCGGCATCGCCTCCAACACGCCGCTCGACTATGTACTGGAAGAAGAAATCCGTCGCGACCTCCTGATCTTCCAGGTCGATTTGTTCAGTGCCCGAGGCCCGCTGCCGGAGACGCTGCTGGAGGCCGCCGAGCGCGAGAAGGACATCCGCTATTCCAGCCGCACCCGCATGAATACCGACAAGAACCGGCAGATCCATGAGGCCCGCAAAGCCTTGCGCGATTTGATGGGCAAACTGCCGGACGATTTGAAAAACGATCCGTCGGTCAAGTTCCTGTGTGAGGCCGCCAAGGAAAACACCGTCACGGTCGTGCACCTGATCTACAAGAGCAAGAACTACGAATCCTCGTCCAAGGATTACGACTTTTCCCGTGTCGGCATGGTCGAGCACTGGAGCGCGGGCGTCCGTGACGTTCATCTGTCGATGCGTCACAAGGAAATGCTGCAGCGGTCGCAGTCCGGGGAGACCATGGTGACCTACGATCTCACGGGGGACGGTACTGAAACCATCGACGGCAAACAGGAGTGAAACAGATGGGTATTTTGACAGGCAAGACCGCCGTTGTGACCGGCTCGACCAGCGGCATCGGGCTCGCATATGCGCGCGCCTTCGCGGCCGCCGGCGCCAATATCGTTATCAACGGCATGGGAGCGCCGCCCGACATCGAAAAGGAACGCTCCGCCATCGAGACCGACTTCAAGGTCAAGGCGGTGCATTCGCCGGCCGACATGACCAAACCCGCCGAGATCGCCGAAATGATCGCGCTGGGTGAGAAGACCTTCGGCTCGGTCGACATCCTCGTCAACAATGCCGGCATCCAGTTCGTCTCGCCGATCGAGGAGTTCCCGCCGGAGAAATGGGAAACCATCATCGCGATCAACCTGTCGTCGGCGTTTTACGGCATCCGCGCCGCGGTGCCCGGCATGAAGAAGCGCGGCTGGGGCCGCATCATCAATACCGCCTCGGCGCACTCGCTGGTCGCCTCGCCGTTCAAGTCGGCCTATGTCTCGGCCAAGCACGGCATCGCCGGCCTTACCAAGACCGTGGCGCTCGAGCTTGCGACCTTCAAGATCACCTGCAACTGCATCAGTCCCGGTTATGTCTGGACGCCGCTGGTCGAGCACCAGATCCCTGAAACGATGAAGGCGCGCAACATGACCAAGGAGCAGGTCATCCACGACGTGCTGCTGGAAGCGCAACCGACCAAGGAATTCGTGACGTCGGAACAGGTCGCGGCACTGGCGCTGTTTCTGTGCGGCGACGATGCAGCGCAGATCACCGGCGCCAATCTCTCGATCGACGGCGGCTGGACCGCGGAGTAGGCAAGCCTTCGCCGTTGCGCACACTTGTCATGCCCCGCGCATGCGGGGCATCCAGTACGCGGCTCCTCCTATGCAACACTGGTCCGCGTAGGGATGGGCAGCTGCAGCGACACGTTTCAGTGTCTCAGCACAGTGGAAGAATGTGCCGCCAAATCCGAAGCCACTTGCGAGCCCCGTAAGACCGCTTTCCGCGCGCTGAAAAACACGTACAACAAATAGACGTCTATCAAGATCGTGCCCGCCATCACGCTGTAGGCCCACGGGCTCGCCATCAGGTTCAGCTCGATCAACACGCGGGAGAGACCGAATCCCACGACCCACGCATCAAAGCTCATGCATATCCGGCGAAATGTCTCGGCATCCATCCGTCGAATGAGATACGCGCCCAGCGGGATGCCAATCGCAGCACAAGGAGCAAGCACCGACAAGATGTTGGTGCTTTCGGCAACAAACAGGCCGAGCTGGTAATACACGATCGCGGTCAAGCAGGACTCGGTCACACGAACCAGCGCCAGACCGGCCCGAAACTCATCTTTGACCAGGCCCTGATTGTTGAATAATATCGCCAAGGGGGGGCCTGAGATGGTCGTTACCGAGTACAGGATCCCCAACGTCGTTCCAAAGGGCAGGCCAACCAGCCATCGCGACCGAAAGGGTCTCCGCCAACCGGCTGCCTGCAGCAGAATAAGGGGCAGGATAACCGAGTAGGTGGCGAATTTGATCCAGACAGGCTGAAGCGAAGCAAGAGCATAGGCTCCGACTCCGATGCCGGGCAGCAACCCGATGATAATGGGAAGCACTCGTTTCCAGACGGCTGGAACGCCGCTTCGATTGATGAAAAGAACGTACAGGTTCACGAAGACTTCGATCAGGACCAAAGCTGGATTGAGCACGCGGTTGGCATAGAAAACGAGTGCGACCGGCACGGTGAGGGACGAAAACCCGTAGCCAAGCGCACCGTTCACGAAGGCCGCAAACAAGGCGATCCCTGCAAGAACGATCAAAGCGGTGTCAATTGGAGGCATCTTTGGTTTTTAACCCACCGGGCCGAGCGCCATCATCAGCGAACGAGCGCCCACGCCCGTCATCCCGACCAGCAGGCCGACGCCGAATCCCGAAGCAACGTAGAGCGGCTCAATCATATCCATGCGGCGTTTAGGTTTACCGTTCCGATCATGTAGTGACGCTAGAATAGACCTGCCGCATATCGCAACGCATCATGTGAAATAAGAATGTTTGATGCGCGTATCGGAATCCGGTGGTCATTTTCCCCAATTGGCCGGCGCCGCGCGACATCGACGTTCTGCCACACCGAACGGCATGAAGGAGGCGCTTTGGTGGCGTCGTTGGCTGCGTTGATAGGCTTCTTTTGCGGACACAGACAGGCATGACGCGTGCGTGTCGCGTGGCATGCCAACTAAGGGATCCTCGGTCCTGGCTATCTGTTGCCGAACGCCAGCACGTGCAGGCCGAGCCGGACGCGGACGATCCAGAACAGCAGCACCGTCTCGAAGGCAAGCGAGATCGAGGTCGCGGCCGCCGCGCCATGACCGCCGAAGCGCGGCACCAGCACGACGCAGAGGATGACGTTCATGACGAAGGCGAAAGCATAGGCAGCCGCGCAGATGTGCTGATGGCCGAGCATGTTCAGTAGCCGCTCGACCGGGCCGATCGCCGAGCGCACCACAAGCCCGATGGCGGCAACGAACATAATGTCGTAGCCGATCACGAATTGCGGCCCGAACAGCCACAATAGCGGCTTGCCCATGGCGAGCAACACGATGGTCGCCGCCAGCGACGGCCAGAACGTCCAGTTGATGGCGTGGGCGACATAGGCCGACAGGCGATCCTTGTCGCCGAGCGCGTGATATTCGGCAAATCGGTGCGCCGTGGTCGCCGACATCGCGTAGTGAATGAACGACACCAGCGCCAGCGTCTTCACCACCGCGAAATAGACGCCGACCTCTTCTGAGGTACGAAATTGCTGCAGCACCAGCACGTCGGTGTAGGACAACAGCAGATAAAAACTCTCGACCAGAAGGATCGGCAGTGAGATCGAAAGCCAGCCGCGGAAATCATAGGCCGTTGCGCCCGGCTCGATATGGAGGGCCAAGCGCCGGTTCAGCACCAGCATCTGCCCGATCATCGCGATCCACACCGCTCCTGCGCTCGCGATCATCGCCGCCGTCGCGCCGAGATTAAAGCCGAGCACAAGAGCGCCGGCGGTGATGCCGATGATCAGCGCCTGGCGCAGGATGAATTGCGGCATCAGGCCGAGCCGCATCCAGTCGTGCGAGCGGGCGATGCCGTCCTGGGTGTTGGCGACGACAAAGGCCGGCAGCGTGATGCAGCCGATGTAGAGCGGCACAATCGCATTGGCCTCGATCCATGGCGCGAGAGCTTTCACGACACAAGCCAGCAGCAGCGAGGCTGCCGAAGACACCGCGAACGTCATCCAGCGGCTGCCGGAGAGGAAGCCGCGCAGCAGCGCGTGCTCACCTGCCGTGCGATATTGCGGAATGATTTTTTGCGCCGACGCCGAGATGCCGAAATCCATCATGCTGCCGAGCAGCAGCACCCAGGTCCAGACATAGACATAGATGCCGTAGTCCGAGCCGCCCATCCAGCGCGCCAAGAGGATCTGCGAGAGATAGGCGAGGCCTGCGCTGACCACGCGGATGATGAAGATCGTTCCGGCCAGCCGCTGCGTCACCGACGCTTCGCTGCTGGCGCCGGCCAACTTCGATCGCAGCCGCGCGAGGAAGCTTGAGGACAGGGGGCTTGCGGCTTGAGCGTCCATCGCGGCCACGGTGAAAGATCAAAAAATGCCGCCCAGTGCGGCGACCCTTCCGACTATCAACTATTCCTTAAGATTCGGTCTCCCGTCGTCCCGGCGAAGGCCGGGACCCATAACCACGGATGTTAGTTGTTATAAAGCCGGCTGACCCCAGCGTTTATTTGCACCGCCGCGGCGTATGGGTCCCGGCCTGCGCCGGGACGACGCACGTCAGTCCAAATTGATGTTGAATTCGTAGGAGTGATCGCCGCCGACCAACGTGAATTTGAGCGCGGCGCCTGACGGATTGGCGCCCGGGGGCAGGCCTTCGAGCTGGAAGGCGAAACGCTTGACCCCGGGCGGGCTATGCTCGAGCAGGTTCGGGATCGGCAGGCTCCAGTCGGGGGTCGGCCCTTCGACGAACAGATTGACGTCCTTGGCGTCGGGCGTCACCACATCGACCAGCACGGCGGATGTTCCCTCGCGCTTGATGTCGCGGATGGTCAGCGGATTGGGATCGCCGACATTGGCCGGCTTCGGCACCGCATCGAGCGCGGCGAACAGCGCGCTATCCTCGGTGCTGGCCACGCTGTTGAAGGAAAGTTCGGCGCTGGCGTCGACCGGAATGCAGATCTTCTCGCAGACCGCGTAATTGATATCGGCGCGCAGCGTCACCGGCTTGTCGGGATTTTTCGCAACGATCCGCAACGGAAGCACGATATCATTGTGATAGCCCAGCGAATGGCCGCCGGCGCCGTCGTCAAACTTCGTCGGGGCCGGCCACAAAACCGTCACGGCTTCGATATTTTCCGACTTCGAGAAGTCGAAGCGCGGCGGTACGCCGGAATCGCCGGGGGTGCGCCAATAGGTCTTCCATCCTACCTGTAGCTGCATGGCGATACCGCCGAGCAGCACCGCGCCGCTGCGCGATCCCGCCAGGAGCCGGACCGCGGAATGTCCGTCCTTTTGCCAGGGCGATGCATCCTCGGCGCGGGCTTCGATCGACGCTTGCGACGCAAACAAGGCGGCGGCAAAACCGATTGCGACGCGGCTGGGAACCATGACGATCATGACGCGTCTTTACAGGCAAGCGCCCCCTCGAACCATTGAATTGCTTGTGATGGATTGTAACAGCTGGTGGGCGGCGCTTGATTGACAGAACCGCCACCCGATATCAGGATGCGACTTGAGAATGAGAGGCCTATGCGGATGGGTCCTGAAGGCAAGAAACCGGGCAATGTCCGCCGCGAAGCCGCCGGCATTGGCCACAGTTCGCCCGATCATGGTTACCTCGACGGCCAGTTGCTGGTCGCCATGCCGGTAATGGGCGATCCGCGTTTCGAGCGTTCGGTGATTTACATGTGCGCGCATTCATCCGAAGGCGCGATGGGCATCATGGTCAATCGCCCGGCCGGCAGCATCGACTTTCCGGAACTCTTGGTGCAGCTCGACATCATCAAGGAATCAGACCAGATCAAGCTGCCGGAAACCGCCGAGAGCATGAAAGTGCTGAAGGGCGGACCGGTCGATACCGGGAGAGGCTTCGTGCTGCATTCGAGCGATTTCTATATCGAGAATGCCACGTTGCGGATCGACGACGGCATTTGCCTGACCGCGACCGTCGATATCCTGAAAGCGATCGCCAGCGGTTCGGGGCCGAAGCACGCCATCCTCGCGCTCGGCTATGCCGGCTGGGCGCCGGGACAGTTGGAGAACGAGATTCAAGGCAATGGCTGGCTGCATTGCGATGCCGATCAGGACCTGATCTTTGGCGACGATGTCGAGGAAAAATATCTTCGCGCGCTGCGCAAGATCGGGATCGATCCCGGCATGCTGTCGAACGACGCCGGCCACGCGTAGCCATTGTCCGTCGTTGCCGGGCACAGCCGTCCAAAGGACGGCGTCGCTTTCGCTCGCCTACGACCAGGCAACCCATCGGCTAATTCTACTGTGTCATAAATGCCGTCGTATTTGATTGGGCGCGTGCGACGGACGTTGAAGGCGCGAAGCTGAGATTGCAGCACGGACAACGTGCCAGTTTTCTGGCGAGGGCGACCGTGAGCTGCCTGCGCATGGTTGCGATCGAATTTGGAATGTGCCGTTCAGGCCGCAATGGCGGATCCTCTGGGTCGATAACTTTGGGATACGGCAGGCGTCGGGAGTCGCCCGGCGGAACGAGTTGCTGAGGGGGGAATCGTCTCGCGCTCGGCGATCAGGAATCCGTAGGCCGCGACGCACAACGTGGCATGGTGGTGGAAGCCGCGCCATCTGCGGCCTTCGAAGTGGCCAAGTCCGACCTCCTGCTTGAGCTCCTGGTAGTCTCGCTCGATGCGCCAGCGCAGCTTTGCGAGATCGACGAGACGGGCAAAGCCGATGTCGGGAGGCAGGCTCGACAGCCAGTACTTTGTCGGTTCCTTCTCGCCTTTGGGCCATTCGATCAGAAGCCATTCTTCCGGCCAAGGCTCGCTGCGGTTGAAGTCGCGCCGCGCAATGCGAATGCGCAGGCGCGCAAAGCGGGATTTAAGGGACACGTTCGTTCCCTCGCGCCAAGTGATCGTCCGCCAGGCCTTGGCCGGAAGGCTGAACGCAAGATCTTTGACCTTGATCGGTTGGTGATCCGCATCGCGACGCAACTGCTTGGTCGGCCGTCCGCGGCCAGGAACGTAGGGCTTGGGCGGCAAAGGCCCCGTGCCAGGCGCCCACACGGTGGTGTTCGAGAGAATGCCAGCGACGTAGGAGAGCTCGAGCGCCGTAAGGGCGGCGCGCAGTTCGCTGTGATTGCCGTAGCCGGCGTCCATCAGCACGACGCCGCGCGGCAGTCCCGCTTCGCAGGCCCAGCGCAACTGGTCCAGCGCGATCTCATGCTTGGTCTTGAAGCCAATGTCGTCAGGCACACCCGCCTTGCGCAGACGCTCGCTGTCATTCGTCCACTCCTGCGGAAGATACAGCCGATAGGCCACCGGCAGGCTCGCATGATGATTGGCAATCGACAGCGACACCGCGACCTGACAGTTGTCTTCCTTACCGAGCTGGCCGCAATATTGCCGTGCAACCCCGACTGAATGCCGTCCCTTCTTGGCGAAGCTGGTATCGTCAATGATCCATGCCTCGATCGGCCCATGCCGCTTGATCTCCGGCAGCACCATCTCGCGTACCTTGGCTAAAACCTCGTCGTCCGACCAATGACCCTCGCCCACAAAATGCAGCAACGATTGATGTTGGGCCGCCACCCGAGCCGGAGCCGTCACCGCTGCCATCGGCTCCACGCTCTTGCGCTCGCACGGCATGATCAATCCCGTGCAATAGTCCCGGAGCGGTTGCGCGCGGTCCGCATGGCCAATCACGCTCACAAGCCCCTCGACATAGGTTGAAAAACGCGATTCACTTGTTACAGACCGCCGATGATCCATCGCAGCCTCCCGCCACTGCGGGGTTCTGGGGATCTCCTGCGGTCTTCAGCCCAACGTTGCAGTGATCCAGGCCGCCTATGATCGGGAGGAAGCGGCCGGCAGCACATTGCACTCCAAGGACCTGAAAGTGCTTGAGGCCAAATGCCACGACGATCCAGGCGGACCGTTTCTCTGCGAAGTCACATTCACGGTGGCGAGCACCAGCCAGGATCCCAATCAACGCCTGTACTTCGACGTCGTCGCCGTCGCTCGCACGCCCGACGGCTGGGTGCTCAAGAGCGGGCTATGCAGGCGCTGATGCGGTGCCTCGCTTCGGCGTAGCGCGCTGGCGGCACCGTTCGCGGACCCCGATGCGAATGCTGGCCGGCCGAACCTGCGGCGTGGCCGGGATGCGCCGCCGTCATCGGCGCTCGCAAGGTGGTGGTGACCTGAGCATCGCGCGGCACAGCCAGAGCGAGGGCAGGAAGATCGGCAGCCATTCCAGCGTATTCATCTGCACGCGGAACACGTGTTCGAAATCCGGATTGCCCGAAATTGCCGGCAATTTGACGCCGTAGGCGACGCGCGCCCTGGCCACCCGCGTAGAGATGAAGAAGTAAAACAGGACCGCAGCCAGGGTGACGAGGGCGGTGAAATGATACATCGCCAAAAAATTCCGTTATTCGATCACTTCGTCGGCGAGCGCAAGCAATGTCGGCGGAAGCTCAAGGCCGATCGACTTCGCCGTCTTCAGATTGATCACGAAAAGGTAACGCGTCGGTTGTTCGAACGGCAGATCGGCAGGTTTTGCGCCTTTGAAAATCTGGTCCACCATCGCGGCGGCGCGCTCGAACGATTCCTTCAAATCCGGCCCATAGGACATCAGGCCGCCTTCATGGACGAGTTGATCATATTCGTAGATCGCCGGCAGGCGATGCGTAGTGGCATAGTCGAACACGCGCCTGCGGTTGAGCATGGTGAGGGAATCGGAGACCATTAGAATGGCGTCGGGCGGATCGCGATTCATGATCGCGAAGGCCTCGTTGAAATCGTCGGGCTCGCGCACCCCCACCGCTTGCACCTCGACGCCGATCGCCTGCGCCGCTTTCGCGGAGGCCTCATAGCGCAGCGACATACCGAGGTCGTCCTTGTTCCACAGCATCGCGACGCGATGAAGTTTCGGCAGCGAGTCCTTGAGCAGCCCCAGCCGCTTGGTGCTGAGCGTCGTCGCCACGTCCGATATGCCGGTGATGTTGCCCGCCGGCCGTGCCAGATTTTCCACGAGGCCGGTTGCAACAGGATCGCCCACGCCAAATCCGACGACGGTTGGAATACCGATGGCCTTTGCGGCAAGCACGACCGGATAGCCCCAGGCCACGATGACGTCGACCTTGTCGGCCTTTGCCTGCTCCAGCAGCTTTTCGGTCGGGGCCTGCCCGGATCCGCCAGCAGCGCTCTCGAACATCAAATTTTTTCCAAGGTCATAGCCGAGCTGGGCAAGCGCGGTGAGAAGAAATTTTGCGTTCGGATTGGATTGCGGCACGAGTCCCTGCGGACTGATCATCGCCAGCCGATAGACTTTCGCAGGCGTCTGCGCGACCGCATGTCGAGGCGTGGCAATTGCCAGGGTAGCGAGAAGGGTGATGAATTGGCGCCGTTGCATGTGCCCTCCGGGGAGTGTCTTGCCCCGGGCTTAAAGCTTAGCACGGAGCCATGGGACCGAATTGGTATGCACGGATGACAGCGGTCGATCAATAACCCGTCATCTCCAGATATCCCACACCGCTGTGGCTGCCTGCAAAGCTGATCGGTCCTTCCCAATAGGAGAAGCCGGTGCCCATCCAGCTTCTCTCATTCAAGGGCGCGCACTCGATCGACAGCCCAAGCGAAGGGATCGCGACGTGCCAGGCGACCGGCAGCCGGTGACCTTTGATCTCGATTGGCGGCCTCGGCACCATGTCGATGTCGGCGGATGCGATCTGCCTTGCCTTACCGTCCGGCAAAATCCAGTTGCCGGACGCGTAATGGTGGCCGTCGGTCTGACGCATCCGGTACAGCATCAGCCTTTCGCCGGTCGCAAAATGCAGCGCGAACCAGTCCCAGCCGGTTTGATCTGACGCGAGCGGCTGGCTGCTCCACTCGCGGTCCATCCAGGCCTGACCGGAGACATCGATCGGCTTGCCGTCGATTGCGATTCGGCCTGCCGCTCTCAGGAAGGGCTGGCTGTAGTAATACGAGGCCTGCTCGCGCTCGGATTTCTTGCTGTAGCCGCCATCGCCCTGCAAGATCAGCGGCCGATCGGCGGTCAGATGCAGGGCGTAGCTGAAATCAGCGCCCGATGCCCGCAGCTCGAGTGGCGAGATCGACATGGCGTTGGTCTGATCCGATCCGCGCATTTCCCAGGCATCGATCCAGGCGGCAAACGGCTCTGCGACGACGCCGGCCTGGCCGACGCCGCCGCGCGCAAACGTTTCGCCAAAGCGGTGGGTGACGGCGCTGGTGACGGCGGCATGGCCCATCCAGAGCTGAAGGTTGGCCCATCCTTCCCGCTCGCTGCTGGGCGCCATCGCCTGACGGAACAGGGTCCATTGCGCGCCATAGGCGGCCCCGCTCGCATCCGCCAGATTCGCCGTCACGTACCACCATTCGATGCGGAAATCCGGATGCGGGCCGTGATCGGAGGGAAACGAAAATGTCTTGCCGGCAACGACAGGCGCGAATCCTCCTGCGCTTTCGCCGAGGCCGGCAAAACCCTGCGCCGGCGCGGGCCTTCGAAGCCCGAGCAGGACGAGGCCGCCGGCAAAGGCGCGGCGCGATATCCTGAAATCAGCGCTCATCGGCAAAGACCCTGATCAGGCTTATCGGTTGCATGCGCGCCAATCGTGCGACCGGAAGCAGGGCCGCGAACAGCGCGGCCAGCATGGCGACGCCGAGCAGCTCGAGCAGTTGCAGCGGGAAGACATCAAACGGCAAGCGCCAGCCGAAGGCTTTCACATTGACGATCGCGATCAGGCACCATGCGACCAATAAACCGAGCGGCAGCGCGAACAGCGCCGTGATCAACGCCATCGACAACGTCCTGATCAATTCGATCGCCGCCAAGCGCCGGCGCGTGATGCCGATCGCCCATAGCGGCGCCAATTGCGGCAGACGGGAATTGCCAAGGGTCAACAGACTGGTCAACAAGGCGACGCCCGCGACGCCAAGGGTGAAGGCATTCAGCGCGGCCGTCACGGCAAAGGTCCGGTTGAATATTCGCTTCGATTCCGCCTTCACCGTCGCCTGATCGGCGACGTTGCGGTCATCAAGCCCGAATTTCCCCTGCAGCGCCGAGATCAGCGCGGGGATTTTGTCGCGATCGACGCGCAGGCCGAGCCGCGTTTGTGGAATGGAGGGAAAATGCCGGACCAATGCCGCGACATCGACGGCGAGCTGACCTTTGGGGTTGCCGTAGTCGGCATAGATGCCGATCACTTCAAGTGGCCAGTCGCTGCCCTGCGCCGGCAATTCGATGTGATCGCCGATCGCAAGCTTCAATCGCCGCGCCAATTGTTCGCTGACAAAGCCGCCATCGCCGGCGCGAAGGCGGGTCCAGGCGCTGGCGGTCGACTGCAGCAGCGGCCAATGATCGCGATAGGTCGCGTGATCGGGCAGGCCGAGGATCTCGATCGGCGCGCCGTCGATCTGCGTTTCGGCCCGGCCGCCCGGAAGGATCGCCTGAACCTCGGCACGTTCGCGGAGCCAGTCCTTGATCGCGACGGCTTGCGCGTTGTCGGACGCGTTGATGTAGATGTCGGGCGTCAATCGGCCATCCAGCCAGGTCAGGAACGTTCGGCTAAAAGTTTCCACCATGGTGCCGACCCCGACATTGACCGCAAGCGCCAGCAACAGCGCCATCAGCGCCAGCGACAATCCCGACAATTGCTGACGGCTGTCGGCCCAGAACCACGTTGCGAGCGGCCGCCGCGCCAGCCGCTCGCCGAGATGAAGCACCCCTTCGAGCACCGCGGGCAGGATCAGCGCGGCGCCCAGCAGCAGCGCCGCGAGCACGGCAAATCCCGCCACTAGCGAATCGCCAAAGCGCAGCAGCAGCCCCGCGACGGCGAACACGGCGAGCGCCAGCGCACTCTGCGCCATCAGCCAGCGGTGTTGCGCCTCTCGCCAGGCCTGCGGCTGGGCGGTGGCGAGCAGCGGCAGCCGGATCGCCTTCGCGAGACTGGTCGCGGCGGCCGCGAGCGCGCCAAGCACGCTGATGGCGATGCCGGCGAGCCACCATTCGGCCCGGAGCGTCAACTCACCCGGAATCTGCGCGCCATAGAGTCCGCGCAGCGAAGCGGCGACATCGGGCAACAGCGCCGCCGCGATCAGATAGCCGCAGACCAGCCCGATCAGCCCGGCGACCAGCGCCAGCGACACCAGCTCGGCCACCAGCACCGCATTCAGCATGGCCGCTGACACGCCGCAGGCGCGCAGCGTCCGCAGCATGGAAAGGCGCTGCTCGAACGCAAGCCCAACAGCCGAGTTGACAATGAAAAGGCCGACGACAAACGACAACAGCCCGAACGCGGTGAGGTTGAGATGAAAACTGTCGGTGAGGCGCTCAAGGTCGCTCTCCTCACTGGGTTCGACCAGGCGCAGCCTGTCGCCTGAGATTTTCTCCAGCGGCTCATGTTGACCCTTCTTCTTGCCGATCAACAGGCGGGAAATCTGGTCCGGCCGGTTCAGAAGCTTTTGCGCGATCCCGATGTCGACCACCAGAACGTCGGGCACCAACTGCGCCTGCACATGCAACGGCGGCAGCGACGCGCCGCTGCTCACGGGTGGCGTGGCGCCCTCGGTGAGATGCAGATCGGAAAGTGTCTCGGGCGCGAGCAAGGTCTGTCCCGGTGGCGTGACGAAAGCTTGCAGGCCACCCCGTCCGATCGCCGGCGCACTGCCGATCTCGGCGGGCAGCGTCACCGGCTCGATCCCGAGCAGGCGGAACGATCGACCGCCGATCTGCACGCGACCCTCGAGCACGGGTGAGACCGGCCAGCCGGCGCGGCGAAAATCGACAAAGAGTTCTTGCGGAAAAGTCGCGCCAGCGCGTCCAACCAGCATGGCGGTTCGCACGCCGCCAAACGTTGCGGCCGCGCGGTCATAGGAGATGCGGGCCTGCTGGTTCAGCGCCTGCACGCCGCTCCACAGCGCGGTCGCCGAAACCAGCCCGATCAGCAAGGTCGCAAGCTGCATCGGATGCCGCCGCCAATGGCTCAGGAGCGCCGCAAGGACCCAAAGCATGCGCCTCATGCTGATAGCTTCGAATTCACCGCACGAGCCCCGTGTGAAGCGTGACCTGGCGATCTAGCGTCGCGGCAAGCCGGGCGCTATGGGTGACCATCAGCAAGCCGCAGCCGGTATGAGCCACCAGATCGCGCGCCAGCGCAAGCACACCATCCGCGGTGGTCTCGTCGAGGTTGCCGGTCGGCTCATCGGCGAGCAGCAGCAGCGGTCTTGCGGCGAGCGCGCGCCCGATCGCCACCCGCTGCTGCTGTCCGCCGGACAATTGCTCAGGGTATCGCTTCAGCAAGCCGCCGAGCCCGAGCCGCTCGACCAATTCGGCATGCCAGACGGCATCATGACGGCCGGCGATCCGCGACTGGAAAGAAAGATTGGCTTCGACACTCAGGCTCGGGACCAGGTTGAACTGCTGGAACACCAGGCCGATCCGATCGCGCCGCAGCGCCGCGCGGCCGGTATCGGAGAGGTCGGTCACGGCGGCATCGGCGATCCTGATCTCGCCGCCGTCGGCCGCATCGAGGCCTGCGATGAGATGCAAGAGCGTGCTCTTGCCGCTGCCGGATTCACCTGTCAGCGCGACGCGCTCGCCGGCCGCGACATCGAGATTGACGCCGCGAAGAACGCTAACTTGCTCGCCGGCCGTGCGATAGGTCTTGGTCAGATTGCGGACGCTCAGCACGATATTGTTGTTGCCTGCCATGCCGGGCGCTGCAAAACCTTCACATCGGCTTCTGATACTTCAGCACGAATTCATCGACCGGCACGGCCGGCTTGAACACCGGTACGTCGCGGGGATCCTCAGGATGATGCAGGAAATCGCCTTCCGCGGCGAGCTTGAAGCCGGCCGCTTCGATCTCCTGCTGCAGCGCGCTTTGCTCGATGCGGTGCAGCGTCTTGCCGACGGTGGTGCCGTCGCCCGGCTTTGCCGAATGGTCGGCGATGATGAGAAAGCCGCCGGGTTTTAAAGCCGCGAACATCTTCTGGTTCATCCTGGCGCGATCGACCGGCATATAGGTCGTGTCATGATAGAAGAAAAAGAAGGTGATCATGTCGAGTCCCGAGACGTCGGGCGGGATCGGATCATCAAAGTCCCTGACGACATGGACGACGTTCTTCATCACGGGCTTTTGAGCGCGGATATCGAACTTGTCCTTCACGAATCGTTCGATCACGTCGGCCGAATCCTGGGCGTAGATCATGCCGGTGGGGCCGACGGCGCGGGCCAGCAATTCCGTGCTGTAGCCGGCGTTGGCGGCCATATCCAATATCTTCATGCCGCCTGTGACGTCGGTGAAAGCGAGCATCTTGGCAGGCTGGCGGCGCTGATCGGTCTGCCGGTCGGCGTCACTGCGGTCGGCGGAGGCGACGATCGCTTCATAGTCGGGCGCGCTCGTGGCCTGCGCAAGCACAGCCCCTGCCAGGATCGAAACGGCAAACACGCTGACGGCAGCGAAAATGACCGGCTTAGCCATGAGAACTCCCTCTCGTTTTGGGCAACATATCAAGGCAGTCGTGGCAGATCACCGTCTCAATGGTGTGACGACGCGATCGTGATCGATGGCGCGGGTTGCAGCGCGGCGTCGAGACCGCGTCAGTCGGTATCAAACTGTATCAAAAAGTTGAGTTGCAGCGCACCCCCCCGGTCAAAATGTCCCGTTGCGTTGCCGGGGAACCCATGGCTAGCTCTGCCCCGCAAAGCCGAATCTCGCGGGGTTGGCGAGCGATAAGCTGGAGAACACCATGGCCACGCAGCCGACGCCGCAAGGCGCCTGGAAAATCACGTTCCTCCTGTTTCTGTTCATGCTGGTGAATTTTGCCGACAAGATCGTGGTCGGCCTTGCCGGCGTGCCAATCATGACCGAGCTCAAGCTTGAACCGGAGCAGTTCGGCCTGCTCGGCTCCTCGTTCTTCTTCCTGTTTTCCATCGCGGCCATCGTGGTCGGCTTCATCGTCAACCGCATCGAGACGCGCTGGGTGCTGCTGGTGCTGGGAACGATCTGGGCGCTGGCGCAATTTCCGATGGTGGGCACGGTCGGCTTCACGACGCTCGTGATCTGCCGCGTCATCCTCGGCGCCGGCGAGGGGCCGGCCTTCGCGGTCGCGGCGCACGCGCTCTACAAATGGTTTCCCGACGCGCAGCGAACGCTGCCGACCGCGATCCTGTCGCAGGGCTCGGCGTTCGGCGTGATCCTCGCGGTGCCGGCGCTGAACTGGGTGATCGTCAATCATAGCTGGCATTACGCGTTCGGTGCGCTTGGCGTCGTCGGCCTGATGTGGAGCGTGGCCTGGCTGGTGCTCGGCCGGGAGGGTCCGCTGGTGCAGACCCAGGCGATGGCGGCGGACGAACCGCGCGTTCCCTATTTCCAGCTTCTGACCTCACGTACCTTTATCGGCTGCTGCGCCGCGACGTTCGGGGCCTATTGGGCGTTGTCGCTGGGCCTGACCTGGTTCACGCCGTTCATCGTCAAGGGCCTCGGCTTCTCGCAGACCGATGCCGGCTGGATTTCGATCCTGCCCTGGGTGTTCGGCGCAGTGATCGTGCTGACCACCGGGTGGGTTTCGCAGGTACTGATGGCGCGCGGCGTTTCCACCCGCGGCGCGCGCGGCATATTGGGCGCAGCACCCCTGGTTATCGGCGGATTGATCATCGCGACACTGCCTTACATCGACGGCGCGGGTCTGCAGATCGCACTTCTGGTGCTCGGGTCCGGCCTCTGCGGGTCGATCTATGTGGTCTGCCCGCCGATGCTCGCTGAATTCACCCCGGTGTCGCAGCGCGGCGCCGCGATCGCGATCTACAGCGCGATCTACACGCTGGCGGGCATTTTGGCGCCGACCGTCATGGGCAGCGTCATCCAGCATGCGGCAACTACCTTCGACGGCTATATGACGGGCTTCACCATCAACGCCGTCATCCTGGTCGCCTCCGGCCTGCTTGGCCTGTTGCTGCTCTGGCCCAACACCGAGCGCGCCCGCCTGATGCGCGAGGGGGCGCCGCAGCCGAAATTCGCGTGAGGGAATGGTCACCTACAAGCTCCATTGCAATGGCGGCTCGGGCAATTCCTACAAGCTGGCGCTCTATCTGAATTGCTCCGGCCTCGATTGAGAGCCGATCGGGGCAAGCTTCCCTGCGCCTGAACAGGGCGCGGTGCAAGCCTCCGCGTCCTGACAGGGTCAGTTAGCGGCTTTTGCCGCCGTCGACGTTGAGGACATGGCCGGTGATGAACGAAGCTTCGTCCGACGCGATGAAGACGATTGCGTTGGCGAGTTCCTCCGAGAGGCCGAGGCGACCGATCGGAACAGTTGTCACCAGCGCCGCTTTGTTTTCCGGAGTGCCCGTAAAGCGGGTCAACATGCCGGTATCGGTAGGACCAGGCGCCACGCTGTTGACGCGGATTCCCGACTTGGCGATCTCGAGCGCCACCGACTTGGTGATGCCTTCGACGGCGTGCTTGCTGCCGACATAGATGGAGGCCCCGGCCGCACCTTCGTGGCCGTAGGTCGAGGAGATGTTGATGATGCTGCCGCTGCCCTGGCCCTGCATGACGCGCACTTCGTGCTTCATGCTCAGGATCACGCCGAGAACGTTGGTATCGAACGTCGCGGCATAGCTTTCCGCGGTCTGGTCCGTGATCGGGCCAACCTTGCCTTCGGTGCCGGCATTGTTCACGGCGACATCGAGACGGCCAAACCGCGCGACGGTCTGGTCGACCAGGGCGCGGACGTCACCTTCCTTGCGCACGTCGGCGTTGATGAACTCGGCCTCCGAACCGAGCGAGCGCAACTCCTTGGCGAGCGCCTTGCCGGCCTCATCACGCCGGCCGGCAACCACCACCTTCGCGCCTTTCTTGGCGAAGGCGACCGCGGCGGCGCGACCGATGCCGGTCAAAGCGCCGGTGATCAATACGACTGGGTTACTCATTTTCTGGTTCCTCATGATTGCGCGCTTCCTGCCGGCGGAGCATGGATGGCAACGCCGGGAAGCCTGATGGGAGGCCACGGGCGTTTCCCGAGGGCTCTTTCGCTGTTGGCTAAGTGGGGATCCCTGGCGGCTGCACAAAGACTTTATAAGTAGATGGGCATGCCTGAGAGATATGGAGCGCGCCATGGAGCTACGGCACCTTCGCTATTTCGTCGCGGTCGCCGAGGAGGGCAGCCTGACGCTGGCGGCCGAGAAAAGGCTGCACACGGCGCAGCCGTCCCTCAGCCGCCAGATCCGCGATCTCGAATATGAAGTCGGCGTCCAGCTGATGAGCCGCAGTGTGCATGGCATCGAATTGACCGCTGCCGGCAAAGCCTTTCTCGACCATGCGCGGCTGGCGCTTACCCAGGTCGAGGCGGCCATTGAGGTGGCGCGGCGGGCCGCTCACCCCGCCAAACCGACCTTTGCCCTCGGATTTTTGACTGGACAAGAGATGGATTGGCTTCCGGAGGCGATGCGCATCCTTCGAGATGAACTGCCCAGTATCGAGGTCTCAGTCTCCAGTCAGTATTCTCCCGACCTTGCGCAGGCTCTGCTGAGGGGAAAGCTCGACTTGGCCTTCATGCGTCCCGAAGCGCAAATGCCCGACCTGGACTATACGGTCATCGTCAAGGAGCCGCTTGTCGTTGCCATGCCGAGCGATCATCGCCTGGCGTCGCAGAACGCCGTCGCGCTTCAAGACATCGCGGGCGAGGCATTCATCGGCATGTCGAACACGGCGCCCACGCTCCAGGTGGTTATAGATGACTACCTGAAACGATCGGGGATGGATTTCCGGCCAGCACACAGGGTCGACAATCTGGCGATGGCGATGTCGCTGATCGCATCGACCAGGGGCGTGGCGCTGCTGCCTGCCTATGCGATGAACTTCCTGCCGTGGTCCGTGACCAGCCGTCCGCTCGATGGTGAGGCACCGATGATCGATCTCGTCATCGGTTACAACAAGACCAACACCTCGCCGATTCTCAAGCTGTTCCTTTCCAGGATCGACGACCTGACCGCCCGGACATCCGGCAAGGCTCGCCGAGATCGTTAAACTGCGTCGTTGCGGCGAAGCTGGCTCAGACCTCAGGAAGCCGCCGCTTCAATCCCTCGCAAGTTTCTCCGTGCGCCGCGCACCAGCCGGCCAGGACGGTTGCCGGTAGCCGTGCCATTGCGCTGCGTCACCACGCCGGAGACGATGGTGGCCTCATAGCCGTCGACCTGCTGCAACAGGCGGCGGCCGCCGACCGGGAGGTCGTAATGCACCTTCGGCGGATGCAGATGCAGGCGGTCGTGGTCGATGACGTTGATGTCGGCCTTGTAGCCGGGCGCGATCACGCCGCGATCGGTTAGACCAACCGAAAGCGCGGTCTTGCGCGACTGTGCCGCCACCACGAACGGGATCGACAATTTTTCGCCGCGCTTGCGGTCGCGGGCCCAGTGCGTCAGCAGATAGGTCGGGAAGCTCGCATCGCAGATAATGCCGCAATGGGCGCCGCCATCGCTCAGGCCCGGCACCGAGCGCGGATCGCACAGCATCTCGCGCGTGGCGTCGAGATTGCCGTCGGCATAATTGAGGAACGGCACGTAGAGCATACCGCGGCCTTCATCCGAGAGCATCGCGTCATAGGCGAGCTCTTCCGGCTTCTTGCCTTGAAGGCGGGCCCGCGCGCCCAGCGCATTTTCCAGCGGCTGCTCATAGTCCGGCGGATCGCCGAGCAGATACATCTTGTCGTAGTTCGGCCGGAAGAACAGCGGATCGTCGGTCGAGGTTGCGGTCTCGTTCAGGATCGCCGCGCGCACTTCGCCCTGATGCAACCGCTTTAGCCGCTCGTTGAGCTGCAGCTTGGCGATCGCCCGGTAGCTCGGATGGGTCTGGAACGGATTGCGCGACAATTCAAGCCCGAGCAGAAGCCCCACGGGCCTTGCCGCGATCTGGGCGGTGATCGACAGGCCGCGCCCGGCCGCCTCGTTGATGGTGTCCAGCGTCTGCCGCCAGCGCCGCGGCGTCTTGTCGTTCTGCGTGATCGAGAACGTGATCGGGCATTTGGTGCTTTCCGCGACCCGCAGCATCATCGGCAGGTCTTCATGCAGCGTGGAGGGATCGAGCACGAATTGCAGCACGCTGCGCCCCTCGCCGTGCATCGCGCCGGCGATCGCGGTCAGCTCGTCCTCGCCGGCTTTCAAGGTCGGGGTGAAGTCGCCGGTCGAGGTCCGGTGATTGAGGGTGCGCGAGGTCGAAAAGCCCAGCGCGCCGGCGCGGACGGCCTCGCCCGCAAGGGCTGCCATCGCCTTGTTGTCTTCGGCAGTAGAGGGGTCGCGGCGCGCGCCGCGCTCGCCCATCACATAGACGCGCAGCGCCGCATGCGGCAGTTGCGCGCCGATATCGATGTCGAAATGGCGCTTCGACAGCCAACCCATGTAGTCCGGAAAGCTTTCCCACGACCAGGGGATGCCGGCGCTCAACACCGGCTCCGGAATATCCTCGACGCCTTCCATCAACTGGATCAGCCGCTGATGGTCGGCCGGTTTGCAGGGCGCAAACCCGACGCCGCAATTGCCCATGATCGCGGTGGTAACGCCATTCTGCGACGAGGGCGTGATGTCCTGGCTCCAGGTGACCTGGCCGTCATAATGGGTGTGAACATCGACAAAGCCCGGCGCGACCAGTTTTCCTTGAGCGTCGATCTCTTCCTTACCTTTGGCTGAAACCCTGCCGACCTCGGTGATGCGGCCTCCGGAGATCGCGACATCGGCTTCGAACAGCTCGCCGCCGAGCCCGTCAGCGATGGTGCCGCGGCGGATCACGAGGTCTGGATTGGCGGTCATGGCGTTCATCCCGAATTTTGCCGAATTTTGCGTGGTTTGACGTTATCGTCGGGCCTCGCCCAAAACTGTCAACCGCCGCCGGTGAGACTCAGGGATGCATTAGCTCTTGCGTCGGGCGTATCGCGGCTCTCCCGCGCGCCGCGCTCGGTGAAAAGCGCCAGCAAAACCGTGAGAACCATGAAGAGGGCGGAGACGCCGAATACCCAGCTCGGCGCATTCTGGTCCATGATCCAGCCGAACAATAGCGGGCTTGCAATGCCGCTGAAATTAAAGCCGGTAGAGACGATGCCGAAGGCGCGCCCGGCCGCGCCTGTCGGCGCTGCGTTGCGCACCAGCATGTCACGCGAGGGGGCGATCACCCCGCCAAGGAAGCCGGCAGCGGTCATCGCTGTGGTGAGCAGGATCGCGGGCAGCGCGACCGTCGCAATCACAAGCACGATTCCCGCGTTGACGGCAAAACTGGCGGCGGCGAGCTGGCCGTGACGTTGGGTGCGGTCGGCGAGGAAGCCGCCCGCCAGCACGCCGACGGCGCTGGCCCCGAGAAAGGCGGTCAGCGCGATGTTGGCGGTCGAGAACGACGTGCCGTAGCCGCTCATCAGCGCGACCACGCCGAAATTGCCGATTCCGGCGTTGGACAAGCTGAGCAGCATGAAGAACAGCGTCAGTACGATCAGCGTCGGCGTGATGATGTTTTGCTGTGGCGCGCGTTCGCCCGGCGTCTTGTGCTTGTTGGCGCCGGCGTCCGGAATGCCGATTGCGATCAGCAGCAGCGCGACCAGCGGGCCGACCGCGCCGCAGGCGATCAGGGCGCCGCTGCCTCCGGTGATCGTGACCAGCGCGGCGACGACAGCGGGCGCCATCGCGCCGCCGAGGAAACCTGCAAAGGTGTGGATCGAAAAGGCGCGGCCCATCCGCGCCTCGTCCATATGTGCCGACAGGATCGCGTAGTCGGCCGGATGATACACGCTGTTGGCGATACCGAGCAGCGCGGCGCTGGCGATCAGCCAAGGGTAGCTCACATGCAGGCCGAGCATGACCAGCGCGAGGCCGCCGAGGCAAAGCCCGAGCAGCAGGATTTTCCGTGCGCCGATATGGTCGACGATATAGCCGAGCGGCGCCTGGGTCACGCCTGAGACCACCGCGAACACCGTCAGCGCGAAGCCAAGCTCGATGTAGCCGACGCCGAGCCGCGCCTTCAGAAAGGGAAACAGCATCGGCAGCGTGAGCATCTGGAAATGGCTGACCCAATGCGCGGCCGAAATGCCGAATAGGGTGCGCAGCGAGGCGTCCGTCTTGGTTTGTTGCGGTGCGGCGAGAACGTCGGCCATATCAATTCCGGTTCGGAGACGCAAACTATCGGTTGGTGCGGTTATTTGTCCATGAATGCCGCTGCATGGCAGCTCCCGCGAACGGCGTTAAACTCGGCGATGCTTTATTAACTCATGGTCAATTCTGCACAGGTTCCGATGCCGCTCCGCCTGCTCGTATCAGAGGGTTCCAGCACGTCGGCGCGCGAGGCCGTGACGATTCTCGGGGCAAGCGGCCACATCGTCGAGGTCTGCGATCCCAGCCGCTGGTGCCTTGCGCGATTCTCGCGGTTCGTGCGCAAATTCCATCGATGTCCGGGTTTGCGCGACGACCCGGCAGGATATCTTGCGTTCGTCGAGGAGCTGCTCGCGGCGCAGCCATTCGACGTGCTGCTGCCGACCCACGAGCAGGGATTTTTGTTCGCGCGGGGGAGCGAACGGTTGGCAGAGAAGGCCGGGCTGGCGCTGCCGAGTTTTGCGAGCTATCGCACCGCGCATAGCAAGGCGCGCTTTAGCGGGCTGCTCGACGAATTAGGGTTGCCGCAACCGAGAACGCACATCGTCAAATCCGAACATGAGTTGCGCTGCGCCATCAGCTTTCCCGGCGTGATCAAGACTTCCGTGAGTACCGCGAGCCGCGGCATCTGGTTCGTGCGCGATCAGGCTGATCTCGAGGTCGCGTTGCGGGAGTTGAATGCGGCCGGCGCCTTCGCCGACGAAGTGCTGGCGCAGGAATTCATCGCCGGCACCACCGAAAAGGCGCAAGGCGTGTTTTGCCGCGGCGAATTGATTGGATTTCACGGCTATCGGCAAATAGCGGCCGGTGCCGGCGGCGGCGAGGCGATCAAAGAAAGCGTTGGCAGGCCCGAAATCCGCGCGTGGCT
>Ga0210406_10001985_pt1 | contig 23927 bp, 24 predicted proteins | sample IncBWC30MmetaG_FD_155454 | JGI IMG/M metagenome (GOLD analysis project Ga0210406, IMG submission 155454) | Forest soil microbial communities from Barre Woods Harvard Forest LTER site, Petersham, Massachusetts, United States - Inc-BW-C-30-M | ecosystem: Environmental > Terrestrial > Soil >...
GATCAGCAGCGCCTTCTGTTCGCCGGTGGAGGCATCGCGCGCCGCCATGTTCTTCGGGGCGTAGATCACCTGCAGGTCGGTGAGGTGCGGCCCGTCGAGAGTGCGGCCCGCCGCGGCATCGCGCGCACGGCTTTCGTGCAGGATCTTTCGGTAACGATCCTCGACGGCCGTGGCGGGTTCGGAAAGCAACGCGTTTTCCATCCAGCCGTCGAGCGCGATCTCGGCTGAAGGAAAAGCGGACGCCCGGCCGCGTGCGCGCAGCATCGCCGCCAGTTTCAGCGCGGTCTGGCCGCGCATCGCCGCGACCGCGACCGCCAGCTCCGCGGTCTCGCGCTCGATCGCGTCGCACCAATGATCATCGAAATTGCGCACTTCGAGCAGCCGGTTGCGTGAGCGCAACGAGCGCTCAAGCGCCGAGACGCGGCTGGAATGTTCGCTGTCGATCGCGAGCACGAGGCGATCGAAAAAGCGCCGCCGCTCGGAAGCGGCGCCCATGAACAAGCCGTCCATCGCGGGCGTCAGCCAGACCATGCGCAGATGGTCGCCAAAGGCCGCAGCCGAGCTCACGGTCTCCCGGTCGATGCGGCAACGCCGGCTCGTGCCAGTGCCATCCCCGCGCGGGGCCTCGATGCCCGTGCCAAGCGTGGCAAGCCCCAACGCGCCCTCGACCTCGGCCGACACCGCCCATGAGCCATCGCCCTGGTTGTCGGCGACATCTTCCAGCGTCGCGCGGCGCAAGCCGCGGCCAGGCGAAAGAAACGAGATTGCCTCCAGGCAATTGGTCTTTCCCGCGCCATTGGGGCCGACAAGCGCGATCATGCCACCCTGGGTGCGAAGCCCCGCGACGCGATAATTGCGGAAATGCGTCAGTGTCAGGCGATGAATGCGCGAAGGGATCATGATGGAACGTCGAATTTCAGTCGTCATTGCCGGGCTTGACCCGGCAATCCATCGCCCGCGTCAGCGGATAATGCCGTCATATAAGTCGCGCCAGTCGGGATTGCCCGCAACGATCAAATCGATTTTCCACTCGCGAGACCAATGTTTGATATTTTTCTCGCGCTGAAGCGCGGCAGCAATCGTTTCGTGTGCCTCGAAGTACACCAGGGTTTTGATGCCGTAGCGCCTCGTAAAGCCCTCGGCCAGGCCTTCCCGGTGCTCATAGACGCGTCGCACGAGATTGTTCGTGACACCGACATAGAGCGTTCCTCCCGGCTTGCTGGCGAGAATATACACCCAATAGGTCATTTCGAGCTTGATGGATTGCCGGGTCAAGCCCGGCAATGACGAATTACCGTTAGCAGTGACCCGTGGCGGAACGACCTTGGAGGAACGACGCTTGGAGGAACGTCCCTTGAAGAATGATCCTTGGCGCCTCACACCCGCATCGGCATCAGCACGTAGATTCCGGTCTTGTTGTCCTTGTCCTGCACCAGCGTCGGCGAGCCGGGATCGGCGAACTTCAGCACCGCGACCTCGCCCTCGATCTGGGCGGCGATGTCGAGCAGGTAGCGCGAGTTGAAGCCGATATCGAGCGGGTCGGAGGCGTATTCGACTTCCAGCTCCTCGGTCGCGCTGCCGGAATCCGGATTGGTCACCGACAGCACGAGCTTGCCGGCCGACAGCGCAAGCTTCACCGCGCGCCCGCGCTCGCTTGAGATCGTCGACACGCGATCGACGGCGGCGGCGAAATCCGCCTTGTCGACGATCAGCTCCTTGTCGTTGTTCTGCGGAATGACGCGGCCATAGTCGGGGAAGGTGCCGTCGATCAATTTCGACGTCAGCACCACGTTGCCGATGGTGAAACGGATTTTGCCCTGCGACAGTTCGAGCGAAACCGCCTGGTCGCTGTCCTCGATCAGGCGCTGCACTTCGCCGACTGTCTTGCGCGGAATGATCACGCCGGGCATGCCCTCGGCGCCCTTCGGCAAGGGCATGTCGACCTGTGCCAGCCGATGTCCATCGGTTGCGACCGCGCGCAAGCTGGCAGCCTTGGCGCTGCCGGCCGCATGCAGGAAGATGCCGTTCAGATAATAGCGGGTCTCTTCGGTCGAGATGGCAAATTGCGTGCGGTCGATCAGGCGCTTGATGTCGGACGCGGCAAGCGAAAAGGCGTGCGTCATCTCGCCTGCGGCAAGATCCGGGAAGTCGCTCTCCGGCAGGGTCTGCAGCGTGAAGCGCGAGCGCCCGGCGCGGATCGCCAGCAAAGAACGGTCGCCGTCGCCCTCCAGCACGATCTGCGCGCCGTCGGGCAGCTTGCGCACGATGTCGTAGAACATATGCGCCGGCACGGTGGTCGAGCCGCCGGCTGCGATTTCAGCGGCCAGTGTTTCGGTCACCTCGAGATCGAGGTCGGTCGCCTTCAGCGACAATTGCGCATTTTCGGCGCGCAGCAACACGTTGCCCAGGATCGGTATGGTGTTACGGCGTTCGACCACGCGGTGGACGTGGCCAAGCGACTTCAGGAGTTGCGCGCGTTCGACGGTGACCTTCATGTGCAATTTCCGCCCGATCCAACAGAGCATGTCGTGGGAACGCCGGGCGGGTAACAAGCGCCGCGGCTGATGGCACCCGGTAGCCTGGTGTTTTGGGGGCTTCGGGGGAGCGTAAAGTGGCGTGGATGGGCCGCAAGTTCAAGGGATCGGGCGGCCGTTTCCCAGCTTTTGGCCCCGCTTGCCGCCGAACGGCGGCTCAATATGCGGTGTTTCCCGTCCAGGGAGCTGCCTCCGTCGCTTACCAAGACCGGCAACCCCCGCCTCCCCCGTCCCGAGATCAATTTCAGGGGGAGGCGGGGCTGGCGCCTCGGCGGGAGGCGGGGACGGCAGAACGCCTATTCCTGCAACTGCCGCTTCAGCGACTCCACCTCTTCCGACAGCGCGGTGTCCTTGGCGACGAGCGCCTCGATCTTGCGCACGGCGTGCAGCACCGTGGTGTGGTCGCGCCCGCCGAAGCGGCGGCCGATCTCGGGTAGCGATCGCAGCGTCAGGGTCTTCGCCAGATACATCGCGACCTGACGCGGGCGAACCACGTTGGCGGTCCGGCGTGACGACAACAGGTCGGAACGGCTCACATTATATTGGCGCGCCACCACGCGCTGGATGTCCTCGATCTTGATCCGCTTCGGCTCCTGCGGACGGATCAGGTCGCGCACCTCGCGCTCGGCCATGTCCAGCGTCACCGGCTGCGCGTTGAGCTTGGAATGGGCGAGCAGGCGGTTGATGGCGCCTTCGAGATCGCGGCCATTATGGGTGATGCTGCGAGCGAGATAGTCGAGCACCGGGTCTGGCACCTCGAAGCTTGCGTGATGCGCGCGTGCCGCCGCCACGCGCGACTTGAGAATGCCGAGCCGCAACTCTTCGCCGAGTGATCCCATCTCGACCACGAGCCCGCCGGCAAGCCGCGAACGCACACGATCATCCAGGCTTTCGAGATCGGACGGCGGACGGTCGGCCGCGATCACGACCTGCCGGCCGGCATCGATCAGCGCATTCAGCGTGTGACAGAACTCGGCCTGCGTCGACTTGCCCTGCAGGAATTGCAGATCGTCGATCACGAGCACGTCGATGCCGCGCAGCGCTTCCTTGAAGGCCAGCGCCGTTTGCGTCTTCAGCGCCGCGACGAAGCCGTACATGAATTTTTCCGCCGTCAGGTAAAGCACTTTGCGCTCGCCCGCCACATTGCCGGCCCAGGTCACCGCCTGCAGCAGGTGGGTTTTGCCCAATCCGACACCGGCGTGAATATAAAGCGGATTGAACATCACGGGGTCGCCGCGCCGCCCCTCCGCCACCTGGCGGGCTGCCGCATGCGCCAGCGTGTTGGATCGCCCGACGACGAAGCTTGCGAAGGTGAGGCGCGGATCGAGCGGCGAGCCGCCGAGCGCATCATGACTGGCCGAGACCGGCGTCGTCGCGATCGAGCGCAACTCGATCGCGGGACGGCCCTCGGGGCGTTCGACACGCCGCGCCTCGAGCGCGGGCGGAGCCTCCTTGGCGGCGGCCGTAGCCGATCGCATCGCCGTCCGCACGGTGAGGTCGATCCGGTGCACCTCCGGCATCTCGGCCTGCCAGCAGGACAAGACTCGCTCCGCGTAATGGGCCTGGATCCAGCTCTTGAGAAACCGGGTTGGGACCGAAAGGCGGACACTCTCAGCCTGCACGCCTTCGAGGTCCATGCGCGCGAACCAGCTTGTGTAGACGTCCTCGCCCACGCTCGAGCGCAGCCGACCTTTGACGCGTGACCAGCGATCCTGTTCCGAGTTTGTCATTGTATGAAAGCTTTTCCAAAACGAGTGATGTCGGTTTTTCGAAAACGCCGTCGCAGTTTCTTGCTACGGCGCGACCCCAAGCGGCCGGTCTGCTCCAGACAAAGCTCACCCGTCCGGCGCAAACGCCGCAGCGAGATCAAGCAATGGTTGGAGCGGAAAGTTCCGCGAGGTCAGCGCGTACTCGACGGATCCGCCGAAGCGCGCTTCTGAGGCCGGAAAACGTTTTGGGTGTTCGCCGCTCCCCCAGCGGCCTGTCTGGAAAGTGCTAATTGATCAAATGCCGCGATGTTTCCGTAAAGCATGCAACAACCTCCCCGTCTCGCCGTGATCGCTCACAGCAAGTTGCCGTCCGACGTGCGCTCTAAAACCAGCTTGCATCCGAACAAACGTTCAGCCGCCAATCTGGAATCTCAGCCCATACAACCTTACTCGCCCCGCTCAGTCCGTCTTCCAAGCTCTGTCGAGAGACAGGTCCGAATTTCTCTGTTCAAAGCCAGCGAGACTGTCACGGCTCGCTTGAGAAATTCCGACACAGCTCTATCGTTACTCATATCGCTATGAGTCGCGACTCGACATTCGCTAGGAAAGCGTCGCCAACGCGCACACCGCCGCCGATTTGCACGTCCGCCCCCGTTTCTAAAACCGCGCTGGTCTAAAGATCGTGGGCGCTGCGAGCGTTTTTAGAAATACACGATGCGCGATTTCCCGCAATCCTCTGTTACGAGTGGTCGAGCGAGTCCTCGCCATGGTCACTACGCTGCACTTGCTCACCTCGAAAGCAAGTTTTTGAATCACCGCGAGGAATCGCGGGCGTCATAAATCTTGTCGCACTCGCAAAAAATTTTCATAAAATATTTATCTTTGCTGGAACGAGCGCCGCTTTTCCGAACGCTTGAAGCCACTATGGGGATAAGTAATTATCGAAACGATGTTTTTCGCGATTGTTTTTCAGGGTAGCTCCTTTCTGGGCTGCTAGCAAAAAGATGAAGATTTCATTGCATTTGCAGCGCGTGAGCCTGATTTGATGCTGCGCGGCGAGTTTCAGGTGAGGCAAAATTGCATCAAGGTTAAAAAATATGAGCGCGTAAAAATTTGTACGCGTGGTTAGCAGAATAGCGGCGCGACGAAACAGAAGCAAACCCACGAAAAAGAAAGCCCGGCGAGAGCCGGGCTGGTCGAATGATTTTCTTTCGATCGTTTACTTCGCAAGCTTCGCGATCTGATGCGTCAGCCGAGACACTTTCCGGCTCGCATTGTTCTTGTGAATGATGTTGCGTTGCGCGGCGCGCATCAACTCAGGCTCTGCGCGGGACATCGCCTTCAACGCTGCGTCACGATCGCCGCGCTTGATCGCTTCCTCTACAGTGCGGACCGCGCCGCGCATCTGCGTCCGGCGCGACTTGTTGATCAGGGTGCGGCGGGCAATCTTGCGCGTCGCCTTCTTGGCTGAAGTGGTGTTGGCCATGGTCTCAAATATCCTTCGCGTTGACCGCTCGCTCTTCAATTTGCACGTAAGCGCGCCGGCCCGTTTCAAGCACGTGATCGACGCCGCTGGTTGTTTCGAAAACGTCTCTTTGAGATGCAGGCGGCCGGAGCAGGTCATGCTCGCGGGCCAGCGCCACCCAAAGAGGAGTGCTATTCAACGAACGGCACCGCACCCCTAGGATCAGTGCTGCCCGAAGACCTGTACTGTCCCAAGACCAGTGCTGCAGACCAGTGCTGCTCAAAGAACAGCGGCGGCGGGATTGCGCCCGCCGCCATCGCCGCCCTTATAGAGGGAGGGTTTTGCAGCGTCAACGTTTTCCATTGCCGCCGGGGCCGGCGGGGAGATCGGATGGTGTCTGTAAGCCCCTGATGAGGTTGAATTTCCCCCATCCCCCCGGTAATGGCTGACGGCGCTCTCGGGGGCGGGACTGACAAAGGGGTGACGCATGATCCGCGGTTTTTTCCGACTTGTGGGACTGTTGCTGCTGGCCGGCGGATTCATTTTCATGGTGTATGACGGCGCGCGCTGGGTCGCCGATCAGAACCTGAGCTTTACGCGGTTCGGCCAGTTTTGGAACGACATCAATCAGGCGAGCCAGCAGGCGTTTCGGACCTGGTTGGAGGGCGTCGCCCCATGGCTCTGGACCGGCGTCGCCAAGGTCGTCCTGGACTGGCCGGTGTTTGTTGTCCTCGGCGTGCTCGGGATCTTCTTGATGTTCTTGTTCCGGCCCCGCAAGCCGCTGATCGGCTATTCGCGCGACTGATCCGGTCTCGACCTGCGGAACTCGGGTGTCAGCGCCTCGGCGTAACGAGGGTGCGGCGGGCTGCGTAAAGCCCTATATAGCCGATATATAGAGAGCGCCGCTGACGGCGGATGTCCGCCTCAGTCCGTCTCGCCCGTTCCCCCGCCATCGATGCCTCGCCTGGAGGATGTCCATGTTGTTCATGCGCAAGACCACCGCATTGCCCAGCGCAGCCGAGGCGCTGCCGGGCCGTGCGACGCCCATTCCGACCGCCTCGACCCACTTCGTCAACGGGCACAAGCTGCTGCCGCCTTATCCGGAAGGCCTCGGGCGCGCCGTGTTCGGGCTCGGCTGCTTCTGGGGTGCCGAACGCAAATTCTGGGAGCTTGGCGAGGGCATTTATGTCACCGCTGTTGGCTATGCCGGCGGCCATACGCCGAACCCGAGCTATGAAGAGGTCTGTTCGGGGCGCACCGGTCACACCGAAGTGGTGCTGGTGGTGTTCGATCCGAAGAAGATCTCCTATGAGCGCCTGCTGAAGACGTTCTGGGAAAACCACAACCCGACGCAGGGCATGCGTCAGGGCAACGATGTCGGCACGCAGTATCGAAGCGCGATCTACACTTGCGACGACGCGCAGCGCAAAGCCGCCGCCGCTTCGAAGGCGATGTATCAGAAGGCGCTTGCCGCCAAAGGGCTCGGTACCATCACCACCGAGATCGCGCCGGCGGGCGAATTCTATTTTGCCGAGGACTATCATCAGCAATACTTGGCCAAGAATCCGGCCGGCTATTGCGGGCTCGGCGGCACCGGCGTGTCGTGCCCGATCGGCGCTGGCGTCAACGCCTGATCGATCTCGGCTTGTGCGGAAGGGCGATGCGAGCCCTTCCGCATCCTGTTTGATAAGAACGATTTGTTAACCATAACCGATACAAGACTGAAGTCATCTCTGGTTCGAAGGGATGGCACAGGTGCGGGTCGCGCGCGCGTTTCAATTGCCCATCATTGCCGCCGTGGCCGCGCTGCTCCTGTCGGGCTGCATGCATGCGGGCGCGCCCGTTGCGGTCGGCCAGCCGCGCAGCGATCTGGATGCCCTTGCCTATGGTGATCTCCAAGCGGCGCCGCGGCCCGCGGTGGCGGATGCCGGCGGCTCGCTTCGGACTGCCTTTGTGGCGGCCTACCGAAGCGACGCCCCCGCACCAGCGCCGGCCGTCTATTCGGCTCCGCCGGTGCCGGACCCCGCGCGCTATGATGCCGGCTACAGGCTCGACGCCGGCGACAAGCTCCGCGTTGTGGTCTACGGCCAGGAAGGCCTCACCAATACATATGCGATCGATGCCGCCGGCTCCATCACCATGCCGCTGATCGGCCAGGTGCCGGCCCGTGGCAAGACGCCGGCTTCGCTTGCCGCCGGCATCGCTGCCAAGCTGCGCCATGGCTATATCCGCGAGCCCTCGGTTGCGGTCGAGATCGAAACCTATCGGCCGTTCTTCATTCTCGGTGAGGTGGCGGCGCCGGGCCAATATCCCTACGTCCCCAACATGACGGTGGAGAGCGCAATCGCGATCGCCGGCGGATTCTCCGCTCGTGCCAAGCGGGACATGGTGACGTTGACCCACACCGATGCTTCCGGCGCAGCACGCTACGTGGCGCCGCTCGGCACCTCGCTCAGCGCCGGCGACACGGTACTGGTCGGCGAACGCTGGTTTTGATTTTCACGTGGTCGTTCCGGGGCGCGCGAAAGCGCGAACCCGGGATCTCGAGGTTCCGGGTTCGATGCTCACGCATCGCCCCCGGAACGACGCGTGTGTCACTTCTTCAGATGCTTGGCGAAGAACGCCATGCTACGCGGCCAGGCGATGTCCGCGCTTGCCTTGTCGTAGCTCGCACGTTCATCGCAATGGAAGCCGTGCTGCGCGCCCGGATAGATGAAGATCTCGACCTCCGGCCGCTTGGCCTTGATCGTCTCGACATCGGTCAAGGGGATGCCGGCGTCCTTTTCGCCGAAATGAAGCTGGGTGGGCACCGTCGGCTTGTCGTCCGCGAAGCGTATGATGGCCCCACCGTAATAGCCGACCGCGGCCTTCAGTCCCGACAGCTTGGTTGCCGCGGCATAGGCGATGCTGCCGCCAAGACAGAAGCCGATGATGCCGACCGGGCCGACATTCTTCACCGCGTCGATCGCGGCCTGGGTATCGCGCAGCATCGCGGGAAAATCCGGATTGGCAACGAATTTGCGCGCCACCGCGATTTCATCGGGCGAATAGCCGGAGGTGAAGTTGGGCTCGATGCGGTCGAAGATCGAAGGCGCGATCGCCACATAGCCTTCGGCTGCGAGCCGGTCGCAGACGCCGCGGATGTGGTGATTGATGCCGAAAATCTCCTGGATCACGACGACCGCGCCCATCGGCGTGCCGGGGGGATCGGCGCGATAGGCACCGAGTTGAAAATTGTCCGAAGCCGTCAGCTTGATGTCCTGTCCCACAGTTGATCCATTCTGTTTGAGGGTCGATCTTGTTATGCCCGAAGCGAGCCACTCATTGCCACATCCAGTTGCGGCCATAGTCCTCCTTCCAGCCGGCAAGCTTGCCGCGGCGGAATTGCAGGAACAGCCGGTGATGATAATTGATGAGTCCGCTGCCGCCGAGATTGCGTAGCGCCAGGTAGATTTCTCCGCCCGGCGGGCCGCTGACATATTGCAGGGGCTGCCCAATCGCTCGCGACGTCTCCTCCACATTCATCCCGAATGCCAAGGGCGTGTTGTTCGAGAGCGTTGCCGTAAACGGCAGGCGAGGGACGGGGACCGCCACGGCGGCTTGCTGGGCCCGGGCTTCACCATGTCCCGCGAGCGAGATGGCGGCGAGCAGCGCGAGGTGCGTGAAACGCTTGATCATCGGGCCGCCTTTTCTGTGCTCGCGCCATTCGGCAGGCTATTGAGAAACGGCAGCACCGCATCGATGAAGGCCTGCGGCTGGTCGATGTTCACGGCGTGGCCGGCTGCGGGGATCACTATCTTTTTCGCGCCGGGGATTTTCGCCGCCATATAGTCGGACGCCGCCAGGAATGGCATATCGTCAGCGCCGACCACGATCAGCGACGGTGCCTTGATATCGGGCAGCAGTTCGATCACGCGGGCGTCGCGCTGGGTCAGCATGCCGCGGGCCGCCCGCGCAAGCCCCGTCGCGTTGCGATGGCTCACCGTCGCGCGCTCCCGGCTCGCCGATTGCAAAACCGCAAGCCCCTCGCGCTCCAAACGTTCGGCGGTATCGAAGGCACGCTTGTTCCAGGCCTCGCGCGCATCGTCCTTCTTGAAGCCGGGACCGGTGTCGATGATCAAGAGCGCGGCCACCCGCTCCGGATGGGCGCGATAAAAGGCAAGCGACATGTAGCCGCCAAGCGAGAGCCCGCCGACGATCGCGGTCCCTGCGCCGACCTCATCGAGCAAGGCCGCGATGTCGCCGACCGTCAGCGCCTCGCTATAGGCTGCGGGGTCCTCGGGATAGTCGGACCGGCCGTGGCCGCGCATGTCCCACAGCACGAGCTTATGGTGCTTCGATAGGGCCTCGACCTGGCCCTGCCACATCGCCGAGGTCGACGAGTAGCCATGGGTCAAGATCAAGGGCGGACCATCGCCATGGACCTCGTAATAGATCTTGACGCCGTTTCGATCGATTGTCGGCATGATCGGCTGTCCCGAATTTTCCTGTCCTATTCTACCGCGATCTCTTCACGCATGTGAACCGCGCAATCGCCCAGCCGCGCTTCAAACCCTGCTCGCCGCTTGGGTCCCATGCCTGCATGCATCGCGACCTGGGGGTGTCACCGTTTCCGCAACGCACAACACATGCCGGAGGCTTTTTCTCCGGCGCAAAATCCAAATTGCATTTGCCTCGGCATTGGAAGGCGATCATTCTTGCAGACCAGGCTGGCATCGACCCGGTGGGTGCCAGTTACCCAAACGTGAGTTGTCCGCCGTAAGCGGCATCATGCACCGGCAGGGGAGGAATGATGACTACTCTGAATATCAACGGACGGAATATGTCCGTCGATGCGGCGAGCGATTCGCCGTTGCTCTGGGCCATCCGCGAGCAATTGCAGATGACCGGAACGAAGTTCGGCTGCGGCATCGGCATGTGCGGCGCCTGCACCGTTCACGTCAATGGCGAGGCCGTGCGGTCCTGCCAGACCATGGTCGGCGAGGTCGCCGGCAAGAAGATCACGACCATCGAAGGCCTGAGCGCCAAGGGCGACCATCCCTTGCAGAAGGCCTGGATCGCCGAGCAGGTGCCGCAATGCGGCTACTGCCAGTCCGGCCAGATCATGCAGGCAGCGTCGCTGCTCGCCAAGAACAACAACCCGACCAAGGACGAGATCGTGGCGCATATGGACGGCAATCTCTGCCGTTGCATGACCTATTCGCGCATTCAGAAGGCCATCATGCGCGCCGCATCCGAAATGCGGACCGCCTCCAACCCTTCGACCGAGCGGAGGGCCACATGAATAAGCATGTCAAGATCAATCAGGCTGAGACAGCCGATCTGAGCCGCCGTTCGTTCCTGGTCGGCACCGCGGCCACGGGCCTTGTGCTCGGCTATTCCGCCGTTCCCGGCTTGCTCGGGGCAGATGACGCGTTGGCCGCCACCGCCAGCAATTTCGAGCCCAGCATCTGGTACTCGATTGCGCCGGACGGGCTCGTCACGGTGACCTGTGGCAAGGCCGACATGGGCCAGCATATCGCTTCCACCATGGCGCAGATCATCTGCGAGGAGCTTGGCGCCGACTGGCGGAATATGCGGGTCCAGCTCGCCTCCAACGATCCGAAGTTCAACGACCCCGTGCTCGGCGCGCAGATTACGGGCGGCAGCTGGAGCACGATGATGAACTTCGACGCCATGAGCCGTGGGGGTGCCGCGGGGCGCATCGCGCTGACGGAAGCTGCTGCGGCGGCGATGGGCGTGCCGGCGAGCGAACTCGTCGTTCGAGACTCGGTGATCTCGCATTCCAAGTCGAAGAAGTCGATGACGTTTGCCGAGATCGTCAAGAGCGGCAAGGCCACCAAGACCTTTACGCCGGACGAGCTCAAGGCGATCACGCTGAAGACTCCCGACCAGTACACGATGATCGGCGTCTCGGTGCCGCAGCTCGACATCCCGTCCAAGACCAACGGCACGGCCAAATACGGCATCGACGTGATGCTGCCGGGCATGGTCTATGGCAAGGTCGTCACCCCGCCGGTACGCTATGGCGCGACCGTGAAGTCGGTCGATGACAGTGACGCCAAGAAGGTGCCGGGCTTCATCAAGGCGGTGACGCTGGACGACAAGACCGCAACGACGTCCGGTTGGGTGGTCGCGGTCGCCAACACCTATGCCAATGCGCGCAAGGCGGCCGATGCGTTGAAGAACAGCTATGACGGTGGTCCCAACGCAAAGCTGTCGAGCCAGTCGTTGCTCGATGAGGCGAAGCGGCTGCAGGGTCTCGACGATTCCGGACAGTTCTTCGTCAAGGACGGCGATCCGGCGGCGGCCTTCGGCACAGCGGCGAAGGTGATGGAGGCGGAATACACCACCAACATCAACATTCATGCGCCGATGGAGCCGATGAACGCGACGGCCGAGTTCAAGGGCGACATTCTGCACATCTATTCCGGCAACCAGTTCGCGACGCGTTCCGGCGCGATCGCGGCGGGTGCGGCCGGGATCGATCCCAAGTTTGTCGTGATGCACCAGATGTGGCTGGGCGGCGGCTTCGGGCGGCGTCTCGATGCCGACATGATGGTGCCGGCCGTGCAGGCGGCGAAGGCGATCGGCAAGCCGGTCAAGGTGATCTATTCGCGCGAGAACGACATGACCATGGATTTCTCGCGTCCGCTCACCTATCAAAAGGTAAAGGCCGGCATGGACGGCGACGGCAAGCTTGTCGCGCTCAGCCATGATGTCGTCTCGGCCTGGCCGACCGCCCGCTGGGGAATCCCCGATTTCCTGACGCCCTCGGTCGACAAGAAGGGGCCGCTCGATTCGTTCACGGTAAATGGTGCGGACTTCTTCTACACCGTGCCCAACCATTATGTGCGCGCGATCAAGAACGAGATGGCGCACAATGCCACCCCGTCGGGCCAGTTGCGCTCGGTCGCGCCGGGCTGGACCTTCTGGGCGGTCGAAAGCATGATCGACGAGATCGCGCATGCGACCGGACAGGATCCCGCGCAGTTCCGCGTCGGACTGCTCGACGGCAAGGGCAAGAACGACGGCGGCGCGCAGCGTCTGCGTAACACGCTGCTCGCCGCGATGGGCTTGGCCGGCTATGGCACCAAGCAATTGCCGAAAGGCGAAGGCATGGGCGTGGCCTGCGTGTCGTCGCAGGAGCGGGCGACCGCGAGCTGGACCGCCTGCGTGGCCCACGTCGCGGTGGCGCCGTCCGGCGAGGTCAAGGTCAAGAAGCTGACGGTGGCAACCGATGTCGGCACGCAGGTGCATCCCGACAACATCCGTGCCCAGGTCGAGGGCGCGGCGTTGTGGGGCCTGTCGCTTGCGATGTACGAGAAGGCGACGCTGAAGGATGGCGGTATCGAGCAGACCAATTTCGATAGTTATACGCCCCTGCGGATGAGCCAGACGCCTGAAGTCGCCATCAGCGTGATCGCGAATGGCGAAAAGCCCACCGGCGTCGGCGAGCCTGCAGTGACGGTGATCGCGCCCGCACTGGGCAATGCGATCTTCAACGCCTGCGGTGCCCGCATCCGTGCGCTGCCGATCACAGCAGAGGCGGTGAAGGCGGCGATGAAAGCTTAAAGTCGGGTTTCGTCGGTCAACACATGATGATCCGCCGGAGTTTCCTCCGGCGGATTTTTTTGTTGGCGCAAATGATCTGCAAATCCAGCCGGTACCGGATCGTTCGCTCAATTTTTACGGTTCGCGGCAGGCCGCCATTGACCATGCCTCTTAAGGAGCATGGAACGGGTTGCCGGTAGCCTTGTGCGCCAAACAGAACCAGTTCATCCCAGGGGTCTCATGACCACCGTAGCAAAACAGACTTCGCCCAAACGCCGTCTGCTGCTCGCGTCAGACCGCAGCGATCAGAGCAGCGAACTCGCCAGAATCCTTCGCTCGGTGGGCGAGGTCGCTACCGTCACGACATCGGAGATTCCGCTCGCACCGGGCGACGATTTCGCGGGCGTCGTTGTCGATATCAATCTGCGCTCGCCGGAAAGCGTGCAGATGGTTCGCAGCCGGTTGCAGACCGACGCCTATCGCGGCATGCCGCGGCTGTTCGTTCTCGCCGAAGCGCTTCACCATGCTTCGATGCAAGCCTGGGCGCTGGGCGCGACCGACACGATTTCCCGGCCCTTCGACGCCAAGTCGCTGCTGCGGCGCATCCACGCGGCGTTTCCGGATAGCGCCGGATATGACGCGACCCACGGCGGCAAGGTCCTGAACCGTGGCGTGGCGGCCGCGCATGCGGTCATCGTCAAGATGTTCGAGGATCTTCCGTCGGGCGTTCCGCTGCGGCTCGAAGACATCGTGCAAGCCGAAAACAAGGTGCTCAAAGCGATCAAGCATTCGTCGCTGCGCGAATGGCTGACCGCGGTCGGTTGCCACCACACCGACACTTACCGCCATTGCCTGTTCGTCACCGGCTTTGCGGTGGCCTTTGCGCAGCATCTTGGCATGCGCGAGGAAGATCAGCGCCGCCTGACGCGTGCCGCTCTACTGCACGACGTCGGCAAAGCCTTCATCCCCGTGACCATTCTGGACAAGCCGGGGAAGCTGACGGACGAGGAGATGGAGGTGATGCGCGAGCATCCGCGCCGCGGCTACGAGGCGCTCGCCGGGCAGGGCGGCTTCCCGCCGGAGATGCTGGATGTGGTCCTGCATCATCACGAACTGCTCGACGGCTCCGGCTATCCGCACAATCTCGCGGGCGACCAGATCAGCGACATCGTGCGGTTGACGACCATCGCCGACATCTATTCGGCGCTGATCGAGGAGCGCGCCTACCGCTTGCCATTCACGCACACCCGCGCATTCTCCATCATGGAGAAGATGGGCGAGAAGCTGGACCAGCAATTGCTGCAGGCGTTCCGCCCGGTCGCGTTCGGAAGTTATTGAGCGATTATCATCCCGGGGCGATATGCCAAGATCGGCCCGGAGCCACGGCGTGTCAGGTCGCGCCGTCCTCATAAGACGAAATCTCGATCAGGCTGCCGTCGGGATCGCGGCAATAAACCGAGCGCAACGTGCCGCGGGCGCCCTGTTTCGCCACCGGACCTTCCGTGATGGCGACGCCATGGGCCTTGAGATGAGCGACCACCTCGTCCGGCGTGCTTGAGGTGAGAAAGCAGAGATCGTCGCTGCCGGCGGCTTCATGATCGGCGGTGAACCACTCGACCTTGTCGGCATCCTTGGGCCGCACATTGATCTTCTGATTGCCGAACACCAGCGACGTGCGCGGCGTCTTGCCCTGGCCCGGATCGAACACTTTCACCTCCATGCCGAGGATTTTCCGGTACCATTCGGTGGTGCGCGCGACGTCGGCGACGTTGATCACGAGGTGATCGAGCGCATGAACTTTGACGGGCATTCGTCATCCTTTCGTCGCGACGCCATGCCGCGCGCGTGTGCCGCACTGGCCGCCTCCAGCCAAGCTTGTTACAACGCGGTCCGCGATCCATTCAACGACAAAAACAAGACTGGAGAAAATGACAATGCTGTCACGACGCGCCGCGATCAAAACGGCAGTGACCGGAGCCGCCATGGTGTGGGCGGGCAAAGCCTCTGCGCTGGACTATCCGACACGGCCGGTGCGGTTCCTGGTTGGCTATCCGCCCGGCGGCGCGACCGATATTCTGGCGAGGCTCATCGGCCAGCGGCTGTCGGAACGGCTCGGCCAGCAATTCGTGATCGAGAACAAGCCGGGCGCCGGCAACAACATCGGCACCGAGGCGGCGATCAATTCCCCGCCCGACGGCTACACCGTCCTCCTGGTCAACCCGGCGAACTACATCAACACCACGCTCTACGCCAATCTCAAATTCGACTTCGTCCGCGACATTGCGCCGATCGCCTCCTTCAATCGGGTGCCGAATGTGATGACGGTCAACAAGGATGTGCCAGCGAAGAACGTTGCGGAATTTATCGAATATGTGAAGGCCAATCCCGGCAAGATCAATATGGCGTCATCGGGCAATGGCACCTCGGTGCATCTGTCCGGCGAAATGTTCATGTCGATGACCGGCGTGAAGATGCAGCACGTGCCCTATCGCGGCGCCGCACCCGCCATCACCGACATGCTGGGCGGGCAGGTCCAGGTGATCTTCGACAACATGCCGTCGATCATTCAGCATATCCGTTCCGGCTCGCTCCGCGCCCTGGGCGTCACGACGGCGGAACGCTCGTCGCAACTGCCAGACGTGCAGGCGATCGCCGAAACCGTCCCAGCCTATGAGGCCAGTGCGCTGTTCGGCATGGGCGCGCCAAAAGGCGCGCCGAAAGACATCATCGAAAAGCTCAGTTCCGAGATTAATGCGATCATGAAGGAGCCTGACATGCGAAAGCGGTTGGTCGAGCTCGGCGGTGAGCCGCTGATCCAGTCGCCCGATGCATTCGGCGACATGATCAAGGCCGAGACCGCGAAATGGAAGAAGGTGGTCGAGTTCGCCGGCCTCAAGGTTGAGTAGCGGAACTTTATTCATGCGTTTTGTTTTGCATATGAGGCGACACAGCTTTGCTTGCGAGGAGATTCGATCATGCGCAAAACGATCTTGACGGTGGCGGCGTTGTCGGGAGCGGCGATCGTCACTGCGATCACACCCGCTCCCGCGGCGGCCTATGACTATCCCTGGTGCGCCCAGGGCCGGGGCGTGGGAATTCCCGGCGACTGCTCGTACCAGACCTATGGTCAATGCATGGCGAGCGCGTCGGGACGCAATCTGTACTGCAACGTCAACCCGCGCTTCGCCTTCGGCCGCGCGCCCTATGGTCGCGGCCCCTATCGCCATCGCTACTACGCCTACCCTTATCCCTACTACGACTGAAGCGAACGCGAGGGAGCTGGCCGGAAGGCTTGACTTCCTTTCGTTTGCGCCTATACTAAACCAAATGGTTAAGTATGGCGATGAAGCGCTGGACCGCACCTTTGCGGCACTGGCCGACCCGACCCGTCGGGCGCTGCTGGCACGGCTCGGCGGCCGCCAGACGCTCTCGATCAGCGATCTGGCGCAGCCGTTTGCGATGTCGCTGCCCGCGATCATGAAGCATCTCGACGTGCTGTCGGATGCCGGCCTGATCGCGCGCGAGAAGACCGGGCGCGTCGTCGCGTGCCGGCTCACGGCGGAGCCGATGGGGCAGGCAATGGAGTGGCTCAATCGCTACCAGCGCTTCTGGTCCGACAATCTCGACCGCCTTGCCGCTTTCGTGGAGGAAGACCAATGGCCCAGCACTCAAGCGCCGTCGACGCCAATCTCGCCGCGCGGCCGAGCCTCACCCTCAAGCGACGTATCAAAGCAACCCCCGAAAAAGTCTACGCGGCGTGGACCGACCCGCAAAAGCTGATCCAATGGTTCCGGACGTCGCGGATCGTCCCCAGCTCGTTGCGCGCCGAGACGGACCTGCGAGCCGGCGGCCGGTATCGCTTCAGCTTCAAGCATGACGACGGCGAATATTTCGAGGTCGGCGGCGTCTATCGCGAGGTGGTGCCGAATGCGCGCCTGGTATTCACCTGGGCGTGGCATTCGACGCCCGAGCGGGAATCGCTGGTCACGATCTCGATCAAGGCCGAAGGCGATGGAACATTGCTGACGCTGCATCATGCCCAATTCGCCGATCAGGCGGCCTGCGACTCGCACGAGAGAGGCTGGACCGGCATGCTCGACAATATCGAGAATTATCTGGCCTGACGCAGGCCGCTGTTATTGCGAGCCAGCGGGTTGTGCGAACGCGCGCCCGATGCTGCACTGGTCCTCGCAACGACGTTTCTCCGGGGTGACGTTTCTCAGAGGAGGAAGACATGGAACCGCACAAGATCGTCTCACGTCAGGAATGGATCGAAGCGCGCAAAGCACATCTGGCTGATGAAAAGGAGTTCACCCGTGCCCGTGATCGGCTCAGCGAGGAACGCCGCGCGCTGCCCTGGGTCAAGGTCGATAAGGCCTATTCGTTCGACAGCCCGGAAGGCAAGAAAACGCTGGCCGATCTGTTCAAGGGAAAAAGCCAGCTCGTGGTGCAGCACTTCATGTTCGCGCCCGACTGGAACGAAGGCTGCAAGAGCTGTTCGTTCTGGGCCGACGGCTTCGAGCGCATGATTCCGCATCTTGCCGCCCGCGACACCACGCTGGTCGCGATCTCACGCGCGCCGCTGTCAAAGCTTCTCCCGTTCAAGCACCGCATGGGCTGGACCTTCGACTGGGTGTCCTCGGCCGACAGCGACTTCAATTACGACTATGCGGTCTCGTTCATGCCCGACGAGGTCAAGTCCGGCGCCAAAGTCTATAATTTCGGGACTTCCGGCTTTCATATCGAAGAGGCGCCCGGCATCAGCACGTTCTATCGCAACGAGGCGGGTGAGATCTTCCACACCTATTCCTGCTTCGCGCGCGGCCTCGATATGATGAACGCGGCCTATCACTATCTCGATCTGACCGCACTCGGCCGCCACGAAGAGGGTTTGCCCTATCCGATGGACTGGGTGCGGCTACGTGACCAGTACCAACCGGCCTCGGATCAGGCATCTTGGCACAGCTAAGCGTCGTTGCGGGCTGCTCTTTGTCCGCCTTGCAGATGACGGCAACGAACGGGAGGAGTTCGCATGTCCTACGTCGATGGCTTCGTAGTCGCGGTCCCGAAGAAGAAGCTCGAGGCTTACGCCAGGATGTCGAAGCAGGCAGGCAAGATCTGGCGCGAACATGGCGCGCTGGATTATCGTGAATGGGTTGCCGAGGACGTCAAGGTGGGCAAGCTCACCTCGTTTCCGCGCAGCGTCAAGCTCAGGCGTGACGAGACCGTGGTGTTTTCCTGGATCACCTACAAGTCGCGCAAGCAGCGCGACAGGATCAATGCCAAGGTGATGGCCGACGGGCGGCTCAAATCCATGATGGATCCGAAGTCGCTGCCGTTCGATGCCAAGCGCATGATCTATGGCGGGTTTGAGAGCCTGGTGAAGGTGTGAACGGCAGCCTGCTGCCCTTTTCTCCGGCCGCGGGCAAGTCACCATGCAACTTATCCAAAAGCGCTCAGGTGCTTTGATTTCGCAACGGCGGCAGTCTTAATCTTTCACTGTTAATCTTAACGCACTCTATATAACAGGACGCAGCCAGATGTGGCCGCTTCCCGGCCGTCCGCTCGGCGGGGATGCAAGCAATCGGCGTGCCAGACAGCAGTCCTGCCCGAACAGCAGCCGACTTGCTTAACTTTGCAACACGGTATACTTTGCGTCACAAAGTGAAGGGGCAAGCATGAGCGATCTCGACAAGGCGCTGGCGGACATCATCGCGATCCGCAGCCAGATTGCGGCCGGCACCGCGTTCCGCGGCTACGGCCCGGCAGCGATGGCGGTGACTGGCGGCATCGCGCTCGTCACGTCCATCCTGCAATCTGTCCTGCTCGGCAACCCCACGGGCTCCCCTTTGACCTTCCTGCTCGGCTGGGCGGCGGCCGCGTTGTTGTCATTAACCGTGATCTGGATCGAGATGCTGGCGCGCTCACGCCGGCATCATTCGGGTCTTGCGGATGCGATGATCCATCAGGCGGTCGAGCAAGCGCTGCCTGCCGGCGTCGCGGGTCTGCTGTTGGCGGTGATGTTCTGGAAGTTTGCGCCGGAAGCGCTGTGGATGCTTCCGGGCCTTTGGCAGATCCTGGTCTCGCTCGGCACTTTCGCCTCCGTCCGCTCGCTGCCACGCTCGGTCGCGCTCGCTGGCGCCTGGTATTTCGTCGCGGGCTTTTCCGTGCTGCTCCTGGCGGGCCAAAGCCACGCGTTGTCGCCATGGACGATGGGCCTGCCATTTGTGATCGGCCAATCGCTGATGGCGACGATCCTCTATTTCGCTTCCGGAGATGCAGATGCCGAAGAGTACAATGAGTAGTGCGCCGTTCGCCTATGAGGGGCTTGACCGCGTGATCCATGAGAAAGCGCGGCTCGGGCTTCTGACCTCGCTGATGGCGCATCCCAAGGGACTGGCGTTTGCGGATCTCAAGCAACTCTGCGGGTTGACCGATGGCAATCTCAGCCGCCATCTGCAGGTGCTGCAGGAAGCGGGGCTGGTCGAGGTCACCAAGGGATATGAAGGCAACCGCCCGCACACCACGTGCCGCTTGACCAAATCCGGCCGCCGCCGTTTTCTCGATTATCTCGCCGTTCTGGAAAGGCTGGTGCTTGACGCCGGGAAGGCGGCAGGCCGCGAGCGTCCGCCGCTGGGTCGGTTCGGCATCCTCTCCACCTGATCTTTTTTGCACCGGAGCTTTGCAATGCAAAGTAATTTATCATGCAAATTCGCTACCAGGCTTCATGTCGGGATCATCATGGACGGCAACGGCCGTTGGGCGACCCGGCGAGGCTTGTCGCGGCTGCGCGGCCATGAGGCCGGTGTCGAAGCGATCCGACGCATTGTCGAGGCCGCGCCGGAACAGGCTATTGGAACGCTGACGCTCTTTGCGTTCTCCAGCGACAATTGGCGCCGCCCGAAAGCCGAAGTCGCAGGCCTGATGGCGCTGCTCCGCTTCTATCTCGCCAACGAGATCGAGAGCCTGATCAAGAACGGCGTGCGCCTCACGGTGATCGGCCGCCGCGACCGCCTGCCCGACGGCATCTCCGCGGCGATCGCACGGGCAGAAGCCGCGACGGCATCGGGTGATGTCCTGCACTTGCGCATCGCGGTCGACTATTCGTCACGCGATGCGATCCTCGATGCGGCGGTCAAGCTCGCTCGCGGCAGTGAGCCGACACGCGAGACGTTCTCCGCGCTCGTCACCGGCGAGGCCGGGCTTCGTGACGTCGATCTCATCATCCGCACCAGCGGAGAGAAGCGGCTGTCGGATTTCCTGCTCTGGGAGGGCGCCTACGCCGAATTTCACTTCACCGATCGGATGTGGCCTGAATTCGATGCGGACGACCTCGCCGAGGCGCTCGCGTCCTTCCATCGCCGCGAACGCCGGTTCGGTGGCTTGCAGGCGTCGCCGATCGAGCCGGTCCCAAGCCTTTGAGGGCGCGACGAACGGTCCGTCATGCGCATTCTCCTGATCAACGTGCCGCATCATTCGATCGGCAGCCCTATTCCGGATGATCACCTGCCGCCGCTCGGCCTGCTCGCGATTGGTGGGCCGCTCATCGACGATGGCCATGAGGTTCGTCTGATAGACGGCGAATTCGGGCCGATGTCGACATCGGCCATCGTTGCCGAGGGCTGCGGCTTCCGACCAGATGCAGTCCTGTTTGGTCATTCCGGTTCGACGTCGGGCCACCCCGTGATCGCCGAAGTCGCGCGCGCCGTCGCCGGGGCGATACCCGGTGCGCTGATTGTCTATGGCGGGGTATTTCCGACCTACCATTGGCGGGAGATATTGCATGAGGAGCGCTATGTCAGCGCGATCGTCCGTGGGGAAGGTGAAGAGACCGCGCGACGGCTGTTGCGTGCCCTGGAATATGGCCAGGATCTCGGCGGCATTCCAGGGATCGCCTATCGCGATGCCGGCGGGCCTGTGGCGACGACGCCGGCTCCCGTCATTCGCGATCTCGATGCTTATCGCGTCGGTTGGGAACTCATTGATCACGCCCGCTACAGCTATTGGGGCGGACTGCGTGCCGTGGTGGTTCAGTTCTCGCGAGGCTGTCCGCATCTGTGCAATTACTGCGGCCAGCGCGGCTTCTGGACGCGCTGGCGTCATCGCGAGCCCGTGCGCTTCGCCGCCGAACTGGCGCGGCTCTATCGTGAGCACGGCGTCAAAGTGATCAACTTCGCCGACGAAAATCCGACGGTGTCGAAGAAGGTCTGGCGGACGTTTCTGGAAGCTCTGATCGCGGAGAATGTCGACCTGATCCTGGTCGGATCGACCAGGGCCGACGACATCGTGCGCGATGCCGATATGCTGCATCTTTACAAGAGGGCTGGCTGGGTTCGTTTTCTGCTCGGAATGGAATCGACCGATCAGCGCACGCTCGACCTGATCCGCAAAGGGACGGCGACGACGGTCGACCGCGAAGCTATTCGGCTGCTGCGCCAGCACGGCATCCTGTCGATGGCCACCTGGGTGGTTGGTTTTGAGGAGGAGACCGATCGCGATCACTGGCGCGGCCTGCGGCAGCTTCTCGCTCACGACCCCGACCAGATCCAGATGCTCTATGTGACGCCGCATCGCTGGACACCTTACTTCCAGCTTGCCGCGAGCCGGGAGGTGATCCAGCCCGACCGGCGGCGCTGGGACTACAAGCATCAGGTCCTGGCAACGCGCCACATTCCGCCCTGGCGCGTTCTCATTTGGTTCAAGTTTACCGAGATGGTGCTGCAATGCCGGCCGCGTGCAATCCGGCGCGTGCTGTTTCAACGCGACGAGCGACTCCGCCACGCGATGCGCTGGTACACCCAGATGGGACGGCGGGTTTGGCCGTATGAAATTCTGAATTTCATGCGCGACCGCCTGTTGAAGCACGGACCGACGCTCGCCGCGTTCTGGGGCGCGCCACAGCACGGCGAGGAAGAATCGATGTCGTCGACCCGCCCGGAACGCCGGGTCGATGCGAGAGACGCCGCCTAGAGCACGATGAGATGAGGTTGAATCGGCATCGCGCTCTAGCTCACCTGCAAAGCTTTCCGGCGATCCGGGAATCATCTACTGAAGAGCGCATTGCCACTGACCTGCGCCGATGAACCGTCACCAGCGACGAGCTTCCGCCAAACAATCCGGAATGTCCCCGGCTGCTCCGCGCCGCCGGACCCCGGCTGCGTTCTTCGAGGCCGGGCTTCGCCTTTTCAAAGCCGGGCAGCTTTCGGAGGCCGAAAAGTGCGGACGGCAGGCGCTCGCGCTCGATGCGGCGCACGCCGATTCGCTGCACCTGATGGGGCTGTTGTGCCTCGCCGCCAAGCAGCACCATCTCGCTATCGAATGGTTCGCCCAGGCGATCAGGCAGAATCCTGATGTCGCGGACTATTTTTCCAATCTTGGAACAGCCCTCCAGCAACAGGGCCGCTACGAGGAGGCGGCCAAGAGTTTCGATCGGGCGTTGCTCCTCAAGCCTGATCTCGCCGAGGTCTGGTATAAGCTCGGCGAGATCCTGCGTCAGCAGAAGCGCAACGATGAGGCGATCCTGAGCTTCGATCAGGCGCTCAAGCTCAACCCGTGCTATCGCGAAGCGGCCAACGCCGGCGCGCTGCTTCTTTTCGACGCCGCAAGATATGACGAAGCGATCCAGCGCTTTCAGTGCTCCCTGGACATCGACGCCAGGCAGGCCGGCGCATTTCACTTCAAGGGAATCTGCCAGCTCCGCCAGCAGCGGTTTGACGGTGCGCTTGCCGACTGCATGCGAGCGCTCGAGCTTGCGCCCGAGCATGCCGAGATTACCAACAATGTCGGCCTCGTGCTGCAGCGGCTGGCCCGCAATCAGGAAGCGCTCGGCTATTTCGACCGGGCGATCGAACTCAACCCGCAATTCGCGCTGGCGTTCAATCACCGCGGCACGTCGCTGGGCGAGTTGCGCCGCTTTGACGAAGCCCTGGCGAGTTTTGCAAGCGCGATCACAATCAGGCCGGACTATGCGGATGCGCATTGGAACCGCGCGCTGATGCAGCTCCTGCTGGGCGATTTCGCCTCGGGCTGGGCCGCGCGGGAGTGGGGACGTAGGTCTCAGGCCGTGGGCTTCATCGATCGGCAATTCACCCGGCCGCTCTGGCTTGGTGACGAGCCGATCGCGGGCAAGACCGTTCTTCTGCACAGCGACGAAGGGTTGGGCGACACGATCCAGTTTTCCCGCTACGCAACCATGGTTGCGCAGCGCGGCGCGCGGGTCATTCTCGAAGTCCAGGATGCCGTCCATCCGCTGCTCTCGGGAATCGACGGCGTCTCACTGTGCTTGCCAAAGACCGGGACTGTGCTCCCCGATTTCGATCTGCACTGTCCGCTGTCGAGCCTGCCGCTGGCCTTCGCGACGCGTCTCGAGACAATTCCATCCACGCTTTCCTATTTGCGGGCGCAATCAGAAGCGCGCCTGCAATCCTGGGAGGCGCGGCTTGGACCTCATGACAAACTGCGCGTCGGTCTGGTCTGGTCTGGCAATCCGGCCCACGGCAACGACCGCAATCGCTCGATGCCGCTCGCGACGCTGTCGTAGATCCTCGATGCTGATGCGAGCTTCATCAGCCTGCAGAAAGATGTGAGACCGGCGGACCAGGCAACGCTGCTGGAGCACGGCGAGATCGTCGATCTGACCGCGTGCCTCTGCGATTTCTCCGAGAC